>OCZT010003702.1_pt1 | contig 15599 bp, 11 predicted proteins | sample 1539031 | NCBI WGS metagenome assembly OCZT01 (sample SAMEA3539308, study PRJEB22396) | soil metagenome | biome: tundra; feature: field; material: soil | place: USA | collected 2010-05 | depth 0.15 m | reverse complement strand
GGGCAGAACGCTCGATGGCGGCCCGCAAAAAGATGTCATACCGCCGACCGGTGTTGTCGCGATCCGCAAGGACGACTTCGGAACGAACCCGCGTGGTATTAGGAAGGCACCTCCGGTAGACGCGTCGATCTTTCTTGCGAAAGATCCCGCCACCAGCGGGATGCCGGATCTGCCGGACCGTTCGAAGCTATCCGGACGAATAAGCCGAGAGATCGTTACCACTGCTCCGAATATCAACCCAGCTGTTTTGCAGACAAAGGTCGGTGCGGCTCCGCGTAAGGGCGGTGCCCCGCTCGATCAGGAACTCAAAAACACGCGAATATACGGCGGGCGCCCACCGATCGAAGTTCCCAAAGATACGGGAGGCGTAAAGACGATCCCCGACAATCGCAAACCCGGAGGTATAGATCGGACGCCGCCTGTTAGGACGGATGAGTACGTAAAGCCCACACGGCCGCCTATTTATACGCCACCAAAAGATCCGGCCGACGGTAATCAGAACCCGGTCGTTCGCAAGCCGGTATATATTCCTCCAAAAGACACGACGCCTGTGATCAAGACGCTTCCGACACGGCTGCCGCCGGTTACCGTGCAAGAGACCAAACCGGAGCGCAAACCTGACCCCACCCCGCCGCGAGTGGAGCCGACGCCACCGAAGCAGGAACCGCCGAAGAAGACGGAGCCGGTGAAAACCGAACCAGTGAAGAAGCCGGATGACGTCGCCCCTAAAAAGAAGGACGGCGGAAGATAGAGACGGCTGATTGTCAAAAGAACTCCCCTCCTTGATTAGGAGGGGTGGATGCGCTTTTTGCAGACGGGGTGGTAGAACACACGTTGGCTATTCATAGTCGCGGCCGCTCTACCAACCCGTCTTCCTTTTTTTATTCTTGTATTCGCAGCAACGTTCTCTACCACCCCACCCCTACCGGGGCACCCCTCCGAATCAAGGAGGGGAGTCGGTAGCATATGTCTATTCCGCCGGGATAAATATCGAACGATCGACCGCACTCGGGTCGCCGAGGACGGCAAAACGGATATTCCGCATATATTTTCTCGCGACCGCCTGGACGTCGGCGGGCTTGACCTGACCAATGCGGTTCATAAATTCAAAAGAGTTACGCCAACCGCCACCGATCAACTCGTATTCGGCCAGGCTTCGCGCCTGGGTCGCGTTTGTTTCCTGGCCTAGATAATACGTCGTCAGATACTGCCCCGACATACCCGATATCTCCTCGCTCGAGATCGGGTCGTTTTGTAGTTTCTTGATCTCGTCCAGCATCACCTTCACCGCCTGGTTGGCGTCGACCGCCGACACGTAAATGCTGCCGGTATTGGCGGCGAGATTATCCAAAGAAGCATCCGGAGCGTAACTTAGCTGCCGGACAACGCGGACCTCCTGGAATACACGCTGCTGCAAGATCGTCGTCGCAACACGCATCGCATAAAAGTCAGGCGAATTGAGTGCCGGTGCGCCAAATACACCCTTGATATAATTCGACGGTATAGCCCGCTTTGAAACATCCAGCGATGGTTTTGAAAAATCCAATGCCGGCAGCGGCTTCGGTTGATAGTCGCCGCGCGGAAGCTTGCCAAAACCAGACGCGACGAGCGTTTTTAACTGGGCGGCGTCGACATCGCCGACCACGACCAGCAAGAGCCGCGATGTTTGCATCATGTCGTGATGATAATTTTTTAGATCAGCGACCGATAAAGAACCGATCGTCGCAAGCGTTCCTTCCGGATCGTTCGCGTACGGATGCCCGGCATAGATAACGCGATGTGTCAGATCATCAAGCGCGCTGTCGGGGTCGCTCTCCTCATTTCTGAGCCGCGTTGCAAGTTGGGTGCGGATGCGTTCAACATCGTCGGGTGCAAAGGCGGGTTCGATCGACACATCGGCGAAGATCGACCATATCCGGTCAAAGGCGGAGCGGGTCGTTATAAACGATATGACGCTAAAGTCGGTGCTCGCTCCGGCCGATATCGCGCTGCCGGTGCGTGCAAGCTCGCGGCGAACCTCGGGCCGGGTAAAATGCTTTCCGGCTTCAACCGCCGAATTAAGCATCAAGTCCTCGATGCCGGCATTCTTATCGGTGACGTTTCTCGATCCGCCGCGAATAAAGAGACCCACAGCCACCGTCGGAGCTGCTTCACGACGCTTGAGAATGACCTTAAGACCGTTTACGTCGAATTCTGAAACGAGAGCGGCCTGAGCCGAGATGTTGTCCGACTTGCCGTTTTGCGCGAAGGCAGACACACACCCGGCAACGATGATGATAAGCGTTAGAAAACGATAACGAAAAAGATTTCTCATAACTGGTTTTGTCTATTTGCCGTGGGGCCCTAACTCTTACTGGCCGACCGCTCGCGACTGCGATTCACCGATCAGGTCGGCTTCCGTAATATTTGCCTTTGCCTTAACGGACGGAGCCACGATCGCGACACCCACGTGCGGTTTGCCCGTAATATACGTGTTGACGTAGCGGTTGATGTCGGCACGCGTAACGCCGTTCAGATTTTTTTGATAACCGCGAAAATATTCGATACCGGTCGACGACCACCAAAATCCGAGGGTGTGTGTGTATTCACTGGTCTTCTCGCGTTCAAACAGGTCCTGAGCTGCCAAGGTGGTCTTTGAGCTTTCTAGCTCTTCGTCGGTGAAGTATTTCGGCGAGGTGAATTGGTCGATCTCGGCATAAAGCGCTTTTAACGCTGCCTTTGCCTTTTCAGGCGTGGTCTGGAGCAGGACCGTGATCGGACCGACGTTGCGTTGCGTGTAGTAATTTATCGCCGCCGCCGATGTGAGAGAGGAATCGACCAGGTTTCGCTGAAAGCGCGAATCCGGCTGGCTGAGGATATACGAGCAAACATCCGCCGCATACGTCGCGGCATTATCTTTGCTGATCGAAGGCCCCTGCCAGCCAATATTGACGACGATCGTCGGATCATCCCCGTCATCGCCGCCGGCACGTTTGTCGATCACGACGCCCTCACTTTTTGGCAGCGGCGGATGATCGACAAGCGGGAATTCCTTAAAGGGATCGACCGCGCGCCGCGGCCAGCTTCCAAAAGTCTTTTCAACCTGTGCAAAGACATCGTCAGGCTTCACGTCGCCCGTTACGACCAACGCCGAGTTATTCGGGATGTAGTATCGCGACTGGATCAGCCGCATCTTGTCGGTCGTCGCCGTTGCGACCGTTTCGCGGGTCCCGATCGGTATCTTTCGCGTCGGATATTTGTAAAAGAGCTTTTCGTTCATGACGCGCGACAGGTCTGAGTACGGATTTGACTCCTGACGATCGATCTCGCCGATGACGACTTTCTTTTCGTCGGCAAATTCCTTTTCGTCAAAGACCGGGTAGCGGACGGCGTCGTTGAGGGCCCTGATCGCGGTCCCGACATTCGGGCTGGTCGTCGTGTAGTAATAATTGACTACCTCTTCGCGGGTCGAGCCGTTATAGACGATGCCAAGCTGATCGATCTTGTCGAGGTAAGCGACATCCCCTATCGTGTTTCTTAACGCAGTCGAATTATTGCATCGCGGATCGGGCATGCTCAATTCACAGCGGCGAAGTACTATCGCACCATTCGATTTGAAGAACATGTGCTCGTAAAGATGCGACAGGCCGTTGAGCTCGGGCGGCTCAGTGAACGAACCGTTCCTAACTGCGAGCTCGACGGTCACGAGCGGCACGTTCGAATCCGGCAGAACGATGATCTCGAGACCATTAGCTAGCGTCTTTGTTACGAGCGGGACGTTTATCTCGGTAACAGGTATACTGGCCGCGGCCGCCGGCTTGGCAAGATTGGCGGACGGGACCTGGCCAAAAGCGGCACTGCCGAGCAACGAGATAAGGAGATAGGCACTTAGAAGTGTTTTTTTCACAAAATTCCCCTGAAAACCGCATTTGCGGCGCTGAGTTTGTTAAAAAGCGATACCATTTATTAATCTAGCATGGAGAGATCAAAGATATGGAACGCGACAATTTGATGCACGGAGCCCGAACGGCGTTGAATACAAATGAGGAAATTCGTGCCTGGGCCGAGAATTGGTTAAAGGAAAAGACCCGCGATGAGAACGGTTCAATGACCGACGAGGAGTTTGAAAAATACTGGCGCTACCACAAGCCCGAGATCATGTACGAAGGAAGTGCCGAGGCCGTACAGGCTTATAAAATGAGGGACAAGGCTTGATTTGTCCTAAACAATTGCCGATGAACGTCGGCGTAAATTTTTAGCCTTTGCGTTAATATGATACTGAAAAGTAGCTCCCTATTTTGCGCCTGTCCTGATCCAGCCGAACATGCAGTGATTGAAAGAACAAAAAGGGCCGTCTTAAACGACGCTCCTTACAAAAATGCAGTCTCTTTTGTTCCCTGTCTCGTATCTTCTGCCTTTCGTCCCTTGTCTTAGACCACAGTTTCCGGCATTGCGACGTCCTCGGTATTGCGCATCATCCGGGCGATCGGTATGGAAAGCAAGCCCAATATAACGGCCGAAACCAAGAGTGCAATAGTGGTCCATGTAAAGAGGGTCGGTGTTTGTTCTAATTTCTCGGGGTCGACGCTGCCGCCGACAAGCCCGGCGACCAGATTGCCGACCGAAGCCGCCAGGAACCAGATCCCCATCATCTGCCCGACAAATCGGCGAGGTGCAAGCTTTGTCATCGACGACAACCCGACAGGGCTCAAAAGCAGTTCGCCAAATGTCTGAAATAGATAACTGAAGGTCAGCCACCAGGCCGAAACCCGGATCAACCCGTTGCTCGCCACAAGCATATTGGCCGGGAATATCATTATCAAGAATCCGATGGCCGCCATGAAGAGACCGAGAGCAAACTTTGCCGGGCTCGATATGTTTATATTTCGTGTGCCGCACCAGGTCCAGATCGCAGCAAAGACCGGTGCAAATACGATGATAAAAATCGAGTTGATCGACTGAAACCAAAGTGCCGGCACCTCAAACGATCCTATGTGACGCTCGGTAAAATCCTTGGCAAATAGGTTGAGCGACGTGGGTGCCTGTTCAAATGCCGCCCAGAATATAGCCGCAAAAACAAAAAGTACGCCGATAACGATGACACGCTTTTTCTCGTCGCTTTTCAATTTGCCCAAGATAAACATGTAGAGAAAAAAGAGAACGGCCAATCCGACCAGGACATACGTCATGTAGCCGCCGACGACCTGCGGATTCAAAACGATCACACCGGTAGCGGTCAAGATGATTACAGCCAAGATTATCGCCAGGCCGACAGCAATTACCAGCTTTACTTGTTTTTCTTTGGCGGATTGAATTGCCGGATCGGGGTCCCGCACCAGATCAGCGCCGATATTTCCGAGTGTCGTGCGCGACCTAACGGCAAACCAGATCAATCCAAAAAGCATGCCGACGCCGGCGGCGGCAAAGCCCCAATGGAAGCCATATTTTTCGCCCAGAAATCCGGTAACGATCTGGCCGAGTGTTGCTCCCAGGTTGATGCCCATGTAGAAGATCGAGAATCCGGCATCCCGACGAGCTCCGCCCTCCGGGTAAAGATCGCCGACGATCGCCGAGATATTTGGCTTGAGCAAACCGGTGCCAAGAACGATCAGGATCAGGCCGATAAAAAATAGCGGTTTTCCGCCCACAAGCCCTGATACACCGATCGAAAGATGGCCGGAGGTAATAAGCACTGCTCCGTAGAGAATGGCACGCCTCAGGCCGAGCAGACGGTCGGCGATCCAGCCGCCCGGCAGAGACGCCAGGTATACGCTCGCGGCATAAATGCCGACGATCGCGGATGCCTGGGGCCGTTCGAAGCCAAAGCCGCCATTCATCAATGTCGCCGTCATGAACAATATAAGAAGTGGCCGAATGCCGTAGAACGAGAAACGTTCCCACATCTCGGTCATGAATAGGGTAGGGAGCCCTTTTGGGTGGCCGAAAAATTCGCGGCCGGCTTTTGGGTTCAGACTGTCTGCATTAGCGCTCATCAATATCCCCTTTTGAGTGTTTGTCTTTTGAAAAGAATTAGGCAAAATATACCAGAAACACGCAGGTAACAAAAAGGTAAACATGAAACGAGTAATTTTCTTAATCCTTGGCGTACTTGTCTTTACAGCCTTTTCGCTCATCGATGCACGAGCGCAGACGCCCCGAAAATCGGTGCCCGCCGCAGAGGTCAACGGAACATTTCGGATGAACTTCAGTGGGAGATTTAAGGGCAGCTCAAATGACATCAAGGTCTGGGCGCTCGGCGGCGGGAAGCTTCACATCGCGATGGAACTCATGTATCCGATGATGGTTCGCGGCGAACTGTCGGCGAACACCGGCGAATTGGATGGCACGGCAACGATAAAGGGCAATACGGCCGTTTACGAGTCAAGCGAGTTCGGGCCGTGCAAGATAACGATCAACTTTGTTCGCCCGGGCTTGATAAAGGTCTTCCAGGACGGCACGGATTCCGACTGCGGTTTTGGCCACAACGTCATGTCGACCGGCACCTATCATAAGATCAGCAGCCGCAAACCTAAGTTCGGGACATAATCAGTTCTGGCCAAGTGACCACTGTGTCTTTTCTCAGCGTTCTTTGTGATACGAAGATCGTCTTAACACAAAGAGCACAAAGGGCGGACACAAAGAGCACGAAGAGACACCGCTAACTAACAAATTTGCGGGAACATTCGGATTAATTTAAACTATTTCAAATGCCCTTGTAGCTCAACGGTTAGAGCAGCGGACTCATAATCCGTTGGTTGTAGGTTCGAATCCTACCGAGGGCATTCCCCAGATTTTCAAACGTTGAACCTAAAATTCACGATATCGCCTTCCTGCATGATGTAGTCCTTACCTTCGAGACGTAGCAGGCCCTGCTCACGGGCGGCGGCGTATGAACCGACGCGGGTCAGGTCATTATAGGATACGATCTCGGCACGGATGAACCCGCGCTCAATGTCGGTGTGGATAGTTCCGGCGGCCTTAGGTGCCTTGGTGCCGGCGGGAATGGTCCACGCACGCACTTCTTTTTCGCCCGCCGTAAGGAAGGACATCAGGCCAAGCATCTTGTAGGCAGATTTAATCAGCCGATCGACACCCGAGGATGCGAGGCCAAGATCTCTTAGATACTCGGCCCGATCCGCGGGGTCAAGTGCGACGATCTCGGCTTCGAGTTTGGCACAGATAACGACCACCTCGGCAGCCTCAGCTTTTGCACGCGCGGAAACAACTTGTATATGCGGGTTGTTAAGCTGGTCGGCAAGCGAGACCTCATCGACATTGGCCGCATAGATCGTCGGTTTGCTTGTTAGAAAGAACCAACTCTTCGCCAAGGCGCGTTCATCGTCGGTTAGATCAGCGGCACGTGCAGGCCGGCCATCCTCGAGCACCGGCTGTATCTTGTCGAGAATTTCGAGTTCAAGTTTGGCGTCCTTGTCACCGGATTTAGCGGAACGCATCGCTTTGTCGCGGCGTTTTTCGGCGGAAGCAAGGTCGGCGAGGGCCAGTTCGATCTGGATCGTTTCGATATCGCGAAGCGGGTCGACCGAGCCCTCGACATGGACTATGTTCTCATCCTCAAAGCAGCGGACGACCTGGATGACGGCATCGGTTTCGCGGATGTTCGCGAGGAATTGGTTGCCGAGACCTTCGCCTTTTGACGCCCCTCGTACAAGACCGGCAATGTCCACGAATTCGACCGCCGCAGGCACTATGACACTTGTCTTTACGATCTTTGCTAACGGCTCGAGCCGCTCGTCCGGAACAGCGACGACACCGATATTCGGCTCGATAGTTGCGAAAGGATAGTTGGCGGCAAGAGCTGCCTCTTGCGCGGTCAGCGCATTAAAAAGTGTTGATTTTCCAACGTTGGGCAAGCCAACGATTCCGGCCTGGAGCATAAGATCTGTTATTGCGATCGAACCGCAAACTTTCTATTCTACACATGCGGCGAGCCGCGGTCGATCATCGTGGCAGGTATGCGGCCGGTATCGGCTTGTCGGTGGTTATGCCAAACTGGATCGCATAAAATCCGTCGCGGCTCCGTGAAAGGTACCAGATCCGGTCGGACGGCCGATAAACGGCAATGTCGGCTTTTCCGTCGCCGTCATAATCGCCAGTTGCGGGAATGTCCCCGGACAGACCGAACGGGATCGCAGAAAAGCCGGCGGTCGATTGCCACAGGTACCACATGCCGTCGCGGTAAACGGCATAATCGCATTTTCCGTCACCGTCAAAATCACCCTCGGCCGGAAGGTCTGATGAGATCCCGAATTGAAAGTAGTTCGGCATGCCGTCGGAGCTTCGCAGAACATACCAAAAACCGTTTGAGGGGCGATAGACCGCAACGTCCACCTTACCGTCTCCGTCATAATCCGCCGGTACCGGCTTGTCACCCGCTTGGCCAAATTGAACATAGGTGAACGTGCCCCGGCTGTCGCTGTTGGCGATATACCAGATGCCGGTCGATGGTCGAAACACCGCGATGTCCGTTTTGCCGTCACCGTTATAATCCGCCGGTACTGGTATATCGTCACTCAAACCGAAGACACCGACCGAGACAAAACCGGCCTTGGTCATCATGTACCAATTACCCTGCGACGGACGGTAAACAGCGAAATCGGTTTTACCGTCACCGTCGAAATCTCCGGGTGTGACGATGTCTGTCGACAGGCCAAAGTACGCGGCGCCGAAAGTCGAGTTGGAACTGTTCAGGAAATACCACGCACCGAGCTCGGGGCGGTAAACGCTGATGTCGGTCTTGCCGTCCCCGTCGAAATCCGCGATCTTGTTTCGCTGTATCGAAACTCCCGCCACCGGTCCGTCAGATATGTTCCCGTCGATGTTGAATGTAACACCGCCCCATATCTCGTTATGCGGGGCTTGCCACTGTTTGATCCGCTGGTGATTTGCCCACTGGTCGGACGGAAACTCGGGAAAAGAGAGGTATGTCCAGACCGAAGTGACATTGTCCCAACGCGCCATCCAGATGGCATCCATCTTGTCTGCGGACCCAAAGTTCGCCCAGTCTTCCTCGGCATTCTTTGGCGAACCGTAGACGCCCGACTTGTAGCCTAGCTCCTTTATACGATCGGTCCACCCCTTGAGAAAGGCTACGGTCGCCGCACGGCAGCCGAGCGCATCGGGCGATGGCGGATCGTATCGCTCCATGTCGTAATAAAGTATCGAGCCCGTCGTCAGACCGAGGTTGCCCGCGGCGGTGACGGCGATATCCGCCTCGCCGCGTCCTTGTTGTTCGGCGGTCGCCGGGTCGTAGCTAAGCTTCGTAGTCGTGGTCGATGCGGTGCAAGGCGACTGGTAGCCGACCACCGTTGGTATCAATCCCCAGCCGAGTGCGGTGACTTGATCGACCCAGGCGGCGGACAGGTTTGGTTGAGCGGAACATGCCCGGTTGCGCCCGCTCATATAAATGTTCATGTCATAGAGCGGCGAATTATTCCACCATGTCTGCATTTGCGCGAGGCTTGGTGAATCGCATTTGTCGAAGCCGCGATTAAGGCTAATCCGTGTCGTGCCGCCGGGAGCCAAGGGCAAAAATGTTCGTGCCTCAAGCCTTGCTTTCTCTCGCTCGACAAGTGCCAGGTTCCTGATCTGCGGTGGTGTGATCTCGGTATCTTCAGCAAAAAGCTTTGTTTCCTGAACGCAGCCGGTCTTTTCGCCGAAGCAGGTGCCGCTTGTTCTGAGCGTCCATCCGTTCGAGCTGACCGCGCCATCGATCTCTTGTCTCGACGAATTAGGCTCGATAACACGTGATCGGAAGCTCCATGCTTTCTCGCCGAGCGATCTAAAGATTAGTGTTCCCCGAAAGTTAGAGCTTGTTTGAAACGGCACATACAAAAGCCGTTCAGAAGATCCGGCAAAAAATATGAGCAGCGCATTATCGAGGTCGGCATCTTCGAGATATACCGCATCAATCGTGAGCGGCTCCGACGACCATGAATCGCCTCCATCATTGGTTCCACGGATCTCAAGCGTCGACGACTGCTTATCGGCCAGCAACATCCATGCTGACCGGTTGGCTGAAAAGGCCATCTGGCTTATCGTCTGAGACGCTTTCTTCTCAAGCCCCATCTCGCGCCACGTTTTACCGAAGTCATCCGTCAAATACACGGCGTCGCTCGTATAGGCAAATCCGCTTTCGCCTGAGATGACGCCGAACGACTTTATGAGCGAAGCAGAGGCAGGGGCAGCTATGAGAGCCTTGTTATCCTGAGCGAAAGAAGGAAGCCCGGTTAGAAAAATGACGGCAAGTGTAAGGAATATATTAAAGCGGATCATCTTAGTCCTCTCGCTTTCCGGGCGGGTCTTCCGACAAAAGTATAGACCAGCACCGTATCCAGTTCCAGAAGGGCAAGATGGCAGAAACGCCAAATTTTGTTCCGACAACGACTTGGGTTAATTTAGATAAAGTTTTCGCCCCAAATTTATGCTGATTTCCTTAGTAATGATCTTGGCCGTAGCCGCCGGCGGTTTTGCGGTCACCTATGTCATATCGGACGAGGAATCGTTCATGTGGCGGGTTGCGGCCGGTAACATTATCGGCTCGGCCATTTTTGGAACCGTCGGATTTGTCGCGGCGTGCCTATTAGGCTTTGGTCCGGCAACGATCGTTGCTTCGGTCATAATTACCTTGCTGCCCCTTCTCCTGTTGTACCGCCGCGATATCGCGGGACGGTTTCGCCACGATTGGGCAAAGGCAAAGGGCCAACTTCAGGGCGGCAACATAAAGCGGTTTCGCAGCTTCGCATATTACGCCTTCTTCTTCCTTCTCTTTTGGTTCTTCTTCGAGCGGGCGATGTTCGAGCTCAAGGACGGCATCTACACGGGCGGTTCGCAAAATCTCGGCGACCTGCCTTTCCATCTCGGCGCGATCTTCGGCTTTACCGAAGGCAACAATTTTCCGCCGCAAAATCCATCCTGGGCCGGTGCCAAGTTTTCCTATCCTTTCATCGCCGATTTCCTGACGGCGTGTCTCGTCAAGCTCGGAGCGGATGTAAAGGATGTGATGGCGGTCCAGAATATTACGTGGGCATTCTCCTTGCTGGTCATACTTCAGCGGTTTACTACAAAACTGACAAGCAGCCGGCTCGCCGGCCGTATCGCACCCACATTGCTTTTCTTTAGCGGAGGCCTCGGTTTCCTATGGTTCTTTCATGATTATTGGGGATCGGGTAAAGGGCTTTGGGATTTTGTCATGCACCTGCCCCGCGACTATACCATCAGCGATCAGTTCCGCTGGGGAAATTCGATGGTCGTTCTATTCATAACTCAGCGAAGCCTGTTGCTCGGAATGCCGCTGACGATCATGGCGCTCCAAAAGCTTTGGGAGATCTTCGCGAGTGACGAAGGGGACGAGGGAGAAAGCAAAAAAGCGAAAAAGGGAGAAAGGGGAAAAGTGAAAAAGGGGAAAAGGGAGAAAGGCATCCTTTTCACTCTTTCACTTTTCCCCTTTTCGACTTTCATCCTTGGCCTGGTCGTAGGCACGCTGCCGCTTATCCATTTGCATAGCCTCGGGGTGCTTTTTATCGTTACACTGTTCCTCTTTGCTTTTCGCTGGGATAAGTGGAACGAATGGGTCGCTTTCGGTATCGGCGTGGCGTTGATAGCAGTACCTGAATTGGCGTGGTCGATAAAGGGCAGTGCCAGCGAAACATCGCAATTTATTGGCTGGCATTTTGGCTGGGACAAACGCGACGATAACATTATCTGGTTTTGGATAAAGAACACCGGTCTCGTGCTGCCGATTCTTGCTGCCGGTGCCTACCTTGTGTATTCCCTCCGAAATCACGACGAGGAAAAGCCGGCGAAGAAAAGCTTTCACCTCACGCCTCAACACGCCAAACTGTTGCTCCTTTTTTATCTTCCGTTCCTTACGCTATTCGTGATATCAAACATTGCGAAAATGGCGCCCTGGGAATGGGACAATATCAAGGTCCTGATCTATTGGTATGCCGGTTCTCTTCCGCTCATCGCGTACGCGTTGGCATGGACCTGGCAGCAAAGCCGCGTCTTAAAAGCTGCCGCCGTCTTATGCTTTCTAATACTGATATTCGCGGGTGCTCTCGACGTCTGGCGGACGGCATCGGGTCAGATAAGGAACAGGGCATTTGACAGGGATGCAATGCAGGTCGCCGAACAGATAAAACAAAGGACCGCACCGGACGCTTTGTTCGTTAACGCTCCGACATATAATTCAGCCGTCGTGCTTTCGGGCAGGCGCTCGCTGATGAGATACACCGGACATGTGTCTTCACACGGTATCAACTATGAAGAACGCGAAGCGGACATTAAAAGTATCTACCTGGGCGGCGCCATGACGGACACGTTCTTGAAAAAATACGATGTCGACTATGTTCTGGTATCGCCCGAGGAGAAAAGCTCGCTTGGTGCGAGAGACGATGCTTTTAAAAAATATCCCGTGATAGCCGAATCAGGGCAATATCGGGTTTACAAGGTCAAATAAGTATCGATGAGTGAAGAGACTGAGAATCCACCGGTTCCGAACCATGAGAATTCAAAGCCGGATTACATCTGGCTTCTAAGCTGCGCCGGTGTTACGGCGGTTGCGACGTTCATGCGGTTCTTTTGGATCGAGCTGAAGCCGCTTCATCATGACGAGGGTGTCAACGGGTTTTTCCTAACAAATCTTGTTCGAGACGGCATATACAAATACGACCCCGCCAATTACCACGGGCCGACGCTTTACTACATAGCTTTTCCATTCGTTAAGCTTTTCGGCCTCGAGACAATTCCTATCCGCGCCAGCGTCGCCATCTTTGGCGTTCTGACGGTTGTTCTCGTATTCTTCCTCCGGCGATATCTAGGCAAGATCGGTACCATCTTTGCCGCTTTATTCCTCGCCCTGTCGCCGGGAATGGTATTTATCTCGCGTTACTTTATCCACGAGATATTCTTTGTCTTCCTGAGCCTAGCCGTTGTCGTTTCGGTGCTGCTCTTTATCGAGAAACGCGCAGCCGGTTATTTTGCCATCAGCTGGCTGGCCCTCATTCTATTCGTTTGTTTTTTGCCCTCAGCCTTAAATCTCGCTTTCTACCTCGGCGGTGACAACGTTACTGCCGTTTGGTCGCTGCGGGCCGGTTTCTTCGTCGTCGAATCTGTCCTGGTCTTCTTTGTGATCCGTATGGTCCTCGCCTGGGACCAGGGTCGGCCCATATATCTGATGTTGGCGTCGGCGTCGGCGGCCTTGATGTTTGCGACGAAGGAAACCGCCTTCATTACGTTGGGGACGTTGGCTATGGCGTGTATCAGCGTCCGGATTTGGCGGTGGTTTCGATCCGATGAACCGCTCGATCGCGGTTGGTTTCGCGTCGTTGTTGTCGCTCATATCGTGGTACTACTCGCCGCCTTTCTTTTCCGGGCAACGCTGATAGATGCTCTTAAGTGGCTGAACGAAAACTTTCTCGGTACAAGCAGGCCACCTGAGCATTTTGTCTTTTATTCGATCATCTTCCTGGTTATCGCGACGTTGGCGACATGGGTCCTGTTTCTTGCCGAGCTCCGCCAGGGTAACGAGACCTCGATAGTGGAGCCGGTAGAAATAACGCTACCTAATTTTCGCTCTGCATTAGGCGGGCGGACCGATATTATCCTTTTGATCGCGGCGGTCGCCACGGTTTTCGTTTACCTCTTTATACTCTTTTTCTCGTCCTTCTTTACCTATGCCGACGGTATTAACAAGGCGTTCGAGGCGTATAACATTTGGACCAGGACGGGCGGTAAGGAACACACTCAAAACGGTAATTTCGCTTATCTGAAATGGGGGATGAAGGTCGAATCGCCGATACTCATCCTCTCGGCTTTAGGCGCGCTTATTTCGCTGCTAAAAGCCAAACACCGGCTCGCGATGTTTACGGCGTTTTGGGCGTTCGGGCTATTTGCGGCATACACGATCATTCCTTACAAGACACCGTGGCTGGCGCTTAGTTTTCTCTTACCGATGTGCATCATCGCAGGTTACGGAATAAACGAGCTGATCCGTTCAAAGGAATTGAATTTGCGAGTGGCCGGAATGGTGCTCGCGGTCATGGGTACCGCAGTTCTTGCCTACCAATCATATGAGCTCAACTTTGTCCGTTATGACGACGAGGAGATGGCATACGTATATGCTCATACCAGGCGCGGCTTTCTGGACCTAATAAAGAAGATCAACTATTACGCCGATAAAAGCGGCAAGGGAAGTGACGCGACTATCGAGATCGTCTCACCGGATTACTGGCCCATGACCTGGTATGTCAACAAATATAGTCACGCGAACTTTCATGGCTCGCCGGTAGATGCAAGCACATCCGAGATGATCGTTGCGAAAAAGGATGCACAGGATACGATCGCGATACAAAAGTATTCGGCGCATTATAAGTTCGTCAACGTTTACCCGCTTCGTCCCGGTGTTGATCTGATGCTGCTGGTTCGCAAAGACCTTGCCGACCCGGACGACCAGGAGCTGTACAAGATCACTGAATACCCCCCGCCCGACCAAAGACACTGGTAAGGCCTGTCAGGAAGCAAACACGCCGACAAGAACGAGACCGGTCCCTATTATTATGTGCAGAATGTCATCGGCCAACCGCCATCGAAAATATCTCTTCGGGAACAGACCAAGATGATTCGCCGCGATCTGATAAAGATCGATAATTCCAAAACCGATATTGAATATGCGAATGCCGCTCTTGCTCTGCCAGAGCACAAGGGCGATCCCTATCAGTCCAAAGATGATGTGGAACACGTTGTAGGCCGGCGCGACACTTGCCGGACTCTTAGTCTGTGGGATGAAGAAGTCGACGATGCCTGTGAGCAGCAGGATCGGCGCGAAAATTAGCAAGACATAAAAGTTCATCCGCCGTCGATAGTACTTTAGCGCGTTGCGTCCAATCAATTGTTTAATGACCGCGGGGTGTGAGCCCGTGGACTTCGTCGCTGAAGGCGACAAACATTAAAGCCTAGGGTAAGCGAGTGTATACGAGCGTAACCCTAGGTAGAGGTGTGAAACGAGATTATGTCCCTGAAGGGGACAAACAGGCCCGATCGGCAACGTTCTTTTGTTCGACACCTTCGGCGTCGGTTAACTGCGGGGATTTCTATCCTAGGGTTCCGGCTTCGCCTGCACCCTAGGCTTTATTGTTCGTCGCCGTTGGCGACTAAGAATGTTTTCCTAAACCAAATTTAGCCGATTCGCAATGACCGAAACTCTTTTTCGGTCAATTCGTATAAAAGTCAATCAACTCAATATGAAAACTATTAAATTGCTTTTTCTGCTGGCTTTAATGTCGATACCGGCATGGGGGATGGATATCAGATCGGGCGAGGACCTGGTAACCGCGATGCATAACAAGTATGACGGAAAGTGGTCAACTGTACGCATTGTCACGTGCCCGACAAATGGGAATCGGAAGAAAAGCCGCAGAAACAGATCGCTCGCGATATGGCGAATATGGCGTTGACAATTAACAATGACCTGCTGAAGAACATTAAGAACCTGAAAAGCAAGGCTCCGGTTATCAATTGCACAACTTGTCACCGCGGAGAGGTTAAACCGGCGTTGAATATACCGCAGTAGCAGTGACAGTCACAGGAGCAGCGGCATTGGC
>OCZT010003701.1_pt1 | contig 15600 bp, 13 predicted proteins | sample 1539031 | NCBI WGS metagenome assembly OCZT01 (sample SAMEA3539308, study PRJEB22396) | soil metagenome | biome: tundra; feature: field; material: soil | place: USA | collected 2010-05 | depth 0.15 m | reverse complement strand
TGGGCATGGTCGTCAGGTTGAGGCCGGCCAGGTCGTCGCGCTGGGCGATGCCGTTAACCCCGTCATAAGTGCTCTCCGGCATCGACGTGCCGGAGAGGAACGCCTGCCGGACGTCGGCGCCGAACTGCCCGGACGAGCTGATCACCGTGTCGTTCGGGCCGTCCGCCACCGGCTCCAGGATCGCGAAACCCCGCCCCGACACGGGTCCGCCGTCGGCGTGAATGTCGACCGCGACGTTCGCGTGCCCGTCGTTGATGATCTGGGCGCGGCTGGTCACGCACGGCCCGACGCCGTCGTTGGTCATGCGCGTCATCACGACGCTCGCGCCGTCCCGGATGAGATCGGTCCGGAGGAAACTCGCGACCTGGAAATTGAAGAGCGCCTCGGTGTATCCACTGTCGGTCTCCGTGCCGGTTGTGTCACAGGCCTCCGACTCCCGGCCATTCCAGATCTGGTGGTTGAGATACGCCGGGTCGGTGTAATTGTGCCCGTTGTGGCCTGGGTCGATTCCGACGATCTTGCCAGCCAGTGGCATCGTGGAGGCGCTCGGGGTCGGGCTGGGAGAACTCGCGGTGGAATCGGCGTGCGTCACCCGCGGCTGCGCGGTGGACGGCGGCACTGCCGCGGCAGCGGGCGTCTGCTGTGCCGTGACCGGCCTACTACTGGCTCTGCACGCCGACGTCAGCGCGCCGACAGCGACCACCGCGAGCACGGCAAACACCCAGCGGAAACGAGCGCGCCCACCTGTCACACGCCGATGGCGAACAGTCACGGCCCCACGCTACGGGCTCAACCACGACCCAGTCCGTCGTCTCTGACAACCTGCTATGGGCACGATCGGCGGCTTCTCCGAGGTCAGGGTATGCCGCAGCGGCGGATGGGCAACGAGTTCGTGTACTCCATGCTCGCCCAGCAGAACATCACCACCCTCAACGAAGCCGGCGCCAAGACGATCGTGGCGTCCTGCCCGCACTGCTTCAACACCATCGCCAACGAATACCCGCAACTCGGCGGGACAGTCCCCGGGGTGCAATCCCAGGAAATGCACCGGTGCAAGGAACACGGATTCGGTCCAGCAACCACCCGCCCAGCAAACACCAGCACCGCAACCGCCAACGCAGCGACCCGCGGAACTCGTGGGCACATGGGCGCCCGGCGGTGACAGCAGCCGCCCAGCCCCAGCCACTACCCGAAGCGCGGGTCAGTCGGCTGCTTCGGCGGCTAGGGCCTGCGCGGCCAGCACGGAAGGTGGTCGCCGCCCACCGACCTGGCTGGACCGGCGGATCACCAACTCCGGCTCGAAGACCACCTGGCGGTGCTCGTGGGCGCCCTCCGCGAGGGTCTCCGCTATCAGCAGCTGAGCGGCGGAGCGGCCGAGCTGATGGCGGGGCTGGCGAACTGACGAGAGCGGCACCGCCGCCGCGGCCGCGAACTCAATATCGTCGTAACCAACCAGGGCGACACTCTCCGGGACCCGGATGCGGTGGGCCGTCATCTCCTGCAGGACACCGAGCGCGAGCAGGTCGTTCGCGCAGAAAACCGCGGTGGGCCTGGTTTCCGCCGGGAGTTCCGCCAGGGTCGCGCCAGCCTGCTGCCCGGCCGAGACATTCAGCGCGTTCGTTTCGATGACGCGCAGTTCACTGGCCCGGCCGTCAGCCCGGCCCAGGGCCCGGAGGGCACCATCGCGGCGGTCAGCCACCTGCCGGACGCTCATCGGCCCCCCGACGAACGCGATCCGCTCATGGCCCGCCGCCAGCAGATGTGACACGGCCAAGTCACCGCCGAGCACGTCATCAACCGACACCGAGCACTGGCCACGAGAAGGTGCTCTGCTGTCCACCAGGACCACGGGAGTACCCCGGCGCTGCAGCCGGGCCAGGCGCTCGTCGGCACCGGACACCGGCGTGATCAAGATGCCCTGGACCCGGTGTTCTTCCAGCAGCTCGAGATACCGGGATTCCTTCACCTGCTTGTCGTCACTGTTGCACAGGATGACCGCCAGGCCGGCCTCGCTGGCCTCGTCCTCGACACCGCGTGCCACGTCGGTGAAGAACGGGTTCGCCACGTCCAGGACGACGAGCCCGATCGTCCGGCTGCGCCCGGCGCGGAGCTGGCGCGCCGACTCGTTCCTGATGAAGCCCAGTGACTTGATGGCCGCCTGGACCCGGCCCCGGGTCGACTCAGCCACGACATCCGGGCGGTTGAGGACGTTGGACACGGTGCCGACCGAGACGCCGGCAAGGGCGGCAACCTCCCTGATGCTGACCGGCGCATCCGCCACGGCGTCCTCCTGTGTGCTGTCAGTGTCACGGGCCCATTGGAACGTGTCAAACCGGCTCCCCCCATGATCCACGCCGCCCCCCGCCCACGGTCCCGCCGCCCCCACCCAGCGTCTCCCATGATCCCGAAGGATTCGGGGCGACACATACAGCCCCGAATCCTTCGGGATCATGGCCGGTGCCTGGCCTGGGTTGCCGCGCGTGCCCGCAACGGCTAGGAAACCTGTCTGTAACGATTCAAGCATCAGGGCGTAGCTGCCCTTGACACGCCTGTGACATCGCCCGACACTGCTTCACATATTTGAAACGTTCCACCCCGATCGCAGCGCCCTCGCTTGGCCAGAACGACGTGGACGCCTAGGACCCCCTGATCACGATCAGTGAAAGGTTTCACCACGGATGGATGACGTGGATGGATGACGACGTGACGGACCAGCGCAGTCCGTCGCCGGTACTGGTGCTTGAGCACGCGGCCAAGAGATTCGGTGCGGTTCGCGCCCTGGAGGACGGGTCTATCACCCTGTACCCAGGCGAGGCGCACGCACTGCTCGGCGAGAACGGAGCCGGCAAGTCGACGCTGGTGAAGATCCTCGCTGGCGTGCACGCGGCGGACAGCGGGCGGTTGCTGCTGGACGGCGAGGCCGTGACCTTCAACGGACCCGCCGCCTCACGCGCAGCGGGTGTCTCGATCATCTACCAGGAGCCGACGCTCTTCCCCGACCTGACCGTGGCCGAGAACATCTTCATGGGCCGGCAGCCGCTGCGGGCCGGACGGCGGATCGACCGCACCTCGATGAACCACCAGGCCAACGAGTTGTTCGCGCAGCTAGGCGTCCAGCTTGACCCGGACCGTGTGGCGCGGGGCCTGTCCGTCGCCGACCAGCAGATCGCCGAGATCGCCAAGGCGCTGTCCTTCCAAGCGCGGGTCCTGGTGATGGACGAGCCGACCGCCGCGCTGACCACCGTGGAGGTGGAGCGGCTGTTCGAGGTGATCCGGACGCTTCGCGCCCGCGGCGCGGCCGTGCTGTTCATCTCGCACCGGCTGGAGGAGGCGTTCGCGTGCTGCCAGCGGGTCACGATCATGCGCGATGGCCGCTTTACCCGCAGCGCCTTGATCGAGGACGTGACCGTCGACGACATCATCCGGTCGATGGTCGGCCGCGACCTCGACGCGATGTTCCCCAAGACCACGACTGAGCCAGGAGAGGTCGTCCTCGACGTCGCGCATCTCGGCCACGACGGCGTGTTCAACGACATCACGTTCCAGGTCCGGCGGGGCGAGATCGTTGCCCTGGCCGGTCTCGTCGGCGCCGGCCGCAGTGAGGTTGTCCGCGCCATCTTCGGCATCGACAAGCGGACGTCCGGGACGGTCCGGGTGCGCGGCGCGGAACTGCCCAACGGCCAGCCACTCGCCGCGATGAAGGCCGGCGTCGCTCTCGTCCCCGAGGACCGGCGGCAGCAGGGGCTGGTGATGGACCTGAGCATTGACCGGAACATGGCCCTCGCTTCGCTGGGCCGGCTGCGCCAGTTCGGCCTGATCCGGCCATCGAGTGAACGGGAACTGGCCATCACCTGGGCCGAGCGCCTCCAGCTGAAGTTCTCGCGACTGCGTGACGCCGTCTCCACGCTCTCTGGCGGCAACCAGCAGAAGGCCGTCCTCGGCAAGTGGCTGGCGCGCAGCCCTTCGCTGCTCATCGTCGACGAACCCACCCGTGGCATCGACGTCGGCACCAAGGCCGAGGTGCACCGCCTCCTCGACAAACTGGTGGCCGAGGGACTGGCCGTGCTGATGGTCTCGTCCGAACTGCCCGAGGTCCTCGGCGTGGCCGACCGGGTGCTGGTGCTCAGGGAAGGCCGCATCACCGCCGAGTTCACGCGGACCGAGGCAGACGAGGATGCCATCATGCGCGCGGCGACCGGCCAGATCCGGCCAGCCGCATGAGCGAGCCGGAGGGGCGCGGTGCCGCCTGGACTGAGGAGCGAGGAACGAGCGACGAGGGAAGGCGGCGCCTGAAAGCGCCCCAGAGGCGAGCGGGAGACACAGCATGAGCACGGTCATCGCGCCCGTCACAGTGGCGCGGACGGGCCGGCTGGAGTCGCTGCTGCGGGCCCGTGAACTCGGCATCGCCCTGGCGATCATCGTGATCTTCGGGCTCACCACGCTGAACAACCACGATTTCGCCAGCGCGGCCAGCATCCAGCAACTGCTGACTGGCGCGGCGCTGATCGCCCTGCTCGGCGTCGGCGAGACCATGGTGATCGTCACCCGGAATGTGGACCTGTCCGTCGGCTCGGTCGTCGGCCTGTCGGCCTACATCGTGGGAGACCTCTTCAAGCACCATCACCAGATGCCCGTGCTGGCGGGCTTCCTCGTCGCCATCGGCATCGGCGCGGCGATCGGCGCGGTCAACGGGCTCGTCACGACGGTGGCCCGGGTTCCCAGCCTGGTGGTGACCCTGGCGATGCTCTACATCGTCCGTGGCATCGACGGCCTGATCGTCAACGGCAGGACGATCGATCCGGCCAGCATTCCCCATGCCTTCATCACATTCGGCTACAAGAACCTGTTCGGCATTCCGTGGCTGGCGATTACCGTCGCGGTGGCCGTGGCGGCGGCGGGCTACGCCATGCGGTCCTTCCGGTGGGGCCGTGACCTGTACGGGATCGGGTCCAACCCGGAAGCGGCCGCGCTGGCCGGGATTCACACCGGGCGCCGGATATTCACCGCGTTCACGGCGAGCGGCGCGCTCGCGGGGCTGGCCGGCGCGCTGTTCCTCGCGATACACGCGCAGGTCGACGTGACCGGAGGGGTCGGCTACGAACTGAGCGTGATCGCCGCCGTGGTGGTCGGCGGGGTGGCCATCTTCGGCGGCAGCGGCACCGTGCTCGGCGCGGCGCTCGGCGCGCTGCTGCTGAACACCATCAACCAGGCGCTCGTCGCGACCAAGATCTCATCGTTCTGGAACGAGGCGATCGCCGGCGCCTTGCTACTGGCCGCCATCGCGTTCGACCGATGGCTGAGCCTGCGGGTCGCGCGGAGCCTGCGCTCAGCCGAGGGGGCGCACCGTGACATCTGACGTCGTCACCAAGTCCCCGGGCAGCAGCAGGCACAGCCCCGCCGGCGGGAGGCGCGCCGCCGTGCGCGGCCTGCTCCGCTGGGAGAGCGCGCTGGTCGTGGTCCTGATCGGCACGCTGATCTTCGGTTCGTCCGGGTCGTCGTACTTCCTCAACCCGACCAACCTCTTCTACATCGGCCTCAACATGGGCGAGATCGCCATCATGGCGCTGCCGCTCATGCTGATCATCGTCGCGGGCGAGATCGACCTGTCCGTGGCCTCCATGCTCGGCCTGTCCGGCACCGTCATGGGATGCCTCTTCAGTGACGGATGGCCGATCTGGCTGGCGATAGCAGCGGCGCTCGCGGTCGGGGCGCTCGGCGGCATGCTCAACGGGGCGCTGGTCGCCAAGCTCGGCCTGCCGTCGATCGCCGTCACCATTGGCACGCTCACCCTCTTCCGCGGTATCGCAGAGATCCTGCTGGCACCGCGGACGATTACCGGGTTTCCCCCTTCGCTGACCAAAATCGGGGTCGCCCCGGTCCCGGGAACGCAGCTCGCGTACTCCGCGGTGATTTTCCTGCTCCTGGCCATAGTTACGGGCATAGTCCTGCATGCCACGGCACTGGGCCGCGCGCTCATCGCCATCGGCCTGCAGCGGGAGGCCGCCCAGTTCGCCGGTATCCGGGTTGACCGGATCAAGTTCTGGCTGTTCGTCCTCTCCGGCGTGATGTGCGCGTTCGCCGGGATCCTGTTCACCTTGAAGAACGCGTCGGTCAGTTACGACGCCGGCACCGGTCTCGAGCTCAACGTCGTCGCGATCGTCCTGTTCGGCGGGGTATCGATCTTCGGCGGCCGCGGCACGGTCGTGGGCGTCGTGCTCTCGGTCGCGATCGTCGGCTGCCTCGAGCAAGCCCTCACCCAGCGCAACGTCCAGCCCGAGGTGCAGAACATCATCATCGGTGTCCTGCTGCTGATCAGCGTGGTCCTCCCCAACGGGGGTGAAGCCATCCGGCGGATCCGCGAGCGGGCCCGGCGCCACGCCTGACGGGCCCATTCAATCCCACCAAACCAACCAGCAACCCTCCTCCAGAAAGGCACCCATATGCGTACAGTATGGACTGCGCGACGCACAGTGACAGGAGCTGTCATGGCGGCGCTCGTCGTCACAGCCGCCGCGGCCTGCGGTTCCTCAGGAACCACGGCCAGTTCGAGTTCTTCTCCCACCGCGAGTTCCATCAAGAAGGGGCTGACGGTCTACTACATCCCGAAGGACACCCAGAACCCCTACGAGGTCATCGCCGACCAGGGCGGCGAAGCCGCGCTGAAGGCGCTCGGCGGCAAGGTCGTCGTCAGCAGCGGCACACAGGACACCGCGGCGGCGCAGATCCCGTCGATCCAGGCCGCCATCCAGGCGCACGCCAATGCGATCGTCATCGCCGGCAACGACCCCTCGGCGCTGTGCCCGTCACTTAACCAGGCGGCCCAGGCCGGGATCAAGATCGTGGCGTTCGACTCGGACGTCAACTGCGGCAGCACCCCCAGCCACCTGTTCATCAACCAGGCCAACACCCAGCAGATCGGCACCTCCGAGGTTGACCTGCTGGCCAAGGAGATCGGCAGCAAGGGCCAGATCGCCATCCTGTCGGCCGCGGCCAGCGCGACGAACCAGAACGCCTGGATCGTCTACATGAAGCAAGAGCTGAAGAAGTACCCCAACATGAAGCTGGTGAGCACCGTCTACGGCAACGACGACCCGGCGACCTCGCTCACCGTGCTCCAGGGCCTGCTGTCGGCCTATCCGAACCTGCGCGGCATCATCTCGCCGACCACGGTGGGAATCTCGACCGCGGCGCAGTACCTGGACACGCACAAGAGCCTGCTCAGCCACCTGACGCTGACCGGTCTCGGGCTGCCCTCGCAGATGAAGTCCTACGTGCACGACGGCACGGTCAAGGAGTTCGAGCTGTGGAACCCGAACAACCTGGGCTACCTCGCTGGTTACGCGGCAGCGGGACTCGCCTCGGGCACCGTGAGCCTGAAGACCGGGTCCACGTTCAAGGGCGGCAAGCTCGGCGGCTACACCATTCTCGCGCCGTCCGGCACGACCGGGCCGTCAGTCGTGCTCGGGCCGCCGACAGTGTTCGACGTATCCAACATCGATCAGTTCAACTTCTGATCACAGACCAGGTGCCCGGCCGGCGCGATGCCGGTGCCGGCCGGGCACCTGACCACAGGTGAAGAACTGGCGCCGGCCGGTGAGCGAGGGAGTCATGAATCGGTACTGCTTCCTGCTGCATGTGCGCCCGGAGCTGCTGGACGAGTACTCCGAGCGCCACGCGGCCGTGTGGCCCGACATGCTGCGGGCCCTGGACGAGAGCGGATGGCACCGCTACTCGATCTTCGCCCGTCCTGACGGCCTGCTCGTGGGCTACCTGGAGGCTGAGGACCTGACCCAGGCACAGGCCGCGATGGCCGCCACCGAAGTCAACGCGCGGTGGCAGGCGGAGATGAGCAAGTACTTCGTCGGCCTTCAGGGGCGGCCGCCCGACGAGGGGATGGCGCTGCTTGAGGAGATCTTCAACCTGGACGACCAGTTGCGGCGGCTTGCCGATGAGGAGCCGGGACGAGGAGAGACGCGATGACCACGACAGCCCGGACGCCGGCCAGCGTCCCACCAGGCCTGCAGCGGGTCAGCCCGCGGCGGGCGAAGGTCGGCCTGGTATCAGGCGGGCTGGGCGCGTACTGGCCGCAGTTCCCTGACCTGCTGCCGCAACTGCAGCGCTCCGCAGCCCGGGTGAGCGAGCGGATGAGCGCGCTGGACTGCGACGTGGTCGACGTGGGCTTCATCTCGGACGCCGCTGACGGGGCCAGGGCGGCGGAGCAACTGCGGGTCGCGGGCTGCGACCTTATCGTCGGCTTCCTCACCACCTACATGACCGCCTCGATGCTGGTGCCGGTCGCGCAGCGCAGCGGGGCCCCGGTGCTGCTGATCAATCTCCAGCCCACCGAGGCGATGGACCACGCCCGCTTCGACACCGGGCAGTGGCTGGCTTACTGCGGCGCCTGCCCGCTGCCGGAGATGGCCAACGCCTTCCTGCGCTGCGGGATCCCGTTCCGCTCGGTATCGGGCTACGTGGAGGACGAGCGGGCCTGGGCCAAGATCGCCCGCTGGATCAAGGCCGCCGGCGTACGCGGCGCGCTGCGGCACGGCCGGCACGGACTGATGGGCCACCTGTACCCGGGCATGCTGGACGTCTCGACCGACCTCACCCTCGTGCCGGCCAACTTCGGCGGGCACATGGAGGTCCTCGAACTCGACGACCTGCGGGTGCGGGTCAGCGGGGTGACCGACGCGGAGGTCGCCGAGCGGGTGGCACTGACCCGTGAGGTGTTCGAGATCGACCCATCCGTGCAGGACGAGGACTTCGCCTGGGCGGCGAAGGTGTCGGTCGGCCTGGACCGGCTCGCCGACGACTTCGCCCTGGACAGTCTCGCCTATTACCACCGTGGCCTGGAGGGCGAGCAGCACGAGCGGCTCGGTGCCGGCATGATCCTCGGCGCCTCGTTGCTGACCGCCCGCGGCATTCCCGCGGCGGGCGAGTATGAGCTACGCACCTCTCTGGCGATGCTGATCATCGACCGGCTCGGCGGTGGTGGCTCATTCACCGAACTGCAGGCGCTGAACTTCCGTGACGGCGTTGTCGAGATGGGCCATGACGGTCCCGCGCACCTGGCGATCAGCCAGCGGCGCCCGCTGCTGCGCGGCCTGGGCGTCTACCACGGCAAGCGTGGCTGGGGTGTCTCGGTGGAGTTCGACGTCACCCACGGCCCGGTCACGACGTTCGGCATCGCCCAGCAGCGCGGCGGCAGCTTCCGCTTCGTCGCCGCGCAGGGCAAGGTCGTCCCGGGACCGCTGCTCACAATCGGGAACACCACCTCGCGGGTGGACTTCGGCTGCGATCCGGGCGAATGGGCCGATGCCTGGAGCGCCACCGGCGTCTCGCACCACTGGGCCCTCGGCACCGGCCACCTGATTCCCGAGTTGCACGCGACCGCCGACCTGCTCGGCGTCGATCTGGCCGAGGTGGATCCCTGACTGCGCCACCGCCGCTTCGCCCAGGTCACCACCACATCGAAAGTGAGTCCCGTCATGGCCAACAGTGAGGCCGTCAAGCAGGACCCCGTGAAGTCCGCGTTGCGGGCGCAGCGGATTGAGACGCCGTCGTGGGCGTTCGGTAATACCGGGACGCGGTTCAAGGTGTTCGCCCAGCCGGGGGTGCCCCGCACGCCCCAGGAGAAGATCTCCGACGCCGCGCAGGTGCACGCGTTCACCGGGGTCGCACCGAGCGTGGCGGTGCACATTCCCTGGGACCGGGTCGAGGACTACAGGGCGCTGGCCGCGTACGCGGCGGATCTCGGCATCGCGATCGGGACCGTGAACGCGAATGTGTTCCAGGATGACGACTACAAGCTGGGCAGCATCGCCAATCCCGACCCGGCGGTGCGCGCCAAGGCCACGGCGCACCTGCTGGAATGCGTTGACATCATGGACGCCACCGGGTCCCGGGACTTGAAGCTGTGGTTCGCCGATGGCACCAACTATCCCGGCCAGGACGACATCCGCGGCCGCCAGGACCGGCTCGCCGAGGCCCTGGCCACCGTCTACGCCCGGCTCGGCCCGCACCAGCGGATGCTGCTCGAATACAAGCTGTTCGAGCCCTCGTTCTACAGCACGGATGTCCCCGACTGGGGCACCTCACTGCTGCACTGCCTCGCCCTGGGTCCCCAGGCCGCGGTCGTGGTCGACACCGGGCATCACGCGCCCGGCGTCAACATCGAGTTCATCGTCGCGATCCTGCTCCGCGAAGGGCGGCTCGGCGGGTTCGACTTCAACAGCCTCTTCTACGCCGACGACGACCTGATGGCCGGCGCCGCCGACCCCTTCCAGCTGTTCCGCATCCTGCGCGAAGTCACCGCCGCCCACGCCCTCGGCCCGGAGACGGGCATCGCGTTCATGCTCGACCAGTGCCACAACATCGAACCCAAGATCCCCGCCCAGATCCGGTCCGTCATGAACGTCCAGGAAGCCACGGCCAAGGCCCTCCTGGTCGACACCGAGGCCCTCACCACCGCCCAGCGCCACGGCGACGTGCTCGGAGCCCACGCCGCCCTGATGGACGCCTACAACACCGACGTCCGCCCCCTCCTCGCCGGCCTCCGCGAGGACATCGGCCTGGACCCCGACCCGATCGCCGCCTACCACCGCTCCGGCTACGGACAGAAGATCATCACCGACCGCATCGGCGGCACCCCGGCCAGCTGGGGCAGTTAGCTCGCGGCAGCGCGGTGCATTGTGCGCACATAGGAGGCACAACTCACCGCACTGATTCGCGCCACAACAACGCGGTGCATTGTGCGCGCATAGGGGGCACAACTCACCGCGCTGAAGGGCTATCAGATAAGGAGGACGCGAACATGGCCCCGCAGCCACCGCCTGAGGTCGCCGCGCTCATCGAGCGCAGCAACCGGCTCGGCTCGGATCCGCGCAACACCAACTACGCGGGCGGCAACACCTCGGCCAAGGGGGAGGTCACCGACCCGGTCACCGGCGAGCCCGCCGAGTTGCTGTGGGTGAAGGGATCCGGAGGTGACCTGGGCACCCTCACCGCGGATGGCCTCGCCGTGCTGCGGCTCGACCGGCTCCGCGCGCTCACCGGCGGGTACCCGGGCGTCGAGCGCGAGGACGAGATGGTCGCCGCCTTCGACTACTGCCTGCATGGCAAAGGTGGGGCGGCGCCGTCCATCGACACGGCCATGCACGGGCTGGTCGACGCCGCGCATGTCGACCATCTGCATCCCGACTCAGGGATCGCCTTCGCGACCGCCGCGGACGGCCCGGCCCTGACCGCGGCCTGCTTCGGGGAGCGGGTCGGCTGGGTTCCCTGGCGGCGCCCCGGTTTCCAGCTCGGCCTGGACATCGCCGAATTCCGCCGGGCCAACCCCCGCGCCATCGGGGTCATTCTCGGCGGGCACGGCATCACCGCCTGGGGCGATACCAGTGATGACTGCGAGGCGCGCTCTTTGGAGATCATCGCTACGGCGCAGCGGTATCTGGATGCACATGGGCGCACGGAGCCGTTGGGTGACGTTGTTCTTGAATTTCAGCCGTTGCCTGATGGGCAGCGCCGCGAGCGGGCGGCCGCGCTCGCGGCGGTGCTGCGCGGACTGGCCAGCACCGACCATCCGCAGGTCGGGCACTTCACCGACCGCCCGGTGGTGCTCGATTTCCTGGCCCGGCGCAAGCACCCGGCGCTCGCCGCGCTCGGCACCTCATGCCCCGACCACTTCCTGCGGACCAAGGTGGCCCCGCTGCTGCTCGACCTGCCGCCGGGCACCCCGCTGCCCGAGGTTTCACAGCGGCTCCGTGAGCTGCATGCCGCTTACCGCGACGCGTACCGCGCGTACTACGAGCTGTACGCCGACGAGGCCACGCCGCCGATGCGCGGCGCCGACCCGGCGATCATCCTGGTCCCGGGGATCGGGATGTTCAGCTTCGGCGCCGACAAGCAGACCGCGCGGGTCGCCGGGGAGTTCTACGTCAACGCGATCAATGTGATGCGCGGCGCGGAAGCGGTCTCCAGCTACTCCCCCATCCCGGAGAGCGAGAAATTCCGGATCGAGTACTGGGCCTTGGAGGAGGCCAAGCTCAGACGGCGCCCGAAGCCCCGGCCGCTGGCCACCCGGGTCGCCCTGGTGACCGGGGGCGGGTCAGGGATCGGGCGGGCCACCGCGCAGCGTCTCGCCGCCGAGGGAGCGTGCGTGGTCGTCGCCGACCGGGACGGTGGCGCGGCGCAGAAGGCCGCCAGCGAGATCGGCTCGGCGGACGTCGCGGTGGGCGTCACCTCGGACGTGACCGACGAGGCCAGCGTGATCGAGGCGTTCCGGGTCGCGGCACTGGCCTTCGGCGGCGTGGATCTCGTGGTCAACAACGCCGGGCTGTCGATCTCCCGGCCGCTGCTCGAGACCACCATCGCCGACTGGGACGTGCAGCACTCGGTCATGCCGCGCGGCTCGTTCCTAGTCTCGCGCGAGGCGGCCCGCATCATGCGGGCGCAGGGCATGGGCGGGGACATCGTCTACATCTGCAGTAAGAACTCGGTCGTCGCCGGGCCGAGCAACATCGCCTACGGCGCCGCCAAAGCCGACCAGGCCCACCAGGTACGGCTGCTCGCCGCGGAACTCGGCGAGTACGGCATCCGGGTCAACGGGATCAACCCAGACGGGGTGGTGCGCGGTTCGGGCATCTTCGCCGGTGGCTGGGGTGCCCGGCGGGCCGCTGTCTACGGCGTCCCCGAGGAGGAACTCGGCGCCTTCTACGCCCAGCGCACGCTGCTCAAACGCGAGGTGCTGCCGGAGCACGTCGCGGCCGCCGTCGTCGTGCTCACCGCCGGCGACCTGCCCCTCACGACCGGGCTGCACATTCCGGTCGACGCCGGAGTGGCGGCGGCCTTCCTCCGCTGATGGGAGCACCGGACGTGGAGCCCACGGCGGTCGCCGCAGTCGATCTGGGCGCATCCGGCGGGCGGGTCATGGTCGGCAGGGTCGGACCCGGCCTGCTAGAGCTGCACGAAGCGCACAGATTCCCTAACGTTCCGGTGCCAGTGCTCACCACGCTGCACTGGGACATCCTGCGGCTCTATCGGGGCGTTCTGGACGGCGTGCGCGCGGCGGCCAGGGATTTCGACCTGGCCAGCCTCGGGATCGACTCCTGGGGAGTGGATTACGGCCTGATCGACGAGAGCGGCGCGCTGCTCGGCAACCCGGTGCACTACCGGGACGCCCGGACCGACGGGGTGGCGGCGGGCGTGCTGTCGGCGATCCCGGCGCAGGAACTGTACGCGGTGACCGGTATCCAGCAGCTTCCGATCAACACGATCTACCAGCTCGTCGCGGCGGCCGCGACGCCGCAGCTGCAGGCGGCCCGGACGTTGCTGCTGATCCCCGACCTGCTGGCCTACTGGCTCACCGGGGAAGTGGGCGCGGAGGTGACCAACGCGTCCACCACCCAGCTCTACGACGTGCGCACGCGGACCTGGGCGACTCAGATCATGGAGCGTGCGGGCATCCGGGCAGACCTGTTCCCGCCGCTGCGCCCGCCCGGCGCCATCATCGGTGACCTGCTGCCGGAGGTCGCAGACCGGACCGGCCTGGGCGGCCGGCCCGGTTCGGGCAGCCGGACCGGTCCGGGCGGGCGGCGGGCGGCGTTTCCCGTGGTCGGGGTCGGCTCACACGACACTGCCTCCGCCGTGGTCAGCGTGCCAGCGGCCGGCTCCGGCTTCGGGTACATCTCCTGCGGCACCTGGTCCCTGGTGGGAGTGGAGCTGGATCAGCCGGTACTGACCGAGGCCAGCCGGGTCGCCAACTTCACCAACGAGACAGGAATCGACGGCACCATCCGCTACCTGCGCAACGTCATGGGGCTCTGGCTGCTGCAGGAATCGGTCCGGGCATGGTCGGACGCCGGACTGCCGGCCGACCTGGAGACCCTGCTCGATGAGGCAGCGCGGCTGCCGCCGCTGCGGGCCGTGGTCGACCCCGATGATCCGGTGTTCCTGCCGCCCGGTGACATCCCAGCCCGCATCACCGAGGCGTGCCGCCGGACCGGTCAGAGCCCGCCGCGGGAGCCGCCGGACACCGTCCGGTGCATCATCGACAGCCTCGCCCTGGCCTACCGGCGCGCGATCCGCCAGGTCCAGGAACTGTCCGCTCGCCAGGTGGACACCGTGCACATCGTCGGCGGCGGGTCGCGCAACGCGCTGCTCTGCCAGCTCACCGCAGATGCCTGCGCGCTACCCGTGGTAGCAGGGCCCGCCGAGGCCGCGGCCCTCGGCAACGTCCTGGTCCAGGCACGCTCGCTCGGCGCCGGCCCAGCTGACCTCGACGGGATGCGCGCGCTGCTGCGCGCCACCCAGCAACTGCGGCGCTTCGAGCCTGCCGGCGCCGGCCAGGCCCGGGTCTGGGACGCGGCGGCGCGCCGGATCGGCTAACAGCCTGGCCAGCTGTAACTCGCGGTTAGGCCCACTGGACTACGTCGGAATGGTCGAGGCGGGGGAGCCTGCCGAACCACGGGTCCTGGCCGGGGTGGCCGATGTTGACGACCAGGATCGAGCGCCAGCGACCATCGGGGAAGAAGTCGGCGTCGAGGGCGGCCGCGTCGAAGCCGCCCATCGGCCCGGCGGCCAGGCCGTGCGCGCGGACCGCCAGCAGGAAATAGCCGGCTTGCAGTGCGGCGCTGAACCGCCCGGTCTCGGTCCGCATGGTCTCGTTGGCCTCAAAGACGTCCTTCAGTTCTGGCTTGTAGGGCATCACCGCCGGGATGTGCTCGTGGAACCGCGTGTCCAGCGCGAGTACCGCGACGGCCGGGGCGGACGCCGTCTTGGCCTTGTTCCCGTCGGCCATGTGCTCCACCAGCCGGTCACGTCCCGGCCCCGGGCGGACGTAGAGGACCCGCAGTGGCTGGACGTTCGCGGCGGTGGGGGGCCACTTGGCCAGTTCCCAGATCTCGTTCAGCTCGGCGTCGGTGACCGGGGTGGGCGCGAAGCTGTTCGCCGTCCGTGCGTCGGTGAACAGGAGCGCACGGCCGGCGTCGTCCAGGCGCTCCAGGGCCGGGAGGGCGATGCTCTCGGTTACGGTCATGTCTCACTCTTTCGATAGAAGCTACTCTGAAAAAACTAGTAACATCGCCGAGCATAGCACCGGGCTACCATGGGGGGTATGGCGAGGGACTGTGACGCAGGCCACGAGCCCAAGGTCTGCGATGCGGCGCTGGCCCGGGCGTTCGGGTTCCTGGGCAAGCGCTGGAACGGTGTCCTGCTGGGGACACTGATCACGGGCCCCGCTGGCTTCTCCGAGCTGAAAAGGGCCATCAGCGGGATCAGCGACTCGATGCTGTCCGAGCGACTCGCCGAGCTGTGCCGGGCCGGCCTGGTCCAGCGCTCAGTCGACGAGGGGCCGCCCATCGCGGTCGGCTACACGCTGACCCCGGCCGGGCTGGCGCTGCTCCCCGCGCTGCGCGAGCTCACCACCTGGGCCTCCGACAACCTGCCCGCTGAGCCGGCTTCACCGGGCCTAGCTCACCTACTGCCACGTGTTCCCGGAGCCCGGCCGGAATGATTTGGCGGTGCGCCGACGTTCGGGTATATAGTCGCATCAAGTGAAGCTTCCTGCGGTAGCGGGAGCGTGTCCCTGAGAAGGGCCCCCGG
>OCZT010003700.1_pt1 | contig 15607 bp, 12 predicted proteins | sample 1539031 | NCBI WGS metagenome assembly OCZT01 (sample SAMEA3539308, study PRJEB22396) | soil metagenome | biome: tundra; feature: field; material: soil | place: USA | collected 2010-05 | depth 0.15 m | reverse complement strand
CCGGGCCATGCCAGTAGAACAGGTGATCACCGAAGCCCTACGCGGTCTCGCTTTTTCCTGAGCGGACGCCGCCGAGCCGCCCGTGATTGGGGATGTAAAGGTCTAGACGTATCGCTACTCTCAGAATCGTGAGTTCCGAGATGCTGGTCGGCAGGAACAGTGCGCTGGAGATCCTGGTCGGCATGAAGGCGGCGTTGGCAGCGGGCGTTGGCGGTGCCGTGCTCGTGGAGGGCGAGCAGGGGATCGGGAAGACCGAACTGCTGCGTGCCAGCCTGGCGGGCGGGTCTGGGTACCGGCTCTTGTGGGGCGCCGCGGACGAGCTCGGGCAGTCCGTCCCGCTGACCCTCATGAGGCAGTGCCTGGCAGGCGTGGACGTGGGGCCGCCCGGTCAGGTCCTTGACGCGGGCTGGGCGGTCGGGGTCTTCGTCGGCGATCCGGTGCTCGCGGCCATGGAGGAGATCCTGGCGGCGGTAGACAGGCTGTGCGCATCATCGCCGGTGGTGCTGGTAGCGGAGGACCTTCAGTGGGCGGACGAGGCGAGCGTGCTTGCCTGGTACCGGCTGAGCCGGGCCGTGAGCCAGTTGCCGCTGCTTGTGGTGGGCTCGTTTCGGCCGGGAAGCGACCGAAACGACATGGCACGGCTGCGCCGCAGCCTGACAGCCCGCCGGGGGACGGTGATCGAGCTAGGTCCGCTCGCACAGCCAGAGATGGGCGTCCTCGTGGAGAGTCTCGTCGGGGGGCAGCCAGGGGAGCGGCTGACTGGCCTGCTCGGCTGGGCGGGGGGCAACCCGCTCTACGCACAGGAGCTTGTCGACGGGCTGGTACGGGATGGGCAGATCCAGGTCGAGGGGGGAATCGCCGAGCTGACCGGCGGGCAGGGACTTGCCCGGGTGCCTGAGTCGGTGTCGGCGGCCGTGGCGGAGCGCCTGGCCCACTTGGCCGACGACGTGATCGGGGTGCTGCGGTGGGCCGCGGTCCTCGGCACGGAATTCTCCGTCACCGACCTAGCGGTCGTGACCAGCCGCCCGGCCGGGAACCTGGTCGATATCATCGGCAGCGCACAGGCAGCGGGCGTGGTCGCCGACGGCGATCACGGGCTGGCATTCCGCCACGGCCTGATCCGCCAGGTGCTCTACGAGCAGATGCCGGCCACGTTTCGCGCTGGGCTGCACAGGCAGGCTGCCGAGGCCCTCGCCGCGGCTGGCGCCGCGCTCGAGCGGATAGCCGCCCAGCTCGTTGCCGCGGTCGCTCCAGGCGCAGGGCAGGGACCAGCGCAGCCGTGGGTGCTCGAGTGGCTGACGCGTCACTCGCCCGTACTCGTCTACCGCGCCCCGCAGGTCGCGGCCGATCTGCTGCCCTCGGTCCTCGTGCAGTTGGCCCCCGACGATCCCCGGCGCGGCCAGCTCGAGGCAAGCCTGCTCACCGCCCTGTTCCTGGTCGGACAGGATGCCGAAGTCGAGCAGGTCGGCCGCAGGCTGCTCGCCGCGGCCGGTGATCCGGGCCTTAACTGGCTGGTCGCCTACTCCATGATCAGGGCCGGGCGGGCCGTCGAGGCCGCCGCCATCCTGCGCGAAGCGCAGGATGGCGGCGGGACCAGTCCCGCACAGGATGCCCGGCTAAGTGCCTTGAGCGGCAACACACTGGCTTTGCTTGGCCGCACCGACCAGGCTGCCGAGGAGGCCCATGCGGCACTGGCCGAGGGGGCCGACGATCCGCTGGCCCAGGGTTTCGCACACTATGTCCTTTCGTCGCTGTCTTACCTGCGCCGGGACAGCCGCGCCCGACTCGAGCACCTTGACCAGGGGATCGCCGCCGTCGGGAACGACACCCACCTCACCGACCTGAGGCTGCTGATGCAGGCTAACCGCACCAACGTGCTCGACGACCTCGACCGTAGGGACGAGGCCCTGGCGGCTGGCCGCGAGGCGGCCGTCCTCGGCGAGCGGATCGGCGCCCCCCGCGTGCTCTGGGCCCGCACCATGCTGGCGATCGCCTACTACACGTCCGGCCTGTGGGGTGACGCGCTCACCGAGATCGAGCCTGCTCTCGACAGCGAAAACTCCGGCTACATCGGGATCTACGCGCACGCGCTCGCCGCGCTGATCGCGGGACGCCGCGGTGACATCCAGGACGCGGCAAGGCACCTGAGCGCTGTCCCTGATACAACCGGATGGGTGAAGCAGGCCGGACCCCAGGCCCTGCACGGCCCGATGCTGGCCAGGGCCGTCACGGCCGAGCAGGACGGTGGCCCGGACGATGCCATCGCGGTGCTCACGCAGTGTCTGGACCCGGGCCTGGGGAAGATGATGCCCATGAGGCACGTACTGCTCCCGGATCTCACGCGGCTGGCGCTCGAGGTCGGTGACGCCAGGCTGGCGCGCGCGGCTGCCGACGCGGCCGTGCAGGAAGCGCAGCGCGAGCCGCTGATGTGGAAACGGTCGGTCGCGGATCACTGCAGGGGACTGGTCGAGCGGGATGCGCAGGCGATCCTCGCGGCGGCGGACTACGCCAGGACCGCGGGCCGCCCCGTCGAGTACGGCGAGGCCCTTGAGAATGCCGCGGTCCTGGTAGCAGCCGACAGGAGTGAGGCCGCAGCAAGGAAGCTGGCCGCGGAGGCGGTGCGCCAGTACGCGCGGCTGGGGGCGCAGTGGCATATCCGCCGCGCCAGCGAGCGGCTGCGGGCCCACGGTGTCCGGCAGGTCCCGCACACCTACCGGGAGCGCCCGGACGTCGGGTGGGCGGCGCTCACGCCGACAGAAACAAGGGTCGCTCACTTGGTCGCGCAAGGCCTGTCCAACCCCGACATCGCCGCCAGGCTTTTCCTGTCCCGCAACACTGTGCAGACGCACGTCTCGCACATCCTGGCCAAGCTCGAAGTACCTTCTCGCGTCGAGATCATCCGCCTGGCCGCGGCGCACTCGCCGTCTGGCACGGCACAGTAACCTGTGCCGTGCCAGAACTTGTGGGTGCCGAAAACTGCGTCACCTCGTGCGGCCTGCGAATATTCGTCGTTCTGCATGTTTGCAGTGCCACGATCGTTTTAGACCTGTTACGGTCCGTTACCGTCATGTCCGGGGTGACGGTTCAGGCCGGGCCGTCCGTCCTGACGATGGCTTTCCCTGTGGGGTTCCAAAACGGGGCATAGGTGACTGACCTGCGAGTATGGCTGCGGCAGCGGTCTCAAGGCTGGCAGCATCGCGGGTTTGTGATGGTACGGATGCTGTATCTGATGTTCGTCCGGCTGCTCGGGTGGAGGGCGCTGCTGGCACGTTCGTCGGCGTCGAAGGACGCCGAGTTGCTGGTGCTGCGCCAGGAGATCGAGGTGCTGCGGCGGCAGAGCCCCAAACCGAAGCTGGACTGGGCCGACCGGATGGTGATCGCTGCCCTGGCGCGGCTGCTCCCGAGACCGTTGCGGGTGACACACCTGCGATGTACCTTCGGCGCACCTTTGATGTACCCAGGACGGTCCTGACCGGGATTTGCCCCGTGCCTCGAGAACAAGATCCCGGCCGATGGCAAGACACCGTCGGCGGGCTCAAGTCCGCTGGATGGAGCCGAGCCGCAGGTCCGGTTTGAGCACCCGTGACCAAGGTGACCAACCCAGAGGCTGCAGTTCTGCCGACGGCACGCCTGCCAGCCATTCTCACGCTGTGTAATGCCATCGGAAGGGGGTCGCTCTGGGCTGGTGCTAGCGCCGCGCGACTAGGTCCGGACTGACGAGCAAACGTGGAGCAAACATGGGCCAGAAAAGGCCTTCACGAGGGGATCCCAGTAGGGTAAAACCCCAGGTCATAATGCGTGCGCCGCCAGGGACTCGAACCCCGAACCCGCAGATTAAGAGTCTGCTGCTCTGCCAGTTGAGCTAGCGGCGCGTGAAGAACGCTGTGATCGTAGCAGGAATCTGCGGGGGGTTGCGAATCGCGCTCCGCGGCCCGCGGCTCAGCGTTAGATGAGAGAGCCATGGGACGTTCGCAAGAAAAAAATAGAAGGGCCTACATTCCGAACGGACCGTGGTAGCTCTATCACGGATAAGCCAAAGTTCCCGGCGGGGCGAACTACCATGGCTGAACCAGATCCGGCACGCAGACGTGACGACAGGTAGGCCAAAGCGGGGTATGTGCGGGTGACGCAGACATGACACACGGTAACGTTGTAGAGTCGACGTCCATGTCCGAACCCCCTCCAGCCTCGCAGCTCACCGGCAATGCCACGGCCGGGACCGGAAGCCGCCTGGGCTGGCTGGACCTGCTGCGCGGGATAGCGGCGCTGTTCGTGGTGTTTGACCATGTCAGCTACTACGTCCTTCAGCACATCCGGGCGGAGGTCTATCAGTGGTTCGACGCGGGTAACTACGGCGTTTTCGTCTTCTTCATCATCAGCGGGTACATCGTGCCGGCGTCCCTGGAGCGCAAGGGCAGCGTGCGCACGTTCTGGGTGAGCCGCCTGTTCCGGCTGTACCCGCTGTACCTGCTCGCCGTGGGGATTGCGGTGGCGCTGTACCTGATGCACTTCGGGTCGCTGCGGGGCGAGGGCTCGGACCCCGAAACGTCCGTCCTCTCCCAGCTGCTGATGATGTCCAACGTGCTCGGCGGCCAGAACCTGCCGAACGTGGTCTGGTCGCTGTCCTACGAGATGATCTTCTATCTGCTGATCACCGCCCTGTTTATCGCCCGGGTGCATAAGCGCAGCAGCTGGTACGCGCTGGGCTTCGCGATCGCCGCGGTCGCGATCGGCGGCCTGCTGCCGCAGGCCTACTTCACCCACAACCTGGCCACTCCGCGCCTGATCGCGCTCGTGGCGGACCTGGCCGTGCTGGCCGGACTGGCGTTCGCGGTCGTGCTGCGCGGCATGTCGCGCCTGCTCGGCGCGGCCATGGCCGCCGTGGTCGCGGTCGCGCTGCTCGCCTTCAACGGTGGCTGGATCTGGCCGTGGGAAGCGCTGTCGATCCTGGCCCTGATGTTCACCGGGACGATGTTCTACCGAGCTGAACGGGGCCAGTATCCGTGGCCCCGGGCCATCGCGGTCGGGGTGGGCGTGTTCGCCATGACGATCGCGGCCGGCCTGTGGCACAGCCACGCCTGGGGCATGGACGCGCACTCCGAGCTTCTCTGGGAGCGCCGCTGGTTCTCCGCGTTCGCGCTGGCCGGCCTGACGTTCGGGGCCGGCCTGGCGCTCCGCCACGTGCGCTGGCCGCGGGCGCTGACCTGGCTGGGACTGATCAGCTACTCGGTCTACCTGCTGCATCCGCTGATTATCGAGTCATATCATCACTTCCGCTGGTCGCGCCTGCACCATCCGTTCTGGCTCCAGGTGCTGCTGGCCGCGGCCTTCCTGGTCATCCTGATCGCGGTCAGCTCGCTGACCTACCTCTTCGTCGAGCGGCCGATGCAGAACGTAGGTCGCCGGGTGGGCCACTGGCTGGACGCTCACCTTGGCCCCGACCGGATGCCCGCCCAGGTGCCCGCGGCCGCGAGGCCGGCCCTGGCGCGCAGCTCTCATCCGGCGACCGAGTAGCTCGCCAGTTGCTGCATGCTGGTGTGATGACTACGTTGCTGAACCCTGAACTGCTGCCGCCTGCGCGCGAGCCGGACGCACCCTACCGGGTCTGCCTCGTCTGCCTGGGCAACATCTGCCGCTCGCCGATGGCCGAGACGGTGCTGCGCGGTGCGCTCGAGGCGGCCGGCTTGGACAGTGCGGTGATCGTGGACAGCGCGGGCACGGGCGACTGGCATATCGGCGAGCTGATGAATTCAGCGGCCCGGGCCGCGCTGACCAGTCGCGGCTACGACGGCTCCGCCCACCGGGCCAGGCAGATAAAGGGTTCCTGGCTGCCCGAGCGCGATCTCTTCCTCGCCATGGACGCCCGCAACCTCGCCGACCTGCGACGGATGGCCGGTGCCAGGGACCGCGGCCGGATCCGCTTGTTCGGCGAGCTGGGCGGGCTGACCGACGTCGATGGCGCCGAGATCCCCGACCCCTACGGCGGCAGCCCGGCCGACTTCGGCTACGTGCTCGACCTGCTCGGCCGGGCCGCGCCGGTCATCGTCGGCCGGCTGGCCCAGGTGCTTGATCCCGCGCCCGGCGGCCGCGCCGCTCCGGTGTGAGCCCGGCGTGAGCCCGTCGGGCGCCAGCCAGCTGGCCCGGCTGACCGGCCTGGCGGTGCGTGAGGCGCGCGTCGTCGGCTCCCAGCACGGGTATCAGCACCTCATGGTCACCCTCGCGGGCGGTAAGCGCGCGTTCGCCAAGGTGGCCGCCGGCGCGCCAGGTACAGACGAGATCGCCGCTGCGTTCGCGGCCGAGGCGAACGGCCTGCGCTGGCTCGCCGAGGCCAAGGCCGTTCCGGTGCCTGAGGTGCTGGCCGCCGAATCGGCCGCTCTCGTCCTTTCCATGGTTCAGCCAGGCCAGGCGACGCCCGAGGCCGCGTTCCGCTTCGGCACCGACCTGGCCCGGCTGCACGCGGCCGGAGCGGACGGCTTCGGCGCTCCGTGGCGAGGATTCATCGCCAGCTTGCCCCTGGACAACACCGGTGGACCCGAGTGGCCCGAGTGGTACGCCAGCCGGAGGCTGCTTCCCTACCTTCGCCTGGCCATGGACGCCGGGGCGCTGCGCCCGGCCGACGGCCGTCTGGTCGAAGCGGTGATGGACCGGATCGGCTCGCTGGCCGGCCCGGCCGAGCCGCCGAGCCGCATCCACGGTGACTGCTGGGCCGGGAACGTCCTGTGGTCGGGCGGCCAGGGCTGGCTCATCGACCCGGCGGCACACGGCGGCCACCGCGAGACCGACCTGGCCATGCTGGCGCTGTTCGGCGCGCCTCACCTCGACCGGATCACGGCCGGCTACAATGACACGGTGCCGCTGGCGGCGGGCTGGCGGGACCGGATCCCGCTGCACCAGCTGCATCCGCTGCTGGTGCACGCGTGCCTGTTCGGCGCGCCCTACCGGGACTCCGTCTGTTCCGCCGCCCGCGCCCTGCTAGCACAGTAGGTTCCGCCCGCCAGTGACCGAAAGTCCCGTGTTCGCCTGAGCCAGGCCCATACACCGGACGGCCGAGCTGATCGCCGGCAACGCCTACGGCTGGTACTGCACCTCACCGCCGGCTCCGGTCAACACCACGGCCGCGTGTGACACCGTTACCACGTCAACGACGCGGTTGCGCGCTTCGCCGTCTTCGCCGACCCCTACTCGTGGCAATGCTGGGACTGAGTTCCCGTTCCCGTGAACCTCTCCAGTCACACCTGATCCAGGCGAGCGGGATTTCCATGAAAACTCTTCGGGCCGTCACACCATGGGACGCTTTTGCATCACGGCACGTAGGCTTTACCAAAGCGCTCTCGAAGTTGAACCTTTAGCCTGCGGGAGCCTACGCGCGGCGCGGCACTCCGGTATACGCCGCATCCTGCCGAGCCTCGTTACCCTGATCCCCAGGGCTCCCAGAATCCCCAGGCTCGGGTCCCGCGCCGCTCTGGTCGATCTCCCGAGCTCTTGAGCCCACTGCGGTCCCGTACGTCACACTGACGTCGCTTGCCTCGTCGCCCGGCTCAAGCTCTTCGGCCTGCCCGAACTCATCGGCGTCGTCGTCCGCCGACAGGCCGCCCTGGGCTTCGGGAGCCAGCGGCAGCGTGACCCGGAACGTCGCGCCCAGGTCCGGAGTGGTGCGCACCGAGGCGACGCCGCCGTGGGCGGCGACGAGCGCGGAGACGATCGCGAGGCCGAGCCCGCTACCGCCCTTGGTGCGCGTCCTGGCCTGGTCCGCGCGGTAGAAGCGCTCGAACACCCGGTGGGCTTGCTCCGGAGTCATGCCGGGCCCGTGATCGGTCACGTCGAGTATCACCGCGGGGCTCGGGTCAGCCGCCCTGGGGTCCAGGATCCCGGAGCTGATAGACACCTCAATCGGCGTCTCGTCAGGGGTGTGGGTGAGCGCATTGCTCATCAGGTTCCCGATAACCTGCCGCAGCCGTGGCTCGTCCCCGGTGACGAGGAACGCCGCGCCGGGTTGCACGGAAAGACTGATGGTCCGGCCGGGCGCGAGCATCCGGGTGTCGTGCACCGCATCGGCCGCCAGCGAGAGCAGGTCGATCGGCTGCCGGGCCAGCGGCCGCTGCTGGTCGAGCCGGGCCAGCAGCAGCAGGTCCTCGACGAGCAAGCCCATCCGGGCGGCTTCCTTCTCCACCCGCTGCATGATCCGGTCCAGGTCGTCCGGGGTGAGCCCGGTCCCGAGCACGGCACGAGCGGCATCTGACCTGTCCACCTCGCCCGTGCTCGCTGTCAGCGACTTGTCCCAGTGCGGGACGAGCCCGCCGCGCTGCCGGTAGTACTCGGCGAAACCGCGGATGGCGGTCAGCGGCGTACGCAGCTCGTGGCTGGCATCGGCGATGAACCGCCGCATCCGCTCCTCGGACTGATGCGCCGCCGCCTCGGATTCCTCCCGCGCGTGGAACGCGGTCTCGATCTGGCTCAGCATGGTGTTCAGCGAATGGCCCAGGCTGCCGATCTCGGTCCGCGGATCCCGTTCGGGCACTCGCCGGTTCAGGTGCCCGGCCGCGATCTCTCCCGCCGTCTCCTCGATATCCACCAGCGGCCGCAGGTTCGCCCGCACCACGGCGAATCCCACGATGAGCAGCACGATCAAGATCACGATGCTGACGACGAGGTCCACGATCGTCAGCTGCCGGATGGTGCTGTAGACCTGCGTCACATCCACCGCGACGATCACCGTGCCGGTGATCGTGTTGCCCTGGGAGTTGTTGTACGAACTCGAAAGACCGACCACTCGCCACCGTCCGCCGCCTGACTGGGCCGGTACGGTCATCGGCTGTAGCGGGTTGGCCGCGAGCCACGATGCCGCACCGGACAGGACGGGAGGTGACAGCGGGCTGCTGCTCGGCATAGGACCGCCCGAGCCTGGGCTGGCCCCGGGCGTGAGTACCCCGGCGAGCTGGCCCCCGGAGGGGAGCCAGTAGATCGTGACGTTGCTCAGTGTGTGATGGGCCAGACCTGTGGTCAGGTAGTTCGGCACCTCGTTGGCCTGGGCATCGCGCGCATAGCCCGGCAGGCTGCTGTCCGTCTGCCCGAGCAGGTAGTTGCGCAGGATCATGATGCCGGCGGAACTTATCGCGGCTAGGGCAAGGATCACCAGCATGCCGAGCGCGGCGATCAGCTTGGTCCGCAGCGGAGTGCGGCTCGACAGTCGGCGCAACCCGCGCCACGGCCGCGCCGCACGGTTCCCCGCTCCCTCCAGCGTCATGGCAAACCGCCCTGCCCTAAGCAGGAAGCCGCAGCACGTACCCGACGCCGCGCAGGGTGTGGATCAGCCGCGGTTCCCTGGTGTCCACCTTGCGCCGCAGCACGGACACGTACGACTCCACGATGCCGGTGTCGCCGCGGAAGTCGTAGTCCCACACGTGATCGAGGATCTGCATCTTGGACAGCACCCGGTTGGAGTTGCTCATGAAGTACCTGAGCAGCTTGAACTCGGTGGGGGAGAGCTGGATCTGCTCGCCGGCCCGCCACACCTCATGGCTTTCCTCGTCGAGTTCGAGGTCGGCGAACGTGAGCCTGGGCGTCGGCTCGACTCCGTCCCCCCGGGTCCGCCGAAGTACGGCGCGGATCCGCGCGATCACCTCTTCGAGGCTGAACGGCTTGGTGACGTAGTCGTCGCCGCCCAGCGTGAGGCCGCGGATCTTGTCCTCGGTGGCGTCGCGGGCGGTCAGGAAGACGACCGGGATCCGCGCCCCGCCACCGCGAAGCCGCCTGATAACGTCGAATCCGTCCATGTCGGGCAGCATCACGTCGAGCACGATCAGATCGGGGCGGTGGCGCTGAGCCGCCTGTACCGCCTCGGTTCCGGCTGCCGCCGTGACGACGTCGAAACCCGCGTAGCGCAGGCTGGCGGACAGCAACTCGAGAATGTTCGGCTCGTCCTCGACGACAAGTAGCCGGGCATCCGGTCGCTGCCGCGAATCGGTCAGCGTGTCCATGTTCTGTATTCTCATCCTCCACGCTGAGGATAACCTGAAGGCCCGCTGGAGATGGTCTCCGTTCTGCGGTGATGATCCTCCAGGTCAGCTAGGCGCCCGCCCGCAAGCGTCGCGCCAGTAGGCGATGGCGGCAGGCCGGGAGCCGACGCCGAGCTTGGAGTAAATCCGCCTGACGTGATTCTTCACGGTCTTCTCGGCAAGGAAGAGCCGGGCGGCGATCTCTCCGTTGGTCTGTCCGTCCGCGATGAGCGACATGACCTCTACCTCACGCGCGGACAGGCCATGCGGCACCGGGGCGTCCCCGGGAATGACGTCGCCTGGCCTGGCACCGTCGAGCGCGGACGCGCCGCCCCCACCAGGTCCAGGAACTTTGCGATCGTCCATGTGGCCTCCGGCTGCGGACGGCGAACCCGTAGCGAAACGTACCAAACGTGTTAGGTACCGCGTCAATCCATGAAAGTTCAGGTAAATGCCGGCATACCCATATACGTATGACCTGCAGATGACTTGTACCCAAGCAGCCCGGACCACACTCCCCATCGACGGCAACGCCCTCGGCTAGACGGTCCCTTGCACAGATGTAGCAGTGATGAGGCTCTTCGGCAGCGCCACGTCATGGCCGAGGTCGGAGAAGAACTGCCTGGCCTCGGTGGTGTTCCACTCGACGACCGACCCGGCGTTGGTGTTCGCGAACCCGCCGAACGGCACCGTGGTGGTCACCGGGTTCCGCAGCGCGAACGCGACCGAGACCAGCTGAGACAGCCCGGTGCTCGAATCCACGGAAATGGCCGCCGCGGCCCCGTTGGCCGCGGGAATGACGGCGAACGGGTTGATCAGCGTTCCGGCCGACGTCAGCTTGGACAAGATGCCCTTGAGCAGCACCCGCTGGTCCTGCTCGCGCTGCAGGTCACCCTCGGCGAACGCGCGGGTCCGGACGAAACCGAGGGCTTGATCGCCGTTGAGGGTCTGGCATCCCGCCTTGAGGTTCAGGCCTGCCAACGGGTCCTTCATCGGCGCCTTCAGGCACATGCGCACGCCGCCGACGTCGTTGACCACGCTGACCAGGCCGCCGAAGCCGATGCTCATGAAGTGGTTGACGTGCAGCCGGGTGACGTTCTGCACGGTCTCGATCAGCAGCTTCGGGCCACCGATCGAATAGGCGGCGTTGATCTTGTTGTCGCCGACCCCGGGGATCGGCACGTAGGAGTCTCTCGGAATGCTGACCAGCGTCGGACGGGTGCCGTTGGCCGGCAGGTGCAGGAGCATGATCGTGTCAGAACGGCCGCCGGTGATGTCGCGCCCCAGGGCCAGCTGGTTTTCCTGCGCCGCGGTCAGGCCGCCACGGCTGTCGGAGCCCGCGATCAGCCAGTTCGTCCCGGCCGAGGTCAGTGATGTCGGCACAAGCACGTTGATCCGGGTCAGCTTGGAGTTCACGCTGAAGTAGACCGCCACGGTCGCCACCACGGCCAGCGCGACCAGGGCCGCGATGATCGTCAGGATCCGCTTCGGCCGCAGCCACCGCCGCCATCCCCTCGGCCTCGTCGGCCCAGAAGGCCCCGTCGGGCCACCTGAACCCGATCGCCCGGACCCTGGCGGCGGCTGCATGGGCCATGCGGACCCGCTGGATCCCGCCCCGCTCGGGTCGGCCCCCGCGCCGCCGTACCCGTACGTCGCACTGCCCCAGGCGGTTTCCCGCTTGTCATCCGGGGCCGAGCCCCCCTGGCTGGGGGTAAATCCCGGCTGAGCCCGCGCGCTGGAAGAGCCTTGCGGGCCGGCCTCGGGCCGGCCTGGCTCCTCGTCCTGGTACCAGTTACCCGGCCAGTTTTCGCTCATCGCGACCACCGTTCGTCCGTAGGCACGGAGTCGATGCTAATAGCAAGACGACGCTGCTCGCACCCCCCTGGTAACGGCCCGGACGCCTGCCTCAGACTGGCACTCATGACTCCAGCCGAACCCACTCCCGGCCAGTTGCGACGAGACCCGTTCCCGCTACGTGGCCGGGTCGCGGTGGTCACCGGGGTCAGCCGGCGGGCCGGCATCGGATACGCCATCGCCCGCAGGCTGGCCGCGCTGGGGGCCAGCTTGTTCCTGCACCAGTACGCTCCGCACGATCACGACCAGCCTTGGGGCGCCGACCCCGGCGGACCCCAGGCGGTGATCGCCGGCGTCACGGGCGCCGGCGCCCAGGGTGCCGTGCATCACATGGATCTGGATCTCACCAGACCCGGTGCCCCGTCCCGGCTCATCGAAGCGGCCGGGCAAGCCCATGGCCACCTGGATATTCTCATCTGCAACCACGCCCGCAGCGGCGGCGACGGTCCCCTGGGCACGCTGACCGCCGCCATGCTCGACGCGCACTGGGCCGTCAACACCCGGTCGGCGATCCTGCTGGCCCAGGCCTTCGCCGCGCAGCACGACGGCAGGCCCGGCGGCCGGGTCGTCTTCATGACCTCCGGGCAGGACCTGGGCCCGATGACGCCCGAGGTGGCCTACGCCGCCAGCAAAGGCGCGCTCGCCTCGATCACCCGAACCCTCGCCGACCAGCTGGCCGGCCAGGCCATCACGCTGAACACGGTCAACCCCGGTCCGGTCGACACCGGCTACGCGCCGCCCGAGGCGCACGAAGCCGTCCGCCGCCATTTCCCGCAGCAGCGCTGGGGCGCGCCCGACGACCCGGCTCGCCTGATCGCCTGGCTGGTCACCGACGAGGCCGCCTGGATCACCGGCCAGGTCGTCAACTCGGAAGGCGGCTTCCGCCGCTAGGACCGAACGACGTGACTACCAGCATCAGGTTGATCGAGAGCCGTGACGCCGAGGCGCTGGTCGGCCACCTGGCCCGCGACGCCGAGGCCTTCGCCCGCTGGGATCCCGAACATCCCCCCGGGTACTACACGGCGGCGGGCCAGCGCGCTCGCATCGGACGCTTGCTCGCCAGGCACGCCGACGGCGAGCTCTGGCCCGCCGTGGTCCTGGCCGGGGACGCCGTCATCGGCCAGGTGACCGCGCAGAACCTCCTGCTCCGCGCCTGGCGCAAGGCCGAACTCGGCTACTGGATCGCCTACCCCCACCAGGGCCAAGGCCACGCGACACGGGCCGTCGGCCTGATGGTTCGGCTGATGACCAGGTGGCCCGCTCGCGCATCTTCACCGCCGGACAATGGCGCGACGAAATCCTCTGGGAACGCCTCCTCGATCAGCAATTATGAAAAAGTGTTCGCATCACCCTGGCTGCACCCTGCACCTCTTCATCATCTGAGCCATCCTCCGCTGGCTTGCGGGAAGGGCTGGTCGAGCTGGGGGAAGACGGTCGTGCCGTCACCAGCGATCGCAACCAGGTCAGTAACAGGATGTCCCAGGCGGTCAGCTGATTGAGCGCTTGTGCGGGACGGGTGGCCGGGTGACCGGGATGATGCGGGCGAGGCTGTCCAGACCGGTGAAGTCAGCGGGATTAGTCGTATACAGCGGCAGCCCTTCCGCTATCGCGGTAGCCGCGATCATCAGGTCCACGACTCTGCCTCGCGGTTTGCGGCCAGCGGCGATGACCGCTGCCGTCACGCTGCCGAAGATGCGGGCCGCCTCGGCGTCGAACGGCACCGGGTCAAATTCGCTTTCAGCGCGCTGCAGGATTTCCAGGCGCCGCGCGCGCTCGGCACGCTCGTCATAGGCGTCTTGCTCGTCGTTGCTGCGGACCTCATGCGGCCCAGCGGACAGCTCCGCCAGCGTGATGGCGCTGATCGCCATCTCATCGGGCAGCTCGGCCGGGTCCCACACACCTAGAGCAAGGGCTTGCCGTTCGTGGCGGACCAGCGGCTCTGGGAACGCGCCGACCTTGTTATCTGCGGGACTCCGGAGATCCCGCTCGATCCTGGTACTCAACTCGTCGTTGCCTCTAACATCACGTCACCAGACCCTCGCCCGTATCCGCGTGGGGGTGCCTGTCGCGTTGTTTCCCGTCGGCGGGCGGTAAATCGGGGCGGTTGTGAGCCGGAGCCGGTCTGCAGCACGGCGCGGGGTGCGGGATGCGGGATGCGGCAACGGCGAGAATTTGCGGGCCTGCGGGCTGCCAATGAGGATCGTCGAGCTCGCACGCCCTGGTTAGGGTGCTGAGCCGGATCGTGCGGCCGGTAGCGTGTTCCCAAGCGCGACTGGCGTCGGGTGGGCTGAACCATCGGGGAGCGCGGTAGCGGAGCGTCGTGCGCCTGGGTGCTCCTCAGTATCGGTACTGAGGAGCTGGCGTATGTATCTGCGATACGGAATCAACCCGCATCAGGCGGGACGGGTGGCTGCCGCATCTGTGCCAGGACCGGTGACGGTCCGCAGCGGGGAGCCGTCTTACATCAATCTGCTGGACGCCCTGAGCGGGTGGCAGCTGGTCCGGGAGGCGTCGGTGCCGGCAGGCGGGCCGGTCGCGGCGTCGTTCAAGCACGTCTCGCCCGCTGGTGTCGCGGCGGCGGGCGATCTTGATGACGCCATGCGCGAGGCCTGGGGCGTGCACGGCACGGTCGGGCGCCTGACGTCCGCTTACGTCCGTGCCCGGGATGCCGACCCGAAATCCTCGTTCGGCGACATGATCGCCGTGTCTGAGCCGGTGGACGCCGAGCTGGCCGACTTGCTGTCTCGCGTCGTCGCTGACGGGATCGTGGCGCCGGGATTCGAGCCCGGGACCGTGGAGGTGCTGGCGCGGAAGAAACGCGGCACGTTCCTCGTCCTGGAGTCCGATCCGGCCTATGAGCCCCCGGGGTGGGAGCATCGTGACGTGTTCGGGCTGGTGCTTGAACAGCAGCGTGATCAGGTGCCCATCACCGCGGATCTGCTGCACGTGACCGGCGGGGGTGCCCTGCCGGCCGGCACCGTCCGTGACGGCCTGCTCGGGCTCACGGCCCTGCGCTACACCCAGTCCAACTCGGTCGCCGTGGTTAAGGGCGGGATGACACTGGGCATCGGGGCGGGGCAGCAGAACCGCGTGGACTGCGTGAAACTCGCCGTCGCCAAGGCCTCGACCTGGTGGCTGCGCCGTCACCGCCAGATCCGCGGCTTGCCCGCGGCGGCCGGCATCTCACGCCAGGATCGGCTGAATTGGCAGATCCGCATGGCCGAAGCCGACATGACTCCCGGTCAGCTTGCTGAGTTCACATGCCTGTTCCCCAGCTCCGAGCCAGCCCTGGACGGCGCGGAGCGCACCGCCTGGATCGGGCGGCTCGACGGTGTGACCCTCGCCTCCGACGGCTTCCTCCCATTCCGCGACAACATCGACCACGCCAGCCGTATCGGCGTCCGGCACGTTATAGAGCCCGGAGGCTCCAGCCGGTCGCAGGACATCGAAACCGCCTGCACCGAACTCGGGATCACCCTGGTCCGCACCGGGCTCCGGCTCTTCCGCCACTAGTAGCGACCGGCCAGACCGCCATACGGGCCCGGTTTTCCCGGGCATTCACACGGCAAGTCACACCGCCACCAGCGCGTCCTAACCTATAGCGGCCCGAACTCGACGATCTGAGCGCCCGCAACGCAGCGGGCAGCGGAACGCTCAACCGGCAAGTATCCGGCGATCTTCGCCGAAACGGCCTTCACTTGCCGTCCCGGCGGCCCTACCACTAAACAAATTTGCACGTCTGTATGTCGGTATAGTCC
>OCZT010003698.1_pt1 | contig 15609 bp, 14 predicted proteins | sample 1539031 | NCBI WGS metagenome assembly OCZT01 (sample SAMEA3539308, study PRJEB22396) | soil metagenome | biome: tundra; feature: field; material: soil | place: USA | collected 2010-05 | depth 0.15 m | reverse complement strand
GCCAAGACGCCGCACCGCACCACCGGGCCAGCGGCAGTCAGCCGGCCCCGGGTACGCGGGCCGGCAAGCCAGCGTCGCAGGCGAGCCCGACAAGCAGCGCGGGCGCGCAGCGTCCCGCCGCGCTCTGGAGCTTCACCACCGGCGGCATGGTGGCCGGGATCGCGCTGGCCGGCGGCACCGTGTTCGCCGGCAGCACCGATGGCACTGTCTACGCGCTGGGTGCCAGCGATGGCACCAAGCTCTGGGGTTTCCGCACTGGCGGACCGGTGGCGTCGGGGATCGCGGCGGCCCACGGCGCCGTCTACCTCGGCAGCAACGACAATAAGGTCTACGCGCTGCGCGCCAGCGATGGCACCAGGCTCTGGAGCTTCCCCACCGGCGGCTCGGTGGAATCGGGAATCGCGGTGGCAGGCTCAGTTGTCTACGTTGGCAGCAATGACAACATGATGAACGCGCTGCGCGACGGCAGCAGTATCTGGAGCTTCCCCACCGGCGGCCCGGTGGCATCGGGAATCGCAGTGGCTGACGGGATCGTGTATTTCGGCAGCAACGACTACACGGTGCATGCCGTACACGCCGCCAACGGGACGCCGCTCTGGGACTTCCCCACAGGCGGTCCAGTGGATTCGGCGATCGCGGTGGCCAACGGGATCGCCTACGTCGGCAGCAACGACGCCAAGGTGTACGCGCTGCAGGCGTAAAGGGCGCGCAGCGGTGACGCTGCACCACGTCGCTTACGGCGCCGTGTCCGCGTAGATGCGGGTGGCCGCGGGCGAGTACACCGCGGCGATGCGCGGTGCTGGCGCAGCTGCCAGCCCGCAATGCGTCATCGCGAATTTGGGCTGCCGTCACCGGGACGGCGTCTGGGCGCGATAGCCATGACCTGGCAGGCATCTGGCGGTAGAACGCGCCCACGGGAGGCGACTATGCGAGCGAGGCATGTCCGGCAATCCGCCGCGGCGACCTTAGGAGTTGCTGGCCTCGCGGCCGGTGCTGTCCTCGCTCCGGCGTCGGCGGCCACCAGCCGTCAAGCCGGCCAGGAAAGCCACAATGGCCACATCAGCCATGTCCTCCTCATCTCCGTGGACGGGCTCCACCAGCAGGACCTTGCCTGGTATGTGAAGGCCTACCCGCAGTCGGCGCTGGCGGCCCTGGCCCGCCACGGCCTGGACTACAGCAACGCCGCGACACCGGTCCCGTCCGACTCGTCTCCCGGGATGGTCGCCCAGGTGACCGGGGGTGACCCAGGGGTCACTGGCATCTATTACGACGACACCTTCAACCACGACATCTTCCCGGCCGGGACGACGAACTGCTCGGGTCCGGTGCCGGGCGCCGAGGCCGCCTACCACGAGGCAGTCGACATCAACCAGCACGCGATCGACGCGGGGCAAGGGCTGAGCGGGCTGCCCGGCAGCATCCTGCAGATGACCGGCAACCCGCTGAACGTGATCAACCCCGCGAACCTGCCAGTCAACCCGGTGACCTGCAAGCCCATGTACCCGAACCAGTACCTCACGGTGAACACGATCTTCGAGGTCGCCCGCCAGCACGGCCTGCGCACGGCCTGGTCGGACAAGCACCCCGCCTACCAGATGCTGTCCGGGCCATCGGGGACCGGCGTCCAGGACTATTTCACTCCTGAGATCAACAGCCAGGCGATCGGCTATCCCGCGGGTCAGGACTGGACCAGCGACAACGCCGCGACGATGCAGTACGACTCGTACAAGGTGCAGGCGATCCTGAACGAGATCGACGGCTACAACCACAGCCGGACCAGCCACGTCGGAGTGCCTGCCATCTTCGGCATGAACTTCCAGACGGTCTCGACCGCGCAGAAGCTGCCCACCTCCGACGGCCTGACCGGCGGCTACCTGCCGGGCGGCACCGTCCCAGGCCCGCTGCTGGTGCGCGCGCTCAACTACATCAACACATCGGTTGGCCAGATGGTCGCCGAGATCCGGGCGCAGGGCCTGGCCAGCAGCACGGCCGTCATCATCTCGGCCAAGCACGGGCAGTCGCCCACCGACCCCACCGCCCTCGCCCGCGTCCCGGACAAGCCCATCATCGCCGCTATCAACGCGGCCTGGACCGCAGCGCACCCGGGCGCCGGCAACCTGATCATCTTCTCGACGGACGACGACGGCATGCTGCTGTGGCTGAGCGACCGGTCCCAGGCCGCCGCCGACTTCGTGAAGGGCTACCTCCTCTCGCACACCGCGGCGGGCAACGACATCAACGGCAACCCCGTCACGGTCTCGGCATCGGGACTCACGAAGGTCTACGCCGGCGAGGCATCCGCGGAGTACTTCGGCGTCCCCAGCAGCGATCCCCGGCACCCCGACGTCTTCGGCGTCGCCCAGCATGGCGTCGTCTACACCGGCGGACAGGCCAAGATAGCCGAGCACGGCGGCGCCGGCCAGCAGGACCGCAATGTGCCGATCCTGGTGGTGACGCCCGGCGCGGGGCACGGCCGGGTGATCGACGCTCCGGTCGGGACGACTGAGATCGCCCCGACGATCCTGGCGTTGCTCGGCCTTGACCCCGGCGCCCTTCAGGCCGTGCGGATCGAGCACACCGCCGTCCTGCCTGGCCTCCGGTAGGACTCGCGGCCCGCGAAGTGAGATCAACCCGGGCGAGGACCCAGAGATGCCGTCTGGGTCCTCGCTAGTGCGGGCCTTCGAGCCGCAGGGCCAGCTTGGGGCAGATCCGGACCGTCTCGCGGGCTTCCTCGTCCAGGCGGTCAGGCACCACACGGTCGCGGATGATCGGGAAGCCCCAGTCGTCGAGGGTGATCAGCTCGGGAAGGATCTCGGCGCACAGTCCACGGCCGTCGCAGGCGATGGGGTCGACCTGGAGCTTGGAGCCGGTCCTCATCGCTGCCTCCGCGGGGGGACGGGCAGGATGCAGGCCGTTCCGGTGGCGCGGCACCAGCCTTGGGCGTGCTGTTCCAACTCCGGCCTGAAGGCGGCGAGGGCGCTGCGGATCAGCCGTACGGTGCCGTCGGGATGGCTGCAGGCACCCCGTCCGTCGACCTGGCCGAGCCAGCGCCGCAGCATCCCGAGATCAGACGTGCCGCCTTCGGCGAGGCGCAGGAATTCGCCGGCGATCGCGTCCAGGCCGAAGAGGCACGGGCCGCACTGGCCGGCCGACTCGTCCGCGAGATAGCGCACCACCCTGGCGGTTTCAGCGAGGCCGCAGGCGTCGCCGGGCAGGGCAGCGATCAGGCGGGCGCCGACGCTCGCGCCAAGGGCAGCCAGGCCTGCCGATGAGAAGGGCAGCGCGGCTGCCGCGGCCGCATTGACCCAGGTGCCGAAGTAGCCGCCGAGCAGCAGGGCCTGGTGCGGCGCGGAGGCGCCCCCGGCCAGGGCGAGTACCTCCTGGACGGGAGTTCCGATCGCGACCTCGTGCACGCACGGCTCGCGCACCGCTCCCAGGATGGTGACCAGCATCGACCCTGGTTCCTCCGCCGTGCCGACCGCCCGGAACCAGGACGCGCCATAGCGGGCGATGAGCGCGAGGTGCGCCAGGGTCTCGACGTTCTGCACAAGCGTCGGCTTTCCGCCGAGCCCGCGTTCGGCGAGTCGTGGCGGCTTCCTGGTGGGAGTAGGAAGGCCGTCCTCGATCCAGTGCACGACGGCGCTGGCCTCACCGGCGACGAACCGGTCGGCAGCGGTCACCACCCGGGTCCGGACCCGGTCGAATCCGGCCCGCCTGCGCTCGGCGACCGCGTCATCGACGATCTCACGGACCGAGTGATGCACGACGATCACTGCCTGGCTCGCGCCGACCATCTCGGCGGCCAGCACGGCCCCGTCGAGCACCAGGTGCGGCGACCGGGCGAGCAGGACCTTGTCCTTCGCGCTCGCAGGCTCGCCTTCCGTGCCGTTCGCCACCACAACGGGGGAGCGCTGGGCCGCGACCGCCGCCAGCTTCCGCGCGGTGGGAAACCCGGCCCCGCCCCGGCCGGTGAGCCCGGACCGTTCCACCTCCTCGATGAGCGCCTCCCTGCGCCGCCGGTCCAGGCTGGATGACCGAGGTGTGCCGTACCGGGCACAGTGCTCGGCCAGGCGGGCCGGGCCGGCCGCGAAGCCGGTTGGCAGCAGGCGGGGGAGGTGATCAGGCCGCTGCGGGGTGGCCTGTGCGGCCTGCCCGGCCTGGCTCGGCTGATGCCGGAGGTCATCGTGGGCCCGCATTACCGGAGGGCCCCTTTCTGCGTGGTGAACAGGTCAGAGGTATCCGAGAACGGGCTGGCTGGCGTGGTATGCCTGATGCTCTGCAACAGGCGTGCGAGCGCGGCGGTGGCTACCGCAGCGGCGGATCCCCACTCGACCAGCGCCACCCACCAGATCCCCAGGTCGTTGCCCGCGGTCAGGGAATGCACGAACGCGACCGGCCACGCCAGGTAGGCCAGCCAGTGCACCGCCCGCCATGACCGGTAGCCCAGATGCCGCCGCGCCAGGCTGGTGACCAGCACCGCGCCGCCGAGGTCGACGGCCAGGGTGCCCAGGCCGATCGCCAGCGTGCGGTAGCCGGACGCGAAGGGCACCGCGGTGGCGGCCCAGCCGATCGAGACGAACGGATCCAGGATCGCCGTCACGACATGCAGGGCCAGGAACGCGACCGCGAACAGCGCTAGCGTCCTGTGCACCTCGGGAACGACGAAACGCGGCCAGCGCCGCGGCGCCGAGCCCAGGCGCGCGGCCACGCCCAGCACCATGACGACACTGAACAGGACCAAGAGTGCAAGGCCACTGGCCCGCGAGACGAGCCACAGACCCTGCGAGCCTGCCGCAGCGGCAGCCACGCTCATCGCACACCCCCCGGCCGTGCTCCCCCGCGGAAACTGCTGTCCTGCTGGGCATCCGCACCGCGGATCACTACTTCATCTACAGACTCTCCCGGCGCAGAGTCACCCGTCAGAGTCCAAGGGCCCGACAATGCGGGCATAAGCCCCGTCGCGCTCATCGCACACCTCCAGGTCGTGTTCCGCCGTACACGTGGGTGCCGGACGGGACGTTGATGCGCCCGCCGTCGTCGCCCGGCCAGCCGCCGACATATCGCACATCTGCGTCGTGGGAGACGAGCCGAGCGGGCAGACCTGCCGAGACCAGCCATTCCTCGGCCCGTTCGCCGGCCACGATCGCCGCTGTGGCCGCGGCGTTGGCGTCGGCGCAGGTGGCCGCGGCCACGCTCACCGTCTGCCATGGCCCGTCGGCGGGCAGCCCGGTCCTGGGATCCACGATGTGATGCAGCACGCGGCCTGCCCGCCGCCACTGCCGGCAGGTGATCGACGAGGTCGCCACCGCGCCACCGGGCAGCCGGACAAGCTGGGCAGCTGCGGACCCAGCCGGGTCCGGCCCGTCCGCTACCAGGATCGGCCAGCCGTCACGGGGCGGCGTGCCGCCGGTGGCGATGTCGCCGCCGAGACTGACCAGCACTCCTCCCGAGTTCCCGCCCGCGGCGAGAGCCGCCCGGACCGCGCGGTCGGATCCCAGGCCCTTGGCCGTGGCGCCCAGATCGAGCCGTACGCCGGGCGGCAGGTGCAGGATGGGGCCGTCGAGCCTGACCATCCGCCATCCGGGTGCCGGGGCTGGTGAGCCGTGCGGCTCACGCCGCTCGGGATCGATGGCGGCGAAGTCACGGTCGTAGCCCAGCGAGATGAGGGCGTCGCCGACCGTGGGATCCGTGCGGCCGCCGGTCCACTGCGCTGCCGCCAGCGCGACGCTGACCGCCTCGGCGAGCCCGTTGCTGAGCATGTAGCGGCCGCCGTCGCTGCGGTGCAGCCAGGAGATCTCCGAATCCGGCCGGAACCGGCTGGCCTGGCGATCCAGCGCGGCCAGGACGTCGTCGATCGCCGCCCGGGCGCCGTCGAGATTCTCTGGTGGCCACACCGCCAGCCGCGCGCTGGTCCCAAGTGCGGCACGCTCAGCAACGGCGACAACGCTGTCGCCGGTGCTGATGCGACGCCACGACTCAGGTGCGGTCAGCTCGGACATTGAAGTCGTCATTGTCGTCAGTTGTCGTGGTAGGGCTTGACGTGCCGGACGTGGGTCACGACGGTCTTGCCGCTCGCGGTGTGGGTGGTGGTTGTCGTGACCACGCCCGACCCACTGGTCGTCGCGACGGAGTGGGTCACCTGCGGCCCGCTTCCCCCATGCGTTGTCGCTGCGGTGCCAACCCCGGCCGTGGTGGACGTGCCTGCCGTCGTTGCCGCGGTGGGGAAGGCGTGCTGGGCCAGCGCCACGGTGGTGGCCCCGGTTCCGACGATCAGCGCGGCCAGCGTCCAGTTCGACATCCGCCGGACGCGGCGAATGCCATCGCGACGTGCCCGCACCGGCCTGTCGGCCCAGTCCGGCTCGCCGGAATCCGGCAGCGGCATCCGTCCTTCGCCGGGGAGCGAGCCGCCGAATCCTGGCAGCGGCACCCGCCCCCCGGGCGGAGGTGGTCCGCCGACGCCAGGCAGGGCCTCCTGCCCTCCGCGGTACTCACGATCGGAATCCATGGTCGCGTTTCCTTTCCGTATCTGCCGGGCCCGGTTCCTGCCCGACTGCTATCGTGCGCCCACCCTGATGAGGCGATCGTGAGAGGACTATGTGAGCCTTCACATCTGCGGATCCGCCCCCGGCGATTCTCATCGTTTTCACATCTGACGCTGCGTAACCTCGCTGGTATGCGGGTGCTGGTGATCGAGGACGAGCTGCGGATGGCGCGGCTCGTCAAGCGCGCGCTTGAGGAAGAGGGTCACGCCGTTGACGTCGCCGGGGACGGCCCGGAGGGCCTGTGGATGGCGACCGAGAATCCTTATGCCGCGATCGTCCTGGATGTCATGTTGCCGGGATTCGACGGCTTCGAACTGTGCCGGCGGCTGCGGGAGGCGGGTATCTGGGTGCCGGTGCTGATGCTCACCGCCCGCGACGAGGTCGGTGACCGGGTCCGTGGCCTGGACGCCGGGGCCGACGACTACCTGGTCAAGCCGTTCAGCCTGCTCGAGCTCGCGGCGAGACTGCGAGCGCTCACGCGTCGGGACAACCGCCGCCGACCGGTCGTTTTGTCCGTTGGGGATCTGAAACTTGATCCTGCCACCAAGCGCGCGTGGCGCGGGGGCACGGAGCTTGAGCTGTCCCCGAAGGAGTTCTCCCTGCTCGAGTTTTTCCTGCATTACCCGGGAACCGTGCTGACCCGGTCCCAGATCATCGAGGCCGTATGGGATTTCGCTTATGACGGCACATCGAATGTCGTCGACCAGTACGTGAATTACCTGCGCCGTAAGGTGGACGCCCCGTTCGGGCGCAATGACATCCAGACAGTCCGGGGAATGGGCTACCGGCTGCGCCGCGAGGAGCAGGAATAGGAATGTCGATCCGGCTCAGGCTCGCTGTCGTATTCGCGGTCGCGTCTGCGCTCCTGTTCGCCCTCGGGAGCTGGCTGTTCGCCGTCGCGCTCTCGTCCTCCCTGCTGGGCTCCGTCGATGCACAGCTGGCCGTCCAGCTCGGCCAGGCCGGCAGCTACCTTCAGGCATCGGGCACGCCTGGGCCGTCGGCTGGCCGCCCGGCACCCGGTGAATACGTCATCCAGATCATCGACCTGTCGGGGCGTGTCCGCGGGGCCAGCGCCGACGCCGGGAGCGCCCCGATGCTCAGCGCCAGCGAGGTCAGCCAGGCGCGGCGGGCCCGGATCCTGCTGACCAGCTCTGCCGATGGCGAGCGTGAGCGGCTGCTCGCCGCGCCGCTGCCGCACCATCCGGGCTGGGTCGCCGTGGCGGGTGTCTCGCTCGAGGCGGTTGACGGCACGCTCAGCGAGGTCACCCGGGAACTGGTCATCGGGGGCGCGGGTTTCGTGGCCGTGGCGGGACTCGGCGCCTACGGGCTGGCCCGGGCGGCGCTGTCCCCCGTCGAACGGATGCGGCGGGAGGTCGCCGCGCTCTCTGAACGCGACCAGGCGCCCGGCGTCCAGGTGCCGCGGACCCGGGACGAGATCGCCGCGCTCGCCAAGACGATGAACGAGCTGCTGAGCCGGCTGCAGCGCGCGCTCGCCCGGCAGCGAGCGCTGGTCGCGGACGCCAGCCACGAGCTGCGCACCCCCTTCGCTGTGCTGCGCGGCGAGCTCGAGCTGGCCGGCCGGCCAGGAAGGAGCCGAGAGGAGCTCGCGACCGCCGTGCAGCGAGCCAGTGACGAGGCCGCGCGGCTGGCGCGGATCACCGAGCAACTGCTCTTCCTGGCCAGGAGTGATGAGGACCGGATCCCGCCGCGCCTGGAAAGGACCAACATCGGGTTGCTGCTCACCCGCAGCGCGGAGCACGCGGCCGGCCGCGCCAGCGCGGCCGGTGTCTCGTGCCAGGTGGAAGCGCCCGCTGACCTGGCAGCAGATGTCGACCCGGACCGCATCCGGGAAGCGATCGACAACCTGGTCGACAACGCGCTGCGGTTCGCGCCCGCCGGAACGCCGATCGTGATCTCTGCCCGGGTGGCTGGCCCTGATCTGGTGATCGAGGTCGGCGACCGCGGTCCCGGTTTCCCGGCCGAGTTCCTGCCGCACGCCTTCGAGCGCTTCGCGCGTCCGGATTCCGGGCGTGCCCGGAGCGACGGGGGCGCCGGCCTGGGACTGGCGATCGTGAGCGCCATCGCGCGCGCTCATGGCGGCCGGGCGACAGCCCGCAACCGGCCCGACGGCGGCGCCGTGGCGGCGCTGGAGCTTCCGGGGACGGCTGATTCCGGCGTGCCGGCCCGTGGCTGCGGCCCGCGAAGCTGATCCGGCGCTGTGCGCCTAGGCCCGTTGACCTGGGGTCACCAGGCCGCTTTCGTAGGCCATGACCACGAGCTGAGCGCGGTCGCGGGCGTTGAGCTTGGTCATGACGCGGCTGACGTGGGTCTTGGCGGTCAGTGGGCTGAGGAACAGGCGAGTAGCGATCTCGTCGTTCGACAATCCGGCCGCGACCAGAACCATCACTTCGCGCTCCCGCCCGGTCAGGCCGTCCAGGATCCGGTCGTCCACCGGCGGGCGCTCGGGCCGGCTGGCCAGGTCGGTGATGAGCCGCCGCGTCACGCTCGGTGAGAGCAGCGCGTCGCCGCGGGCGACGACCCGGATGGCCTGGAGCAGTTCGGCAGGCTCGGCGTCCTTGACGAGAAATCCGCTGGCCCCGGCCCGGATGGCCTGGTACACGTACTCGTCGGATTCGAACGTGGTCAAGATGATCACCTTGACGCCGGCCAGGTCGTCGTCGGCCGCGATGCGCCGGGTCGCCTCCAGCCCGTCGACGCCGGGCATCCGGATGTCCATCAGGACGACGTCGGCGCGCTCGCTGCGGGCCATCCGCACCGCCTGCGCGCCGTCGGTCGCCTCGCCGACCACCGTGAGGTCATCAGCGGAATCGAGCAGCAGCCGGAAGCCGGCCCGGATCAGCGACTGGTCGTCGGCCAGCAGGACACGGATCATGACCGGGTGCCTTCCTCGAGCGTGGCGAGTGTGGCCGGGCTGGGCGGCGTGGCAGGGTTGCCGGACGCGGCAGGCGCGGCGGGGCCGTCCAGGCGCTGCCGGTCGAGCGGGAGCGTGGCCGCGACCCGGTATCCGCCGGCGTCAGCCGGGCCGGCTTCGACGCCGCCGCCGACGGACGCGGCCCGTTCCCGCATCCCGATGAGCCCGTGCCCGCCGCCCGCGCTCACCGTCAGCGAGCCCCGGCCCGTATCGGCGACTTCGATCCGCAGCGCGGCGTCGTCATAGCTCAGTGACACGGTGGCGGTGGCCGGCCCGGCATGCCGGATGGCATTGGTCAGCGACTCCTGGACGATCCGGTAGGCGGCCAGATCGACCGCGAGCGGCAGCGGCCGCACCGGCCCGGTCACGCTCAGGCCGGTGGCCAGGCCAGCCTGGACGGCGCCGGCGATCAGGGTGTCGAGCTGGGCCACGCCGGGTGCCGGCTGGGTGGGGTCGGCCTCGTCGGCCTGCCGCAGCACGTTGAGGATCGCGCGCAGCTCGCGCAGGCCCTCCTTGCTGGCCAGCTTGATGGCCTGCAGGGCCTGGGCCGCGGCCTCCGGCCGCTCAGCCAGTACGTGGGCAGCCACACCGGGCTGAACGTTGATGGTGGCCATGGTGTGCGCGACAACGTCGTGCAGTTCCCGTGCGATCCGCAGCCGTTCCTCGTCGACGCGTTGCCGGGCCTCGGCCTCGGCGCCGACCTGAATTGACGCGATGTAGGCGCGGCGGTTGTTGACCGCGACCCCGGCGAACAGCGCGGCGGCGATGAGCCCGGGGATCAGGTCGAATCCCCCGCCGAACGGGCCGAACGGGTTGGTGGCCGCGGTGGCCGCCATGAGCACCACGAGGGTTATGCCCGCCGCGGCAACGGCCCGGCGCACGCTTCCCGTCTTGGCCAGTCCGTAGAGGGCGGCGGTCGGCAGCAGCAGGGCCGCGCCGTTGACGTAGCCCAGCAGGCTGAAGATGGCGACGGCGGTGGCCGAGACGGCGAGCACGGCGACCGGATACCAGCGGCGGGCGGCCAGCACCATGCCGGCCACGACCACCAGGGCGAACGCCGCCGTGGGCGTGTGCAGCGGGACCGGATGGCCGCTCACGGTCAGGTCGCTGGCGTGGTTCGGGTGCGCCTCTCCGTAGGCGCCGGCGAGCATCACGGCAGTCAGCAGCACCGCGAGCGCGATATCGCGGGCCGGGGAGGCCCACCATCGCCGCCACACCGCCATCCCGCCGTCCATATCCACAGCGTAGGCATCCGGGGGTCCACAGTCGTCCTCTGGGAGTTGGCGATCCAACTACACCCGGCGGAGTACAAGCGGCGTGGCTGCGCCGCCGGAGGTAGCCGCAACTGTCGCCCGGGGCACGACGACGCAGCGTGCCCATCCCGGCACGCTGTCGGTAGCTGGTGGAACTGCCGCCGGCACCGAAAGCTCCCGGAGGCTGAGATGCCCGCCCTGACCCGTTTCGTACTCCGCCACAAGGCACTTGTGCTGGTGTTCTGGCTCGCCGTGGCCGTCGCCGGCGTACTGACCATCGGCGGCACCACCCACCGGATGACGAACAGCTTCGCCATGCCAGGCCAGGCGTTCCGGGTTGACAACCAGATCGTCCATGCCTACGGCAATGGCGGATCGCAGACGCCCTACGTGCCGGTGCTGACCGCACCGCCGGGGCAGCGGATCGACGACCCGGCCGTGGCGGCCGGCACTGGCCGGGCCTTCGCCGCGGTGGCGCGGGCCGTCCCGCAGGTGCGGATCGCCGACTACGCGACGACCCACGACCGGGCGTTCATCACCCGTAACGGGCGCTCGACGTTCGCGCTCGTCTACACCGCCCCGGTGGCCGGCTTCGGCGGTCCCGGCGATGGCGCGCTGATCCAGCACGCCCTGGCCAGCGCGCTGCCGCCGGGCTGGCACGTCGGTGTCACCGGGTCGCAGCTGCTGATGAACGGCAAGCCCGCCGCCGCCAGCCACGGGACCGGCATCATGGCCGAAGCCATGATCGGCGCCATCGGGGCGCTGGTCATCCTGGCCCTTGTCTTCGCCAGCTTCCTGGCCTTCCTGCCGCTGCTGATCGGCGGGGTTTCCGTGCTGGGCACGTTCCTCCTCGTCGGCGGGCTCACCGAGGTCACCGGCGTGAGCCAGATCGTCGAGTTCCTCATCGCGCTCATCGGCCTGGGCGTCGCCATTGACTACTCCCTGCTCGTGGTGAGCCGCTGGCGCGAGGAGCGGGCCGCCGGGCGCGACAACGCCAGCGCCGTGGCCGAGGCGATGAACCACGCCGGGCGCGCGGTCGTGTTCTCCGGGCTCACGGTCGCGATCGGGCTGCTGTCGATGGTCGTGCTCCCGGTCCCCATGCTGCGCAGCGTCGGCTACGGCGGCGTGCTGGTCCCGCTGGTCTCGGTGGCCGTGGCCATCACGCTGCTGCCGGTCATCCTGGCCACCGTGGGCCCGCGGCTGGACTGGCCACGGCTGCGGACCGAGCGGTCGGCCAGCCGGGTGTTCTCGGCCTGGGCGCGCGGCGTCTACTCCCGCCGCTGGCTGGCCGCGCTGGCCGGCCTCGGCGTCCTCACTGCGCTCATGCTGCCTGCCCTGTCGCTGCACCTCGGCGAGCCGGGAAGCACCGCGCAGGCCACCGCCGGACCGGCGCATGACGCCCTGGCCACGTTGACCGACGGCGGCGTTCCCTCCGGCGTGCTGACCCCGGTCGAGGTGCTCACGTCCTCCGCGCCAGGCCGGGTCGCCGGTCTCGCGGCCAGGGTGCCCGGGGTGTACACCGCCCTGGCGCCCAGCACGCCGGACTACCGGCGGCCCGGCACGGCCATCGTCACGGTCATCCCGGCCGCTGAGAGCAGCGTCCCGGTCGGCCAGACCACGGTCACCCGGCTGGAAAGCGCCCTGCTCGCCAGCCCGCATGTGGTCGGCGTCGGCGGCGACGGCCCGTCACTGGTCGATTTCGATCACGCCGTGTACGGCGACTTCCCGCTCATGCTCGTGATCATCAGCATCGCAACGTTCCTGCTGCTCACCCGGGCATTCCGGTCCGTGGTCCTGGCCGCCAAGGCGGTGCTGTTCAACCTCATCTCGCTGGCCGCCGCCTACGGCGTGCTGACCTGGGTGTGGCAGGACGGCCATGGTTCCAGCGCGATCTGGGGCATCCCGGCCACCGGTGCGATCACCATGTGGGTGCCGCTGATGGTGTTCGCCTTCCTGTTCGGCCTGTCCATGGACTACGAGGTGTTCATCCTCAGCCGCGTCCGGGAGGCTTACGACCGCACCGGCGACGCCCGCCAGGCGGTCACCGAAGGCCTCGGCCGGACCGGGCGCCTGGTCACCAGCGCGGCAGCGATCCTGATGCTCAGTTTCCTGTCGATGTCCACCGGCCCGGAGACGGATCTGAAGATCCTCGCCACCGGGCTTGGCGCTGGCATCCTCATCGACGCTGTTGTCATCCGTTGCCTGCTGGTCCCCGCGATGGTGGCGCTCTTCGGGCGGGCCAACTGGTGGCTCCCCGCCCCGATGGCTCGCCTGCTCCGGGTCAATGGGCCGGTAGCCGCCCGCCCGGTGCCGGTGCCGGTGCCGGTGCCGGTGCCGGTGCCGGTGCCAGTGCCAGTGCCAGTGCCGGCACCGGTCGCGTCAGACGGGGCTCCGGCCGAGCCGGCTCCGGTTCTCACGACCGCCGGGTGACGTTCAGGCCCGGCGCTCTCCGCGAGGAGCGAAGGTGGCCGCCCGTGCGGGCGGCCACCTTTCGCAGTTCCAATGCCGGGGTTCCATGGCAGACTGTGCATTGACGCCGGGGGGTGCGATGAACGACGACGTTCGCCAGGTACCGGCCGGGGTGGACCCGGCCACGCCAGCGCCTGCCCGGATTTACGACTATCTCTTAAGCGGCGAGAACAACTTCCAGTCCGACCGCGATGCCGCTGAGCGCATCCTGGCTCTGGTGCCAGAGATCAGGGATTGCGCCTGGGCCAACCGCGGGTTCCATCAGCGGGCGGCCAGGTGGATAGCCCAGCGCGGGGTCCGCCAGTTCATCGATATCGGGTCCGGGCTGCCGACCCTAGGCAACACCCACGAGGTGGTGCAGTTGGTCGACCCGCGGTGCCGGGTCGTGTACGTGGACAACGACCCGATGGTGAGCGAGCAGGCCGGGGATTTGCTGACTGACCCTGACACGGTCCGGGTCGTCCTGGGCGACCTGCGCGATCCCGATTCCGTGCTGGCGAACCCGGATGTGCGCGCGCTGATCGACTTCAGTCAGCCGACCGGGCTGCTGATGACCGCGGTGATGCACTTCGTGGCCGACGACCGGGATCCGTGGGGACTGCTGGCGCGCTACATGGAGGCGCTCGCACCGGGCAGCTATCTGTCGCTGTCACACCTGACCGACGATCAGAAGCCGCCACGTTCGGTGAGCGAATTCTGCTCCGTATTCGACCACGCGACCGAGCAGATGCATTTCCGCTCCAGGCGCGACGTGGAACGCTTCTTCACCGGGCTGGAACTGGTGTCACCGTACGCACCGGACGGTAACGGCCGCCTCTGTTATGCGGGCGACTGGGAGGCGGAAGATCCGGTACTGGCCGACAGCGACGGCTCACGGTGGCTCTATTGCGGCGTGGCCAGGCGTCCCTGACGGCGTGCCCGGCAGTGCTACCAGATGGGTGACCGGCGCTGATTCACCGGACGTGGCCGACCCCGCCGTAGATGGCCACCTTCGCCAGTTCGCCAGGAGGAAGCGGTTCGTGATCCGGCCGCCACAGCGGCACCTGGACCACTCCCGGCTCGACCAGGTCGAAGCCCTCGAAGAACCCGCTGACCTGCTGGTGGCTGCGGAGCACCACCGGAGCGGCCGCCTTGGCGTACACCGTGCTGGCCCGGCTGACGCTGGCCTGATCGTGGAAGTCAGCGGTGCCGTGCGACACAGCCAGGTAGCTCCCCGGCGGGAGGGCGTCCCGGAGCGTGGCCAGTATCCGGCCAGGATCGTCGGCGTCAGGGAAGAAATGTAAGATCGCGATGAGCAGGACAGCCACGGGTTCGGTGAAGTCGATCAGCTCCCGGAGCCCGGGGTTGGTGAGGATCGTCTTGGGGTCGCGCAGGTCGGCCAGCACCGCGCTCGCATTCCCGTCACCGGCCAGCAGGGCGTTGGCGTGCGTATGCACGATCGGGTCTTTGTCGACGTAGACAATCCGGGCATCTGAGGCAAAACCTGGGCCACCTGATGGGTGTTCTGCGCGGTCGGCAGCCTGCTCAGCGGTCTCCCGGTCGGCCGCGAAGTTGTCCTTGCCACCGAGGAAATAGTCGTAGACCCGTGCGATGCTCGGGGTCGTCGGATCGAAGACCCCGGTCATTGCGCGACCGGGCGACGTGCGGCCGGGCCGCGAGCGGGCACAGCGTGACGCGGCGTCACGCAGCGTACTGGGCGCCGAATATTTCCCGGTTTCCGGTGCAACCCGCAGGTCGGCTCGCCGGTGCTCTATACGGTGGCGATCGCCGCCAGGCACGGGCAATAGAGGCACGAGCACGGAGGTGACATGCCGAAAGCGGATGACTTCGACATGTTTTATGCCATGACCTCACGCAGGCTTGTCGGCCAGATATTTGCGATGACCGGCGACTTGAGCGAGGCCGAGGACGCGGTGCAGGAGGCGTACATACGGGCGTGGCGGCGATGGCCGCGGATCCGCGCCTACGACGATCCGGAAGGGTGGCTCCGCGTGGTCGCCTACCGGATCACCGTGAATTCCTGGCGGAAGGCCAGGAACAGGCTGACCGCCCATCGGGCCGGCCGGCCCGCCGAGGTGCCGGGGCTCTCCCCTGACCTGGTGGCGCTTGTGAGCGCACTGCGGAAGATCCCCGAGGAGCAGCGCCGCGTCATCGTGCTGCATCACCTGGTGGGGCTGTCGGTCGAGGAGATCGCGCGCGAGACCGGTGCGCCGTCGGGAACCGTGAAGGCGCGGCTGGCCCGCGGCCGCAGGGCGCTCCTGCCGTTCGTCTCCGAGTTCGACGACCCGGGACGGCCCGGCAAGGGAACCCACCAGAGCACGCCTGACAGAGAGGAACACGCACATGCCTGAGACCTTCGGCACCCAGCTCTCCGGACTCGCCGGATACGCGGGCCGCCACGCCAGCCTCGACA
>OCZT010003696.1_pt1 | contig 15613 bp, 10 predicted proteins | sample 1539031 | NCBI WGS metagenome assembly OCZT01 (sample SAMEA3539308, study PRJEB22396) | soil metagenome | biome: tundra; feature: field; material: soil | place: USA | collected 2010-05 | depth 0.15 m | reverse complement strand
GCGGCGGTGGCGGGCGCGGCGGCTTCGGTGGACCGTCGCTTGGCGGCGGCCGCGGCGGCGCTGGCGGACGCGGCATGAATCAGGCGAACGCAAGGGCTTTCGGCAACAACCGCCGGAACCCGCGCATGATGTACACCGGCAGCCTCAACATCAACGAGGCGAGCTCCATTCTGAACGCGCAGAAGTACTCGGTTACCGGCGCGAATCTCGGCAAGCCGTACTCCAACCGAACCAACACCACGGGCTCGGTCGGCGGACCGCTCAAGATCCCCAAACTGCTGGATGGCTCGAAGGGTCAGTTCCAACTGAACTTCACGGTCAGCCGCAGCCGGAACGGGCAGACGGGCAACCCGACGAATATGCCGACCGCGCTCCAACGCAGTGGCGACTTCTCGCAGTCCGTGGGCGTCAATGGGCAGCCGGTGGTGATCTACGACCCCACCACCAACGCGCCCTTCCCGGGGGACAAGCTTACGAGCATCAGCCCGATCGCAACGGCGCTGCTGAAGTACTACCCAAGCCCCAATCTGCCGGGCGCCACCCAGAACTACCAGGTGGCCACCACGCCCGTGACGAACACCAACAATATCAACGCGCGGGTGAACCAAACGCTCTCTACCAAGAATCGCCTCACGGTCAACTTCGCCTATCAGGGCAGTAACAATCTGAACCCGAATGCGCTGGCCTTCCTCGATCCTTTCACGGGCAACCAGATCGTGGATACCGGGAGCGGGCGCGGCGAAAACGCCGGCGTCACCTGGGCGCATAACATCAGCACGCGCTTGATCAACACCCTGGCGTACACCTTCAGCCGCCAGCGTACTCTGGCATCGCCCTATTTCTCGGGCCTCACGAATGTGGAGGCCGCTCTGGGGATCCAGGGCGTCGCTACCGACCCGCTGAATTGGGGGCCTCCGAGTCTGAGCTTCACCAATTTCGGCGGCCTGACGGACCAGACCGCGTCGCTGTCACGGACGCAGACCAGTTCGTTGACCGAGAGCCTGTTGTGGGTTCACCAGAAGCACTCGTTCACCTTTGGCGGCGCGTTCCGGCGCCAACAGTACAACAACGAGAACAATTCGAACCCGCGCGGCCGTTTCGCCTTTAACGGGAGCGCCACCAGCCAGTTCGTGAACGGCAAACCCGTAGCGGGAACCGGTTTCGACATGGCCGATTTCCTGCTCGGCGTGCCCGATACCGCCGCTGTCCAATGCTCCGGAGGCGGCGCCACGAATCTGTGCAACGGCAGCCCGTCATACTATTTCCGGGGTTCCGTCTGGAGCCTCTACGCGACGGACGACTGGCGGCTGAGCCAGCGGTTCTCCGTGAGCCTCGGCGCCCGGTGGGACTACCAGACGCCGGTGAGCGAACTGCATAACCAGATTGTGAACCTCGCGTTCGCGCCGAACTTCACGGCCTACGCTCCGGTGCAACCGGGACAGACGGATCCGTTCACGGGACAAACGGTCTCGGGCGGGCTGGTGAATCCCGACAAAAACAATATTTCGCCTCGATTCGGGTTCGCCTGGAAGCCCTTCGCCAAGAAATCCACCGTCGTCCGCGGCGGCTATGGCATCGCCTACAACACTTCGGCGTACTACAACATGGCAAGCCGGCTCTCGCAACAACCGCCCCAGGCGAGGTCCCTGAACCTGAGTATCCTGAACAATCTGCAGGCGCTTCAGACGGGCTCGCTTACCATGGCCAACGCCTTCTCGTATTCGGTGAACACCCTCACCGCGAATACGTACGCCATCGATCCCAACTATAAGGTCGGCTACGGGCAGACCTGGAACCTGAGCGTCCAGCAGAATCTGCCACTCTCGTTCCAGACCACGCTGAGCTACACCGGCATCAAGGGTACCCATCTGGATCGCCAGTTCCAGCCTTGGACTCAGCCTCCGGGCTCGACGCCATCGCCTTACCCCTCGGGCTACACCTATGAGACCTATGGCGCCAATTCCAGCTACAACGCCGCCAATGTTCAAATGACGAGGCGATTCAGCAGCGGCGTAACGGCGTCCGCCACGTACACGTTCCAGAAGTATCTTGGGGAGGGTAGCCCGGCTCAGAATTGGCTCGATTTCAGGTCGGAGCGCGGTGTGATGACCGGCCCACACAGCCTGTCTATCCGGGCCCAGTACAGCACCGGGCAAGGCAGGCTCGGCGCCGGCCTGCTCACGGGCTGGAGGGGCCACCTGGTCAAGGATTGGACCATCATGACCAACGTCACGCTTTCGAGCGGGTCTCCGCTCACGCCCACCTGTAGCGGGAACGCCTGTCTGGCCGTGGGTTCGAACAGTCTGAATTCCCGGCCGGAGTATACCGGCGCTACGCTCGCCGCGCCTCTAACCACGCCCGGCCTTTTCTTCAACACGGCCGCTTTCATCGCGCCCCTTCCCGGCGTTTGGGGCGACGCGGCTCGTGGAAGCATCCCCGGTCCCCTGGGCTACGCCCTGAACGGGCAGGCCAGCAGGGTATTCCGGTTTGGCGAGCGCCGCAGCGCGGACCTGCAACTCACCGCCAACAATGTGCTGAACACGGTGATCATCAACGGCTGGAACACATCGGTGGGATCCAACTCCTACGGTCAAGCCATCAACGCCGCGAATATGCGCACCGTAACCGCCAGTCTGAGGTTTAGGTTCTAACCATGAGAGCAAAAAGAGTCGTCGCCGCAACGTTTCTGGTCTGGATGCTGGCCGCTTTCGCGCAGCAACAACCGCAGCCGCCGCCCCAGCAGCCGAACGCTCCCTTGCAGAAGGGGTCCTATAAATTCGAGTCGACCACCCAATTGGTGATCGTCAACGTCTCCGCGAAAGACAAGGACGGCAAACCTGTTGAGGGCCTGAAGGCCACCGATTTCACCGTCACCGAAGACGGCAAGCCGCAAGCGGTCAAGGTGTTCGAGTTCCAGCGGCTGGAGGAGACTGCGGCGCCGGAAATCGTTACCGCGCCGGCCCCCGCCGCCGCAGCCCCAGCGGCCCCGCCGCCGCCCGTGGTGGCGGCAGCCGTGCAGACAACCATCACCCCGGCCAGACCCGGCGAAATCAAGTATAAGGATCGCCGCCTGCTGGTGCTGTATTTCGATTTCCAGGGCATGCCGCCCGACGACCAGATGCGCGTGCAAGGCAACGCCCTGAAGTTCATCAAGACCCAGATGACGCCTTCGGACCTGGTGGCCATCATGACCTATGCCGGCGAGTTGAAGGTGCTTCAGGACTTCACCGAAGACCGCGACGCCGCGATCAAGACCATCGGCAAGCTGGTGATCGGCCAAGCCAGCGACATGGGCAACGTGGTGAGCGACGACAGCGCCGAGGACACCGGCGCGGCGTTCACGGCGGACGATTCCGAGTTCAACATCTTCAACACCGACCGGCAGTTGTCCTCGCTGGAAGCCGCAGTCAAGATGCTGGCCACCCTGCCTGAAAAGAAGGCGCTGGTCTACTTCGGCAGCGGCGTGCAGCGCAATGGAATCGATAACGACGCGCAACTGCGCGCCACCATCAACGCCGCGCTGCGCAGCAATGTTTCCTTCTATCCGGTGGATGCGCGCGGGCTGGTGGCCAGTTCCCCGGTCGGCAATGCCAACGTGGGCGCCTCGGGCGGCGGCGGCCGCGGTAACGGCGGCAATTTCTCCGGCAGCGCCGTGGCCTCCAGGCAGAGCAGCCTTCAGGGATCGCAAGACACCCTCTACGCTCTGGCGAACGACACTGGCGGCAAGTTGTTTGTCGATAGCAACGACCTTTCCGCCGGCGTCGTCCAGGCTCAGAAGGACATTTCCAGCTACTACATCCTCGGCTACTACACCACCAACGCCGCTTTGGACGGCAAGTACCGCCGCATCAAGGTGGCTATCGGCAACAATCAGATCGCCAAGCTGGATTATCGCAGCGGGTATTTCGCTTCCAAGGAATTCAAGAAGTTCGATTCCTCGGATCGGGAACGCCAGCTCCAGGAAGCCCTGATGCTGGGCGACCCGATCACGGATCTCTCGGTGGCCCTGGAGACCGACTACTTCCGTATGGCGAGCGACCGCTACTACGTGCCGATTTCGGTCAAGCTTCCGGGAAGCGATCTGGAGCTTGCCAAGCACGGCAACGCCGAGAGCACGCGCCTGGACTTCATCGGCGAGATTCGGGATTCCAAGAACGCGGTTGCGGGAAGCGTGCGCGATTTCATCACCGTTACGTTGAAGGGAGAAACGGCCGCGCAGTTAGCCAAGAGGACGGTGGCCTACGATGTCGGCTTCGTTCTCCAACCGGGGACCTACACGGTCAAGTTCCTGACGCGTGAGAACCAAACCGGCAAGATGGGAACGTTTCAGGCCAAGTTCGTCGTGCCCGACCTCAGCACCGACGCGAAATACCTCCCCATCAGTTCGGTGATCCTCAGCAACCAGCGCGAGAAGATGACGAACGCGATTGGCGGCGCTGGAATGAACATGCGGATGTTCAACTTCAACCCCCTGGTGGAGGGCGGCCAAAAGCTGATTGCCAGCGTGACCCGCGTGTTCCGCAAGGACCAGGAAATGTACGTCTTCCTGCAGGCGTACGAGCCGGCCGCCACCAAGACGCAGCCGGTAGTGGCCAGCCTGGCTTTCTATCGCGGCGCCTCTGGACGTCAGGTCAAAGCGTTTGAATCCGAGCCGCTCCAAATCACCGACGGGTTGAACCCCAACACGAAGGCGGTGCCGATCAGGTTCAGCATCCCACTTGCCAAGCTGGAGCCCGGCAGATACACCTGCCAGGTCACCGTGCTGGAACCCGACATCCAGAGGTTCGCATTCTGGCGCGCTCCAGTGGTATTGCTACCGTAGTCTCCTCCTGAATCCCATGCAGTCTTTACCGGCGGCCCGCTTCGGCGGTCCGCCGGTTCTTTGTGGGGCAGGCCTCCTGGCCTGCCTGTCCGCGCTTCTGGCCGGCGCTGGCTTTGGTCGGTGGCCCTCCGTCTCCGTTGGTGCGGGTGCAGACTCACCGAATCGGTTCGGTTCCCTCGCTCAGGATCGCAAGGTAGGCGTCGTAAACGAACAGCCTGTGGCGTTGCCGTCCCGTGATCTCGCGCAGCATGCCCAACTGCTGCATGTGCTCCAGCGATTTCGCCACGGTCGGCGCGGAGAGGCCGATGCTTTTGGCAACGGCCGGAATCGACACGATCGGATTGCGCTGCATATGTTCGAAGACCCGCAGCACGGATGCCGCCGGGCGGCCCAACGCCTCGATCTTGCGGCGGTGCTCCTCGAAAACCGCGAGGATGCGGCGCGCAGCGGTCGCGGCCTGTTCGGCCGTATCCCTGACACCGGTCAGGAAGAAGTCCAGCCATGTCTCCCAGTCGCCCTTTGCCCGCACCCGGTCTAACAGGTCGTAGTAGGCCGACCGATGCTGTTTGAAGTAGAGGCTCAGATAGAGGATTGGTTCCCGCAGCACGCCGGTTGCGCACAGTAAGAATGTGATGAGCAGTCTGCCGAGGCGGCCGTTGCCGTCGAGGAACGGGTGAATCGTCTCGAACTGGACGTGGACCAGACCGGCTTTGATGAGCAGCGGGAGATCCGTCCGCTCCTCGTGCAGGAACAACTCGAGGGCGTTCATACAATCGAGGACGAGATCCGGCGGTGGCGGAACGAAGGCAGCGGTCCCCGGGCGGGCGCCGCCGATCCAGTTCTGGCTTTGCCGGAACTCGCCGGGCTGTTTGTCGCTCCCCCGGCCCTTCGACAGAAGGACCCCATGGATCTCGCGGACGAGCCGCAGGGAGAGCGGAAATCCCGCGCGTAGCCGATCGAGGCCGTGGTTCAGGGCTGCCACGTAGTTCGAAACTTCCAGGACGTCGTGAAGCGGTACTCCCGGCGCCTCGTCGTTCTCAAACAGGAGCAGGTCGGATAGCGAAGACTGAGTTCCCTCGATCTGGGATGAGAGCACCGCCTCCTTGCGCACGTAGGCGTAGATGAACAGGGACAGGTTGGGTAGGACGGAAGCCAAGCCGTCAAGCCGTCCAAGGGACTGGTTTGCCTGTCCGAGCAGGAGTTGGAGCGCTTCGAGCCGTACTGGAGGGTTGGGAGGGAGCGGCGCCGGCACGAACGCTCTGACGCTCTCCTCGCCGTAGGTCTTGACGATGTAGCGGCCAAGCCGCTGGCCGTAGTCCTCTGGTGCAGACACAATAACCTTTCGTTAGCCGACCCCTTACGAAAGGATATGCTATTTTCGTTTCGTTAGCCAGCTACGGCGGCGAAGACCCGAGCTTACACCTTCTCCGGTACCACGTACGGCTTACGGTACTCCCGCGTCAGCAGCTTATTCGCTTCCGCGTCGCCGATGCACGTCATGGTCTTCTCGTCGAAGTGAATCGTGCGGCCCACGCGGTAGGAAATATTCGCCAAGTGAACCAGCACGGTGGAAGCAGCGCCTTCCTCGATCTCCGCGTGCAGGGTCTCGCGCTTGCGGCTGCGCACGGCTTCGACGAAGTTGAGGTAGTGGTCGCCGCCCGTGTTGCGCGCCGAACCAAGCTGCTGATTCCTCCCCATCCAGGATTTATAGGAGGAGTACGTGTCCACCGCCAGATAGCCTTTCGACCCGTAGAACACGTTGCCGATGCTGTTGGTGCCGGTGCGCTCCTTGATCTCGGCTTCGGGATTGGTCAGCCAATGGCGGACTTCGAACTCCAGCAGGCGTTTCTTGCCGGCCTGGTCGAACTCGAACGCGCAATTCAGCGTGTTGGGCGTCTCCTGGTCGTCGTCGAACATGAAATGCCCGCCGATGGCGCTCGCCTTCACGGGATACTTCACGCCAAGGCCCCAGCGCGCGATGTCCATCTCATGGATTCCCTGGTTACCCAGATCGCCGTTGCCCGTATCCCAGAACCAATGCCAGTTGTAGTGGAAGCGATTTTGCGTGAACGGATGCATAGGCGACGGCCCGGTCCAGAGATCGTAGTTCACCCCGGCGGGCACCGGCTCTACCGGCTTGTGGAGGATGGTATCGCGCCATTTGAAGCACAGGCCGCGGGCCATGTAGACCTCGCCGTACTCGTCGCCTCCGCGCAGCTTCGCGATGGCCTCCTGCACCGCGACCGACGACCGGATCTGGCTTCCCATCTGCACCATGCGCTCGTACTTGCGCGCCGCGGCGACAATCTGCTGCGCCTCGAAAACGTTGTGGCTGCAAGGCTTTTCGACGTACACATCCTTGCCCGCCTGGCAGGCCCAAATGGCCATCAACGTATGCCAGTGGTTGGGCGTGGCGATCGAAACCGCGTCGATCGATTTGTCTTCCAGCATCTTGCGGAAATCGGTGTAGGTCTGCGGCTTCTTCCACCCGGCCTTTTCGATCTGACTCAGGCCGGTCCGGAGGTGCGACTCGTCGATATCGGCGATGGCCGCCAACTCCACGTTAGGCAGTCTGCCGAGGCCGCCGATGTGGTCCCTTCCGCGGCCCCCGATGCCGATGCAACCCACGCGCACCGTATCGCTGGGGCTTGCGAAGAGACGAGATGCGGCGCCGGCGGCAACCGCCGAGCCCATAAGAAAATGTCGTCGATCCATGTCACTCCTCCATTCGCCGCTAACTTACCACATTGCGAGGTTGCCCGGCGGCGAACGCCGCCACGTTCTGTACCGCGGCGTCCATCAGCCGCGACCGCGCTTCCCGGGTGGCCCACGCGATGTGCGGCGTGATCAGGCAGTTTCGGGCCGTAAGCAGCGGGCTATCGGCGGGCGGCGGCTCAGTGGCCAGCACGTCCAGGCCCGCTCCCGCCAGCCGCCCCGCGTTCAGCGCATCGGCCAGGTCCTGGGCGTTCACCAGCGGACCGCGCGAGGTGTTGATGAGAAACGCCGAGGGCTTCATCAGGGCCAGCGTGCGCGCGTGGATCATGCCGCGCGTCTCCGGCAGCAGCGGCGCATGCAAGCTGACCACGTCGGATTCGCACAGCAGTTCCTCCGCGCCGGCCCAGCGGAAGCCAGGGTATTCCGGCGCATCCTTGGTGACCGCATCGGCGGCGATGACCCTCATCCCCATGGCGTCGGCGATGCGCCCGGTCTGCCGGCCGATGCGGCCGAATCCCACGATTCCCATGGTCTTGCCCGCCACTTCCACCAGGGGCGATCTCCAAAAGCTCCAATCCGGGCTGCGCGCCCAGTCGCCGGCGCGCACGGCCTCGGCGTGCAGCTTCACGTTATGGCACAACTCCAGCAGCAAAGCGAAGACGAACTGCGCCACCGAAGCCGTGCCGTAAGTCGGAACGTTCGTCACCACGATACCTTGCGCGCGGGCGGCGGACACGTCCACCACGTCGTATCCCGTCGCCAGCACGCCGATGTAGCGCAGGTCCGGGGCCTGGCGCAGCACGGCGGCAGGCATGGGGGTCTTGTTGGTCAGCGCGATGGCCGCTCCCGCGATCCGCCCCGCCACCTCGTCCGGCGGCGTGCGCTCGAACACTTCCAGGTCGCCGAATCGCCGCAGAGCATCCCACGAAAGGTCGCCCGGATTCAGGCAGTACCCATCCAGCACGACAATTTTCATAAATCCTCCACCACCACGCGCATCCCGCCGCTGGCCGCTGCCACAGCCGCAGCGTACCCCTCGCACCCGCCGATTGCCTCCACGGTCCAATCCCCGCCGAGTTCCGCGCCGGCGCCGTACAATCCCACTCCGCGCGCCTTCAGCATGGCCTCGACGCGCGTCCATCGGCGGAAGAAATCCCGCTCCCGACCGGCGGCGGGCGTTTCGGCGAACGCGGCTGCTTCGCTCGGCGGAAAGAAGCGCTCCGCGATGGCTTCGTATTCCGCGATCGGCCGCAGGCGCTCCACGTCCACTCCGACATCCACCTCCAAGGCAACCCCGATCAACGCCATCCCATGCGAGCGTGAGAGGCTGAATCTCAACTCGGGCGCGCCGGGTAGGTAGGGCTTGCCCTTCTCAGTCGCGGCGAAGTCCAGCGGCGTGCTGGTCGCCCTTGCCAGGACGGCCCGCAGCGCCGCATGGGTCCGGAGATAGCGTTCGCGCGCGGCGCCGGTGTGAAAGCGCGCGGCGCGCGCCTCCTCGCCGGGAGAGGGCGCCGGAAGTCCCTCCGGCCGCGGATCGTCCAGGCGCACCCGCCAAACGTAGACTTCCCCATCCTTCAGCATGCTTGCTCCAAGTCCTCCGCCAGCGCGTCCAACACCGCTTCCCTGTTGGCGTGCAGGAAGAAATGACCGCCCGGGAACAGCCGCATGGCGAACGATGCGCTCGTCTGGCCAGCCCAGCTTTCCAGATGTTCGGGCCGCACGTTGGGATCGTCGCTACCGCCGTAAGCTCGGATCGGAAACCCCAGCGGGGCGTCCTCGGCATACACGTAGTTGCGGTAGAGCGCTGCGTCGGCCGTGAGCGCCGGCAGAATGGCGCCGAGCAGCGCCAGGTCGTCCAGCGCCTCCGCGGGAAAGCCGTCCAACCGGCGCAGTTCCCCAAGGAACTGCTGCTCGGTCGGCGCCGGCGGCGGAATGTAATCGCGCCGGAATTGCGGGGCGCGCGCCGCCGAGGCGATCAGCAGGCAGGGCTGCGGCAGACCGAGCCGCCGCAACCTGCGAGCCAGTTCGAAAGCCACCGCGGCCCCCATGCTGTGCCCGAAAAACGCAAACCGCCGGTCGAGATAGGGCTCGATGGCCGCGGCCAGAGCCTCGACCATCGGCGCCATCCGGTCAAACGCCGCCTCCGCGCTCCGCGACTCCCGCCCCGGCAACCGCACCGGGCAGATGGTCCAGATCCGTTCCCCAGCCCCCTGTCCCCAGCCGGCGAATGCGCCGGCCCCGCCACCGGCATGGGGAAAGCAAAACAGCCGCATGCCCCGCGCCGCATCGGCCCCAGGGAACCAGGCGGACGCCGGAGCTCGTTTTCGCAGGCGCAACGCCAACAGACGCCGCCTTTCCGGCGAGAGTTCCTCCAGGCCCAGTGGGGCGGGCCTCCCGGCCTGCCTTCTTTCCGGTTGGTTCCCGGAAGGCAGGCCGGGAAGCCCGCCCCACGGGCGGCTGAGAGTCTCCTCCAGCAAAGCCTCGAACGGCCCCACGCTGAGATTCGCAGCATAGTGAATCGCCGCCGCGCGCGATGCCCGTGAGATCTCTTCGTAATGCGTCCGGTCGCACAGCAGGCGGCCGAGCGCTTCACGCCAAGGGGCGATATCCTGCGCCGGGGCTTCCGCCAACGGCACCATCTGTTCGTCCACTTGTGTCTGGTATCTCGCGATCCGGTTGACCGGCAGAAGGTAGGGCACGCCCATTTTGGCCTCGGGGATGCCGCCCACGTCGCTGGCGATCGCCGGGACGCCGCGCAGCATGGCCTCCACCACCATGCGCGACCGCGCCTCGGCCCACAGGGAAGGCGCCAGCAGCACGCGCGTCCGCGCCAGCAGCAGGTCGATGTCGTCCACGGGGTCGAGCAGGCGCACATTCGGCCGTTCGGACAGGGCCGCGCGATCGCGCTGGTTGGTTCCCCAGGTCGGCACGGCGGCAAAGGCCACCTTCGAAAAGGCGTCCGCCAGCGCCAGGAAAATCGCGATGCCCTTGACGGCGCAGGGGTTCACCATAGTGACGAATTCGCTGTCGAACCGGCCCAGCGCGGGCCAGCCTCCCGGCCCCAGCAACGAAATCGGAACGTGCGTCGCGTCCATTCGCCCGTATTCCCGGATGTAGCGCGCCACGTACTCGCTGACCCCCACCACGCGGTCGGCCGAGCGAATCCGCTCCGTATTCGCCTCGCTCGGAAAGGCGCAATCCGGCCCAAAGGGCAAGGCCATCGTGGCCCGCGCCAGATAAACGGTCCGGGCGCTCCGCGAGCGCAACGCCGCCTCCAGAAGGACTTGCGCCGGGTCGTCGGTCGAAGCCAGGATGGCATCGGGGCGGAACGTCTCCACCTGCCCGGCGAAGTACGCCCGCGGATTGGCATTGGCGACCACGTGAACCTCCACCCCCGCTCGCTCGAATACCACCGTGCCGCCGCCGGCGCTTTTTCCCGGCGCCACCCCTCGCGCCGCCAGTTCCGCCACGTACCGTGCTTCTTCCGCCACGCCAAACACGGGGATGCGCGCCACCGCCCGGCAGACGTGCCCGCGGGCGGCCAGCGCCTCCATCAGCATTCGGTTCGACTTATCCCCGCCGCCGTGCGACGGGTAGTAGAGCGAGTTCTGGGCCAGCAGGATGCGCATCAATGAGCCATCCCGCGCCGGCGCAGCCGCTGCAGTAACAGGGCTCGCCGGTCGGGCGATAACGATTCGATGGTGGCCGCCTCCGGCTGCGCGGACTTCGGGGCCCGGCTCCCCAGCGAGAGCAAAAACCGCTCCATTTCGCCGCCGTCCAGCCCGGCCACGAACCGGTGGGCCGCCTCCCGCGAAGCCGCCGATTCCCGCTCGTACGCCCCAGGGTCCGAGAGCAGTTCTTCGATCGCCGCCGCCCAGGGTGCCGCGTCGTTCTCCGGGGCCGCGGGTTCGGGCATGCCGTGCTCGTCGAACACAGGCAAGTAACGGTCGATTCCGGCCACCGGGATCAGGTATCCCGTGCCGTGCTTCGCTTCCCGCAGCCCGCCCAAATCGCTCGCCACCACCGGAATCCCGCGCAGCATCGCTTCCATCACGATCAGTCCGAAACCTTCATACCACAACGAGGGCATCAGCAGGATGCGCGTGCCGCGCAACAAGTCGTCGATGCCCGCCGGGTTCGGCAGGATCTCCACGTTCGGCAAACGCGCCAAGGCTCGGCGGTCCTCGGACGTGGTGCCCCAGCCGGGCGTCCCGCCGAACCGGAGATCGGGCAGCAGTCTTGCGGCCTCCAGGAAGATCGAGATGCCCTTCACCGCGCAGGGATTGATCATGGCGATGAGTCCCCGTTCGAAGTTCGCCAGGTTCGGAAACGGCCCGGCGCCGTAGATCGGCGGATGAATCACCTCCGCCACGCGCCCCAATTCCCGTTCCACATACCCGGCCATATGCCAGCCGATCGCCACCACGCCGGCGGACCGCGCCACCAGCTCCGCGGCGTGGCGCTCGGGGTTCCAACTCGCCGGGCCGAACGGGAAGAACTGCGGCGTGTGCGCCAGGTAGACCACGCGGCCCTCCGCCGAGTGATGCGCCTCCCGTAGCAACGCGTGCCCCAGATCCTCGGAAGATGCCAGCACCCAATCCGGCTGGAACTCCGCGATCTGCCGCCGCAGCGCCTGGACGCGCTGCGCGGGGTCCTCCACTTCCAACAGCCCGATGGATTCGTGGCGGCGGAACGGGGCGCCTTCGCCGGGCGCTCCGCACACCACCCGGCACTCATGCCCGGCGGCTGCCAGATGGCTCAGCCACACCAGGTTGCTGCGTGTCGCCCCGCCGCGCGGCGGTGCGTAGGACGCGGTGGCCGTTAGCAGGATGCGCATGGATTATGAGCCCTGTTCCTTGGCCAGCAACTCCCGCACTTCCTCGTCGGACAGGTCCTCGAGTTCCTGAAGCAGGTCCTGATAATCGGCCCCCGCCTGCTCGATTTCTTTCAGCTCGACCGCTTTGGCCAGTTCCGCTACCGTGAATTCGCCGCTGTAGACTACCTCCAGCGAGAGGTCCACGCCGTGAATCTGGCGTACCCGCGAGAGCAGTTGCACCGCCAGCAGCGAATGCCCCCCGAGCTCGAAGAAGTTATCGTGAATCCCCACTGCGGGGACGTTCAACAGCCCGGTCCATAACTCCACCAGATCCTTCTCCAGCGGCGTCCGCGGCCAGTCGAACGACGCGCGCGGCAGCGGCGTGCGCCTGGTGGAAACGCGTATGCGCTCCAGAACCGCATTCGGATCGCGCAGCTCGGTGGCAATCCTGACGTAATCGATGCGCCTCCGCCCAGTGGGGCGGGCCTCCCGGCCTGCCTTCTCTTGTGTTTCCACGCTCCGAGGCACGATCCCAGGCCGGTACCGAACCCCCGCCGCTTGAGCCGCCGGAAGCCGGAACACGCCGTCGGCGTCCGCCGTCCGCAAGGACTCCAGAAACAGCGCCGCGGGACGATTCCGCGGCCCCGCCGCAAGGGGAATCTCCACCCGCTCCAAGCCGCGTTCCAGCGCAATCTCGCCCAGGCGCGCGACCATGCGGTGCTCCACCCCACGCCCCAGCGCCCTGCAACTCAGCAGGAACGTGTCCACCTTCAGCGCCGGGCCCCCGGTTTGAAACAGGATTGCGCCCGTCAGCCCGTAGTCCCCAAAGCGGTCTTTCACGGAAACCGTGAGGCACTCGGCGCCGCCGGCCAGCAGCGCCTGAACCTCGGCCTCGGTGCGCCGCACCGGCGTGACGTTCATCTGGTTGGTGCGCACCGTCAATTGCGCCACACGCGCCAGTTGCGCCCGCTCCATGGGCGCGATCCCGATCTCCAGCCCGAGCGATGCCAGGAACTGCTCGAGATTGTGCGCGGCCCCGGCCGCTCGTGCCCGCTCCGCGCGTTGCGCGTAGAGGTCCGGGCGGCGGCGGTCCTCCTCTGTGATCCGCGCCCGGTCGAACGCCCAGATATGTTTCAGAAAACCGGGGATGTCCGACGCCAGTGCCGGCAGGGAAAGGGCCAGTATCCCCGGCGCCTCGGCCTGCGCTTCGGTACACTCCTTGGGGTTGTCGTCCACCAGAATGAAGCTATCGATCCCCAGTCCCAGATCGGCCGCCAGGGCGCCCAGGTTCGCGCCCTTGCTGTCCCAGTTGATGCGGCGCGCCGCGAAATCCTCCATCCGCAGCGGCATTTCCGGGTGGGCGCGGAAGGTCTCCGCGACGTCCTCTTCGTTGTTCTTGCTGCACAAGGCCAGCAGCATCCCCTCGCGCCGGCGGTCCGCCATGAACTCATGCAAGGCTTGGCGCGGCGGGTCGAGCACTACCCCGTGCGGACCGTCTTCCCCGCAAATGCCCGCCCACAGCGTTTCGTCGCAGTCGAGCGCCGTAACCTTATAAGGCGGCGTGACGATGGCGTGGATCTTGCGCGCGATGGCCGTGGCCAGCGCCACGAAGAACACCGGCGTGTACGGCAGATGCCCCAACTCCTCGCCGTGCGGATCGTGCATCGGGCTGACTGGATAGAGCGCCTCCAGGTCGGCCGGCCAGATCGCATGGACGCTGGCCAGGCCGGCGAGCGCCTCGCGCAATGCCTCTTGCGGAGCTACGAACGCCTCCTGGTACTGGGGCTTGGGCGGGCAAACCACCACGATCAACGGCGCCGCGAGCGAAGCGGCGGCTGCCCGGATCGCATCCGCCAGCCGCCGGACCTGCTCATCCACTCCGGCGGCCAGCCAGTCCTCAAAACGCGCCAAAGCTACGTTGATCCCCCCGCGATTGCAGGCAAACAGCCCCACGGGATCCAGAAGTTGTTGAAACAACGTGTTATAACCGGCGAACCGGATCTCATAAGCGAGCCCCAGTTCTCCCGTCCAAAACGCCAATCCAGGCTGTATCGCCTCGGCGGTGAAGGTGGCGGAGATGGCGATTGCGCGATCGTCGAGCGGCATGAACTTCCATTATGAATCGTGCCGCTAGGTCATCTCAACTTCTCAGTGCTGGCCGCCCAGGGCCGCCATGCGGCGCTCGATCTCTTCGCCCGACACGTCCTCGATGTGCGTGGCGATCCACCAGTAGTTTCCCGATGGGTCCTCGACGCCGCCGCTGCGGTCCCCGTAGAACTGGTCCTTCGGCTCGCCCAGCGACTTCCCGCCCGCCCCGATGGCCCGCCCATAGACGGCGTCCACGTCCGCCACGTACACGTATAGGTTGCAGGTCCTCGCTGCATACGGGCCTTTCGGATCTGGCTCCCCCATCATAATAATCGAATCGCCGATTTTGACCTCGGCATGGCCGATCACTCCGCCCGGCCGCTCCATGATTCCTCTCACTTCGGCGTCAAACGCCTGCTTCAGAAAATCGATCGTCTTCGCCAGGCCGGGCACGGTCAAGTACGGCGTGACGGTATGATAACCGTCGGGAATGGGCTTTGCGCTGCGTTTCGTCTGTCCTGTCATGGAACCCTCCTTGAAAGCTTGATCTATTCTGCACCATCGCGGCATGAATCTGCCACAACAAAAGTGGAATTTCGTACTTTCCCCGCACGATTGGCTGAAAGCTGAAAGCTGATGGCTGATGGCTGATGGCTACTGTTACCATGAGGCTTCCATGACCAGCCTGTGGGGCCTCCTGCGCCGGAACCGCAATTATCGCTATACCTGGATGGGCCAGGTGGTCAGCGAGACCGGAGACTGGTTCAACAACATCGCCGTATTCGCGCTGGTGATGGAGAAATCCGGTTCGGGGATGGTGGTCACCGGCGTGATGCTCGCGCGGGCGATTCCCGCCATGCTCGCCGGGCCCATTGCCGGCGTCCTGCTGGACCGGTTCGACCGCAAGCGCATTATGATTGCCAGCGACCTGATTCGCGCCGCGGTGGCGCTGGCTTTCGTACTCACCATCGGCCAACCGCGCCCCTGGCTGCTCTACGTGCTCAGCGCCGCGCTCATGTTCGCCTCGCCGTTCTTCACCAGCGGGCGCGCCGCCATCCTTCCCACCATCGCCAGTTCGGAGGAGCTGCACACGGCCAATTCCCTGACCCAGACCACCCAATGGGCCACGCTCACCGCCGGCACGCTGCTCGCGGGGTACAGCGCCGCCCAAC
>OCZT010003695.1_pt1 | contig 15618 bp, 13 predicted proteins | sample 1539031 | NCBI WGS metagenome assembly OCZT01 (sample SAMEA3539308, study PRJEB22396) | soil metagenome | biome: tundra; feature: field; material: soil | place: USA | collected 2010-05 | depth 0.15 m | reverse complement strand
CGCCCAGTGTGACCCATGTCTCCGAACGGTGTGACCCATGTCTCCAGTCTATACAGAGGGCAACGCGTTCCACCTCATCCAGCCTCGCCAATCTTCTCTGACATGGGTGGGGACACCCATGCCACGCCGGCTTAAGTAGCGCAGGCGGGGACGCCTGCGATACTTTACGCGGCGAAGCTTCGTCCGGTGACGGTTTTTATTTGCGCTTTGGGATTTCGGATTTGGTCTTGGCCCAGTGCCCACCGGTTACCAAGTCATCGCGCGCAAGTGGCGGTCGCAGACGTTCGACGACGTCGTCGGCCAGGACCACGTGGTGCGCACGCTGAAGAACGCGATCACTCGCGGCCGCATCGCCCACGCCTACCTCTTCGTCGGCCCGCGCGGCACCGGCAAGACCTCGCTCGCGCGGCTCTTCGCCAAGGCGCTCAACTGCACGGGCGGCCCGAAGGCGGACTTTGACGTCAACGATCCCGCCTGCCTCGCCATCGCCGAGGGCTCGCACCTCGACGTGATCGAGATCGACGGCGCGTCGAACAACGGCGTGGACCAGGTGCGCGATCTGCGCGACACCGTCCGCTACGCGCCGGCGCAGGGGAAGTTCAAGATCTACATCATTGACGAGGTGCACATGCTGTCCGTGCAGGCGTTCAACGCGCTGCTCAAGACGCTCGAGGAGCCGCCGGCGCACGTGAAGTTCGTCTTTGCCACGACCGAGCCGCAGAAGGTGTTGGCGACAATCGTGTCGCGCTGCCAGCGCTTCGACCTGCGACCGATTCCGCCGGCGCTCATCGTCGAGCGGCTGAAGAAAATTTCGGCGGCGGAGAAGATCAAGATCACCGACGAGGCACTGGCCTCCATCGCGCGCCTGGCCGACGGGGGTATGCGCGACGCGCAGTCCATCCTCGACCAGATGATCTCGTTCTGCGGCGGGGAAATTTCCGAGCCGGACGTGCTGGACGTCTATGGGCTCGTGGCCGCAGAGAAGATCACCGCGCTGGCCGCGGCGCTGGCGGCCGGCGATCACAAGAAGATCGTGGCTATCGTGGATGAGTGCGATGCCGACGGCCGCGACCTCGTGCGGTTGTTGTCCGACCTGCAGGCGCACGTGCGCGCGGCGCTGCTCGATGCGATTGCGCAGGGCGGCCGCAGCAGCGTGCTGGGCGGCCCTTCGACCGGCTCAGGGCAGGCGAGCATGACGACGGAACAGATCACGCGGATGCTCGATGGCCTGCGCGAAGGCGAGGGCGCGGTGAAGCTGGGCCTCGCGGAGAAGATCAATTTCGAGGTGACGCTACTGAAAGCCGTCGAGGCCAGCCGCGCGCGGGCGATTGACAGCCTGATCCGCGAGCTGAGCGCGCTCGCTGACGAGACTCCCGCCGCCGCAGGCGAGGCCAGCGAAAAAAAAAAGGACTGATTGACCGGTTGGAGGCGCGGCTGAGCGCGGCGCTGGGTTCAGGGGGTGGGGCGACGAGTCCCCTCGGCGCCGATTCGCCCAAGACCGAAATACCCGACGAAGCCGCCGTCGAAACGGGCGCCAACGGCTGGCCTGACGAGGCGGCGGAGACGGCGTTCCGGGCCGAGGCAATCGACCGCGGCGAGCCGGATGTCCTCGCAGCGACAGCGACCGAAGCGACCGAGGAAACCGACACGAAAGGCCTGCCCGCGCTGGAAGACCTCGTGAAACGGATTCCTCCCGAAGCGCGCGAGCTGCTTGACGAACTCTTTCGCGCGAAGTTCACCGGCGTAAAGCGTGTGCCGGCGAAGGCGCTCAAGAGCTGAGGCCGCAATCGAGCAGCGGGCCATTTCCCTTTTGCTGCGCCTCGCTTCAGTAGGCCTTCACAAGTTCTGTTCTGCTCAATCGATCAATGAGCGAGTATTTGGATCCGAAAAGGCCGACAAAGCCGCTTGCCAAAATAAAAAGTAACAGGACAAACAAAATTAGAGCTAGAGCGCCGATTAATATCTGATTTCCCCTCGATAGATCTATTAAATTACATAGCGCAACAACCACTGCGAATGGAGCGCCGCGGATGAGTGTCTTTCTGAAGTTAGCGGGCGACCCGTCGAGCTGCTGAAATCGTAACCCGGAAAAAACCGCACCCAGGCTTCCTTGCATTCGATGTACTAGAAGTAGCTGCACCAAACCGAGTGTCGCTGACAATAGAGCTAATACTGTCTCGTTTCTGACCCAAGAACCCCACCCCCACCCAGATCCATAGCTATAGACAATATTTGGGATCGAGAGCGGGAACCCCCAACAACCAAGTTGATTATCGTCGCGGCGAATCGCTGAGGGCGCGTTGCAAGTGGTAAATTCACGTGTGTTGAGGACCAAGACGGGGTGGAGTATGTCCTGAATCGGGACGAGATTCTTATGGCCTCTCTACGCTCACCCCCGCCAGACAGAACCGAGGTCGGGGCGGCCGGCCACACTTTGCGCGTAGAGATAGGTTTCGACGATTTGATCGGCGAAGGGCGGGAGCAGTTTGATCGGCACGCGGCGGTAGATGCCCTCGGCCAGGCCCTCGAGTCCGTCCATCTGCGCGAGACTAGCGGCGTCCACGGACCACACTTCGCCGGTGACGCCGTCGCGGTCATCGGGCTTTGCGATCATGCCGGGATGGCCGCCGAGGTCGTAGAGACGGAAACCGGGTGGGGTGCGGGCGGCGCCGAGGAATTTCTGGCCGGCCATGTAGTGATGATTACTGCCGCCGCGTTTCAGCGTGCCGTAGACGAAGACCAGGCTCATGGCGCGGGATTCTGGTAGTGACTCGCTTGGCGTTGTCATCACGTTGCGGTATTGCCTGGCACGCGTAATGGCTCAGTTGGATGTAGGTCGGGCTTTACGCCCGACATGTCGGAAAAGCCTGTCGCGGATAAACCCCGACCTACAAAGACAGCAAGACGATCCAGATGGATTGCCGCGTCGTCCCGCCAAGCGGGACTCCTCGCAATGACAAGCGGGCTTCATGGCGCGGGAATCTCCACCACGACGGCGGTGGTGTTGTCGCGGCCGGAATTTTGCACCGCCACCTCGACGAGGCGCTGCGCGGCGTTCTGGGTCGCACGCTCCGGCGCGGGCGTGCGGATGAGCTCATCGAGCTGGCGGTCCCACAGGCCGTCGATGAGACCGTCCGAGCAGAAGAGAAAACGGTCGCCGGGCTGATGGCCGATCGCGCCGACATGGGGTTCAATGAACTGGTGGCCGGCGCCGAGGGCCTGGTTGAGTGCGTTGCGCCGGGGATGGTCGCGGGCCTCGCGTTCGTTGAGCTGGCCCTTGCGCCGCAACCAGCCGACGTGGCTGTGGTCGTGCGTGACCTGGGTGATGCCGCCGTCGCGCGGGAGGTAATAGATGCGGCTGTCGCCAAGATGGGCGAAATACATCCACTCCGGCGTGAACCACCCGAGGCTGAGGGTGGCGCCCATGCCGGCGCATTCCTCATAGGAGAATCCAAGCTGGAGCAGGTCGGCGTGGATCTCCGCGAACAATTCCCCGAGAATTTCGGTGAATCCGCTGTTGATGCCGGCGGCCGAGAGGCGGAAGGCGCGCGGCAGCAGCTTGGTGATGCGGTCCACGGCGATGCGGCTGGCGAATTCGCCCGATTTCGCGCCGCCCATGCCGTCGCTGACGGCGAAGACAAAATCCGTGCCCGCGAGCGAGGCCTCGCCGGTCTTGCCGAGGTAGCGTACCTCGTGGCCGTCGAAGCTGAGCGCGAGGAAGGCATCCTCATTGTTGGGCCGGACGCGCCCGCAATCGGTGAGCCCGGACCAACGGAGGCTGGGCGACGGCGGCGCGGAGGAGGGGGCGGGGGTGTCCATGGTCAACCGGAAGGTTTCAACGAGGTGGTTCCTTCGCCGCCCTCCAGCAGGGTCGCGAACTCAAAATCGATGATGCAGAAACGCCCGTCGGTGTTGCGGTAGGTGATGTTGCGCATTTCGCGATCCTCGTGGCGCACCCCATACTGCTCCAGTTCGGCGAAGATTTCCTTCTGACGCTCGGGATTCAGCTGGTCCACGCGCGTGCCGCAATTGGTGGTGATGATCTTGAGCTGGGCGGGATCGACCTCCAGCAGGCGCGGCACGAAGGTGCAGCCCTTGGCCTCCAGATGGCGGAGCACGCGCACCTCATGGTCGAAGCGCTCCTGCGCCTGGTGGCCGCGGAAGGTCTTGTGCACCCGGCCGTCGTAGCCGATGCGCACCAGGGCGCGGGCGGTGTCCTTCATCTCGTGCATGATGTCAGGCAGATAGATTGGTCCTCCCTGCCGAAGATTCCAATGGTAGTCATGCTGAGCGCAGCGAAGCATCCAATGGGATGGTGCCGCGGGCTTCGATGGGATCGAACTGGATTCTTCACTTCGTTCAGAATGACAATCTGGGTTTGGGGGCCTCGACCAGTTTTGGCCCGGTTAGGGTGCTGGCAAGCACGATGACCGGCTGACGAAAGATGCTGGCAGTGAAACTGATGGCGCAAAAAGTGACGCGGCGGCAACTTCTGGCTGGCTCTGGCATGTAAGGTGCTGAATTCATTCCTGAGTTCTTGGTGCTCTCACGGACTGAAAGCATACCCGCTCAACCACACCACGCACTCGCCCTAAATAAACCCGTCTCAAACCTAACCGACCATGGTCAAATATAAATTGGAATACATCTGGCTCGACGGCTACACGCCGTTGGCCAGCTTGCGCAGCAAAACCACGATCAAAGAATTTGGCAGCTTCCCGAAGCTCGCCGACCTGCCCGTGTGGGGCTTCGACGGCAGCTCGACGCAGCAGGCCGAGGGCAAAAGCTCGGACATCGTCCTGAAACCCGTGGCGGTGTATCCCGATTCCACGCGCAAGAACGGCGTGCTCGTGATGTGTGAGACCTTCCTCCACACGGGCGTCGCCCATCCGTCCAATTCCCGCGCGACGATCCCGGATGACCCGGACACCTGGTTCGGTTTCGAGCAGGAATATTTCCTGTGGAAGGATGGCGCGCCCCTCGGTTTCCCCAAGGATGGTTTCCCCTCGCCGCAGGGTCCGTACTACACCGGCGTCGGCTACAAGAACGTCGGCAACGTGGCGCGCGAGATCGTCGAGAAGCACATCGACATCTGCCTCGACGCCGGGATCAACCTCGAGGGGATCAACTCCGAGGTGGCGAAGGGCCAGTGGGAATTCCAGATCTTCGGCAAGGGCTCGAAGAACGCCGCCGACCAGATGTGGGTCGCCCGCTACATCATGACCCGCTTGTGCGAAAGCTATTGCATCGACATCGAGTGGCGCTGCAAACCGATCCTCGCGCCTTTCCAGCAGCCGCTGGACTGGAACGGCTCCGGCATGCACACAAACTTCTCGACCAAGTATCTCCGCGAGGTCGGCGGCAAGGACTACTTCGATAAACTCATGGCGGCCTTTGCCAAGCACGTCGACGAGCACATCGCCGTCTACGGTCCGGAGAATCATCTGCGCCTCACGGGCCTCCACGAGACGCAGGCGATCGACAAGTTCAGCTATGGCCTGTCCGACCGCGGCGCGTCCGTGCGCATGCCGGTCAACTTCATCAAGGACGGCTACAAGGGTTACCTCGAGGATCGTCGGCCCAACTCCGCCGCCGACCCGTACCTGGTCGCCGGCCGGATTATCAAGACGATCCAGACCGTCCCGACAAAGTGAGTTTCGTATAACACAGCCGAAAGGCTGTTTCCATTCGCTAACCTTCCGTTACCCGGAAGGTTAGAACCACAAGATCGAGGACTTACCGTCCTCGATCTTTTACTTTTGGGATTTCGATTTAGGGGGACTTGTTGAAATTACTTGCATTATGTTGCTAATTGTTGCAGCTTGTTGCCGTGAATCCATCTGACCTCCTAAAACTAGCGGAATCTGCACCTGACAAGTCCTCACTAGAGGCGCATCGCGATGCCATCCTCGTTCTTCGGGACAAGGGTTACACGTGGAGAGAAATTGCACTCTTCCTTAGCGAAAAGGGCGTTTCAGCTGACCACACGAGCGTCTATCGGCTCGTCACCAAACCCAGAGCAAGTAAGCCCAAAATGAACACAACGATCACCATCCCACCGGCAGCTTCTTACGTGAAGGCGCTGTCTTCGATCACCATTAGCCCCGAGCAAAGAAAGATGCTGAACGCGCATTACCATGCCCATAATCGTTCCATCACGTTTACGGAACTGGCTAAGGCGGCGTCCTACCCGAACTACGGTAGCGCTAATCTTCAATATGGAAAGCTGGGTACTAGCCTTGGCGAGGCGCTAGGATTCAAGTTCGATGAATTCACAGCCGATCCAGGGACGAAATTCCGCAGTAGTGCGATAGGCATGCCTAACAATTATACCTCTGGGGAATTTCAGCTGATCATGCATCACGAGTTGGCGAAGGCACTGCAGGAACTCGCATGGTTCTAGTTCCCTAGCTTTTCCCTCTTGGGGAATACCAGCGGCACTTAGTTCGAGGACTTACCGTCCTCGTTCTTTTGCCTTAGGACTGCGGCTTGGAATCATCCACGACCAGCCGACCACTGGTCCTACTGGTGGCATTGTGAGTAAGAGAGATCGTGTCCACTAATGCCAATAGGGGCGCAGTCTTGCTGCGCCCTTCCGACCAGAAATTCGCTACCGGACTGCTGGGAAGTAAATGGGCGCAGCAAGCCTGCGCCCCTACATCGCTTCGGAGGAGCGCCTGCGAGCAGGCGGCCTACCACTGCCCTGCCTCGCCGTTTTTTCTGGGAACGTGGGGGCGGCTCCGCAAGGTTCGGCGGACGCGGCGCCGGCCGTGCCTTCCCCACATGCCGACCGAGTCCACCTCCGAACGCATAGCTGTCTGGGAATGGCTGGTCGTCGCGCTGCTCGGGGTGAACCTGGCCTGGACGACGCTCTGTCTCGGCGGCTTTCGGCCGGAGACGATGGTGGTCACGAGTGCCTTGAACGGAGTGTTGCTGGCCGTGCATTTCGCCGGTCGCGCCCTGGCGCCGGTTGGCAGCGGACGCCGGCTGCACCCGGCAGGCTGGTGGCTGCTGCCGTTTCTCGCCTACGCCGCGGCGAATGTGCTCTGGGTGACACCGATGCCATGGCTGGGCTGGCGGGACTGGCTTGGGTGGGCGCAGATGATCCTGATCTTTTGGGTGGTGCTCAACGACGTGCGCAGCCGGACCGCACGGACGGTGCTTTTCGGCGCGTTGGTCGCGGTGGCTTGCGTCGCGGTGGGGATGGCGTGCTACCAGCGGTTCGTGAAACCGGACTGGCTGATGCTGGGGCGAACGCAGGCCGATCAATTCATCGGGCGGGCGAGCGGGAGCTTCGGCATTCCCAACAGCCTGGGGGCCCTGCTGCTGCTGCTGATCCCGCCGCTGGCCGTCCTGACGCTGCGGCGCGGCGCGTCCGCGGTGACGCGGGTGCTGTGCGGATATCTGACCTTGGTCTTCGCGTTTGGGCTCGTGCTGACGATCAGCCGCGGGGCGTGGCTGGCGCTGGCGCTCGTGGTGGCGGCGTGGCCGCTGTTCGCGGCGCGCGGCTCGTGGCGACGGCGGATCGGACTGGCGGCGCTGGCGACGCTGACGGTGGTGGCCGTCGTGGGCGGGCTTTATTTTTCCATGCCCAAGGTGCGCGAGCGGTTCCTGTTGATGAAGGCGGACGCCGGGGAACGCACGCGACCCATCATGTGGCGCGGCGCGTGGCGGATTTTTGGTGAACATCCCGGGTGGGGCGGCGGGGCGGGCAGTTACAACGTGCGGTTTGAGAAATTCCGTCCCGCGCACTACCAGGACGAACCGCTGTGGGCGCATAATGACTATCTCAACACGCTGAGCGACTACGGCGCCGTGGGCTTTGTCCTCTTTTTTGGCGCGGGTGGCGTGGTGGCCTGGCGGTGTCTGCGCGAGCGCGCGCCGCGGCGGCGCGACTGGCTCGATGAGCCAACGGTGGCCGCGGCGCTGGCTGCCGGGGCGGTGGCGTTTGGCCTCCAGCTTTTTGTGGACTTTCATTTCAAGATTCCCGGGCTGGCGATGGCCTTCGCCATCGTCGCGGCGTTCATTGTGCAGCGCGCGTGGCCGGAGCGCGGCGCGAGCGCACCGGGATCGCGAACCGGGCGGGCGCTCCAGGCGCTGGCCGCGGTCGGCGTGCTGGCGGTGATGGTATTTTGGGTACGGCCGTTCTATCGGGGCGAGGCACTGCGTTATGCGGCGCGACAATCGATCAACCGGATGGCTGCGGATGAGCCGGGGCGGGAAGAGCAGCGGGCAATCCTGACGCGCGCGCGCGCGGATCTGACCCGGGCCGTGGAATTTTCGCCTGGCAATGCCCAGGCGTGGGCGGATCTTTCCTATGTCAGCGCGCTCTGGTCGCACGTGGAACCGGCGCAGGCGGAAGAACTCGGTTACGAGGCGAAGCGTGCGGCGGCACGGGCGCTCGCCCTATCGGAAATCGTGCCGGAGTTTTGGTTGCGACGGGGCGTGGCGCTTGATTTGCAGGGCCATTGGTCCGAGGCGGGCGGTGCTTACGTACGGGCGCTCAAACTAGCTCCAGCCAGCGCGACCGTATGGTTCTATTATGCTTTCCATCTGGGACTTAACCCAAATAGCTCGGACTTGGCGGAAGCCGCTGCGGCATTCTGCTTGCGTCTTGACCCCGGCAACAAGCAGGCCCAAGCTTTATGCCAACGATTGGCAACTAGACGGCGGAGGCCTTAATTTTACCTCTATTTTATGCGAACCAAACTGATTTCATGGGTTTTAATGTGTGGCGCAGCGGTTCTCTTTGCCGCCTCGGCAAATGCCGCTTCAGACCGGGTCAGCGGCCGCATCATCGCCGCGAAAGTCCACGGCTTGGTCACGGCGCTGAACAAAGCCAACAATATGCGGAAGGAGCTGCATGACAGTGACGCCGTTTATGCGGGCTACGTCGTGACGACCGCGGCGAAATCCAGCGTGGTCCTGCTTTTCGCCAATGGCTCGGCGGTCAATCTGGGCGAGGATTCCTCGCTCTCCATTGACGAATTCCTGATGGACCCGTTTGACGCGAAGTATTCCGCGGCCGACGCCAAGGATGAGCCCTCCACGTCGGTGACGAAGCTGACCCTGGCCCGCGGTGAAATGGTGGGCAACGTGAAGCATTTGCACCGCGAGAACGGATCCTCGTATTCGATCACGACCCCGGTGGGCGCGGCCGGCATCCGCGGCACGACGTTCCGCATCGCGTTTCGTCCGGACAGCACGGGCAAGATGATCTTCTCCCTGAGCACGGCGGAAGGCCTGGTTGGCATGGGCGCCGCCGACGGGACCACCTCGCTGATTCCCGCCGGCAAGCAGCTTGACGTGAAATTCGACGCTACCACGAATCCGGACACGGGCGCGGTGAGCATCGTCCCGGGTTCGCTGCAAATCCTGGGCGTCGGCGACATGTCGCCGGAGGCTCAGGCGGCGATCGCGGCCGCGGTGGCTGAAATCCTGGCGAATGAAACCAACCACGATGCGGGCGACTCGCCGGGGGCCATCGTCCCGCCCAGCAACACGACTCCGGGTGATGGCAAGGGCTGAGGCTGAAGCGTTTTTTTCAACGCCCGGCGCCGGCACGGCCCGGGCGTTTTGCTGGCCGCGCGCGGTGAGTGCCGGCAAATCTGCTTTCATTCGCTAGGACCGCACCCTAGCGTCCGCGGCCGTGGCCCCGCCGAAAAAGAAGAACGCGCTGTCCTCGCTGCGCTGGCTGGTGTTGATGGCGGTTCCGGCGGGGTGGTGCGGGCTGAGCACCTTCGACCTGACCAACGGGCGGATCGTCGCGACCCAGTTCGGGGCGCTGGATTTTTTCGAGAACCGGATGACCGACTATCGTTTCCGGGCGCGGGGCGAACGCGACGCGCCGGTGAAGCTGATCTACGTCGATATCGATACCGATGCCATCCAGCAATACAAGTGGCCGTGGAATCCCAGCCGTTACGCCCAGTTGATCGACGCGCTATTTGATCTCGGCAAGGTCAAGGCAGTGGGATTCGACCTCGTATTCTCCGACAAATCCCGGGCGGATTTCGGGCTGAAGGAGCAGAACGAGGGGCGGCTGCTCTTCGGCAAGGCGATCAACAAACATCGGAATGTCGTGCTCGCGGCCAACTATGTGCCCGGCCCGGGTACACTGAAGGAAGTTCTGCAGTTTCCGTTCGTTTTCGACGGCGCCACCGATCCCGCCAAAAATGACGTGCCCGAGGCGCCGGGCTATCCCATCATTGGCCCGTCCTGGGGGACGATCGGCCTGATTGACACCTACGAGGGCGAGGCGCGCATGGCGCCGTTCTTTGCCGACACGCCGGTCGCCACGTTCTATCCGTTGTCGCTCCAGCTGGCTTTGTTGAACTGGGGCGTTGGGACGGAGGCGATCCAGCGTTTCCCGGATCACATGGAGGTCCGCCGGCCGGACGGCACGCTGCTGACGAGCATTCCGCTGCGGCGCAACCAGCTGGTCGAGGCGAACTGGTTCTCGCACTGGATTTCGCCGAAAAACCCCCGCTTCAGCGTGGCGGACATCGGGGATTATCTCGCGCAACTGGAAAGCCCCGATCCCGAGAAACAGGCGCGCGGCCGGGAGTTTTTCGCGCAGTTCAACGATGCGATCATCCTGGTCGGCCCGGTGGACAACCTGCTGCAGGACTTGGCGCGCACCGCCTTCGACGACGTGCCGGTGCCGCAGGTCGGATTTCACGGCAACCTGCTGAAAACCCTGACCTCGGGACTTTTTATCCGGCACATGCCGCGCTGGCTGGACTACGCGCTCATCTTCGCCCTCACGCTCGCGGTCAGCAGCCTCGCCGCCGCGGGCGGCCGCCGCGGCCTGGGCTACAAGCTTGGCGCAGGACTATTGATCGTGGGCTACATCGCCCTGGACTTTTACGTGTTCTCAAGTTTCCAGCTCGTGCTCCCGCTGATTGCGCCGCTAGGGGCGGTGTTCACGACGAGCTTTGCGGCGATCGGCTGGCAGTTGATCGAGGAGGAGAAGCAAAAGGGCCGGATCAAGGGCATGTTCGGCACCTATGTGTCACCGCAGCTGGTCGACAGCATGATGGAATCGGGCGAGGAGCCGCGCCTAGGCGGCCACGTGGCCGAAATCACCCCGTATTTCAGCGACATCCAGGCGTTCTCGGCCTTCTCGGAAAAGCTCCCGCCCGAAAAGCTGGTGGAGTTGATGAACGAATATCTCACCGCCTGCACGGACATCGTGCTGGCGCAGGGGGGCGCCTTGGACAAATACATTGGCGACGCGGTCGTGGCGATGTTTGGCGGCCTGGTGCCGCTGCAGGATCACGCCTTGCGCGCCTGTGTCGCCTCGCAACTCGTGCAGCGCAAGCTCGGCGAACTCCGCGAAAAATGGCGGGCCGAGGGCGACAAATGGCCGGAGATTGTGGTTCAGATGCAAACGCGCATCGGGCTCAACAGCGGTCTCGTCACGGTGGGCAACATGGGCAGCCATGCCCGGTTCAACTACACGATGATGGGCGACAATGTTAACCTGACCGCGCGCATGGAATCCGGGGCGAAGGCCTATGGCGTCTACACCATGGTGACCGAGGCCACCAAGGCGGGCTGCGAGCAGCACGGGAGTGACCGGGTGGTCTTCCGTTACCTCGACAAGATTGTGGTGAAGGGCCGCACCATCCCGGTGCCGATCTACGAGATCGTGGGGCTCAAGGAGGATGTTTCCGCACCGACCCGCGAATGTCTCGGCCTGTTTGACCAGGGGATTGCGCGGTATCTGGTGCAGGATTGGGACGCGGGCGAGGCCCTGTTTCGCCGCAGCGCGGAGCTGGAGCCCAATCAGCCGGGCAAGACGCCGGGCGTGGAGAGCAATCCATCCCTCGCGCTGATTGAGCGGTGCCGGTACATGCGCGCTCACCCGCCCGGGAAGGATTGGGATGGCGTGTATGTGATGAAGGAAAAGTGAGCGGCGCCACCCGCAGACGCGATTAGCCGGGTAGGGCGGGACCGCTGGGCCCGCCTATAGGTTGCGAGCTTGCTCGCAACGTTGCGCGCGCCGCGCAACCTACTTGAGGATCATTTCCTTCACGGTCTTTCCGGCGGGAATCATCGGCAGCACGTGCTCGGTGTAGGGCACAATGACGTCGAGGACGTACGGGCCGTCGTGGTCGAGCATCTCCTGGATGGCGGCCTTGAGCTCGCTCTTCTGGTGGACGCGGCGGCCCTTGACGCCGAAACCCTCGGCGATCTTCACAAAATCCGGGTAGAGCCCGCCGAGGTTGTCCGGGCCGCCGACATTGGATTCATCGCCGAGAATGGTGTTGCCGCGCACGCTGCCATAGAAGCGGTCCTCCCATTGCACGACCATGCCGAGATGCTGGTTGTTCAGGATCATCGCCTTCGCCGCGATCTTCTCGATGTGGGCGGTGGCCAGCTCCTGGATGTTCATCATGAACGAGCCGTCGCCGTCGATATCGATGACCTGCTTGTCCGGGCAGGCGACCTTGGCGCCGAGCGCGGCGGGATAGCCGAAGCCCATCGCGCCGAGGCCGAGCGAGCTGAGGAAGCGGCGCGGCTCATTGAAGCGATAGAACTGCGCGGCCCACATCTGGTGCTGGCCCACGCCGGTGGTGATGATGGCGTCGCCCTTCGTGAGTTCATACAGCGCCGCGACGGCCTCCTGCGGGACGATGTGCTTGCTCGCCTCGTAGCGGAAGGGGGTTTCCTTCTTCCACTTGGCGATCTGGGCGTGCCAGGCGGCGGTGTCGGGTGGCGTGAATTTGTTGACGACCGCGAGTGCGTGCAGGCGGGTGAGCGCGTGCTTGATGTCGCTGACAACCGGCAGGAGGACGCGCTTGTTCTTGTTGTGCTCCGAGGCGTCGATGTCGATGTGGACGATCTTCGCGTGCGCGGCGAATTTGCTGGTGTCGCCCGTGATGCGGTCGTCGAAGCGCGCGCCGAAGCACAGCAGCAGGTCGCACTGGTCCACGGCCCAGTTGCCATACGCCGCGCCATGCATGCCGAACCACTGCATCGAAAGCGGGTGGCTCTCGGGAAACGCCCCCAAGCCCATCAGCGTCGTGGCGACGGGCACGTTGGTCTTTTCCGCAAACGTCTTCAGCTCGGTGTGCGCCTCGGCGGAAATGATGCCGCCGCCGGCGTAGAGCACCGGCCGCTTCGCGGCGGCGATGAGCGCGAGCACTTCCTTGAGCTGCTCGTCGGTCGCGTGCTGCGTGGCGGTGGCGTAGCTGTTGCGAAATTCAACCGTGGCGGGAAACACCGGCTGGAATTTCGCCTGCTGGACATCCTTCGGCAGGTCGATGACCACCGGGCCGGGGCGGCCGTTGCGCGCGAGATAAAACGCCTCCTTGAAGACGCGCGGCAGCTCGTGGACATCCATCACCAGGTAGGAATGCTTCACGACCGGCAGCGTCATCCCGTAGAAATCCGTCTCCTGAAACGCCATCTTGCCGATGTATTTGGAGAAAACCTGGCCGGTGATCGCGACCAGCGGGATCGAGTCCATGTAGGCGTCTGCGATGGCCGACACCAGATTGGTCGCGCCGGGGCCGCTGGTGGCCATGCAGACTCCCACCTTGCCCGTGGCGCGGGCGTAGCCCTCCGCGGCGAACGAGCCGCCCTGTTCGTGACGGGGCAGGATCGTCCGGATCTTGTCGGTGCGCGCGAGCGACTGGTGCAGCTCCTGCGACGCCCCGCCGGGATAGGCGAAGATGACGTCCACGCCCTCGCGCACGAGGCACTCGACGACGGCGTCGGCTCCGTTCATTTCGCGGCCGATCTCGGCCTGGGGAAACGCGGCGGGGGAGGTGTGGTCTTTTTTCATGGCAGGAGGCGTAAAAGGGCGTCGAGATAACACAAATTTGAGCCCCCGTGGCAAGCCACCTTCGCGGAGGTTACGGTGGTCAGGGTCGCCTTCTAGTGTAGGGCGGGGTCGCCGAACCCCGGCGGATTGGAAGGTAGGGCGGATCCTCCGGATGAGCCGTTCGATAAACCACGGCTCGTCGGGGGACGACTCGCCCTACCTCTCGAACCTCAGGGATCGCCTAATATTTTGGCAACAGGTGGGTCGCGCGCTCCGCCGCGCGACATTCCAAGCTTCTGCGAAGCAGCCGCGCGCGGAGCGCGCGGCCCACCTCGAACAGTGAGTCAGCGACCCCGCCCTACATTTTGCCGAAGCATGTCATATCGATTTCGGTTGGCGCGACGGAGGCGCGGGCGCAGCTTGGGGCGATGTTAAAACTGCTCTTCATCGGCGACATCGTCGGCCGGGCGGGCCGGGATATCGTGAATGAACGGCTCGCGGCGCTGCGGCTCGAGCACGGCATCGATTTCGTCATTGCCAACGGCGAGAACGCCGCGGCGGGCGCCGGCATCACCGGCACGATCGCCAAGTCCCTGCTCGGCGCGGGCGTCGACGCGATCACCCTCGGCGACCACGTCTGGGACCAGCGCGGCTGGGAAACGGAGATCGCCCAGATGGAGCGGGTCTGCCGGCCGGCCAACCTGCCGGCGTCGAATCCGGGCGAGGATCATCTCATTATAGAGGCGCGCGGTTTTCGCGTGGCAGTGTTCACGGTCCTGGGCCGGACCTACATGAACCTGAAGGCCGACTGCCCGTTTCTGTGCGTGGACCGGATGCTGGAGCGGCTGAAGGCCCAGGCGGACGCCTTCATCGTCGAGGTTCATGCCGAGGCGACCTCGGAAAAACAGGCGCTGGGCTGGTATCTCGACGGGCGCGTGACGGCCGTCTTGGGCACGCACACGCACGTGCCGACCGCGGATGCATGCGTGCTGCCCAAGGGCACGGCGTTCATCTGCGACGTGGGCATGACCGGGCCGTATGCGAGTGTGTTGGGGCGCGAAGTCGAGCCGGTGGTGGCGAAATTTGTGGACGGCATGCCGCGGCGCTTCGAGGTTGCGACCGGCGACGTGCGCCTGTCGGGCGCTCTGATCGAAATCGGCACCGCGATGGGGCGCGCGCAGAAAATCGAGCTGCTGACGGTGCGGAAATAGGCGGCGGGGATAAATGTAAAGCCGGACACCTTCTGGCTCGTCTCATCCGTATTTGTACATCCGAACGAGGCCAGCGTCTTTCACCGATTCGGGCAGCTTGTCGATTAGTTCTTTGAGCTTTTCGCGCGACAACGCTCGGGAACCGACTTCGCGGGTATCGTCAAAAAAACGGACATAGAAATTCAGTCTACCCGATTCTACTTTGTTGTCGGTTGAAAGCACAATTGTGCGCAATGCATCCAACTCCGCCAGCGAAAGCTGAAACATCACATCGACACTTCCACTTTCTTGAAAGTATTTATGCAGCTGCTCCTTGCCGCCGTTCGAGCAATAGAACCCGGTCGGCGATCTGACCGATCGGATGTTCACACAGATGCCGTCGATCACCAGTGCGGAAAACGTCCGCGATTGTTCATTGGTGTCGGCGCCGGAGCAAGCGGCGACGGTGAGAGCGAATGCTGCTACCTTAATTGTAAGCCATTTCATACAGGTCAGTTATCAATGGGGACCAGAGAAGGAGTCATGTCTTGAGGGTGTGTTGCCCAAATCGCCTTGGTGATTGAACAGTGCCACGCGCCGAGCGTCTGACGTGAGCATTATGATGGGCACACACGATGGGCAGAAGGAGATGTT
>OCZT010003694.1_pt1 | contig 15622 bp, 15 predicted proteins | sample 1539031 | NCBI WGS metagenome assembly OCZT01 (sample SAMEA3539308, study PRJEB22396) | soil metagenome | biome: tundra; feature: field; material: soil | place: USA | collected 2010-05 | depth 0.15 m | reverse complement strand
GGCCTGCTCGCGGTCACCGGACTGGACCTGATTCCGACCGTACTGTTCATGAAGTTCGGCCACCTGGTTCAGGCCGACATGGACTGGTGGAACGAACAGGTTGCCTCCTGGTTGCACTCGCTGCTATGGGTGCCTCACCACGTGGTTGCCCTGATTGCCTGTTTGACCGGGTTCCTGCTGCTCTGGTGCATCGAGCATGGTTCCAACGCACGAGCTAACGTCGTTCTGGCCGCCTGCGCATTTGCCACAGCGGCGGGATGTTCCATCTACGTCACCCTCGTGTTCGCCGTGTTTCTGGCGGTCTGGACCGCAATGATGCTTGCCCGCCGGTGCCACCGGGACTTCGTTGTCTTGCTCTCGGCGGGGGTCTTGGCCGGAATCCTCTCTCTTCCGTACCTGCTCAGCGTCGCATCAGACGGCGCTAGTGGCGCCGGCATTGCCAGAGAAACTTTCCTCACGTTCTCGGTCAGAACGTTCACGGCAGCCGAAAGCCTGGTCAAGGACAGCACTCCGGACAGCGGTTGGCTCGTCCAGTTGGTCAATGCCGTGCTGCTCCCGCTCAACTATTTTCTCGAACTGGGCTTTTTCTTTGGGATTGGCTGGCTAACCCTGAAAAGCTATCGAAAATCGGGCAAGCTGACGCGCCAGCAACTGGCGCTCTCCACCATGCTGATCACGAGCGTGGTCCTCTGCACTTTCGTCCGTTCCTCCCTGATTGCGTTTAACGATCTCGGGGGGCGCGGCCTCCTATTCGCACAATTTGTACTGATCCTGTGGTCTGTAGACTTCTGGCCCGCGTGGTCCAAATTAGAGCGCGACGTGAGAATCACAATGCGGGCCATGCTGGTTCTGGGAGTCGCCGGCACAGCCTATCAAGGCATTATGCTGCGAATGTACCCGGTTCTCGAGGATGAGGGCGTAATCTCATACCACGCCTGGCTGCCTGCCGACCGTCAATTGGGCCGGCGCACCCTGGCGATGCGGCGAGCGTATGCCCGGCTGGAGTCGATCTTGCCGGAAGGCGCTACTCTTCAGATCAATCCCAAGGGTGTGTCCAATGGGTATTTCTGTGGCATGTACGCAAACCGGCAGGTCGTCGCCTTCGATGAAGACTGCGGCTCGGTTTTTGGCGGACCTCGCCAGGACTGCGCCCGCTTGCTTTCTCGAATATCACCGGCCTTCGAGTCCTCTGCAATGCCGCAACCCATCGACCTGGACCACATTGACGTGCTGGTTTTTCAAGATACGGACCCGGTCTGGGCTGACCGGAGCAGTTGGATCTGGCAGGTGCAGCCATTGGTCGCCAATGACTTCTTCCGGGCAGTCCCGGCCCGGGGGATTTCGCTGCACCGGGTGGCCAATTGAATGCCGAATCCGAACGCTGCAATCCGAAACGGTTCGCCTTTCGGCCTTCCCGTTGGCGCGGAAGCCGCCTGAATCCTCAATATCTCAAAGCGCCGAGTCAACGGGATTCAGGAGAGTCTCAGGCGGGTTGGATATTCGGCGGCTGCTCTCCGGCCCGTCGAGTGGACAGGTCCGGCGAAGCCTGGCCTGGGCGAAAAAGAAGGCAAGCAGTCCGTAGAAGTTCAGCGACAGCACTGTCAGACTCACCGCCGCGGAGGCTGTCTTATACTCATCGAAACCCGGTAGAAGCGTCTGGGGCACGGCCATCAGCAGCCATCCCGCGCCGGCCAACCATCGCGACAGGGAATCCGCATAAGCGAGCCTCGCTCCATAGACCGCGAGCGGCAGCAGCAGGATGACCAGCGAATGCGGCCATGTGAGTGGCGTAATCAATAAGGTTCCAGTGATCGCCAGTGCGAAGCTTTCGTCGAAATCCGCCCGTGTTGACCGCACCCACACAATTGCGGCCACCAAAACCGAGGCCATCAATGCCGCGACGCCCGCCAGAGAAGGGCTCACTAGTCGGCTGAAAAAGCCGGTGAGAGACGCATTCCGTCCATACTCGTTAAAGCCCTTAAGAGTCGGTAGTACGGTAATCAGATAGTCCCGGAACGTTTCGGGGCCGGTGATCAGCAGGGTTGCGGCGGAAATCAACACAAAGCCGAGTATGCCGGCGATGGCAAGCCGAAATCTGCGCCGGAAAATGAAGTACGCGATCAGAACGGCGGGGAAAATCTTGATTGCGGCAGCGAGACCAATAATGCCGCCCGCAAGCGTGTCTCTGCCGTGCCGTGTCGCCCGCCAGGCCAGAGTCAGCAGGAACAAGATCGGGATACCGAGTTGACCTTGCGCGAGGTGAAACCACAACGGCGGCCATAGGCCTAGCGCCACGGAGAGGAGAACCAGATGTGACAATGACACGTCGAACCTCAGCTCCGAGATGAGCACTGCGAGCGATCCGCCCAGCAAAACTAGCGACAGCAAATTCCAAGCGACCGTGGCCGGCACGTACGCCATGCCCGCAAACGGCAGCGCCAGCAACACCGAAGTCGGGGGGTGTGCGTTGAATTGGTAGATCGCCGGGTCGATTCGCGAGTATATGGGCCGGCCCGAGAGCAGGTTCCTTGCGGAGGCATAGTCCTGAAAGAAATCGCGGTGCGATTCGGGACTCGGCCTCAGCAATATAATCAGCCCACCGAACAGGGCGACGATCAATACCACCAACGCAGCGGTTTCCGTTGGATGGTTGCGCATGTTATGTATCGGGCCGTGGGATTTTCCGACCGAGGCTTCTCCGTCCTTCTGGATGTCCATCCCGGGGCCATTGACGCGCCTTCCCTTCACTACGATTCTCCTTACGCGCGCTGTTGGCCACAAGCCGGGCCTGCCCTCGAACCGTAACCTGAGGCGGCTGCTTGACCCGCGCCGAACCCTTCGGGACAACAATTCGCCTTCCACCCTTGGCCGGGCTCACTGTTGCCGGCAAGCTTCGTCATTCACGTCCGAACCGGGTCCCGTGTTTGTGGGACGCTGGGGAGCTCGAGCGGTACCCGTTCCAACCCGTGCACCCTGATTTCACTGTATACACTTCTGGTCGAAAGCGCTGAATCTGTATACAGGCGGTCACACCACGTCAGAGCGCTCTCTGGAAGTATTTGATATCCAACGAGATGCCGTATGGATCATGAATTGCCATAGTTGTTCATGTCCCGCCGTTCCTGGATCCAATCAGGAACGGGAGGAGGCTCTGCGGAATGCGAGACGCGGGGATCAGAGCGAACCTCTAAAGCTCGAAATCCTCCGGAATGCGTCTGGACAGGATTCGACGAAACACGTGGTTGGTGGGGCTGTGCGTGTTTGTACTGCAAATCAACACGGCCTGTTCGGCCAACGGACCAAGCGTGGAACGGAAATCAACTAATTTCGAAGGAGAGAAAAAGATGAAAGACATGCTTCTGAAGACATACATTAAGGCCCAGATACTCCGCGAGGATCACGGCCAGGACTTAATCGAATACGCGTTGGTAGCTGCATTGATCGCCTTCGCGGCGGTTGCAGGCATGGGTACGGTTGCGACAGGCATCAACACTGCCTTCAGCAAAATTGCGAGCAAGCTGGCGAGCAGCATATCGTAGTCTGACGGCGTGGAGGTCTAGCGGGGAGGGGATCGAGACCCTCGATCCCCATGACATTGCCTGCGACAGTCTATGAACTCCATCGCATGGTGGGCCAACTTGGCCGTGCCCGCGGTTGCATCGGGGTTGGTCCGTTGTGCTGTTCATGTTCGCATTACAGCTCAACGCGGCATATTCACCTAATTTCGAAAACGACGGAGATCAAAATGAAAGTCTTGCTTCTGAAGACATACATCAAGGCCCAAATCCTTCGCGAGGATTGCGGCCAGGATTTAATCGAATACGCATTGGTAGCGGCACTGATCGCCTTTGCGGCCGTGGCGGGCATGGGCACAGTAGCGGGAGGCATCAACGACGCCTTCAGTAAGATCGCAAGCAAACTGGCGAGCAGCATATCGTAGTCTATAGGCGTTCCAGCACGGAGGGGATCGAGACCCTCGGTCCCCGTGACCTTGCCTGAGACACTCTATGAACTCCATCGCATGGTGGGCCAACCTGGTCGTACTCGTGATTGCATCGGGAATCGACCTACGCACCCGGCGCATACCGAACTGGCTGTCAGTCCCGTTCCTTGTATCCGGCATGATCGTTCCCGCGATCGCCGGTGGGTGGACGGGGCTCCGGACCAGCTTTGCCGGGTTCGGTCTGGCGCTTCTGCTGTTCGGGTTGCCCTGCTTCCTGCGCGGCATGGGAATGGGAGACTTGAAACTCGCCGCCGGGGTGGGGGCGTGGATTGGTCCCAGCCAGCTCTGGATGGCCTTCATTGTGACGGCTATCGTGGGTGGAATTCTCGCGGTGGCCTATGCGGTCCGCCATCGATCTCTGGGCCGATGCCTCGATAATACCGGCGGTCTCGTCGTGCACCTGGTGAAGACCAGGCGGCCCCTGCACGAAGTTGATCCTGGCAATCCGGCGGCGCTCTCCATCCCCTACGCGCCTGCCATTGCAATTGGTACTTTGTTTTCATTTTTTGCGCGATGAATGGAATGAAAGATCCTGTGAACAGAGCGACACTAATTCAACTCGCGGCAAGCGGGCCTGGCGAATCTCAGGCCCGGTGGGAACCGCGCATCGTGGCAACGCCGTCATCGGGTGCTACAAATATGCTGGAACTCAATTCCTCGGTGGTCCTGATCTCCCCCGATGAAGCCGGACGCCGAAACCTGCGGCGGGCGCTGGAGGCTCAGCGCGCTACCATCCTGCGGGAGTTCACTGTCTATCCCAGTTACGCCCACCTCCCGGCGCTCCTCGACTTCGATTCCGACGCTTTCGTAGTGGAGATGGATTCGGACCCGGACATCGCCATGGATCTGGTGGAAGCGGTCTGCACCCGGAAACCGTCGGCCACCGTAATGGTCTATTCGGCATCTCACGATGGGGACCAGATGGTGCGCTCGATGCGCGCCGGCGCCCGGGAGTTTTTGACCGGCGTCATTCCTCCCACCGACCTTCGGGAAGCGCTGGTGCGCGCCGCGGCGCGCCGTTCCGATCGGACCTCCAAGAAAACGCGCGGGAAGTTGCTGGTCTTCTGGGGTGCGAAGGGAGGCAGCGGAGTCACCACCCTCGCCACCAATTTCGCCATCGCTCTCCGCATGGAAACCGGCGCCGAAGTGGCGCTGCTGGATTTGAACCCGGACTTGGGGGATGTGGCCGTGCTCCTGGGGGTTACACCCAGGTTCACTGTCGCCGAAGCCTTGCAGAATTCCAAGCGGTTGGATCACGACTTTGTTGCCACGCTCATGACCGGCCATTCTTCCGGCATTTCCATCCTCGCCGCCCCGGATACTTACACCCCATCCGTCCAAAGCGAAAGCCGAACGGTCGGAAAACTCATGGACGTCATCGGTAACCAGTATCCGTACGTGGTGATTGATGCCGGGCGCGGGCTCGGAGAAGGCATCGAGCCCCTTTTCCAAATGGCCGACACAATCTATCTGGTCACGCAGCTCAACATCCCATCGCTGCGCAACACACAGCGGTTCATCACCCATATCCAGCGCGAGGGAGAGCGCCATATCGAGCTGGTGGTGAACCGGTCTGACCCGCGGAAAACGGAATTCGACGATCAGCGCGTTGCCAAGGTGCTGGGGTTGTGGCCTAAGTGGAAAGTGCCCAACGATTACGCCGCCGTGCAGCGGTCTTCGAATGCCGGTAACCCGCTGATCCTGGAAAAGTCACCCGTCGCGAACGCACTGCGCACCATGGCGCGCGCGGCCACGGGACGGCCCGCGGTCGCGGCAAACAAGAAAGGCTGGGGCTTGTTTGCGTAAGATAAGGACGATATCGAATGGATAACCAGAGCTTTGATCAACTCAAATCCGATATACACCACACGCTGCTTACGCAGTTGGATCTGGAGAAGTTGTCCGCGCTGGCCAACGGCCGCGCCCGGCAGGCCGTTACCACCCTCATCCTTGAAATCATTCAGAAGGAGAAGCTGCTTCTGAATGCCACTGAAAAAGAAAGGCTGCAAAGCGGCCTGTTGGACGAAGTCTTTGGGTTCGGGCCGCTCGAGCCGCTGCTCAAGGACCACACCATTTCCGACATTCTGGTGAATCGCAAAGACCTGGTTTATATAGAGCGGGCCGGCGTACTGGAAAAAATCGACGTCAAGTTTCGAGACGACCGGCACCTGCTTCAGATCATCGACCGGATTGTCGGCGGCGTTGGCCGGCGCGTGGATGAGTCTTCGCCCATGGTGGACGCGCGCCTGCCGGACGGCTCCCGCGTGAATGCCATCATTCCTCCCCTGGCTCTCGATGGCCCGGCGCTCTCCATCCGCCGTTTTGGAGCATCGCCGCTCACCGCGGAAAAGCTTTTGGAACTGCAAAGCATCTCGCCGGAAATGCTCGAGGTTCTTGCGGCCGCGGTTCGCGCCAGAATCAGCATCCTGATCTCCGGTGGAACCGGCGCCGGCAAAACCACCTTTCTCAACATGCTCTCCGGGTACATACCGAATACCGAACGGCTGGTCACCATCGAGGATTCGGCGGAGTTGCAGATTCAACAGGAAAACGTCGTGCGCCTGGAAACCCGCCCTCCCAACGTGGAGGGGAAGGGCGCGGTTTATCAAAGGCAGCTTCTCATCAATAGTCTCCGCATGCGGCCCGATCGCATTGTCATCGGCGAGGTCCGCGGCGAAGAAGCCTTTGACATGCTCCAGGCCATGAATACCGGCCACGAAGGGTCTATGACCACCATCCACGCCAACACCTGCCGGGATGCGCTGGCCCGCCTCGAATCCATGGTGGCCATGGCGAATTTCAGCCTTCAGGAAAAGGCGGTGCGCCAGCAAATCGCCTCCGCCGTTGGGCTGGTCGTGCAGATCGCACGCATGAGCGACGGCGCGCGGCGTGTCATCAATATCGCCGAAATCACTGGCATGGAAAGCGACACCATCAGCATGCAGGACATCTTCACCTTTGTGCGCCGTGGAGTCGGACCCAGTGGCAAGGTCGTCGGCACGTTCCGGCCCAGCGGCATCCGTCCCAAATTCATGGAGAAACTCCGGGTGGCGGGCATCCTTCTGCCGGCGGACATCTTCGAAAAGACGCTGGAAGTCAATTAGGGAGGCGACGCTTATGTGGTTGCTCATGTGGTTGCTCATTGTCATTTTCGCGGCTTTCTTCGCGGCGGTGGCGTTGGTCGCCTTTTCCATCGCCACCCCGCGCTCCAAAGAAACCAAGCAGACCGTTTCGCGTCTGGAGTCGATCGCCGCTCCGCAAAGCAGAGCCGCCCAAGAAGAGAGCGTGAGCCTTCGACGCGCGGACCAAATCAGCACTATTCGCTGGTTGGATCGCCTGCTGCAGAAAGGGGATAATGCCGAGCGCCTGCGGCTGCTGCTCTACCAGGCGGACATGAAGTGGACGGTAGGACGGCTCCTGCTGGTGTCCGCTGCGATGGCCTTTGCTTCGGGTGCCTTGGTGCTACTGCGCACCCGAGCTCTCCCTCTCGCGTTCGGGCTCGGCGCGCTGGCGGGCTGCGCGCCCCTCCTTTACGTCTTGCGGCAGCGCTCCAGCCGGTTTGACCGCATGCGGCTATACCTGCCGGAAGCTCTGGATCTGATGAACGCCGCTATTCGAGCCGGACACAGTCTCTGTTCCGCTATGGGTATGGCCGCCAAAGAATCTCCCGAACCCATACGCCGGGAATTCCGCCAGTGTTATGAAGAGCAGAATTTTGGCCTGGAGCTGCGCCTTGCCTTCACGAATCTCGCATACCGCGTCCCCATTCACGACATTCGCATGGTGGTGTCGGCGGTGTTGATTCAGAACGAGAGTGGCGGCAACCTGACGGAGATCCTCGACAGGGTGGCCCATTTGATCCGCGAGGACTTCCGTTTGCAGGGCCAGGTCAGGGTCCACACCGCGCAAGGCCGGATGACGGGCTGGATTCTGTCGCTCCTGCCGGCAGTGCTGGGCGTGTTTCTCTATATGGTTCACCCGGACCAGATGAGTGTGCTCTGGACGCGCGAAGCGGGGCGCGTCATGCTCTATGGCTCAATTGTGATGACGGCGGTGGGGGCACTGATCATTCGCAAGATCGTGCGCATCCAGGTATGAGGCAAAACCAATGACCATCCTGATCGTCGCGTTTCTTGGATCCTTCGGATTGGTTCTCAGCGCGGGGTTGCTTCTCTTCTACCGCGATGTGATCCGCGAGAGGCTGTCGGCCCTGGTGGATGAGCGCCTCGGAACCTCGTCGAGTCCGCTTTTCGCTCTCTTCCATTCCCGTCAGAGGGCGGTGGAACAGATTGTCCGGCCATTTCAAAACGTATTGCCGCGCGGCACCCAGGAATCTTCCGTGGTTCAGAAGCGCCTCATCCGCGCCGGCTTTCGCAAAGATTCCGCTATCAACACGTTTTTCGGCGCCAAGGTGGTGCTCCCGCTGTCGCTGGCTCTACTGGTAACCATGACCGGAATTTATTCCTGGTCGCCGTTCTTCGTGTATGTGGTGGCCGCCGTGCTGGGATTCCTGTTGCCGGATTTCTGGCTGGGGAACCGCATCTCGAACCGTCAGTTGAAGATCCGCCTGGGGCTTCCGGAGGCGCTGGACCTGATGGTCATTTGCAGTGAAGCCGGTCTGAGCCTCGACCAGGCCCTCTTAAGAGTCTCTCAGGAACTCCGCCTCAGCCAGCCCGAACTTGCCGACGAATTAGGCCTCTTGATGCTGGAGCAGAAAGCCGGCCGGCCGCGCGCTGAAGCGCTGAAGGCTCTGGCCGATCGAACCAATATCGACAGCGTCCGGACCCTGGTAAACACGCTGATTCAAGCCGACACATTTGGCACCAGCATTGCCAAAGCCTTGCGCGTGTTCTCCGATACCATGCGCACCCAGAGACGCCAGAGGGCGGAAGAACGCGCTGCCAAGACCACTGTGAAGCTGGTATTTCCCCTGGTCTTTTTCATCTTTCCATCGCTTTTTGTGGTGACGTTGGGCCCGGCTATGATTGCGATGTTTGAAGGTTTTAAGAAGTTCTTAGATTGATTAGCCCAAATCGAAAGGAGCATCAAAATGGACAACGTTACGTTGATTCGAATCATTGCAGGAGTTGGATTCGTGGTTGTGCTGATCATCCTGATCCAGCGGCGCCGCAAGCGTGTCGATTAGAAAAGCATCCGGAAATTGGCTAAGTACACGGACTGGCGTTTTTGTGGGGCAGGCGGGGCACCCTCTGGGTCCGCCTGCCAACCGATTCTTTCACGCATTGAAAGGCTGCGGCGCTCCTCGGCATGAGGCGCCTTCGCCACGGTCAGTGTACGAACCTCGAGTCCGGAAGGATGGTAAGCGGGTGAAAAGCTCTTTTTGCGCATTTAACATTTCGAAGCAATCGTTCGTCAACCTGGGAGTAACGGTTGCCGATACTCCGCTTGCCAGATTGCGAGGCCTTCTCGGCAAGGTGCGAATGCGTTCGGACGAGGCGGTCTGGATCGTTCCGTCCCACGGCATCCACACGTTCGGTCTAATGTTTGCCATCGACGTGGTTTATCTGGATGCTCAACACCGTGTGATTCACCTGATCGAGAACTTAGGACCCTTGCGCATTGCGGGCATCCGGCGGCAGTGCGCCAGCGTCCTGCAGTTGCCCGCTCGCAGTATTTATGGGTCGGGCACCCAGGTGGGAGATCAATTGCTGATTTGCTCGCCCGAGAAGATGCTCGACTATTGGGCCACCCGGTATTCGGAGCAGCCGCCGGGAACGCATCTGAAGCAAGTGCAGCCAAGGGAGCCGCCTCTGTCTGAATTAGGACGCGCGGTGTGAGGAAGTTATGGAGATCCGCAAGTTGCTGTCAAAATCGGGGATCCGTCAGTTGCTATCAAAAAGGGCAGAACGGCGGCGGTCGCCCCGCATGCAACCAGCGGGCCTGGTGGCATATTTCTGGACGGGCGGTGTCCCGCGCCCGAGTCCGGTTTTCGACATCGGCCCTCAGGGAGCTCACATTGTCGCGCCGGTGGCCTTTTACCTTGGTACGCTCGTTGAAATTGTCTTTGAGGATCGGGCGGACGCTCTAAACAACGGTGTCGAGAGCCATCACATTTGTCTATACGGAAGAGTACTGCGTGCCGTAGCCGACGGTTTTTGCGTGGAATTTGTGTTTGAGGACGACTCGCAGCGTCGTAAATTTCGGCAGTTCTTGAACGGGCTGAAGCGGAGAAACGAGGATGAAACCAATACCGAAGAGACAGCGATCGTGCAGCCGCCAGGCACTGATTGAAAGAACTCGCTCTCGACGGCTCCAAAAGATGCAGACGGGTGTATAGTTGCTAATGTCGGTAGGAGAAAATGGAAATTCCGGGCTAAAGACATTGAGAACCAGCAGCAACTTCGACACCTGAATCAAGCGTCGACATTCATGGCGTCGTCCGCGCCGTTCACTGGCTTATCCGCAATAGCTGAGACGCGAGCTCTGAAAAAAGCGCGGTGAGCTGAGTCAAATCCGCGGTGACCAGATACAGCCCCTGCTGCTGACTCGCCTGAAAGGCCGGGTTCGTATATGGCACGTAGCTGCCCGGATCGTAGGGCAGCGCGGGAATTGTCTTAGAATTCGCGATGATCGGTAGAAACTCCCGGTCCACGAGGTTATCGTTGCCCGTCAAAAAGATCGTGTGGATGACAATGTTGAATGTGGTGTTAGACCGGATCCTGTAAGCTTCCGCCATCGCCGAATTCATGCTGGCGGCGGCAACCGTATTGGGCTGGTCCACGCGGAGTTTGCCGGGGTACGCGGGGTTGGTTAACGGGAAATAGTTCGAAACCGAGCCCACGCCGGCGTTGGCGGTCCAGAGACCGCCCGTATTGGCGCATTTCCCGGCATTACACAACTGGTTGGTCTGATACAGCCAGAGGTCCCGCGAGACCAGGCCATTGCAGGCGCCGGCACTGCAAACGGTCGGACCGGGGCCGGTGGCATACACGCCGTGCGTGGAGTTCCCCCAAGCGTCGAAGTCGGGTATGTAAGCGTACATCTCGGAATTACAATCATAATAGGAATATATCCAACACGAACCACCTCCAGGCGGATAAGCGATGGGGGGATCCGTGTCCCACGGCTGATAGAGGGGGAACGTGTATCCCCCGTACGAGTCGGGGAACGAGTATCCCGAGAAGACGCCGGCGGAGAGGGAGCCGCGAACCGTAGCGCCACCGGTGACTATGACCCCCATGTTCTGGCAAGGGTAGCTATAAGGGGGGTTCCAGCCGCAGTAAAAGGGTCGACCCCACAGGGTGCCACCCGGTTGCGCCGGGGCGCTGATCGCCGGGCCCCACCGGGTGTCCACGCTCCGCCGGACGGGGAAATTGGCGGCGATGCCGTTGGGAACGCCGTCGGTGAAGAGTATCATGTTGCTGAAGGCGAGCGGCAAGTTCTGTTGGACGATCTGCTGGTAGGCCATCTCCAGGGCTGCGGTGGTGCCGGTGTTGCCATTGCAGGTAATGCCGTTGATTGCGGCGGCCAGCGTGCCGTTGCCAAAGGTTGTGCTGGGCGGATAGGCCAGGTGCGCCGAGGAGTCGAACTTGACCATCCCCACGGTGTCCCACGGGCTGAGCATGGTGATGAAATTGTTAGCCGCCGTTTTCATCGCCGTGCAAGCACTGGGAGACGTATTCATGGAATTCGATTGGTCGAGCACCAGCATCAGGACCAGGCCGCGGCGCGTCGCCGTACCACTCGCCGTCACCGGGACTTTTTGGTAGCCAAAGAGCTTCATGAAATACGTCGGAGCGTCCACCCTCGCAGTCAGCGAGACTCTAAGGATCCCGTCGGGATTTCCACCACTACCGGTTTCCTGAGCGAAGACGGGCGCTACCGTTGGCGTCGCCCCCGTGCCCAGGTAGCCGGCCGGAAAGTTCGCGGCGAAGAACTGGTTGGCGACGGTAGTGGCCTGTGCGGTAGCTTGTGCTACCGTGCTGGCAAAGCCGACCGAGCGTGCAGCCGCCAGCGCCGACCCATCGGCGGCGGCGCTCAGCCTCGACTTGACCAGGAAAAGGCTTCCGCCGTCAACGGCGAAGCCGACCATACCCAGCGTGCCGACGAGCATGAACGCCGAGAATACCAAGGCGCTTCCTTTCCGCTTATCCCACCGATCGCGTATGGTTTGTTGCATAGTCCCTCGCTGTCCGCCTAGGTGAAGTTCCGCACATAGACGACCGGATTCTTCAAGATGGAAAATAGGTTGATCCGGCTCAAATCCGTATACATCTCAGACACCAGCGCAAACGTACTTAAATTCAAAGGCAGAACGCTGGCGAACCCCGGCGCCTGGAGGCCTGAATTGGTTGCGATATTATGTGCGGAGACAGTGCCGTCCGCCTGCAGCGCTCCAGCGGGCGGAGTTCCGATGCGGCTCGAAAACCGCGATCCGTTTCCGATAACGATCCGGCCGGCGAGAACGTACGAGCCATAATTGGCGCAGTTACTGGTGCTCCACCCCGGAAAAGGCGACGGAGGGGGAACGACGCCGGCGGAGCATTCCGCGTCCCCAACCCTAACCACCCTCGACAGGATCACCGCCCCCAAGCCGCTCGGGTTGGGCAGGTTGGTTCCCGGCAGGTTCATTCCCAGCCCGGCTGCCGCGCGCACGATGATGGCTTGGTTATACGATTGCGAAAGGTCGAACCCCCCGGCTGGATCGATGGTCGCCCTCAGAAACAGAACGGCTGCTTCCCGGCACACGGCGGACATTTTAATCGAGTTGGCCACACACATACCGATCGTGAATGATCCCCCCAGGAGCGGGATCAGCATAGTGGTCACGAGCGCGAATTCTATTAGTGCGTTTCCCCGCTCTCGATTCAGTCTCTGTTGTTTTCGATTCATCTCGATGTCCTGCCATTGGGGCGGTAACTACGGATTCGGAGGCTGCAGACTGCCAGCCGGCAAGCCGCCAAGAACATCGGCAGAAGACCCCACCATTGTCTTTTGCGAAGTCGAAAAGCCCAAGATCGGCGCCAGCCAGATCCACGGAAGGTTCTTCACCGCAACCTCCACAATATTGCCAGGCTGGTTCGCATACGTGACGACTTTGCCGCTACTTAGAGTCTGAGGAAGCGTCCCCGTTTGGCTACATGCTCCGCCATTGCACGTCATTACCGGATTCGACAAATTGTTGGTCGTGTAATAGTTCACGGTGATATAAGAGGAGTTCGATCCCGCCAGGAAAGTAAACGACTGGTCCTGCGCCACGCGCGTGATGCAGCCGGCCTGCGAGCCAGCGCAACTACTCCCCCCGTAGCTCGAATTGAACGTGGTCGCAAACCGCGCGGCCTCCCTGGTCGAGTTTGTGATGACGCTCTGAGCGAAGATAAGGAATGAAAAGTCGATGATCCCTAAGAAGAGTGCCAGCATCGGCAGCAACACCAAGGCGAATTCGATGAGGTTCTGCCCCCGGTCGCGCCGACGCCTGCCGTTCCAGCTCATCCCGCCTCCCTTGCCCCGAGACATCTACTGGCCAGGAGATCTCCGGAGGTCGACCCAGAATATTTCCCTCCGACCAAAGCCACCACGCCACACCTCCGACACCTAAGGGTTCTTGTCTCGGGCTCCTGCGTTACCATCCAATTCTGCGCAGGTTCAGTGTTTCAAATCAAGCATTTTCTTGAGAGTTTTGCACCCGGAAGTACCGAGGGCGCGCGAATCGCTGCCGTACTAATAGTACTAGCAGCGCGGTTTGCTGTAAATGCCCCGAATTGTTGACAGCTATTGGGAATCCCGTCCGAAAAACCAGGGACAGAACTCGACCACAAAACTTGATTAACTACGAGTTGCCGGCAGTTTGTGACGAGTTAATATCGGCCTCGTCAGGAAAATTCGTGGGTCAGTGAACCATCGCCAGCCACTCGCGTGCCCGCTTGACGCCCCCCCGCTGCACCCCCGCCACCCAGTCCCATTTCCGGACACTTGGAACAGCCACCACGCTGTAAACTCGAATGAACTGGCTCCTTCCATCTGTGTACTGCCGTGTACAGTCTGCTATCATGGTGGGCCTGAATACCAAGAGAATCATTACGCACTCTAAATGGGCTGCGAATTGCCATGAGTAAATCCGCCGGGTCGGGCGCGTCGCACGGTTCAGGAGCTAAAGAGCTGTTATTGAGGAAATCATGAGTTCAAGAATTACCGCCATTCTCGTCCTCGCACTTCTCATTTCGGGAGGTGCTACGTACCTGGTCTATCGCGTCCTGGCCATCAAGACGGCACAAGCCACTGCCGGGGGCACCACGCCGGTGGTGATGGCCGCTCGCGATATCATGCTCGGCGCCTTAATAAAGGATGCGGATCTCAAGACAGGTCCCTGGGCCGGCCCCGTACCCAAGGGTGTGGTCGTCAAGAAAGACACCATCATCGGCCGCGGCGTCATTGCACCGATCTGGGAAGGCGAACCTCTTATGGAGAAAAATCTTGCAGCCGAAGGTGCGGGTGGAGGGCTGGCCGCCACCATTCCGCCCGGCATGCGCGCGGTTGCGGTTCGCGTCAATGATATCGTCGGGGTGGCCGGTTTCGTCGGTCCCGGCACGAGAGTGGATGTGCTGATTGCCGGCATACCGCCCGGCCCCCAGGGTCCCAACGGCCCCAAAGTCAAAACTCTTCTCCAGAACATTCAGATTCTCTCGGCCGGACAGAACTATCAAAAGGACGCGGAGGGCAAGCCGGTGGTGGTTCCCGTCGTCAATATGCTGGTCACGCCCGAACAGGCGGAGGTACTCAGCCTGGCCAGCAACGAGACGCGGATTCAGTTGGTGCTGCGCAATCCGTTGGATACCGAGTCTTCCAAGACTAATGGCATAGCCATGTCAACGCTGTTCGGGGACGCCGCCAAGCCGCCGGCCGCCGCCGCTCCGCCGGCCCGCGTGGTGGCAGCCCTAGTCAAGAAGCCTACGCCGGCGGAACCGCCGAAAGTGGTCGTGGTGCCGGTGTATCAAATCGAGATCTTTAATGGGCCGCTGCGCTCTGAGGCCAAGTTCACTCACCCTCCCGAGGAAAAAAAGTGAGACTGCATAGCTTCATCCGATCCGTTCGGAATTTCATGCCCTCAAGCTGGAATCCATTGGCCGCCTGCGTCGGCGTGGCCGCTCTCTTCCTGGTACCGGTTGGTGCACAGCCAGCTCCCCAGTCTGCGCGCGATCTGGTGTTGACGGTCGGCAAATCGCTCGTCGTCAACAGCGCCGCCCCCATCGAACGCATCGCCGTCGGGTTCGGCGATTTCGCCGAAGCCCGCGCCATCGGACCCAAGGAGGTCCTCCTCGATGGCAAAGCCGCCGGGGAAACCAGCCTCATTATCTGGCAGGAAGGTGGCAACAAGCTCTTTTTCGACGTCGTGGTCCGCCCCAACACCACGAACCTCAAGACCCGCCTCGAAACCCTCCGGCGGCAGATCCAGGAGCAGTTGCCGGGACAGAATATCATCGCCAATTTCGAAAACGATTCGATTTTTCTGTCCGGCACGGCCAAGGACCTGGTCAGCGTGGACCGGGCAGCCGCCATCGCCGGTGCGGTTGGCAAGGTTGTCAATCTGCTCTACGTCGAGGTCCCGCCCCCCGATTCACAGATCCTTCTGAAGGTCCAATTTGCCACGGTGGATCGCAA
>OCZT010003693.1_pt1 | contig 15624 bp, 16 predicted proteins | sample 1539031 | NCBI WGS metagenome assembly OCZT01 (sample SAMEA3539308, study PRJEB22396) | soil metagenome | biome: tundra; feature: field; material: soil | place: USA | collected 2010-05 | depth 0.15 m | reverse complement strand
CCAACGTGTCAGCGATGGCAGACGCCTTGTCGCCGCTCTGGAGGTCCTTGGTGAGTTTGAGCGCGTCGGTGCCGAGCGCGAGGCACGAGGGGATGAGGGTAAGAGCGTTCATGGGGTTCAGTCCTTTCAGACGCAGGTTGGTTTTGTGATGCTCGATGAAGTGCTTGATGTGAGCCAATGCTGACAGTATGAGGGCGCTCCACACGCCAGTCAAGTTAGGGTCTTGGTGGACGGAGGTCATAGATACCTGATTACGTCGGCGCGAAGGGTTGGCAAGTGAGCGTACAACGCATCACCAGGACAAGACGTTGCGTCTGCCGGGTCGTTGGCTATTCCAGCCACGTCCCGATGGCCGATGATGTTCTCCACGGGAATGTTCCACCGCTCGCACTCGACGGCGAGGCAATTGACGAGCGCCTTGTACTGCACGTCAGGCGGGAGCAAGCTCGTGAAGGTGCCGACAGCACAGACACCAATCGACCAGGCGTTCAGCCCCTTCGCTTGCGCCCCCATTACGTCGTCAGGACGCCCCTCGTGGATGGTGCCATTGTTGTAGACGAGCCTGTGGTATCCGACGCCCGCCCAGCCTTGCGCTTTGTGTTCCGCGTCGATGTCCTCGACCGTCTGACCGGCAGGACCAGCAGTGTGGTGGAGCACGATGTACTTGTGGTGCGCGGCGTCTAGATGTGGCTCGATGGCTTCCCAGGTCGCCTTGGTATTCAGTGTCATTTCCAGGGTCCTTTCGGCGTGGTGAAGTGCGAGATGACGAACGACGCGAACAGGGACAAGAATACCACGACCCACGACTTAGCGTTCACTTGTGTGGTCCATATCCAAGGATCGCCCAAGCTGCCGTGACGGCTGTCATCGCACCCAGCACCACGGCCATCAGGAAGCGACGAGAGGACTTTACGAAGTCCTCGACCAATGTGACGCGATGGGACAGTCCAGGGAAATGCACTCCGTCTTTGTCGTGGTGTCCTTCGAGAATGACCAGCACCTGGTCCTGCTTCGCGCTGATGATATCCATCTTGGCGTGCAAACTATCAGTTATGTCGCACGGTGGTGGCATACCTCGAACCCGACGTTCCTCGAATATCTCATCGCTCATCATTTCGTCCTCTGGTTCATTGTGTTCTGGTTGTCGCGCTTCTCTTGCTGCTGTCTCGCTATGATGTTGACGATGTTGTACGCGGCGGGAAAGCGGTTAGGTGAATTGAGTGCATTCCCCACTGTCGCAGCAGTACCGTATCGTGCGTCACTTCTGATCTTCTGGTCAACAGCGTTTCTTATGAGTTGGGCCATATCAGGAGGGTCGAACGAGGCAGCGCCGAGTCGGTTCAGCACTTTCGCGTTTGCTTCACCTGTGGCGAGGGACTTCAGGTAGTTGATGACTCCCCCGACAACGGGAACTTTTGGTACGTGAGGTACAGTATCAGAGGATGCGGTGTGTATTTCACCACCGTGCTGATTAGCAGATGCTGCTTGGTCTGCATACCACTGGTTGCGTGCTTGTTCGTCCAACACCGATTGGTGAAGTGCCATTTCGCCCGGCGTCAACTTGTCCGATAATTGTTGAGGGTATGTGTCACCTGTCGCTGTCTTGACGAATGGATTGCCGCTATGAGCGTTGAGCGCATTGTCACTGGTGGACGCCAGTGAGTTTGGTAATTTCTCTAATAGAGCTTGTCTGATGTTCGAGCGGTCAATCTGTCTACTTAGTGCTTCGTGCACGTCATTCGCTATACCTAGTGATTGATTGTTCTCTGGTCTGTTCATCCAGTCATCTAGCGCTTGTTTGCGCTGGTTTAATCCTCTTTCGTTATCAGGAATTAGACCGTCTTCTCCTCTTGATGCCTTAGCCGCTAACCCACCGAGCACTTTTCTAATATCATGAATGCTCTGACCAGGGAGCTGTGCTGACTGTGCGGGAATAACAGTTGGTGGTAGGTCTTGACCGTAGGGGTCAGGAATAATCTGTTCACGGACATCGTTTCCGTATTGGAATTGACGACCATGCAATTCAGCATTGGCTCGCGCTAATCCCAGCACGTCTGTATCTCCCGGCAGGTTGTGTGGAATACTTACGATGTGTCTTAAGTCGTTGTCCATCGTAACAAGTCGAGGGTTCGATATGACATCATAATTCTGATGAGCTGATGCGGCACGAAGTGCAGTCAAAGGACCAGGGTCGAACGTACCCCCAATGCTGCTAATTTGTGCTGTTTGTGCTGCTTCCTGCTGCGCCTTGAGTGCTTCCTTCTGCTTGGGGAACTGGTCGGCAGCCTTGGCTACCAGTGCTGCCACCTTAGGAGCATTGATGCCAGCCTCGCCGGTCAATGCGTTAGGGCCTAATGTTTGTGCCGCGTTGAACGGGCTGTTCGGGAGCATTGGCGTTGCTGCAGCCATACGGTCGGCAATTGCGGGACCATCATTTTCTACTGCGTTGGTGAGCACCTTCCCCATCGGGTTCATTGCGTTCCCCACAACCTTGGTTCCGGCAACGGCAAGTTTCCCCGCAAGAGCAGGATATGTGCCCGGGTTCGTGTATTTTTGCGCAACACCGGCAGCACCACTCATCGCATTGATGAACGGATCGATTGTGACAGGTGCGGCACCAGCAGCGAGAAGTCCAGTGCGAGCCGCGCCCTTCACCACCACACCAGCACCCGGTAAAGCGAGAAGTGACAAAGCGTCGGTGCCCAGTCGAAAAGGGTCATCGTGCAAGGTGCGTTTGAAGTCCTCCCAAGTGCCGTAGTGCTTCACGTAGTCCCCGCCGAGTGCGTTAGCTGTGTCAATCATGTGCTGCATCAGCGCGGGGTTGTTACCGATGGCTTGGGCTCGTGCCTCTGGGCTCATCAGTGACCCGACAGCAGCCTGACCCATCGCCAAGGGGATGCCCGCTGCAAGACTGCCTAGGCCAAGAGCTGTATCAACAGGGTGACGGGCTGCGTTGGCTAGACCGCTTGCGAAGTTTGCAGCACCAGGCAAGATGTTCTTCGGAGCACCAGTCAGAGCTTCAGCAAACGTGTAGTTCTTCGGGGAGCCTGCTGTAGCGGGAGGCATACCGCCCGCCGATGCGGTTGCTTGCAACTTTGCTTCTAGTTGTTGCGACAGTGACGGTGCAGCATCCATTTGATCATAAATAGTTGATGGCTGCGGTGGTTGACTGGGTGCAGGCGTGGCTGCTGCCGACTTAGCGTCCATCTCATCATAAATGGTCCCCATTACTGACCACCAATCATTCCACGATAATCAACGTGGAGATGTCCCGGCTCACCACCGGGGTCACCAGGTCCCAACACACGCGCACCACGGGCTTGGTAGAACTGTTTCACAACGCCCCAGTCTTGACCCGCTGCCGGAACAACATCGAACCCAACGCGGTGAAGGTGACTAGAGTCTGATGCGCCACCTGCTGCGTTGTTGCGGTCCACACTACGTGCCCGACTTGTTATCTGCAAGCCAGGGAACATTGCGAGGCTCTGCTGAGCCACCTTCTCCACGGCTGGTAATAGCGTGGTGTCGTTGTAGTTTGTCGGGGTACTCACCGCCCGACCGGCATTGTTGGAGGAGGTGGAACCACCGGGAGTGATGGAGGATTCCCCGACTGCGCTAAAGGGGCGAGTCCTGTTGGAGTACCTCCGAGTATGCGATCAGCGGAACCAGGACCATAAGTCTTGTCGAAGATTGCTCTATTTTGGGGGTTCGCCATGAAGTGTTCAATGGATGCCTTGCTCATCGTTTTACCATTGACTGCTTTCAACGTGCCATCGTAATTAAGAATTTCTGGAACCAATCCGTATCCAGCGTCATGGAGTGTTTTAGCATTTTGAGGATTCGCTTGCTGCAAGTTGTTCAGTGTGTTATTGTGCAACTTGATCTTATCTTGTTCGTCCGAAAGCATTGTCTGGAGAATCTGGTGAATGGCTGCTGGTTCTAAAGTACCATCAGGATTAGCCTTCTTAACCGAATCAAGCAGGACGTTAGTCATTCGACCGCCAATACCACTACTGTGAAGATCCACCATCCGATTAAGCGCAACTCTCGCCATGTCTTTATTGAACACTTGCGTTGCAGCGGGAGAGGAGTCTGCTGGCGGAGGGATATTGAAGAATACTGCGAGTCTTCGTGCCTTCGTCATCCAGTCTTGACCCATACCCGTAATTACACCATTTGAGTCAAGCTGATTGAGCGCGGAAACAATTGTCTTAGTGCTCTTGACTGCATTTTGCGCATCGAGACGCATATTCCCAAGTTCCTTGGCCGATGCACCCATAGTGCCTGAGGCAAGTGCTTTAGCTGCAACAGCGCCTGGTTGCTGGTCTGGTGCAAGCGTTGTCGGTGTGCTGGTGACACTGGTCGGAGGAGCAGGATTAGCAGGAGTGCCCGCGAACTTAGGCGACTGTGTGAGTCGCACACTACCACCCACAGATTGAGGTGTAGTAACCATCTCACGACTCGTCAATTCTTCAGCAGGAGTCATCGACGTGGGCAGACTGGCGTCGGTTGTGACTGGTCCGCCAAACGGACTCTGGGTGACGATTGCTTTCTTGTCACCTTGGTCCACCACGGTTTGAATTTTTTTGTAAGCATCGGCAGCACCCGATTGCTTAGAGATCATAAACTTTTTCCAAGCCATCGGACCACCATTAAAAGCAGTTTGCCCTTCCTTGATGTCTTGGTTTGTCGCTGCTTCTTGCGATAACCCTTGACTGTTGTGAAGGCTTAAAATATCAGGGATGCTGTTGAACTGCGAGGCGTGGGCAATAAATTGCGGCAACCCGTTTGACGGATTGTCTAGGTCCACGCCACTTAACGACGATGCGTAGTTCTTAATGTGGTCGGAAACAGCAGCGGCCTGGAGACTGTGTGCCTTTGCCGTGTTCATTGCCGTTGTCGCCTGGTTAGATGCGTAAGTAGATGCGTCTAATCCAAATTTAGCAACACTGGGGCCACCACCAAGATCGGCTAGATTCCCCATCACATTAGTGAACTGCGGGTTGCCTTGAGCATCCCTCGCGTTGGGGTTCTGCCAAGCCTTAACCATTAAATTATTTTGACCTTGGTCAAACTTAGCCTTGTCAATCTCACTCGACAAATACTTGTTCTTCAAGTAGTTCCCGTACATCTCCATCGGATTAGGGAGCTGTATTGGCGTCGGGTTAGCGATAGCTGGGTTGAGTGGTGCTAAGAAGGATTCCATCGTATTAGCCTCCTACTTGTTGAGATATTGCTGTTGGAGGCCGTACCCGAGAACGCTGTTCAGCGAATTGGCTGCAATGTTCCCCAGTCCAGTGTAACCGGAGGCCGTTGCACCAGCAGCACCAACTTGGCCCATCGCATTCGCTTGTCCCGTGCTCTGAGCGAGTGATGAGGCGTTGTTCGCCATGTTCATCCCCGCTTGTGTTCCCATTCCGACTGCCGTCTGCCCCACACCAGCAAGAGATTGAAGCGAGTTCAGTTTTGTACCGTAGTCAGTCTGATAACGATTGTAGGCGTTCTGGTACTCGTTCGACGCGGCTTGCTGACCGTACTGTTGGACGGCCTTCATCGTGTTTCCCGACTGGAGTTGACCACGAGCAGCAGCCGAGTTCTGAAGAGCCTTGAGTCCTTCCGACAGGTTGAACTGGTAACCATCGTCCAGTTTCATATCGGCCGAACTAAAGTCGTGATGGTTCGCAATTACCGACCCGGGTTGGTTTGGATCTAGTTGCTTAACCGCATTTTGACCAGCAGTCAAGAATGGTAAGTTATTAGCCTGGATGGTGTTGAACTGGTTCTGTTGCTGGGTAAGTGCTGCTGCGTTTCCTGCTGCAACGGATTTAGCAGCTTCGATCGCGGCGTCGGCCTGTGTATTAGACGCTGCCGCTGTGGAAATACCGCTTCCTATCGCGCTTGCACCGATGGCAAGCGGTACTGCATTGTCCTTAATGAAGTTTCCCACTGTGCCTAATATGCCACCGCCAGTACCTGCTGATGTGACGGTACCACCGTTTGGTGTGGTCCCATCACCATTGGCGCCATTACTTGCTTTACCCGCATCGGTGGTTGCTGGAGTGATAGGAACAGCACCGCTTGCGCCCGACGTATCAACGTTGGCGCTGGTAGATTGCGTAGTTGTAGGAACAGCACCGCTTGCGCCCGACGTATCAACGTTGGCGCTGGTAGATTGCGTAGTTGACGGTGGGTATAGTGACGGAGGGTAACCAAGGTTAGAGCCGGGTGACGGCGTGATACCACCTTGATTCCCGTTCGGGTTAAGTGATGAATTCGGCATCGTTGCACCCTGCGCTGCGATCGAGCTATCAGCTTGAGCTGAACCAACAGCATTGGTGCCGGTGTTGCCGTAGTTGGTGTCAACACCCTGAGGACCCATCGGTGTGCTGGGTGAAGCACCTGGACCAAACGGAATAGTCGCGCCAACAACAGGAATACCTGTTACGCCAATAGATGTCAGAAAACTGTTGAATTGTGGTTGGCCAGGAAGTGTTGTGTTGTTAGCCGAGAACTTAGCCATTGCTGCTGCTTTAGCTGCCTGACCAGCGGGAGAGTTTGCATAACCATAAGGGTCACCAGGACTAACTGTCTTGATAAACGAATCCCACATGCTGTTCAGTGTGTTCGGGGCATTTGTCATTGGCGCAGAATCTACGGGAAGCGTCGGCCAGTTAGCAGGACCATTAGGCCCCGACGCTTGAGTTTGGGGTATCGCGGCGGCATTATTCACGAGTGCCAGGGATTTGTCGTATGTAGCCTGGTCAAACGGCAATGCTTGTTTGGTCACTGTCAGTCCGTGAATCGGCATCCCGTCTGGGCCAACTTGTTGCGTAGGTGCCGGTGATGTGCTTTGTAGACTATAGCCACCCGTCGTCCCTGGCACCATCGGGAGTCCAGCAGCGCCTTGCGCTGGCACCATCGGGAGTCCAGCAGCGCCTTGCGCTGGTGCGATGTTAGTGCCCGAGCCGACAGCCGGTCCACCGTTCGCAGCAATCTGCTCGTAAGTAGAACCCAACCCTGTCGGTGATGCCATGGAATTGAGGGCATTCATCGGGAGCCCGGCAGCGCCTTGTGCTGGTGCGATGTTATTACCTGAGCCCACAGCAGATCCACCGTGAGCGGCGTTCCACTCATAAGTCTGACCAGGGTTGAATACGTATGGCGCAGCGGCAGGAGTAGCAGATGCTGCGGCGGGGTGTGCGATATTCCATGTGCTCAACTGCTGAGCGTATTGTTGCTGTTGAGCAGCGTTCCACTCATACGTTTGACCGTTGTTAAACACTGGCGGCTCTGGGGGGCCAGCGGGTGCGCTATTAACAGCGGCCACCAGTCCTTCTAGCGAAGGAATAGGCATTAGCTTGTCACCTGCCGACCATCAGCCATAATGCTGATGCTGGTCGCCGTGTCAGCAAGGGTGCTGATGAACCCGCCAACTCCGAGGATGTGACCCACGACCTCGGGGAACGTGTACGTCTCGCCTGCCTGGAGCATCTTTGCCTTGACGACGAGATTGTTGTTCCCCGCGGTGTCTGCAAGTGTGACGAGGTTCACGCTGAGAGCGGCAGCAGCAGCACCGTAGTTAGTCGCCGTGAACTTGTCGATAATTGTCGTCAAGCCCGTGGACGTGTACTGTGTGTGCTGCGAGTTCTCCGCGATCTTAGGAGCGATGAGTTGTACAGGCGTAACTGCCATCGGGTTCTCCTTCTAAGGTCGCGTTACCGTCGCACGGAACACACCGCTCGCGGGGTTGTAAGCAAGGATTAGGTCAGGATTAGTATACCTCACCGTGATGGTATCCGGCGCAGAAGCCCACGCGAAATACGAACCGTTAGCTGGAACGCTAGCGGCAGGCACGCCTAGCGCGACTACATCCCCGCTCACGGCACCAGGTAGACTCATCGTCAGGTCACTCGCGGCACCAGCAAGGGTATTTGGAAAGTCGAGCGTTGCCGTAGCAGTCAGCACGGTGCGTGGAGGGATAGCAACAGGAGTCACCTGGAGCTCCTGGACGGCCTTGGTGAGCACCGCCACCCGTTCGGCTAGCCCGTTGGAGATAGGGCCACCCTGGAGCACCCAGACGGCCTTCATGAGCCCCAGTCCATCGGGGACAGGAGGAGTGACACGCGCACCCTGGAGCACCTTCACCAGCGCTGCAACCTGTGCAGTGACAACCCCGTCAGAGGGTGCGGGGGTCAAGTGGCCCAAGAGTACCCGAATCTCGTCGGTGTCAGTTGAAGTTGGGCCGACCTGTAAGTCTGTGACCGACATCACACTTTGACCGGCACCAGTCAGCACGAAAAGGTTATGGAAGAAGCGATACCACTCGCGTGCGATAAGACCCGTTTCGGGGTCCGTGAGGGGTACTCGTGGAGCTACGATATTGCTAGGCATTGGTTTGGATCACATGGAGTTCCGCACCAAGGATGGTAATCTTCACGGGGTCAGTGCCTGACACCTCGTACACCCTGTCGCGAATCTTCATCGTCATACCAAGACGACGCCAGATGACACGGGCACTAAAGTCCCCAATCGCCCCCATACTGCACCAGTGCTCATTTGACCAAGTGTGACCACCATCGTCAGACCAGCGGAGTATTATCTGTGGGTCAGCGCCTTGACCTGACACGAGCCCCACACCAGTCTCACAGTCGAGTTGCAGGGAATGATGGGCTGCACGGTTGAGGTCGTTCTGCCCCGGTGGGAGTGCCCGCCAAGAGCGGAGCCATTTGTTGGGGAACGGACCATCGGCGAAGTTGGTCAGATCGAACTTGTACAAGTTCCCGTTCGCAAAGTCCCCCACGATGTTCACGTTGTTAAAAAATACTTGACAGTTGCTGCGGTGGCGGGTAAACGATGGAGAATTGAACCCTGCTCTTTCGTGCCAGGCTTGGGTTGCCACGTCGTAGACCCAGGTCTCAGCAGCATTAGGGAATGTGAGCACATAGAACGCGTGGCCGTCTTGTTGGTAGGTGTACGCGATGGCGTTCGATAGGTCGCCATATTGCTGAATGTGCCACTCTACGGCGTGGGTCGAAATTCGTACCCCTGTGTAACCGTTGGCGCGGTAGACAACCCCGTGGCCTCGTGCATCTCTGGAAAGCCAGAACACGGTATTGTCGAGCTTGGCGATCGAGTCAGCAGCGGCGCACCCTATCTCGCTGAACACACCTTGGATGGGAGTGAACGGGAAGCCAGAACCAGCGGCCTCGTCGTACCAAACCTCCGTGCTGCTCTCACCAAAGACCCACAACTCCCTGTGGTCCACGATGATGCCCACCACGTTGTCGGGTGAGCCCTCGGCGGAAGCCTCTAGGGCTGCGTCGAATGTGATATAGCCAGCACCATCTGGCAGGTTCGCACACCGAATGGTTTGGGTGCCTGGTTCGTTCCACACGAATCGCCCATCGAAGTACGCTACCGTTCCAGCACCTTGAAAACCAGGATCGTTAATCTGAGTGAAAGCAAGTGTTTGGGTGTTTAGAAGGTAACCATTGCCATTTGATGCCACGAATAATTGTAATCCATCATCTGACATACTGATGGGGCTTCCGTCGGTATTGGAGACAGAACCTACAATGGTTGCGCTGTAGTTTGGGATGATCTTATACAGCATTGTGCCGCTGACGACGTACAAGAAACCACCGACTACCCACATTCCCCTGACAGGACCAGTGCCGACCGTGGTGAGAAGTGTGATACCAGGAGCACGACTAAGGAATGCTGTTTCCTTGCCCCCCTCGGGGATGATCTCTGGAAACAGGTTCACCATCCGATTACTGGCGGCATTCACGCTACGAGCGACGTAGCACGAGCCTAAAATGGGCGTCTGCATCTAGCCGCGACCGGAGTAGATGTTGAAGTAGCCACGACTAGACAACAACACCGATGGCACGCTCATCACATCTTCTGGGTTGTTTATACGCCTGATGGCGCGCTTGCTCTCAGCGGCAATCTTCACCACGGCAACGGGAACATCAACACCAAACTCTGGTGCTAGTTCGAGAGCGAGCTTATAAGCTATCGCACGAAGATAGCCAGGTGGAAACGAAAGCACTGTGGAGAGTGACGATGTTTGGGTAAGAGTTTCGACACTGATGAAGTGAAACTCTAATGCCTGTGACGGTACAGGGTAGAGATACATCGAAGCGTTGGGTATGTCAGCATTGACATATAACACGGATGGGAGTGTTGAGTTAGCAGTCTTCAATACGATCGAATCGTATTGCTCGTCATTGATTAACTCGATGGGGTAGCTAATACCGCCAGCTATGTAATAGGTTGCGTCATCGAGAGCGACTGGACGCACACCTACAAAGTCGCCAGTTGGTCCCAACGTGCGAAGAACCTGGCCAGATGGCCAGGTGAAGGTTTGGTCGATGGTCGCGAACACGGACAGGCGCTCGGTGCTCCACGAGTCGAGCATCTGGTCCAGCGCCAATAGAGCGTCAGCAGACGTATTGGCCGAAGGAGTCTCACCCTCGGCCAATACACCAAGTAGACGAAGTGCACGGTTAATCTGGTCGCCGGCTGTTGTTGACATCTGGCTCCCTTACGAGTTCATCACCCCTAGAATCCGGTTTGCCGTTGGAGCACCGATGCCCTTGACGGCCTGCAACTGCTCGCCGGTCAGACCGACAACACTTGCCCAAGTCGTGAGGTTGCCCTCGATGAGCGCCATACGACCGGGGAAGTCAGCAGGCAGGTCCGACACGACCTCTGTCGGTGGTTGTAGGAATGACGGTAGTGATGGTGCTGGTTCGGGTTTGATGGTCGGATCGAAGTCTTCCCAGCCGTTTGCACGCGCCACGTTTGCATCGAGGTCGCCACAAGCGATCTGACCGTGAATTGGGTGTTTGAGATAGTTAACGCCCATTAGGTCGCAAGCACCGTGGACGTGATGACCTTCCCGTTGGGGAGCACAAACGAGAGGTAATAATTCCCCGTGGTCATCGTGAGAGTCACGCCAAGCAGACCAGCGGCGGAAGGATTGACGAACGCTACTTGACCCGTCACCAGCGTGGCAACAACGCCATTAGTCAACGTGGCAACCGACGTGACCGCAGTCGTTAGCACGCCAACCGAGGTACTGACGAACATCATCATCCCACGGACGCCGCTGATGGTGGCGCCAGCCGCGTTCTTGAACACGAATTGGACGGCATTGCTGCCGGTGTTATTAACCCCTGACGTGTTTACGGACGCGACCTCATCACTCAAAGAACTGATCTCGGCAGCCGTCGCCGTGACGGTCCTCAGTTTGTTCAATTCGGCAGCGGTCGCGGTAACGGGGACACCGTTGATACCCCACCCTGTAGTGAGGTTGAGGTCGGAAACGCCGACCCCGATAGGCAGGTTGTTCATGTCAGGCCAACCGGTACGCAGTCCAGGCGCCGTCACCCGTCTTGCGGCAACGCCACATACCCGACACTGTTGCGATGGTAGCGTGACCAACGAGGGTCCAACCAGTGCCTACGGCAAGGGTGCCGGTGCCATTGAGCGACACGATGGCGAAGTCGAACGCATCGTTCAATCGGGCGTTGGGGATCGCTGCTTCAAACAGCGCGACGGTGGGTAGAGTGTAGGTGTCGCCACCCGTGCTATCCGCGACGATGAGTCCCGTCAACACCTGCAATGCTGTGAGGGTAGCGCCACCACCGGAGAGGTCGCCGGGAGGCCCCTGCGACTTCATAACGGGGTCGAGAATATCACCGTCGGTGGTCCGTTGACCGGCACCGCTGGACGGGAGAACGGGCGTAGGCCCGGTCGAAACTGGCATTTATATGTCCTTGTCCTTTCGGATCGGTGGGGCGGATTAGCCGACGAGTCGTCCGGCGAGTTCGGGGCGGAGGACGCCGTAACCATACAGTACGTCCAAACGGCAGATCTCGCGATAGTTCACGATATCGAACCCCTTGGTAACGGTCATCGAAATGCCGTTGTAGACCGCACGGGACGACTCGACACCAGCACCCGGCAACACGAGGTCGGCCGTGACGAACGCGATGGCGTTCTTGTGGTAGAACAAGTTCTGGGGATACGAGGTGCTAGCCGCACCGACGAACACCACCACACCCGTGGTAGCAGTTGGAACCGAATCCACCGTAGCGAGCGCCTGGGTCGAACCCCAGTAGATGGGCGCGACGGACACGGTGAGAGCGCTACCCGAAGCCGTAGCATCGGCGCGAGCGACGAACTGGTACAGCGAACCTGTAGAGACACGGGTCTGAGGATTCACGGCGTACACGTTCGCCACGGTGAACACGTCACCCTGCTTGATGGTGTCTGACGCAGTACCACCGCTGATGGTGATGACAATCGTTTCCTGACCCTGTGCTGCGGTGGTCGTGGCAACGGTGCCGGCAACACGCGATCCAGTGGTGAAGTAGCCAATAGACTGGGACATCGCAATCTCGTCATAGCCCAGCACGTTCTTGCCAATCATACCCGTCTTGAATTGGTCGCTGATGATACCAGATGGGTTGAAGTAGCCCTTCATCCCCTCGACCATCGCTGCATTAGCAGCAGGGTTCAACGTGAGGTAACGCTCGCTGCGAGGTGCAGCAGTCTCGTCCAGGCGCTGCATCGCGGCAAGCAATACGGCCGAGCTAGAAGGGGTGGTGCCGGGGGTACCGACCACGTTACCGATGTACTTGACGACACCCTGGGCCACATCTGCGTCAATAGTCGCTGCGAGCTGCGACAAGCGTGGTTTCAGGATGCGATTGGAGTAGTCATCCAGCTTCATCGTCCGCTCGGCTTGTGAGAACGCAATACCGATGTGCTTCTGGGACGAGCAGGTAAGTGTTGTCCATTGCTCTAATTCTGGTTGCACGACCAACGTCGCACCATCCGACACCAACATACGGTCGGGGAGACGCACGCGAAGGGTGTCGCCAATCTTGGCCCCAGACTTCGCGAACGCGTTATCATACTGCCTGTCCACGTTGCGTGTCACGACCAACTCGTTTTCGAGCAGGCGCGATGCCTCGCGTGTAACCATATCGATGGTCAGAAGAGAGTTTGCCACGGTGTAGTTCCTTTCAGGTTATCGGTTCTTCTTGGCGAGTTCTTTATTCCTCTGTTCGGCCCATTCAGCCATACTCGTGCCCTTGATAGAGCGTGGATCGGAGGTGCTGTAGGACGGGGACGAGGAACCAGAGCCAAGGGGCTTGATGGGGTCGGGTGCGGAACTTACCTTCTTACCATGAGTAGGGTTAGCGATCAGACCGGCCTCAATCTTGCCAATCTCGCGAGCTTGAGATGCTGGACGCAGACCGGAGATTCGTTTGGACTCATCGGGGTTATCACCCAGGTAATAGGCAATAGCTGGACCGATATCGGATTCCAAAATGGCGTCTCCCATCACTGGCGTGACAGGCAGGTCATTGTGAAACTTCGTGTCGAAGTCGGGATGTTTTGTCCTGAACTCTTCTACGCGATCCTCGTAAGCCAAATGAGTCTCTGTTTGTTTCTTCTGTTGCTCGCGCTGGGTAACAATCTGCTCGGCCCGATGATTGACCACCGCATCATTGTACGATTCCTGCGTGGTGAACCGAGCGGGGTCAGGAGGTGTTGCTTGGACCTGGCGCGCATTAGCCGCCCGTTGTTGTGCGTCCCGCTCTGCCTGCCGTTTCCCAATTGCTTTCGCCTTGTGCGTAGCAGCGTTCATTTCTTCCTGTGTGAAGGTTTTCGGAAGTTCCGCTTCCGCCGACTCACCATCTGTCGCAGATTCAGGAGTAGTCGTATCTCCCGTTACCGGCTCGGTCGCTACCGATTCTGTCTGAAAGGACTCTTGTGACATCTGCTCCCTTTCGGAAACGCCTGGTCTGAATGGGCCAGTACATCTTGACTATACAGTCAAGCGGGGCATTTGGTCAACTAGGGCGCTACGGGTGCTACGGGAACTACCGGGGCAACATCGGGCACGGTGAGCGCGGCAACCTGTGCCAAGAGGGTTTGGATGTTCGCGTCCTTGGCCGCCGCTTCGGCCGTGAGTGCTGCGATCGTGGCCGCCGCATCTGCTGCCGCCTTGTCCGCGTCAACCTTGGCCGACTCGATGTGACCATTTAGCGCCTCGATGTAGGACGCCTGCTGTTGGGCGAACTGGGAAGCGGCTTCCGCGTCCTTGGTCTGCCGGTCGAGGGTATCGGCCGTCGCCGTGGTGATGATCCCCATAATGGCCGTGAGGTCAAGGCCGGGGACGCCTGCCGCGTTGCTAACGGGTTGGGCGTTTCCTTCGGTGCTCTGGATCGTGACACCGTTTTCTTGAATAATGGTCCGCTCGTAGTAGGCGATACCGCGCACGGTCGGCGTGGTCTTGTCGGGATCGAACCGAAAGAGCACGGCATCGGGAACGACAATCTTGGTCAATGTCATTTCAATTCTCCTTATACGACGGTCGTAGCGGCAGCGTCACAGCGTTTCCATACGCTGCCATTGCCGAAACAGAGGCACGGTGACGCGGCAGCATTGGAAGCATAGGCCACGAGGCCAGCAGCAGGGGTGGCAGGCAACGTGGCGACGGTATAGGACTTCATCTGCATCGGGACGGCGTTGGTGTTGACGGTGGCCGCTGCCGTAAATGCGGCAGTACCACCAGGACCGAGAGATACCGTCGAGCCATTCAACTGTAGCGGGTAGTAAGTATCTCCAACCCAGTCGTACACACGTGTACAACCACTGGCACCGCTCCATGTCATCTCTATAGCTCCACCAGCGGGCACGGCATTGGTTTGACCCGTGCATCTGACGTTGTTACTTGCAATCAGAGTTCCCCCCACACGTAGCGCGAGAGGTGTTGTGATTACTACATTGGTTCCCGCGATCGGAGGACCACTAATGTCTAACGTGACCGCCGTTGCAATAGTTGTGGCAGCAAAAGCCGATAGAGTACGAGCTTTGATCTGCATATCACGGTTGATTGTGATTGCTCCGGCGGCAAACTGTTTAGTCGCACTTAGGTCATAAAGAACATCAGTGTCCTCAACACCTGCTGCTAGTGTCGTATGAGCAGCACCTTTTAGTGTGAATGCCACTGGAGAGCCCGAAGTGGCAACGGGTTGGGTGAATACGTTGTTCCCCCCCAGCGCCGCAATGCCAGCCGCCAGGAGGGTTGTAGCGCCTATACCGCCATTGGCGATCGGCATCACGGCCGTGCCCGCGTAAGCCCCATTATTCGTCAAACCGCCCGTGGCCGTAAGTACACCATCAACCAACTCATCACCCGTGGCATTGCGAGCAGGCACCGTAAAGGAACCCGTCGCGTTGGCAGTGTCATTTAGCGTCAATGCCGTGGTAGAACCCACAAGTGTTGCTCCACCTGTCGTCGGAGTGACGTTGGTTGGAGTACGCAGCAGGTAATAGTTGGCAGCAGCCGTGACCGCTGCCCACGCCACGGCATTGTAGTTCGTGCCACTCAGCGTGGCGTTGCTGGTCGTGGTGCCCGTGGAGGTGCTAGGGATCGTCCTGTTCCCGGCCACGTCCTCGGCGACAACCCAGTAATAGTAAGTCGTGGCGCCGGTCGTACCCGTTGGGGTGACGGTTGCCGGGGCCGTGGGGGTCGCTAGGGCGCCGACGTGTAGACCGCCACCGAGGATATCGATCTCGTAGGTGGGGGTGGGTTGA
>OCZT010003692.1_pt1 | contig 15624 bp, 12 predicted proteins | sample 1539031 | NCBI WGS metagenome assembly OCZT01 (sample SAMEA3539308, study PRJEB22396) | soil metagenome | biome: tundra; feature: field; material: soil | place: USA | collected 2010-05 | depth 0.15 m | reverse complement strand
TCCCGGCGCGGACGGCGCCTTCACCCTCTACAACGACGAAGGCGACAACTACAACTACGAGAAGGGAAGCCACGCCACCACATCCGTCGCGTGGTCGGACAAAGACCGCACCCTCACTCTCGGCACACGCCAAGGCACCTACCAAAACATGCCGCAGCAAACCACCTTCCACATCGTCCTCGCGCGCCCGGGCCGGGGCATCGGCGAATCGACAACCGTCAGCCCGGACAGGTCCATCGTCTACAACGGATCTGAAATGACGGTAAAGATGGATTAGTTCAAATGCGCACTCGACCCCGGCCTGAAGAGCGACGACGTGCAGAAGAAGCTGGCGCGGCTCCGCAGCCAGTGATGGCGGCGGCGACTCCCCATCTACAATCCTTGTGTGGCCGCGCGCTTCCACTTCGAGCACACCGTAGCCTTCTCACCGGAGAACGCAGCCGAAGTCCTGCGCATGATCCCTCCGCTGCCCGGAGTCTTCGCACTCTGCCCGCCGACCAGTTCAGAAGGCCAGGCCGAAGCGCAGCCCTACCTCACGCGCGCCGCCGATCTTCGCCGCCGCATCACCCGCATGCTCGCTCCGCCAGAGCCTTCTTCCGATGGAAGTCCAGTCCAGTCGAAGCGACTCAATCTCCGCGGCCGCGTCGCCCGCATCGACTACACCATCACCGGCTCCGAGTTCGAGTCGACCCTTACCCTCTACCACGCCTCAGCCAGCATCTTCGGCCTCACTGAAGCGCGCCGCCGCCTGCGCCTGCACACGCCGTTCTTCCTCCGCTTCACCGCCGAGAACGCATACCCGCGCGTCTACTCCACCAACCGCCTGAGCAAGCGCGCGCTCGACAACACATACGGGCCATTCCCCTCGCGCGCCGCGGCCGAGCGTTACTGCGACGCCGTCCTCGACCTCTTCAAACTTCGCCGCTGCTACGAGGACCTCGCGCCGTATCCCGAGCATCCCGGCTGCGTCTACCAGGAGATGAAGAAGTGCCTCGCGCCGTGTAATCAAGCCTGCACGCCCGAAGGCGCAGCCGCCTACTCTGCCGAAGCCGCCGCCGTGAAGCGTTTCTTCGACACCCGTGGCGAAAGCATGATCATCGACATCGGCCTCGAACGCGAACAGTTCTCCGCCGCGATGGAGTTCGAGAAGGCCGCAGCCCTCCACACCCAGTGGCACAAGGTGAAAGCCGCACAAGCCCTCGCCGACGAGCTAGTCCAGCCCATCCCCAAACTTCGCGCCATCATTGTGCAGAAAGCCGCGCAACCAGCTACCGCGCAGCCGACCGCGGAGCCCGAACCCACTCCCAATCAAGTTGTCATTCTGAGCGCAGCGAAGAACCCCCGTATTTCGCCCGAGGCGCCCCAGCCTTCCACCGCTACCACCGAAGCCGAACCCGCAGCAGCCGTCTTCCTCCTCCAATCCGGCTGCATCACCGGACCCGAACTCCTCTCCACCCTCGGCGTCCGCGCAGTCAAGGAGCAGACCTCCGTCGGCAGCTCCCTCTTCGCCCAGCCGCTGATGCTGCAAGCCATTCCACTCGCCGACGACAAGCAATCAACGACCGCAAGCTCAGAATCGGGTGCCCCACATCTCGCCCCTGAGATGTGGGTTGCCGCCACTGAATCGCCATCAGCCGACTCCGCCCCTTTGTTGTCATTCCGCAGCGCAGCGGAGGAACCTGCTTCACCCGGAACCTCCCCCGAATCTCCCGCTGTCGGCCCATCCCTGTCCCCCGAACTCCGCGCCACCAATCTCATCGCGTCCCTCGAACAGCAAGTCTCCGCGCCAATCGACCTCGCCACGCTCTCCGACCATCTCTCGCTCCTCCGCCGCTGGTACTACCGCCCCGAAAAGCAGCGCACCGGCGAAGTCTTCTTTCCCCGCGAAGATCGCTCCTGGCCCATCCGTCGCATCCTCCGCGGCGCCGCACGCATGGCCCTCGGCGATCCCAAATCCATCGCCGAAACCCAGCGAGACCTCGCCGAACGCAACCCCGATGACGCCGCCCAAAAGCCCGCCCGCACCAAGATCCTCCACGAAGGCCGCCCCGATGTCGAACGCGTCGTCCCCGTCATCGACAAGCAACCCGCCTTCAAGAGCCGCCGCAAATCTCAATAACTACGGAACGGGCCGGAGTCGCCGTCGAACCCCACGCACAATATCCTGCAGTAATAGAATCCAGAAAGCAACCAACGATACAAATGCCAGAAGGGCAATTACCTTATCGATCGGTGACGTTTCGGGCGCAAGATCGCAAGGACCGAAGGAAACGGTCGTGGTCCCATCAGATTGTTGGGTATTTGTCGGCTCAGACTGACTTGACGGATGCGTGAGCTTCCATTCTCTGCAAGGACGGTCATACTGCCGTGCTCTGAATGCAGCCAATCCGCAAAATGCCAACGAGAGAAAGAAGAAAATGATTGTCCGCCGCGAGATCATGTCGACCCATCCTATTCTCAACCAGGGCTCGCCACTAACAATCTAGTAGCCATCCGCTGATACACTTCCCCCAATGACCTCGAACCTCGAACCCAGTACCTCGAACCTGCTCCCATGATCGAACTAGCCTTCTCTATCCTCGCCTCCGACTTCGCGCACCTCGCCGATGAAGTAGCTGCGGCCGAGCGCGGTGGCGGCACCATCGTCCACGTCGACGTCATGGACGGCCACTTCGTCCCCAACATCACCTTTGGCCCGCCCATGGTCAAGGCGCTGCGGCCGATCACCAAGCTGCCCATCGACTGCCACCTGATGATCGAGGACCCCGACGCCTTCATCCCCGCCTTCGCCGAGGCCGGCGCCGACATGATCTCTGTGCAGCAGGAGGTCTGCCGCCACCTGCACCGCACGCTGCAGCAGATCGTCGTTCACGGCGCGCTCCCCGGCGTCGTCATCAACCCGGCCACCCCGGTCGAGACGCTGATCGAAGTCCTGCCGATGGTGCATTATGTCCTTGTGATGAGCGTCAATCCCGGCTTTGGCGGCCAGCAGTTTCTGCCGCTTGCGGTCGACAAGATCGCCCACCTCGCCGAACTGCGCGAAGCCATGGGCCTGAACTTCCGCATCGAGGTCGACGGCGGCGTCGCTCACGATACGGTCGCGTCGGTGGTCAAAGCAGGAGCGGAGATGCTCGTCGCAGGCTCTGCCGTGTTCGAAAAAGGGCGCACCGAGCACAACGCGGCCGAGTTGTTGCGGATCGCCCGCGCAGCGGTCTCGGACGCGTAACTCAAACAGTCGTCAGGATCGCCTTCGCAGCAAAATGCGATTCCGCCAGCGACCAGACTTTACCCTCCGGCCTCCAGGGAAAACGCCGCCGGAGCTACTAGAATCCCGCCGGAGCTATTAGAATAGAGACCAGTCCGCACCTCGCCCAAGTGTGGTCCAGCCGGCTCTCTCAGCACGCGGCAGATGGAGTTTCCCGCATGACGCAAAGCAACACCTCCAGCAGCATCCAGCTTCGTTCCCTCTTCCCCCATATGCGTGCCGCGCTCGCCACCGGTTTCACCCTGGCGGCTCTTTTGACGGCGCCCCTCTGCGCGCGTGCCCAGGCACCGGACCCAGTGCCCGACGCCGCCGCCCAGGCCGGATCGCCGCCCGCTGCTGCGACTCCCGATGCGACCCCCGCTGCCACCCAGGCCGCCCCACCAAAGCAGGACATCACGCTCAGCAATCCAAAGCCCGGCAAGCAACGCAAGCAGAAGGACGAAAAGGTCGTCCAGTCCAAGGACACCAGGAAAGAAGTCAAGAAAGTAAAGAAAGACAACGTGCTCGCCGGGGTGGACATGAAGCTCCCCGACAAGGCTCTCTACGACAAGGCCGAGGACGCTGTGAAGCACGGACGCTACGACGTTGCCCGGCTCGACCTTCAGACCCTGCTGAATACCTACCCCGACTCGCAGTACCAGATGCGCGCCAAGCTGGCCATCGCCGATAGCTGGTACAAGGAAGGCGGCACCGCTGCCCTCACCCAGGCCGAGCAGGAGTACCACGACTTCATCACCTTCTTCCCCAACGCGCCCGAGGCCGCAGAGGCACAGATGCGCGTCGGCGACATCTACTTCCGCCAGATGGACAAGCCCGACCGCGACTACACCAAGACCAAGCACGCCGAGGAAGAGTACCGCCTGATGGCGCAGCAGTTCCCGGATTCCCCGCTGATTCCGCAGTCCAATCAGCGTCTGCGCGAGGTGCAGGAGATCCTGGCCTCACGCGAGTCCGAAATCGCCGGATTCTACGCAACACACCTCAACTGGCCCGCAACCATCGCGCGCTATCAGACCGTCGTCGACACCTATCCGCTCTACAGCCACATGGACGATGTTCTCGTCGGCCTGGGCGACGCGTATGCCGCCGAGGCACGCTACGTACGCAGCCTCAGGCTCCCCGAAGCCGGCAAGGCGCGGCTCGAAAGGGTCTACGACGACGCAGCCTACGCAGCCTTCAGCAAGGTCATCCTCGAACACTCCGCAGCCCCGCACGTCGAGGACGCGCGCGATCGCATCGTCGGCATGAACCGCCCCATCCCGACCCCCACGCCGGAACAGGTGGCAGCCAGCGTAGCACTCGAGAACAGCCGCGGCCAATACACCCTCAGCAAGCGCGCGAGCGTCTTCTTCCTGCACCAGGCGGACACGGTTCAGGCCGCCACCTTTGGAGCACCGCCGCTCGAAGACCCACCACCAACCACTGCGCCCACGATTGTTCGCCAGGCCATCTCCGATTTCAACGACTCGATGAGCCCGGCCAACGCGCCCCGGACCGCCAGTACGCCCATTTCGGCAAACGTACCCGCGACAGCATCCGAGTCCGGCGCACCCGCATCCACACCACCCGGCGCCGCCCTCTCCCTTCAGGACGTTCCCGCGGCCGGCTCCGGAACAAGCAGTGGCTCACCCATCGTAACCAGCGTGCCGGCAGCGTCGGCGGCCGGTTCATCCGCCGGCAACTCGATGGGCATCGAGATCGTTCAGCCCTCCTCTGGATCGGGTGCGCCGGCGACCCCGCCAACCACAACCTTCCCCGGCACTGCCGCGCCGGCGGATGCCGCGCCCGCCAGCACTCCAGCCCCGACCGGTGGAATCGGCCCGGTCGGGCCGCCGAACGCAACCCCGCTGGCGCCGATCGAGAAAGCCGCAGCCGCTCCGGACGCCATCAATGAAGCGACTCCTGGATCGCAATCCGCCGGGCAGGCTGTAGTCGCCGCCGGAAAGAAGAAGCCCAAGCCTACATTCGACAAGGGCGAAGAGTCCTCCAGCAAGCACAAGAAGAAGAAGGGCCTGGGCAAGCTGAACCCCTTCTAAACTCAGCATTTCAATTCGCAGGCTTCGGGTTTAGTATTTCAGCTTGATTGCAAGGAAGGTTCGGGTCTGGATATGGGACACAACGAGCCAATCCGCAAAAGCACGCACGGCCCCGGCGCGTCTACGTCTGAGATTCCCGACAAGCTCTACTTCCGCATCGGCGAGGTAGCCCGGCTCTGCGAGGTCCCGACCTACGTCCTGCGCTTCTGGGAGAGCGAATTCCCGCAACTGAAACCCAACAAGGGAGGCACCGGGCAGCGCCTCTACCGCCGCCGCGACGTCGAGATGGCGCTGCGCGTCAAGAGCCTCCTCAAAGAAGAGGGATATACAATCCCCGGCGCCCGCCAGGTGCTCAAAGCCGAGTTCAAGCAGAAAGAACCGCAGCTCTCTCTTCTTGGAGCCGGCGTCCCCGACGCAAAGCAGATGCGTGGCCTGCGACGTGAACTGGAAGCCCTCGCCGCGATGCTCTCCCGCCCCGTCGGCAAGGCCGCGGCGACCCAGAAAGCCCCAGGCCAAACCGTCCACGCCATCCGCAGTCCACGCAGCGCCCCCTCGCCACCCGGCCGAATCAAAGTCCCCGAAATCCCATTCGACCCAGCGGACTAACTCTCGACAACCTAGTTTCTGTTGTTGTCATTCCGTAGCGCAGCGGAGGAATCTGCTTCTCCCCACTCCGCCATTCCCCACGCCGTCATTCTGGCGGAGCCAGAATCTCCGTATTTGTTTCTGGCCTCCACTCCCCAAGGCCGCGAACCGCCTTTGTCGGACTATCTTCGCCCTTCCTGTTCACCACCCCAGCATTGTCATCCTGAGCACAGCGAAGAATCCCCCATCTCGCCGCGCTTTTTCTAGTTTGTCATTCTGACCCTGAGCGTAGCGAACGGGGAAGAACCCCCGCATCTCGCCCTTGCCGTTGCTTGTTCTATCCACCGAAAATCCCACGAACCCACCAGTCGGCACTCTAAAATCAACCTATCTTGACCAGCCTGCCTCCCGACCCGATAGCGCAGTCCCCGATCCCGCAGTCCCCAGTAAGCGACCAGCAAACCGCGGCGAAACCGGGCAGCCGCCTGCGCCTCTCAGTCCGCCTCTCGGGAAAACACACAGCCTTCTCCGCGACGCTGCTGCTGATGGTCTCGTCGGCGCTCTCCGGACTGCTCGGGCTCCTTCGCACCAAGTACATCGCCCACGTCTTCGGCGCAGGCAGCGCTACCGACGCCTATAACGCAGCCTTCAATCTCCCTGACATGATTAATTATTTCCTGGTCGGGGGAGTCGCTTCCATCACCCTGATCAACATCCTCAACCGTCATCGCGAGACCGGCGACGAAGAGGCCGAAGACCGTGCGCTCTCCGTGGTGGTCGTCGCCATGACCGTCGTTCTCGGCATCGGCATCCTTCTGGCCGAAGCCCTCGCACCGTTCTACACCCACGTCTTCTTCGGCAAACTTGATCCCGCGACCGCAGCCCTCTGCACGCATCTCACCCGCATCCTTTTACCCGCTCAGCTCTTCTTCTTCGCTGGCGGAGCGCTCGGCTCCCGCCTCCTCGTTCGCAAAATATTTCTCTACCAGGCGGTCACGCCGATCCTCTACAACCTCGGAATCATCCTCGGCGGCGTGATCCTCTCCCACCGCATCGGCATCGACTCGCTCGCCATCGGAGTCGTCGCCGGCGCCTTCGTCGGATCGCTGTTCATCAACGCCATGGGAGCCTTCCGCTCCGGCCTGCGCTTCTATCCCGTTCTCAATCTCCGCCACCCCGCTTTCGTCGAGTGGCTACAGCTCTCGCTCCCACTCATGATCGGCGTCTCGCTCGCCATGGCCGACAAGTGGATCCTCAGCCACTATGCAGCCGGCGACAAAGGCGCCATCACCCTCCTCACCAACGCCAAGTCCCTCTTCAACGCACCTTTGAGCGTCATCGGAATGGCTGCCGGCGCGGCCTCGCTCCCCTTCTTCTCCACGCTGTTCGCGCAGGACCGGATGGCAGACTTCAACGCCGCAGTCAGCCGCTCGGTATCGCGTCTTCTGGCGGTCGCCCTGCTCGTCACTGCATGGATGGTTGCACTCGCCGTGCCGATCGTCGGCTTCCTGCGCGGCGGCTCTTATACCCACACCGACGCGCTCGCGACCGCGCGCTACTTCGCTCTCTTCGCCCTGTCGCTTGCGCTCTGGTCGGCCCAGGGAATCTATGCCCGCGCCTTCTACGCCGCGCGCAATACCCTCACGCCCGCCATCTCCGGCACCGTCGTGACCTGCGTCTCGATCCCCATCTACGCGCTGCTCTTTCACCACTTCGGCGTCGTCGGACTCGCGGTTGCCTCCGACCTTGGCATCCTCGCCCACACCCTGGCCCTTGCCGTCCTGCTCCACCGATACAAACTCGTCAGCCTCGCATCCCTCAACTTTGCCGAGCTTGCCCGCGCCCTTGCCGCCGCCCTCGCAGGCTTCGCCGGAGCAGCCGCCTGTGTTCGTTTCATCCACACTCGCCCGGGCCACGCCGGAGATACTCTCCTCCTCGTAGGAGGAACCCTCGCATGGCTGGTGCTCTGCTGGGGAACGCTCGCCGCCACAGGCTCCAAACTCCCAAAACAAATCCTCGGCCGCAGCACCGCATAATTCCACTGGTACCGGCACGCCCTTTTCTTGTATCCTCTAGACCACAAGCTGAGCACGGTTCAAATCCAGGGGGATCCAATGGCTCAATACTCCAGACGTGATTTTCTGAAGACGGGGCTCGCCACCGGAGCGCTCGTCAGCACGGGCACCCTGCCCCTGCTCGCACAGGGCGCAAAGGCAACCGACTGGGTCACGCTCGGCAAGTCCGGCGTCAAAGTCACCCGCCTTGCCTTCGGAACAGGAAGCCACAACGGCGCAGTCCAACGCAACCTGGGACAGGAGCAGTTCAACCGCCTCGTCCGCCACTCCTACGACCGCGGAGTCCGCTTCTTCGAAACATCCGACACCTACGACGACATGCACCGAATGCTCGGCATCGCCCTCAAGGGCATCCCGCGCGATTCCTATCGCCTGATGTCCAAAGTGACCACCGACTCCGGCGACCCGCAGAAGAGATTCGATGATCTGCGACGCCAGGCCAACACCGAATACTTCGACATCATGCTGTTACACGTGCAGGACAGCGCAACCTGGCCCACCGATTCCGCCCGCTGGCAGGAGGGCATCCTGCAAGCTCAGGCGAAAAAGATCATCGTCAGCCGCGGAGCTTCCGTGCACGGTCTACCCGCGCTGCGTCAGGTTCCCGGAAACAAGTGGCTCCAGGTCGCTATGATTCGCATGAACCACAACGGCACAAAGATGGACAACGAGGGCAACGTATGGGAGGGCCGCGGCAACGTCCCCGAGGTCGTCAGCCACGTCCACCAGGCCCGCAAGGAAAACATGGGAGTCATCAGCATGAAGCTCATCGGCGAGGGAGTCTTCAACCACGAGGATCGCCAGGCAGCCATGCGCTACGCCTTCCAGAACGCCGGTGTAGATTGTGTCACCGTCGGTTACAAATCTCCCGCCGAAGTAGACGAAGCCATCGACAACCTCAACCTCGCCCTCGCATAGTTCTGAACCCGCCACGGGATGGCTCCGCGAACGTTCGGGTGCCCCATTCATCGCGGCTCTATGCGATGGGTGGGGATGTGGACGATCAGCCCGCAATCCGGCGAAACCAGCAAACTGACACCTATCCCTTAGCGTCCACATACTCCTCGTGCCACGCCATCTGGATCGCCTCCAGAATCCCCTCATTCGACTTCGCCGGGTCGCCCACAAAATCCGGCAACTGCACCACCCACGTGTGCAGGTCGGTAAACCGCACCGAGTACGGATCAGTCTCCGGAAACATCTCCTGCAACTGAATCCCAATCTCCTCCGTATCCGTCCAATCCAGTTCGCGCGCCATGGCACTCTCCTCGTACTCTGTTCCCTGAAGGCAACGACCGCCTCCTCAAAGAGACTACAAGAACCGCGCTCCTCACATCGGATGTTCCAACCGCAACCTGCAGCCTGCCACTCGCCTCTATGCCTCTACCACGCTGGTCCGCCTCCATGCTCCGCCGCGACCTGAGCCTGCGCGCCCAACATCTCGCGCGCACCCACGACCTCCTCCATGACGAATCCCCGGGCGCCTCCCCGGTCGTCATCTTCGGACGCGACGAGCACGGCCGCCACGGCAACTTCCATCCCGCCTCCTACGCCAACATCTGCGCAAATCCGGACTGGCTTCGCCGCCTCACTAAGGTCCACACCGCCTCCCGCCGGTCGCGCGCGCGCAAGGATTGGCGATGGATGGAACTCGACTCCGCCAACAGCTCCGATGCGCTGCTGATGAATATCTTCTGCCACCCCGAAGTCTTCGACGGCGCCACGCTGGCCACCCCGGTCGCCACACTCCTCAACGTCGACCCCGCCACGCAACCCTGCTTCGGCGCCCATCCCGGCGTTCCCCTCCGAACCACCCTCAAGCCCCGGACCAAAATATCCGCCGTGCGCGAAGCACTCGACCGCACCGAGATCGACCTTACTCTCGGCAATTTATTCATCGAAGCCAAACTCACCGAGAGCGACTTCCAGACCGCCGCCCCGAGCCTCGTCGAGCGCTACCGCGACCTCGAAACCGTCTTCGACATCGACCGCCTCCCACGCAAGCTCCTCGTCCCACCACCCCTCCCACCCAATGTCGATCCCGACGACTCAACAGTAAATCTCCCCGCGCGCCCCACCCGCGTCCGCATCGCCGGCTACCAACTCATCCGCAACGTCCTCGCCGCCTTCGCCGCCGACGCCTCCTTCTGCGTGCTCTGCGACGCCCGCCGCCATGACCTCATCGAGACCTGGTACGCCGTCCTCTCCACGGTCCATTCACCCACCTTCGCCTCCCGCATGAAACTCCTGACCTGGCAGGAACTATCCGCCACCCTCCCCCAAAGCCTCCAAAATTTCCTCGAAGCGAAATACGGTATCACCCCGTAATACCGCCGCGAACCGTGCGCCTGTCTAAGCATTAGGCTCTGCCCCAAATTTCTTTGGCTGTCATCCTGAACGCAGTGAAGGATTCCCGCATTTTGTCCTCTACCCAGGACCACTCCAAACTTCCTCTAAATCCGGCAATCCACCCCTACCTCCCATGCGCCTTATCCAACCTCACGCGGAAGTTCTTCGCCCACCCGCGAAACGCCGCATCGATATCTCCCCACTTCTGAAACGCCTTCAGCCCGCTGAAGAATCGTCTTCCGCTCTTCGCCGTCATAAACGCCATGTCCACGTCGCCGGACTGCGAATCCACCATCTCCCCTTCAATCGAAACCCTGCCCACAGTCAGCCTCGGCACCAACAACCCCGTGCCCGGAGGAGTCGCCCCATACATCATCGCCTCCGTCGCTCCCGTCGCCACCATGTTCTTCTTGTTGCCGTTGGGCTGTACGTTCGTGATCGCGAATCGCAGTTTCTTCACGCCCGGCCCAGGCCGGCTCACAAGCCTGTAGTGTCCCTCCGTAAGTTCGTCCTTGATCGCCTTCGTGAAGTATTCCGAAAGCTTGTGCAACTGTTCGCGAGGGATGTCCCGTCGCCTCGCCTCCGGCACCAGATAAACCCGCACCGGCTGCACCCAAAACGTGTTCGAGCTCTGCAACACATCCCGCGTCCTGAAGTAAATCAGCCAGTCCCCGTTCCCCGGATCGGGCCGTAGCTTCGAATACGTATGACCGAGAAACCCGGACTCCTGCCTGTACAGTTTGTCCTGGTGCTTCGTCGGCCTCTCCGCCCGCACCGTAAAGCCCATCAGCAACGAAATTGCCAGCAGACTCAGCCCCGCCACGCGCAAAGAATATCGCACGACGGGAACACCAGGCCTCCGCCGCCGGATGCTGAATGGAAGCTTCCGTCCGTCCGAACTTGAAAAATTCAGCCCGTTCGAATCTGCGATCATAGAAACCTTCCTTGTTTCCTTGCTGGCCGAAAGTGCTCCGCAAGATAGATACGAAATACGCGGACTTCACGCGAGCGCCTGAAGGAATTGCGATTTCCCCAATCGCCGCCGTCTCGCCCCTCTAGCCGTGGTGCGCCTTATCCAACCTCATGCGAAAGTTCTTCGCCCACCCGCGAAACGCGGCGTCAATATCTCCCCACTTCTGATACGCCTTCAGCCCGCTGAAGAACCTTCTGCCGCTCTTGCTCGTCATGAACGCCATCTCTACCTCTTGCGACGCCGAATCCACCATCTCCCCTTCAATCGATACCTTGCCCACAGTCAACCTCGGCATTAACAAGCCCGTGCCCGGCGGAGTCGCCCCATACAAGACGGCATCCGTGGCTCCCGTGACGACCATATTCTTCTTGCCGCCGTTGGGCTGCACGTTCGTGATCGCAAATCGCAACAGCATCACGCCCGGTCCAGGCTCGGTCACAAGCTTGTAGTGTGCGGCCGTAAGTTCGTCGCTGATCGCCTTCGCGAAGTACTGCGACAGCTTGTCTAACTGCGCAGGATCGATCTCCCGCTGCTGCGCTTCAGGGACCAGGTAAACCTTCACTGGCTCCAGCAGGAATGTATCCGAGTTCTTCAATACGCCTTCCGTCTTGAAGTAGGTAAGCCAATCGCCGTTCCCGGGATCAGGCTGGAGCTTGGAATACGAATCACCCAGAAACCCGGACTGGTGTTCGTATAGTTTGGCCTGCTGCTTCGTCGGCTCCTGCGCCCGCGCACACATGCCAACCACCAGCAGCGAACCTGCCACCAGGCTGACCCCCGCGAAACGCAAAGGCAATGTCCCGCGGAGGAAGGAAAACTGCCGAGGGTGAGCAATAGCACTCTCCATGCGCGGCTGCCTTCCGTTGTGAAGATGTCCAAAGTGTGCGATTGCGTTCATGTGTAACCTCTCGTTGCTGAAGGAAGCTTGGCGCCACCTGAACATGGGATGCGGTCGCAGGCCCCGGCAACAAATACCATCTTTCTCGAAGACCCAACCCGGAGACAAAGTCAATGCCCGATGCAAGCCTGCCAGGCGTGCTCCCATAGGCTTTTCTCCAAATCCCCGCCAAACCAGCGTGTCAAGCCCCAATTCGACCTATATACCTCAAACGAAAGGAAATAGACTTGGCATAGTAGTTATGCTCAATCCGCTATAATAGATATATAGAAGAAAACTCAAGAAGGCATGCACGAGCGGGACACGTTCCCCTCGCGGGAAGACGAACGGGTCAAGAGGATATCTAATTGGTATATACCAAATTATATTCGCTTTAGTTGGAATAACTTAGATATATATATATAGGGGGGGAGGGGTCCCCCGTTACTGGAAACGGAAAACCAGCAACAGAGAACGAGGAATGACCTACCTAGCTCCCCGGCCCGTGCGCCGGCTTGCCTTCCTGAACATAATTCCGATTCCACTTGGGAATCTCGACCACATAAGTTCCCGGCCGCTCGATCACCGCCTGGCAACCCAGGCGTGAGTTCAACTCGATCCCCGCAGCAGTCTCCATGCGGTCGAGTTCCAGGTCCTCAGCCTCGCTGAGCCCGCTCGCTCCTTCCTTCACGTGCAGGTGGCATGTGGTGCAGGCGCAAACCCCGCCGCAAGCGTGGTCGAGAAAGATCCCATAGTTCTCCGCCACGTCGAGAAACGACATCGGGAGTCCGTGGCCCTCATACGGCAGCGAATCGAACGCAAACTCCACAGTCCTGCCCTCGGGCAGAAACGTAACCCGCACCATGCCCTCTGCGGCAGGCTTCGATAGATCGACTTCTGGAGAATCAAGTACATGATCGGACATAAGCTCATTCTAAACTTTGTCGCGCCTGCCCAGCGACGCCATGCAAAGAACAACCGCATGAATAGTTTGTAGGACAATAGAGGTTTGGCAGAACCGATGACGACTCAACTTCATCCAACAAGAGCCGGTCGAAGGCTGGCAATCGACATAAAGGTTTGAGGGCTTAGAACGGAATGGTGGACGAGATTGCAGCGCGTGTCGTCGGGATCGATCTGGGGACGACCAACTCGTTAGTGGCGTTCATGCAAGGCGATCAGCCAACGATTATTCCAGGCGAGGATGGAGACCGGCTGGTGCCGTCCGTAGTCGCGTTCGATCAGGACCGCGGATTCGTGGTTGGCAATGCCGCGCGCGCGACGTTGCTAACCGACGCCTCGAGCGCGGTCTATTCCGCGAAGCGCCTTATGGGACGCGCGGTGGAGGATGTTCAGGAAGAGTTGAAGCTCTTCCCCTTCAAACTTGTCGAGGGACTTCAGCCCGGCGACGTCTTGAAGCTCGAGGTCGGCGGGTTGCAGTTGACGCCGCCGGAGATTTCCGCCTACGTTCTGCTCCAGTTGAAGAAGAATGCAGAGCGGTTCTTCGGAGCGCCGGTGACCAAGGCGGTGATCACCGTTCCCGCCTACTTCAACGACGCGCAGCGGCAGGCGACGAAGGACGCTGGACGCATTGCGGGTCTGGATGTTCTGCGTCTGGTGAATGAGCCGACCGCTGCCGCGCTAGCATACGGACTGGACAAGAAACGCGACGGCTTGATCGCAGTGTATGACTTCGGTGGCGGCACGTTCGACATCTCGATCCTGAAGCTCCACGAAGGAATCTTCGAGGTTATCGCGACCGGCGGAGACACGCACCTGGGCGGCGACGACATCGACAATCTGCTGATCGCGATTGCGCTTGACGATATCGCCGGCGACGCGGAGCTTGGCGCGGGCCGAGATGCGAAGGTAAGCGGCGAGCTGGTGCAGGCGGTGCGCAAGGCGGTGATCGACGCGAAGGTCGCGCTTTCCGAAGGTGACTCGGCGAAACTTCATGTGGCGCTGCCGAATGAAAAGAAATATGCCCGGGAGATTACGCGTGTGCAGTTCGATGAGCTGATCGCATCGATTATTGCGCGGACCGCTGCGCCGTGCCGTCAGGCATTGAAGGACGCGAAGCTCAACACGGATCAGATCGACGAGGTTGTACTCGTAGGCGGGTCGACGCGCATCCCCGCAGTGCGCGCGCTTGTCGATGAGTTGTTCAACCTGAGTGCGCGCGGGAAGAAGCCGCATACGGATCTAAATCCAGACGAGGTCGTCGCGCTCGGAGCGGCGGTGCAGGCGCAGATTCTCGCCGGAGGTTCAGCCGCAACCGAGGACCTTCTGCTGCTGGATGTGACTCCGCTGTCGCTGGGCATCGAGGCCTTGGGCGGAGTCGTGGCAAAGATCATTGAGCGAAACTCGACCATTCCCGCGAGCGCGACGGAGCACTTCACGACAGGCGTCGACGGGCAGACGAACGTCGCCATCCACGTGGTGCAGGGCGAGCGCGAACTTGCAAAGGATTGCCGCTCGCTGGCGCGCTTCGACCTTAAAAGCATTCCGCCTATGGTTGCAGGATTGCCGCGCATCGAGGTGAAGTTTCTGATCGACGCGAACGGAATCCTGCATGTCAGCGCGCGAGAGCAGCGCAGCGGGAAAGAGGCGGAGATCGAGGTGAAGCCGACCTACGGCCTGACCGACGAGCAGGTGGAGACGATGATTCTCGCGTCGTTCGACCATGCTGAGGAGGACATCGAAGCGCGGCAGATCATCGAGGCGAAGAACGAGGCCGAGACGATCCTCTCGGCTGTCGATAAGGGCAAGAGCCACACCGCGTGGCAGCAGTTGACGGCCGACGAGATCCAGATCATCGAAGCGGGAATCAACGAGCTGAAGGCATCGGTCGAGGGCGGAAACTACAGAGTGATTCGCCAGGGAATCGAACGGCTGGACAAGACCACGCGAAGGTTCGCCGAACTGATGATGGACATGGATGTGATGGGCGCGATGAAGGGCAAGACGATGCACTCAGCAGGTGAGAGTATGGGTGAAGGGCCAAGCGCGCCGCATCCGTTCGCCAAGGCCGAGTTTGATGAGGCCGAGAAAAAGGCTGACCCTGATCAGGGCCGATGACACCGATGCAAGAGACGGACGCGGAGATGGCCGCACGATCTTTGCGTGTTGAGGGCGGAGTCGCTAGAATAGTGTGTGAGATATGCCGATGTAGCTCAGTTGGTAGAGCAACTGATTCGTAATCAGTAGGTCAGCGGTTCAACTCCGCTCATCGGCTCCAATTTCCCCAGTAAATTTAGCATTTCGTGCCCTCCATTAGATCGACTGTGGGAGTTTCAGCGTGAGCGTCCGAGGAACGCACCTGTTGGCGGGGGAAGATTTGTGATGGACTCTGTTTATGAGCGGAGAGTCTGGAGCGGTGGTTGGTCGTCGTGGCCGAGCGGAGATAGAGCGGCTGGCAGGTTTGTATCGGACGAGTGGCATGGGACGAAGTGAGTTCTGTCGCA
>OCZT010003691.1_pt1 | contig 15627 bp, 18 predicted proteins | sample 1539031 | NCBI WGS metagenome assembly OCZT01 (sample SAMEA3539308, study PRJEB22396) | soil metagenome | biome: tundra; feature: field; material: soil | place: USA | collected 2010-05 | depth 0.15 m | reverse complement strand
ATGATGGGAGAGAAGGACGGCGCCGTCGTCGTCCCCCGCCCGGGCGTCAGGATCGACTCCAGCGAGCTCGTGGAATTCGCCCGCCAGCATCTGGCCGACTTCAAGGTGCCCCAGTTCGTCAAGGTCCGGACCGACCTGCTCCCCCGCAACCCCGGTGGCAAGGTGCTCAAGCCTGTCCTCCGCAAGGAGACGGAGTGGGGCCCCCAGGTGGTCCGGTAACGATCCGCCAGGAAAGGACGCAGATGGCCCTTGAAGCCGACCTGAGGGCAGGCCTGGCCAGCGCCCAGGCGGATGTCCCACGGAAAGCAACTGGCCCGCCAGGCCCGCAAGACCCCCGACAAGGCGGCGTTCCGCTTCGAGGGCAGCCAGCTCACCTTCGCCCAGCTTGACGAGAGGGTGACGCGGCTGGCCAACGCGCTACGTGACCGCGGAGTGCAGCAGGGTGACCGGGTGGCGGTGCTCATGACCAACCGCCGGGAGGTGGTGGAGTCTTACTTGGCGGGGTGCCGCCTGGGCGCCATCGTCGTGCCAGTCAACTTCCGCTTGGTCTCCGACGAGGTCGTCTACATCGTCGAGGACAGCGGAGCCAAGGCCCTGTCCTGCCTCGTCAGCGGCGGGGACGTAGAGGCCGCCGGGGGTCGACGTCCCGGAGTCCGACCCGGCGTTCATCATGTACACCTCCGGTACCACCGGGCGGCCGAAGGGCGCCGTCCTCTCCCACTTCAACCTGGTCATGAACACCTTCAACATGATGGTGACTATGACCATCGGTGGGGAGGACGAGGTGTGGCTGTCAGGGCTCCCTCTGTTCCACATCGGCGGACTCAACGGCATCCTCCCTTACGTGAGATGGTGGGGGGCACTTCGGTCATCCTCCCATCCGGGCAGTTCGACGCCAACGAGGTCGTGGACGCGCTCGAGCGGGAACAGGTGACCGGCTGCTACTTCGTGCCCACCCAGTGGCAGCAGATCCGCGCGGTGCCCGGCATTGCCGACCGGACAGCGAGATCGTCGATGCCTCGGCTTGTTTCCGCCTCACGCGATGTCGACGTCATCGCCCACTGCGCCCCCAGAGCGATCAACAGGTAGCCCGCGACCCACCCCGTGTCCAGAAAGATCCCGCCGCCGTAGTTGTACACCTCTGTTAGATAGGAAAAGGTACTGTCGGCTACGGCGAAGGCGACCACTTCGGCCATCACCAAGCCCAAGCTCACCCTTCCTCGCCGTCCGGCCCGCGCGATCAAGATGATGACCAACGACACCATGACCACGCCGCTCATCGGATACGTGAGAGATATAACCTGCTTGAGCACGCCACCCTGGTGAGACCGGTAGAGAGGACCGTCGCCCAGCTGGCGAAGAGCAGCGACGTGGCGATGATGCAACCATCAAGAAGTCCCTGGGCGCGATATATGGCGCGTCGCTGGGCACTGGGAAAGAGCAAAAGCCCCGCACACGCTAGGGGAACAGCGGTTAGGAACCCGACATCTGCCAACGACGGGAACGGCACCGGAACGTTCTCGATGAGGGCGTAGTAGCACCACAGGGCTTCCCCGATGGCCCACGCGAAGCTGGACGCAGCCAGGAGCGCCCAAGTGGCCCGGCCTTTCGACGTTCGGAACGCTGCCACGCCACATGCCACAGTGGCACACCACGCGGCGACCCCTTGTCCGATATCGTCGACCGCGAGTGTCACGCGTGCGCCATCGATGCCGACGACGATCCACAGCAGGAAGACGAGGGTCATCAACCCAGCCAGCACCGACCCAACGAGGAATTGCCGTTTCTGGCCGGCTACGGCAGCCACGGAATCCTCAGAGCGAGCCATATACCTGTATCGGCGCGGATGTTCCACTTGATAAGGGGGCGGCGGTCTACCGGGTGTCCTTGGCCTCGAGGCGTGCCAGGACGTGGTCATCGAAGCTGAAGTCGAATTCGTACTGGTCGCGTCCACCGGCTGCGAACCAACGGTAGGAGTCGCGGTAGGCCTCTTTGAGCCCGATCCGCGGGCACCAGTCGAGATGCTCAAGCGCTTTGGCGATGGAGAACACCGTCCCCCCTGCGATGGCCTCCCCCCAGTGGACGAGTGGCTGTCCGAGCAGCCGGACCAGTTCGAAGGGTACGTGAACCACGTTGGGTTCGACTCCGACGGCGCGTGCCATGAGATGGACGCACCCAAGGATGCTCGTCACCTCTGCTCCCGCGGCGTTGTAGCTCTCCCCGACAGCCCGGGGGTTGCCGAGCAGCGACACCAGCAGCCGGGCGACGTCGTCGATGTGGATTAGGTGGATGAAAGGGAATCCCTCACCGGGGATCAGGATCGGCCGGCCTGCCTCGAGGCGGGCGAAGAACGACGAGTCTCGCGACGCTAGGGGGCTGCGTGGTCCCACCGTGTGCGTCACCCGGATGCTGGTTGCCGGGAAGCCGGTTGAGCGGTGACGCTCGAACAGGTAGCGCTCACAGCGCACCTTGCCGACCCCGTAGGCACGCAGCGGCTGGTCGGCCACCTCATTGTGGACGCGGAACGTCTCGGTCACAGGCTGCACGAAGCTGCGCCGGTACACCGCGACCGAACTCGTAAACACATAGTGGGCGACGTGGCCGTCAAAGAGCTCTACGAGCGGCGCCACGTCGGGGACCTCGTAGGCGGTGTTGTCGAACACGGCGTCGAAGGCCCGAGCAGAGCCCGCGAGGGCAGCGCGCGCCGCGCCATCCTGACGGCGGTCGACGTGAATGCGGCGAACCCCCTCGGGGAGGACGACCGGGTGGCTATTGGCGACCGTCACCTCGTGGCCTCGGTTGGCAAGTTCGCGCACCAAGCTCAGCCCGATGTAGCGGTTGCCACCCAGGACCAGGACTCGCACCTGCTGCTCCTCTCTGGTGCCTCCGATGACCGGCGAACTCGTGGCACCCGGAAAGCCACAAGAGCGTATGCGATGAACGAGCGTCCGATCAAGAGGGAGATCTGCACGTGCCCGAGGACTCCGTAGGATCCCACCGGGAGCGTTTCAGAGGTTCATCGTGACGAGCCTGGCATCCCTGCGTGCCCAGGGGCTAGAGTGCAGGTCGTTCGTTTCATTCAGACGTTCTTCACCGCTGGCATGAGGCTGGCCCGGCCGTGGAAGGGGCATGAGTGCAGCTGTCCGCTTCGAGCGTGATAGGCGAGTCGTGATCGGATCACTGACCGCCCCGCCAAGCGCGACTCGATGACCTACGCCCTCCTCGCGGAGTCCACCACCACTTTCGAACGCGTCGCGACCGACCCCGAGGCCTTTGCCATTGTCGTGGCCGGGACGGGTGAGGCCTCGTGCTCCGGGGCCGACCACGCCGACGTTCCCGTGGAGAGCCGCGGCAGAGCATGCCGCGTGGGAGCAGATCTCCCGGCCTGGCTGAAATGGACCCGTTCGAAGCTGGCGGTCGCCACAGTCGACGGCCCAGCCGTCGGCATGGGGGCGGAGTTCGCTACCCACTGCGACGCCCGGGAGGCGAGCACGACCGCTTGCTTCGCCTGGAACTTCGTACATCGTGGACTGGCGCCCGACGCCGGGGCCGCCTCGTGGCTTCAGCCGCGCCAGGTCGGGCTGGCCGCCGCCCTGCGGCTGGTCTTCTCTGGTGAGTTCCTTTCGACGGAGGTCCCGGCGCTTGGCTCCGTGAGGACCGTGGTCGGGCCCAGCCAGGTTGCCGCCGCTTTCGCCCAGGAACGACACCACTCCAAAGGCTCACCGGCGGCGACCTCGCCCGGCAAGGAGCTGATTTACGCCAGGCTTGAACCCGGGGTCACCGAGCACCCCGCTGCCAACCGTGCAGCGATGGTGGCGTGCTTCGCGTCCGCCGGTCACCGCGAGGGGGTAGGCGCCTTCCCCGAACAACGCGAGCAGCGCTTTGTCGACCGTTGAAGAGGCAGCGCGTACCCTCGCCCACCGTCTGGAAGCGCTGCTGCGGGCCCAGCGGGGAGACCCGGGCCTGCGGGTTGTGGACCTGCGCCGCCTGACGGGAGGAGCGAGCCGGGAGACGTATTCCTTTGACGCCATGCATACTGACGGGTCGCGCCTTGAGCTTATCCTGCGCCGCGACCCCCCGGGCACCGACCGGCCGGGCGGAATGGCCAGGGAGGCCGCCGCCCTGCGGGCCGCCGCCGCGGTCGGAGTCCCCGAGCCGCAGCTGGTCGTCCACAGCGATGACCTTGCCCTGCTGGGCTCGGCGTTCATCGTCATGGAGCGAATCGGCGGGGAGACCATCGCCCGGCGGATCCTACGCGAGCCGCAGTACGCGCCGGCGCGTGCCGCCTTTGCACGCCAATGCGGGCATATTTTGGCCCGCATCCATTCGATTCCGCGGTCGACCGTCGCCAACCTTGACGCGCCCGATCCCCTCGAGACCTGTGCAGAGGACCTGCGGGCCCTTGATGAGCCCCGGCCCGTGCTCGAGCTCGGGCTGCGCTGGCTGGTGTCCCACAGGCCACCATCGACGGACCGGCGCACTGTCGTACATGGCGATTTCCGCAACGGCAACCTCGTTGTCGGGCCAGATGGGATCCGGGCGGTGCTCGACTGGGAGCTCGTCCATTGGGGCGACCCCGCCGAAGACCTTGGCTGGCTGTGCGTGAAAGCCTGGCGGTTCGGAGCCAGCGCACCCGTCGGGGGCTTCGGTGACTACCAGGACCTGCTCAACGGCTATGTGGACGGCGGTGGGACACCGGTCGACCTGCCGACGCTCCAGTGGTGGGAGGCGCTCGGCACACTGCGCTGGGGCCTTATCTGCATCGCCCAGTCGAGACGTCACCTCGATGGCACGGTCCGTTCCGTCGAACTAGCGGCGATCGGCCGGCGCACCTGTGAACAGGAGTGGGACTTGCTGCGACTCATCCGATAGTCCCGAGATAATTCCGATCCGAACGGAGGAACGAGATGAACGACGCCTCAACCTACGAGGCCACCCCCGTGAACCGCGACACGGAGGCGGTCCGGGCCAGCCTTAACCGCACCGAAGAGACAAACGCGATCAACAAGCCGAGGTGGCGAAAACGCTCGGCGGGGCTCGGCGGGGCCGCCGAACAGGATTCCGCCGAGCCCATGACCCGCGAGCCCGGTCTCGGCATGGTCTGCGCCGACTGGCCTCCCGATCAAGAGGTGGCCGCGATCTACTCGGACAACTGGGGGATCGGGATCCTTTCGGAGAGGATCGGCGGCGAGGTTCTCAACGTGCACATGGTTCTCATCTCCAACACGGGGATGACGCTCGGGGAGACCCTCGGCGACGAACAGCTGAGCACGGGTTCCACCGCGCACGGGATCGACGAGCTCTTCTGTGCGCCATTGCTCAAGTTCGCCAACGCCGTCGGGTCTCCAATCAACCCGCTCCCCGTCAAGTGAGGACCTCCGGCGAGGCCAGCATCGACCAGGTGTCCGGAAAGAGCAGCACGCAGGCGCCGCAGGCCGCGGTCTCCCTGCACGGCCGTCCGACAGTGCTCGAATTGCTCGAAGCGGTCCGCGAGTTCCTCTCCGATGAGGTGCTCGCCGCTACCGAGGGTCGGCTGCAGTTTCTCACCCGGGTGACGGTTCGTGTACTCGAGACGGTCTCCCGGGAAATCGAGTTCGGTCGCGCCCAAGAGAGCGAGCACGTCGAGCGCCTTGCCGCGCTTGGCTGGAGCGACGAAGCGGAGCTTGTGGAAGCCATCCGGGCCGGGCTCTACGACGATCGGATGGCAGAAATTGCAGCAGTCCTCGAGGCCGATGTGCTCGCCAGGATCGAGGTGGCGAACCCGCGCTACGTCGAGTGAGCCGTTCCACCGCCGGCAAAGCCGTCAGCTCGACCGGTGGCGGTCGCTTGGGGGGGTCAAGTCCAGGCACGAGGTGTAAGACGACCACCGCATCAGCTGTGTTCGATGACCAGCTGACTGCTTCGAGTCCGGGAGCAGTCACCTCCTCTGTTCCGATGGGTTCGTCGGCAATGACGTGCATCCGGGCCTTTGCCAGGGCTAAGTGCTCATGTAGCGACGGGCGACGGGCGACGGGCGACGGGCGACTTATTGTGCTGTTCGGCCAACACCGTACCGGCCAGTCGGATGAGGGTGCCCAGTTGGGGAAGAATCAACAGCACGATGAGCCGGTCCCGAGCTGATCGGAATACCCCAAGGGGACGACGATGTCCTCGTCACTGGCCCGGTTCACTGCGCTCTCCGGCTCGTGCAGGCGGTTGCGCGCCCGCAGCCGCCACCCCATCCGGCTGTCTTCGCGTCGTGCAGTTTCCGGCAGGCTGCGGTCGTCAGCGGGCTCGCAGACGACCGGCATCAGGTCGACGGGCGTCTGTCCCGAGGTGACGGCATGGGCCACGAACCCGCGCACCGCCGTCAACGCGACTTTGATCCGCCGGGCACTGCTCACCGGTGATCGGCCGGGTCCGATTAACGCTTCGCCAGCGACTCCACCCGAACCGGCAACTGCGCCGCCCGGAAGCTGGCCGCTATGGGCCAGCCAGGTCATAAACAGCCCAGGTGTCCCACGCCGACCTGCCACGAACGGCCGGTGCGCATGTACCAGCGGAGGAACAGAGCGATGCCCCCCCGGCGTAGGACTTGGTTGTCAGTTCCGAGGCGTCGCGGCCGAAGCGGAGATGGCCCAAGTGCGCGTCCGCGTCAGGGACCACCGCGAGCTCGTCATCCACCACCGTCCAGTACCGGGCTCCGGACGGTAGCGTCACCAAGAACGCCCGCATCCCCATCTCCAACGTCCGGTCATCGCCATAGGCACAGGACTACCAGCACCCTGTGGCACCACGGCCTCTACACCCCCGGAGATGTGGACCGCTGCCCTCTACATCGAGTCTCTACACAACGTCACGCAACACCCTGGAGACCTCAAGAGAAGGACGGTTGTAGTTGTAGCCGATCCGCCAGTCCTCGGTGAACACCTGGGCTTCGAGCGGGGAAGCGCACTGTTGGCCGTTGAGATGCTCGTCACGAAGCCGGCCGTTGAACGATTCGATCCAGGCGTTCTGCGATCCGGGATCGATGAAGATGGTGCCGGTGCCGTTGTCGAACCCCAGGTAGACCGGGGCACCACGAACGGCAGCGATCTTCTCCAGGCAGGCGACCACCCCGTCGGCGTCGATGGAGCGTTCGGTGACAATCGCCGGGCACTCCCTCGTGAACTCATCGAAGACGTTCAGGAGCTTCAGCGTCTTGCCATCGCTCGTCTGGGGGGTCGAACTGGAAGTCGAGGGCCCAGAGCACGTTGGGCCGGATCGGGCACATCGCCCCGACCAGGACGCCACGACACCGTGCAGCCGCTTCTTCTTCCGTACGGCACCTTCAGGCCCCCTGCCCGCCACAGGCGCTGGGAATCCCGCTCGTTGTTGACCTTCCAGCCCTCATGCAGGGCGTGGTTGGCCACTCGTCGCCATTCCCAGCGGGGACGCGCCACCGAGAACGCTCGTAGCCACGCTCGAGGTCGTTCCTCTTCGTCATTCACAACCGGTGGGACGAGGCGTTGGGTAGAACGGTATTGGCCGACGAACAAGCAGGCCTGGCGTTCCGATACCCCGAAGCGATCGCAGGGGCACGTAACGGCCCTGCGTCGCTGCTCCAGGGGTCAGAAGTTTCGGAGATGTGTACGCCGCCTGACACAATGTCACCGTATGTGGCGGGCGATCGGACGGGGTGGCCCTGACCGGACTTACTGGGTTGGAAGGCACACAAGACCTCCAGAAGTAGGTCTGATCTGGGAGAATGGGCGCGATAGCGCCGCAGGGTCGTGTTGCTACGCGAGCCCGTGACCTGGGACTAAGCGGAGGGCGTCGGGGCTCGAAGTCGAGGAAGCGGGTCGCCTCGGCGAGCTCGACCGCCTTTAGGGTCTTGGTTTGACCCGGCGTCGTCGCCGAGCGTTGGGCGACGCGTCCCTCGGCGGTCTCGAGGGTGACGAGGTGCATCCGGTCGAGCTCGTGGCGAACGTTGCGCCAGGAGTCGCCGACACCGTTCTCGACGACCCGGATACACAGCAGCGCGAGCCAGCAGAGCTGGATGTGGCTTCGGATCCGGTCCTCGCGGTGATGGAAAACCGGTCGCAGCCAAAGGACGCCTTTCATATCGCGCCAACCTCGGAAGGCGGCCAAGCTCGCCGGGCTGTGGGCAGGGCGACCCGCAAAGGCAACCGGCCGGCTCATCTTCTCTGCTCTGTCGCGGCTTCGGATCATCCCCGCCACGCCGGACAGCCCAGCCGAGATTCCCAGACCACCGCACTCCAAGCCCGGCTGCTCGAGCTACTCGACGTCGATCCCCGCCGGCCCCGCTGATCGATGCAACGCCGTCAGGAACCGAAGAGCCCTACGCCCCTCCATGTGCTGAATGCCCTGCTAGCCGACCCCGACGGCTCGGCGCGGCTGGAAGGGCGGGGTAGGCGGGTCGGGTCGCAGCGCCACATGGGAATCAGCCAAGCCCGCTGGCGATGGCCGAGGGGTCGAGGCCCAGCTCGACCAACTCGTCGTCGGACAGCCGGGCCAGGGGATCGCTTGGCAGCAGGACGGTGAGGACGACAGCCACCACGGACACGGCCACGACGGCGGCGGTGAACACCTCGGTCGCGGTCTGGAGCCCGGCCACACCGGCGATCAGCCCAACCCCGATGACGGGGGCGGAGAGTGCGACGTAGCCGACGACGTTGTAGGCAGAGACCACCTCGGCTCGCCGCTGCGGCGGCGCTACTTCGTTGAGCAGGGCCAGACTGCCCATGAACGCGAGGCCGCCGCCAGCACCGGCGAGCACCGTCCCGGCCAGGAACAGCGCTACCGTGGAGTTGATCAGACCCCAGCCGACCAGCGCCATGCCGGCGGCCAGCCCTCCCACCCCGGTCACCATCGTGATCCGGCTGGGCCATCGGCGGAGCAGGACCTGAGCGACGCCACCCAGACCGTAGAACGCGAAAAGCACCGCCCCGGCAGCGGCGTGGCTCTGCACGTGAAGCAGCTGGCGGTCGATCGACGGGCTCAACGAGGCGTACAGCGCACCGACGCCCCAGCTGACGGCCAGGGTGAGGCTGGCGGCGGCAAACGCGGGACGGATCGGGGAGGGGACCGAAGGCCGCTGCAGGCGCCAGCGGAACACAGGCCCACGCTCGACCGTCTCTGGCACCAGGACCATGAGGGCCAGCCCGATCGACACCAGGGCGAGCTCTACCAGAAAGGGCAGCACCCGGGGCAATGGCGCGTACTGGACCAAGAATCCGAACAGCAGTGGACCGATCGCGGCCCCGCCGATGAACATCACCGTGTTGATATACGACGCCCGCTTCCGGTCGCGGTGGGGCTCAAGCTCCACCAGCGCGGCGGTGGCCGCCGCGGTCAAAGTGCCGGTGGCGAGGCCCTGCACCCCCCTGGCGGCCAGCAGCCACACCGTTCCTGCCGCTCCCGCGAACAACGCGGCGCTCAGCGCCAGCAGGGCCATGGCCGGCACGATCACCCGGCGCCGGCCGATCTGGTCAGACAGCCGGCCTACCAGGACCAAGGCAACCATGACCCCCAGAGCGTAGGCCGAGAAGATATAGGTCAGAGTGGCAGGGGAGAACCCGAAGCGCTCCTGGTACACCACGTAGAGAGGGGAGGGAGCGTTGCTGGCCAGGGTGGTGGTGAACATGACGAAGGCCACCACCACGAGGGGAGGGATGCCCGCGACGCGCCGCCCCGATGCGCGCCGCCCCGCGGCGGCCGCGTGCGGGACAGCACTCACCTCGCGCTGCTCACTTCGCCGGGGAGAGCACGCGACGCTCGATGAGGACGCGCAGCCAGTGCCGGAAGGACTGCTCGGTGTCCCCGGTTTCGGTGAACCCGGCCTGCTTGATCTTCACCGTGCTCACGAACGCCGCCCCGAGGCGGCTCCTCGGCGCCGTAGGCGAAGCAGAAGTCGGCGTAGTAGTGGGACTCGCCGAGCAGGTCGGTCGTGCTGTTCCGGCGTAGCCCGTGCTTGGCAACAATCTTGTCCCAAACGTCGGCCTTGGGCGGCAGGAACTCGCCCATGCTGACCGGCTCGTCAGGGCCGAGCTCCTCGGCGAACGCCGGCCACAGGTCACGCCAGGCGAAGACTTCGCCGTTGGTGAGGTTGAAGTGCTGGCCCGCGGCGGCGGGGGCTTCGGCGGCCCAGCGGATCGCGCCGGCAACTAGCCGGCAGTCCACGGCCTCCCAGACGTAGGGGGCACCTCCGGGCAAGCCGAAGGGCCGGCCCTCCTCTTTGCAGATCGCAGCGTAGGCACCGATGACCGGGGGCAGGTTCATCACCACGCCCGTGTTCGGGCCGACGATGATCTGCGGGCGCATGATCGTGAAGTCGAAGGTCTTGGCCGCGGCCTTCTCCTTGATGTAGTCCTCCTGCAGCCAGTAGAAGTTCGGGTGGTCATCGCGCGGGAACCGCTCACGCGCCGGCACGGGCATCGGGTGCAGGTGGATCCCGTAGGCCTTGGTGCCCTGCATCAGCGTGAGGTGCTTGAGTTCCGCGATCTCGGCAAAGTGCTCTACGAGGCTGCGCAGCATCGCTAGGTTGGTGTCCATATGGTCCTGTTCGGTCCAGCCGGCGATTCAGGCCCGGCTTCTCGTAGACCGCGGCGTAGACGACATGGGTGACCTGGGACAGGCCGCTCAGCGCATCGCTGACGGCGGCCTCGTCCTGCAGGTTCACCGGCAGGTGCTGGAAAGGTTTGTCGCTGAAGATCTCGGGCTGGCGGCGGGAGACCGCGATGACCTCCCAGCCGTCGTCGAGGAACTTGTTGACAGTTGCGGCGCCGACCAGACCGCTGGCACCGGCGATGAGAACTGTATTGGCCATTGCTCGACTCTCCTCTCCTGCGAGTTGGCGTGCGGGTTGCGGCAGGGGCCGAGGCGACCGGGGCCGTGGAGTGGTGGTGGATGCCCCTCCCGGCCGGGACAGCGCCGGATCCGACGCGGTGGATCAGTTGCGGGCGCGGAGTTCGCGGCGCAGCAGCTTGCCGGTCACGGTCTTGGGGATCTCGTCGAGAATCTCGACCAGCCGCGGGTACTTGTAGGCGGCCATCCGCTGCTTGGTGAACGCAATCAGCTCGTCGGGCGTGGCGCTCTTGCCCGGGCGGAGGCTGACATAGGCTTTGACAGTCTCTCCCCGGTAGTCGTCCGGGACGCCGATAACGGCGGCCTCACGAACGGCCTCGTGCTCGTAGAGCACATCCTCCACCTCGCGCGGCCAGACCTTGTACCCGCCGACGTTGATCTGATCCTTCTTGCGGTCGACGATGTAGAACCAACCGTCCTCGTCCATGAAGCCAACGTCGCCGGTGTGTAGCACCCCGCCGGGCAGCGCCCCCGCTGTCTCCTCGGGCTGGTTCCAGTACCCAGCCACGACCTGAGGGCCGTCGGTCACCAGCTCACCGATCTCGCCGGGTGGCAAGTCCTTGCCCTCGTCGTCGACGATCCGCACGACTGTGTTGTAGACCGGCACTCCCACCGACAGCGCCCCCGAGGCGGGGTCGACCGGCGCGGTCGACCCCAGTGGCACGGCGTGCGACGGCGACGTAGTCTCGGTGAGTCCGTAGATGTTGTGGATATATTGGCCGAACGCCTCCTGGAACGCCGCGACCGTGCTCGGCGGGATCGGCGCCCCACCCGAGTAGATCTTGGTCAGACTTGCCAGGGCGTCCCCGTCGGCGTTGGGCGCGTTCATCAGCGCGATGAACACCGTGATCGACCCGACCGTGAACGTCGCTTGCTCGGTCTTGATCGTCTCGATGGTCACAGCTGGGTCGAACCGGTACATCAGGACCAGTGGTGCCCCGGCGAGCAGCGAGATCGCGATGTGCCCGACCAACCCGGTGATGTGAAACAGCGGCGCCACGCCGAGGATGACGTCGTCCGGGCCGATGCCGATCCAGTCCCGGTAGGTCTGAGCGTTGAACACCACGTTGCGGTGGGTGGTGATCGCGCCCTTGGGCGGCCCGGTGGTGCCGGAGGTGTAGGTCAGGAACGCCACATCGTCCGGCCCCAGCGTCACCGCGGGGGAGGCCTGGCCACGGAACCGCTGCAGCAACTCGGCCATGTCCACCGTGTCTGGGCACTCGATCCGCTCCACGCCGGCGAAAATCCGCTGGTCGCCGCGGGTCTGGTACTCCAGCTCCGAAGTCGTAATCACCGTGCGGACATCGGTCCTGGGAACGACGTTCGCTGCAACGTCCCGGTAGAGGCTTTGCAGGGTGACGAGCACCGTGGCCCCGGAGTCGGTGAGCAGCTGCTCCAACTCCCGCTCCCGGTTCATCGGGTTGATGGACACGGCGATGCCGCCGGCTTTCCACGTGCCGATCTGGGCGATGATGAACTGCGGCACGTTCTGGGCGTAGATCGCCGCCCGCTCACCGGGGGAGAACCCGGCGTCGGTGATGCCGGCAGCGAACGCGTCGGTCAGCTCGTCGAGCTCGCGCAGCGTGAGCCGGCCGTCGAAGTAGCGGACAATGTCGCCGTCCGGGTTGCGTTCGACGGCGGCCTTGAACATGGCCAGAGCGCTGTCGAACTCCACCGCGATCTCGGCCGGTTGCCCCGGCCTGTAGCGGGCCAACCACGGTTTGTCGTCGTAGGCACTCATGCGGCTTCCACTCAGCGGATCACAATCGGGTTGACCGGCGCACCAGTGCCGCTGACGACCTTGAGCGGGGCGGCGGTGTAGAGAAAGCTCCACCGGCCGTCGGCGGCACAGGCGTCGGCGAGGTCGTCGAGCCAGGCGATCTCGGTCAGGGCAACGCCCAGGTTGCGCATCAGCGCGCAGTGCAGCGGCAACACGACACCGGAGTTGGGATCGCTGGTGACCTCGTTGGCGATGGTGTCGGTGACCAGGTTGGGGATCTCCCGGCTCTGGAACCACTCGACGAGTTCACGAGAGTAGGTCAGGCCCGGCTCGCAGAACTCGTCGTAGAACTTCTCCGGGTTGTTGAGCTCGTACCAGTACTTCAGCCAGCCGGTCCGGATGCACAGCACATCGTGCGGCTCGATGGTCACGCCCTGGATCTTTGCAGCGGCCTCGAGATCGTTGTGGTCGAACGTCTCGCCCTTATCCAGAAAGTCCTTGCCCCGGTAACGCGCCATGTCAATCAGCACGCCGCGGCCGACGACGCCCTTCTCCGCGATCGGCAGCACCGACGCCTGGTCCATGGCTCCGACGGTGGTGCGCGCGTCATAGCCGTTCCAGAGCTTGCCGTCGTACCAGACGTGGCCCAGCGAGTCGTATTGCGTGGAACCCTGCAGGAAGATGAGCGCGGTGTCGTCGGCATAGTGCAAGCCGCCCGGGAACGCCGGCGCCCCCTCGCCGTCCCAAGTGCTCTCGTCGAGCACGTTCTGCCGCTTGATCCCCTCCCGACCGGGCCACAGCGGGTCACCCGGGCTCTCCGTGCGGCCCATCTGAATCTGCAGCGTGAACACCTCCCCGGACTTGATGTGCTGCACACCACGCAGCACATCGCCCGCGTCGAGGTAGTTCAGACAGCCCAACTCGTCGTCCGGACCCCACTTACCCCAATTGCTAGGGGCGTCCTCGCCCAGTAGCTCGCGCATCGCAGGGGATTCAGACATTGTCGCCTCCTCACATCAGGTGAACATTTGAGGACGGGACGAGCGATCGCTCGCCCCGACATGTAGAACAACGTACAGGTCTCGGCACGGCTGTCAACACCCAGTTCTGGACGGACCGGGGTGTTTAGTTTAAAGCCGGTCACATCAGCCCCCTGCCGGGCAGTGCCGGGAGTCGAGGCAGCCAGGCCGGGCCAGGATGTCTTCGATCAGGCTCCGGTGCGTCTGGCGCTCGAGAGTTTGCTCGTCGCACTCGATCAGCCGGTTGAGAGCCAGGGCGACCGCAGCCTGTTCGGCCACTATTATGTGGTGAGCGGTCGCTTCGTTCTGTAGCAGCACCACAAGGCGTCCCCAACGCTCGCCCCGGGCACTGACGGCGGTCACCAGCCAGCCCTCACCGCCGGCCACGGTACTTCGCTACGAGCTGACGGCGTCGCGCGACCGCCGCTCCCACGACCGCAGGACCTCTTCGCCGGGCCGGCCGGCCAACTCGTAGGCAAGGACCTGATGGGCGAGGTTCTCGAGCATCACCGGGGCGCAGGCGAGCTCGCAGCCGTTGACTGGCGCCGCCGTGGTAGAACTATTGACTGTCCGGCTACGGCCGCTAACTTAGGGGTCTTTCGTGCACGAGATCATGATCAACGGCATGCGACTTGCCTACACGGACGACGGGCCGCGCGACGCGCCCGCCCTTGTCTTCAGCCACTCCCTGTTTTTCAGCTCGCGAATGTTCCACCACCAGGTCGCCTACTTCTCCGACCGCTACCGGGTTATCTGCTACGACCACCGCGGGCAGGGCGCGAGTGACCGCGCTCCCCGCGAGGAACTTGACATGGACACGCTCAGTGATGACGCGGCCGGCCTACTGGAACACCTCGACCTGGGACCCGCGCACTTCGCTGGCAACTCGATGGGCGGGTTCATCGCTCTGCGCCTAGCCGCTCGTCGGCCCGAGTTGCTCGCCTCCGTGACCGTGCTCGGTAGCTCAGCGGAGGCCGAGGGCAAGATCGCCGAGTTTGACCCGTTGGCGGCCGCGATGACGGAGCATGGCACCGGGTCGGTCATCGACACCCTGATGTGGATCATGCTGGGAGACGAGACCCTCGCCGCCCCGAGGTGCGCAGCGCAGAACGCCGAATGGCGCGAGTGGATGCTGAACCTGGACCGAGGCATCGGCGATTGTGCTTACCAGGTCATCCACCGCAAGCCGGTGCTGGGGGAACTGGCTGGATGCGCCGTTCCGCTGCTCGCCATCAGTGGCGAGCAGGACCACGCGTACTCGGTCGGGAACGCGAGCGCGATCGTCGAGACGGTCAAGAACGGCCATCTGGCGGTGGTGCCGCGTGCCGGCCACTCGGTGTCCCTAGAGCAGCCTGCAGTCGTCAACGCACTGTTGAGCCAGCATCTGGACGCCACGGTCCGCTGACATACAGCGCGGAGGAGTGGTGGCGTGCGGGGCCGTCCGCAGCGCGGCCCGCCCCGCGCTGATTCCTTCAAACGTTCTGGAGCGCGGTCGTACCTATTCCTGCTCGCCGCGTTGGTGGGCGCGGGCTGAGGTGTCGTCCCGGCACCAGCAGGAGTCCTCGCAACTGCCGGAGCCGTAGCAGGGCGGAGCTAGCCACGGACAATCGCTTCCGTCATCGGATCGGCCTCTTCGCCGAAGACGTGCTCTCTGCCATCGACAGTCTTGGCTTCGATTCAGGCCAGAAGCTCCTACGCCTCGTGGTTGAAAAGGCCAGGGTCGCAGGGTAGGACGTCGAGAGCCACCTGTGCATCCCGCTCGACGACAATCCTCCGTCGACCACGCCGAAGCGCCAGCCGGGCGGCGGGAGCCTCCCGTCGCCCGGCGACCAAGGAAGCAGCGTCAAGCAATAACCGGTTGCGTTCCCTTGGTGCAGACCTCAGGAGAGTTGGTCCGCTAACGCTGGCTATGCGGACATCGGCATTGCCAGCGTTAGCGGACCAACTCCTGGATAGGCTGGGGCGTTGTCGTCAGAAAGGAGCCGAAATGGACTTCGCATTCTCTCCCAAGGTTGAGGAACTGCGCGGGCGGTTGCTCGACTT
>OCZT010003690.1_pt1 | contig 15630 bp, 10 predicted proteins | sample 1539031 | NCBI WGS metagenome assembly OCZT01 (sample SAMEA3539308, study PRJEB22396) | soil metagenome | biome: tundra; feature: field; material: soil | place: USA | collected 2010-05 | depth 0.15 m | reverse complement strand
ATCCGTTTTTTAGCCACTAACATATCTTGAAACTCTCCTTAATCAGACAGCCGTGAGATGAATATGTTGATGGTTAGTTTGAGTGGCCGTCATTCGCGCCAGGGCGTCGTCTTGGCGAATGCGCTCGCGGGCAATAATCGAGCGCCGGGTCCACGCCAATTGGCCCACGTCAACCGACTGTGATTTCACCAGCTTCAAATCCATCGCGAGTTCGCGCTCACCGGCCTGCTGAACTTGGATGCGCAGCGCCTCCTTATCCGGGGTGAAGACGAGCACCCGCTTCCGCCCGCGAGAAATCGTCACATACCACTGGTGCGCGTCCGTCGCGGCACGGCTGGCGGCATCCGCCAGAATCACCGTATCCACGGTTTTGCCCTGCGAGCCATAGGAGGTGACCGCATAGCCGCGCACCAGGAGCCGCTGGGCCGGCGCGAGCGTTTTACGCGCTCCAGCGCCGGCCTCGACCACGAGCGACCCATCGCGCGCGACCTCGCGGATGGTGACCAGTTCGCCGTTATTCAGCCGGCTTCCTTCGACGGATTTGCCGTTGAATTTCAGTTGGAGCCGGTCGCCTGCGGCGATTTCCATTTCCTTGGCGGTGGCGACCGCGAAGCGGTCGGCATAGCGATAGCTCATCGTGCTCTGAACGCCGTTCTTTTCGAGGATGACGCCATGCTCATTGGCCCCGACGACGGGGTAGCGTTCGCCTCTGGCGAAACGACCGTAACCACGGATGAAGCACGCGTAGTGCCCCGCTTGGTAAAAGCGCGCATCTCGCTTCTGGGCCTCATCCAAATCGACCGGTTGGTAGGTAGTGAGCGCCATGCCGGCACCCAGCTTTCCTGAATCCTGCAATTTCGCGCGGATCACTTCGTTGACGTTCCGCACCTCCTCGCGTGTTTGGGCGACGACCAGCGCGCGTTCCTTGCGTTCGACCGCGGCGAGGTATTCCGCCGCGAGCGCATCGCGCCGGCCCTCGTCGCCGACTTCGCGGATGCAGCCGAGCCGGTCGAGCGCGTCAAAAGACGCCGCGACGTTGCCATCTGCCGCTGCCTGCACTGCGCCCCGGTAAGCGCGAATAAACGCCCGCTGCGGGGCTGTGTCGGCGAGTTGAGGGTCCTGCCTGCGAATGGCGTGAATCACCGCAGGTTTGAGCCCGGTGTGCTTCTCTATGGCACGCAGCGCATCCGATGCCGCGACCGAGCCATGCTGGCGAGTATCGCCCGACAGGATCAGCCGGCCACGGTTAGCCCGCACGATGCGGATCAATTCGCCGAGCTGGCGGGCGCCAATCTGGCCGGCTTCATCGACGATGACGACGGCATCCCGCGCGAGCTGCTTTTGCTGCAAGAATAGGGCGAGGGTATCCGCCGCCAATCCATCGGCCTGCAAATCCTGCACTTGCTGGCGTTGTGGTGCCAGGACGACCACCGGGCGACCCGCCGCCGTCAGACCCTTCGCGACCTCCTTCAGGGCAAAACTCTTCCCGGTGCCTGCACCACCACGGAACAGCGTAATAAAATCCCGACTCCGCAGAATCCGATCCACGGCTACGGCCTGTTCTGCCGACAGCGACGGCGATGCCCGATAATCCGGGTTCATCGCGGCGTGCCGATTGCGGCCATCGTGGGCCGCGACCACGACTTCGAGTTCCCAACTCAGGACTTCGCGGGACGTGAGTTTGTCCGAGTCTTTTTCCCGGAGATAGCCGCGTTGGTCGATGGCCTGACGCAGCGCCCCGAGGTCGAAATCTTCACCCCGCCCGCGCTCCAGCGCGGCGGCCATGAGTTCATGGTCATGCACGACCGCCCGGCGTTCGAAAATGTGCTCATCGGCCCACGCCACAATGCCGGCCAAGTCGGCTTTCTGGGTCGGACGCGGCTTCACGGTCTGCAATGTCCGCAGGGCCGCAAGTTCCTCTGACTGCATTTCGCGGCTCCATGCCGAACGCAGCCGGTCGGCCGTCGAGTCCTTCATCTTCCGACGCCGGTTGCCGTGCGCCACCCGCTCGCGCAGGTCTTTTATGTTTCCGACCTTCTCACCCTTCGCCAGCCGTTCACGGGTTTCCTCGTCAATTTGCCGATGCCGCTTCGAAAAACGGGCGATGACGCTTTGCGGCACGCCTTTGATTTCAAAACCGCGGGCATGATTCTCGATTTCATAGCCCAGCGCCCGGAGTCCCTTGCATAGCTCATGGCGGTAAAAATTCGTGGCGAACCGGTGCGCCCGATACATGCCCGCCGGGTGCAGCGCCTTCCAGCGGTTTTCCACCGGATCGAAGGTGGCGTTTATCACGACGCAATGCGTGTGGAGATGCGGGTCGAGTTCCCGGCTGGTATCGTGCCGGAAGCACGCCGTCACGAGATTGCCCGTCATGCGCTCACCGTTTTGCCCGGACTTACGCACGCGCGCTTCTGCCCGCGTTTCTAGCTCCAGCATGGCTTGCCGGACCGCCCGCTCATGCAACGCCACGATCCGGGCATCCTGAAAAAGCCCGACCACCGAAACACTCTTCGGCGGTGCAATGGTGAAGTCGAAAAAAATGCGCCGATTGGCTTTCATATCATCACCCTCACGCCGAGAAGCCGCCCAGTGACGCAAATTCAAAAATAGCCGCGCAGTTGGCACAGTGGCCTCCGCCTCGCTATGGTTTGGCGGGTGGGTTCACTTTTAGAATTGTGGGCCGGACGCAAACCTCCGGAACCCGGGCGCCTGACATCATGAAAGACGAACTCAATCCTCTGCCCCCTCAACCATGGAATTCGCCGGCGGCGCTCTGGCAGCGCAAGACGACAATCATCGCGGCGCTGTCGCTCGGCGGAATAGCCGCGCATCTTGTGCTGCGCTTTGGCATCCACGCAACGCGTGCCAGCTACGAATTTCCTTTGCTCGCCACACTCGTGGTCGGGGGTCTGCCGTTGCTCGTCGATCTGTTGCGCAAGCTGCTGAAACGGGAGTTCGGCTCCGACCTGCTCGGCGGCATTTCCATCGTTACTTCGGTGCTGCTCGGCGAATATCTCGCGGGTTCGATCATCGTCTTGATGCTGTCGGGCGGCGAGGCATTGGAGAGTTATGCGCTGCGCAGTGCCTCGTCGGTGCTGGCCGCGTTGGCGAAACGCATGCCATCAGTCGCCCACCGGAAAAACGAATCGGCGATCGTCGACGTCGCGCTCGCCGACGTCGCTGTCGGCGACACGCTCGTGATTTTTCCGCACGACATCTGCCCGGTGGATGGCGTGGTGACCGAGGGCCACGGCGTGATGGACGAATCCTACCTGACGGGTGAGCCGTTCCAAATCACCAAGACCTCTGGTTCGAACGTGATCTCGGGCGCGGTCAACGGCGAGTCGGCCCTGACGATTCGCACGACGCAGCGCGCCGCAGATTCGCGCTACGCGAAGATCATGGAGGTCATGCGCGAGTCGGAAGCGAAGCGGCCGCAGTTGCAGCGGCTCGGCGATCGGCTGGGCGCGATTTATACGCCGGTGGCATTGGCAGTCGCCGTCCTTGCCTGGACCATCAGCGGAGAATCGATCCGCTTCCTCGCGGTCCTCGTGATCGCTACGCCGTGCCCGCTGCTGCTCGCGATCCCGATCGCGATCATCGGATCGATTTCGCTGTGTGCGCGCCGGGCGATTATCGTCAAGACCCCGACCGTGCTGGAACAGATCGCCGAGTGTCGCACCGCAATTTTCGACAAGACGGGCACGCTAACCTACGGCGAGCCCACGCTCACCGAGCAACTCATCGCGCCGGGCTTCGCGCCGAAGGACGTGCTGACCCTCGTGGCGAGTCTGGAGCGTTATTCAAAACACCCGCTCGCGCGCGCGATCCTCGCGGCGGCGAAGGCTAAGGGATTTTCACTGCCCGAGGCCACCGGCGTCGGCGAGCAACCGGGTCAGGGCCTTCGCGGCACCGTTTCCGGCCGGACTGTGCTAATCACGAGTCGCAACAAAGCGATTGGGCAAAACATGGCCGGCGTCGATCAGGTCCCACCGGTCGCCGGCGGCCTCGAATGCGTGGTGGCGATCGATGGGCGCTACGCGGGGGCGTTGCGTTTTCGCGACGCACCGCGCGTCGAGAGTCGCTCGTTTGTGAAGCATCTGGGACCGAAGCATCAATTCCAGCGCGTGATGATCATGTCGGGTGATCGCAAGTCGGAGGTGACCTACCTCGCCGAGCAAGTCGGCATCACGGAAATATACGCGGAGCAAAGTCCGGAGCAAAAACTCGCGCTCGTCCGCGCTGAAACCGCAAAGGCCAAGACCCTTTACGTCGGCGACGGCATCAACGACGCGCCGGCGATGATGGCCGCCACCGTCGGCATGGCGATCGGACAGAACAGCGATGTGACCGCGGAAGCGGCCGGTGTCGTGATTATGGATAGCGCCCTCACGAAGGTGGACGAGTTCATGCACATCAGCCGCCGGATGCGCCTCATCGCACTGCAAAGCGCGGTGGGTGGCATGGCGCTCAGCGTCATCGGCATGATCTTCGCCGCCACCGGACATCTGAGTCCCGTAAGCGGCGCCATCGCACAGGAAATTATCGACGTGCTCGCGGTGCTCAACGCGTTGCGGGCCGCGTTTCCGCCCAAAGTGATCAATGACCTCTAACGGAGTTTGGAAACCGGCCCCATTGCCAAACACATGAACCAACTCGTCGCCCGATGCCGCCAATTATTGGGTCGCGCGCGCAAGCCAGTGGTCGCGGTGGCGGGCGGCATCGTCGTATTAGTCGGCATCGCGATGGTCGTGTTGCCCGGCCCGGCCTTCTTGGTTATTCCGCTGGGGCTGGCGATTCTGGCGACGGAATTTCTTTGGGCGAGGCGCTGGTTGAAGCGAGCGCGGGCGCTGCTTCCGAAGCGTAACAAACTGCCGCCGCCTGCACCGGCGGTTGAGCAAGGGTGGCATGAATTGCCGGCCGACGCCATGGTGCAGTTTCTCGGCGTCAATTTGTGCACCGGGCTCTCGGCTGGGGAAGTTCTCCGCCGGCAGAAAGAATTCGGCCCGAACCGCGTTACCGCGCGGCGCGGCTCGCCGGCGGGGCAGAAAATCCTCCAGCAGTTCAATCAGCCGCTCGTTTACATCCTGCTGCTGGCGGTCGGCGTGACGGCGTTCTTGGGCGAATGGGTGGATTCGTCGGTCATCTTCGGCGTGGTGTTCATCAACGCGATCGTCGGGTTCCTCCAGGAGGCCAAGGCGGAAAAAGCGATTGAGGCGCTCGCAAAAATGGTCGCCACCGAAACCACCGTGCGCCGCGACGGCCGCCAGCTTCGCGTCCACTCCGAGCAACTCGTGCCGGGCGACGTGGTGCTGCTGCAATCGGGCGACCGAGTGCCCGCCGACGTGCGGCTCGTCCACGTCCGCAACCTGCACGTGGATGAATCCGCCCTCACGGGCGAATCGCTCCCCGTGGCCAAGCGGCCCGAGCCGCTCGCGTTGGACACGATTCTCGCCGAGCGAAAAAATCTCGCCTACGCCGGCACACTCATCACCAGCGGCCAAGCCGAAAGCGTCGTGTGGGCCATCGGCGGCCAGACCGAGACCGGGCGCATCGCGCGGCTGATTTCCAGCGTCGTCGAGTTGTCCACGCCGCTCACGAAGAAAATCGCGCGGTTCAGCACGCGGGTGCTCTGGGTTATTCTCGCGCTCGCGGTGTTCACCTTTATCCTGGGTGTCGCGCGCGGCGAAAAGCCCGTCGAGATGTTCATGGCGGCGGTGGCGCTGGCGGTCGGGGCGATTCCCGAGGGCCTGCCGGCGGCCGTCACCATCGTCCTCGCCACCGGGGTATCCCGGATGGCGAAGCGGCGGGCGATTATTCGCAAGCTTCCCGCCATCGAAACGCTGGGCAGCACCACGGTGATTTGCTCCGACAAAACCGGCACACTCACCGAAAACCAGATGACGGTGCAGGAGATATTCGCCGGCGGAAAACTCTATACCGTCACCGGCGCAGGCTACGAACCCATAGGCGACCTGCAGCTCGATGGCGCAGGCATAAAGTTGGCGGAGCATCCTGCGCTCGCCGAATGCCTGCGCGCCGGCGTGCTCTGCAACGAGTCACAACTCGTGCGCGAGGAAGGAGGGCTCAAAGTGCAGGGCGATCCCACCGAAGCCGCGCTGCTCGTCGCCGCCGAGAAAGGCGGCGTGCGGCACGCCGACGCACTCCGGGCCGCGCCCGTGTTGGACGCGATCCCGTTTGAGTCCGAGCAAATGTTTCGCGCCACGCTGCACGAGGCGCCCCCGGGCCGCGTCATCTACAAAGTCGGCGCCCTCGAGCGCTTGCTCGAACGTTGCACCGACGCGCTCGGCGAAGGCAGCGCCCCGGTCGCGCTCAATCGGGACGCCGTTCATCGCGCCGCCGAGACGATGGCTGCGCGCGGCCTGCGCGTGCTGGGGCTGGCCCGCCGGCGAGTGGACGCGCATCACGCCAAGCTCGAACACGCACACCTCGCCGAAGGTTTCACCTTCCTCGGGTTGCAAGCCATGATGGATCCGCCGCGACCCGAGGCCATCGCGTCCGTGCGCGAGTGCCAGCGCGCTGGTATCGCCGTGAAGATGATTACCGGCGACCACCTCGTCACCGCCCGCGCCATCGCCGGTCAAATCGGGCTGGAGGGCCGCGGAGAGCATGGGGAACTCGTCGCTCTCTCCGGCCGGGAACTCGAAAAAATTTCCGATGCGGACCTGCCAGACGTCGCCGAGCGCACCGCCGTTTTTGCCCGCGTCGCACCGGCCCAAAAACTCCGGCTCGTGCGCGCGCTCCAAGCGCGCGGCCACGTTGTCGCGATGACTGGAGACGGCGTCAACGACGCACCCGCTCTCAAGCAGGCCGACATCGGCGTGGCGATGGGCATCACGGGCACGGAGGTGGCGAAAGGTGCCGCCGCGATGATTCTCACTGACGACAACTTTGCCTCCATTGTGGCCGCCGTAGAGGAAGGTCGTGCCGTATTCGACAACCTCACCAAGTTCATTGTGTGGACTCTTCCGACCAACGCGGGCGAGGCGATGGTGTTGCTCACCGCGATCGTGTTCGGCACGACGCTGCCCGCGCTACCGGTGCAACTCCTGTGGGTGAACATGATGACGTCCCTGCTCCTCGGCCTGACGCTCGTGTTTGAGCCGAAGGATCGCGACCTCATGTCTCGCCCACCGCGCGACCCGAAGCGCCCGCTGCTCACCTTTCCGCTGCTAATGCGCACCGGGCTGGTTTCGGTCATCCTGCTGGTCGGGGCGTTTTGGTTGTTTTTTTGGGAACTGCAGGTCGAAGCCGCGAGCGAAGCTGCCGCGCGCACGGCGGTCATCAACGTCATCGTCTTCGTCGAAATCGCCTACCTCTTCAGTTGCCGTTCGCTCAGCCACTCGCTCTTCGCCATCGGATGGATTACCAACCGGTGGGTCACCGCCGGTTCGCTGGCCATGCTGGGCGCGCAACTCCTCTTCACCTACGCGCCGGTGATGAACCGGCTCTTTCACAGCGCCCCCATCGACGGCGAGTCCTGGCTACGCATCGTCGGGGTATCGGCGATCGCATTTGTGGCCGTGGAGTTCGAAAAATGGATCCGCTTTGGCCGGGGCGGTAGCGTCGCGGAAAAGCCGCACGGAAAATAATGAGTCCAGCAGTGGCACCTCGGTCCATCAAGCTGCTCCATACCGCCGTGTGGTTGATGTTCGTTCTCTGCATTGTGGCGATTCCGGTCCTTGGCTACCTTGATCGCTTCCGGCCGGCGACTTGGCTTGTCGCTGCCGTCATTCTGGAAGTGCTGGTGCTTTTCTACAACGGACTTCGCTGTTCGTTGACCGGAGTTACGGCGCGCTACGGCGAAGATCGTCGGGACAATTGCGACATCTATCTTCCACCGTGGTTGGCGCGGCACAACAAGCCGGTCTTTGGCACACTGCTCATCCTAGGGGCGTTGTTTACAGCTTAGGCAACGACAGCGAGTTGCGCGGTGTTTCGGACATGAGCGTTGCGGCCGGCCTGAGCGCCCAGCGCATGGGCTTCATAGTTTTCCGGCCCATTCACATGATGGTGGAGGCGGGCTCCAGACCGGTGGGCGGAAATGTTTGCATTCAGGCAGGCGGTGGCCTCGAACCAGTTATCGAGGTCATGGCCAGGCGCACAACCGCTCTGCTGGTAGAGATGAAAAGCGTAATCGCTGATATCGCCTTCGCTGGGCTTGCTGGGGGCAAGGGGGCGGTTGGATTTATTTTTCATAGGTAATTGTTCATAGGTAATGTCGGCTAAGGTGTATGCACAATGACACCCAGATACATTTTATGGTGATAATCGGCAAATCGTCCGTCTGATTTGGGGTGTCCATCATATAGCAATCGCACCCATTTTATTCCCACAATAGTCCGGATTCCTGTAGTTACAGGAATGGCGGCGCCCGCCGCTTTCTTATGCACATTGCCGTGCCCTTTACTGGAAAATCCAGCCCGTGGATAACCGCAAGCATCTCGAAACCTCCGGCCCTTTTGCTGGCCTTTGGGTGCGCATGGCGGGAGCATTGCGCAAGATCGGCTGCAAGGGCCGCAGGAAGGTGCGCGCGGACATTGAGGCCGGCGCGTTACACTCATTTATTTCGATCCATGACTACGACAGATATGCCGATGCTGCGGTGAGAAAATGGCTCGGCTTGAAGAGCTGGGAAGAATGCTGGGGCACTGAGCCACGCATCGTGCGTCGTGAGCGCGGGTCGCGCGCAATTTCTGGCAAAATATTTGCCACGGATTTGCCGGTGGCACGTATTTAGATTGAATTCGTTAGCACTGGTTTTATCTTGTGCACTGTTCTAAGTCACTCGTAACAAGCCAAAAGCACGCTTCATGAAGCTTTTCGGTTGTTGGGCCTGAGAGGTTCGGACCCCTCCCTCTCCGCTTGCGCTCTCTCTTTTGTCTGGTCGCAAAAAGGCCCCGGGAAATCCCGGGGCCTTGGGCTGAAGAGGAGGTCGCGCGGCGCGGCCGCTTTGCGCGTTACGACTTCGGCTGGTCGACGTGCTTGTCGGGCCAGGCGGGCACCGGGGGCAGGCTCTGGCCCTTCGTCTTGAGGTCGGTGACGATCTCGGCGATGGCGCGGTCGAGCTGCTGGTCCTCGCCACGGAATTCCCGCGCTGGGCCTAACCCTGCGTCGTTTCGGGATTGTCGGCCGCTGGTGGCTGTGGCTAGGGTTTTCGCTTTCACACCTCCCATGCAAACTTCCAACCGCTTGTTCCACTCCGCCCTTTGCCTGCTGCTGCCGCTCGCTACCACGCTGGCGGCATCAGCGAAACCCGCCACGTTGGCCGACTTCCAAGCGGAGGCGGCGCATGCCAACTGTTCGCTCACCCTGCCGAATTATCCGGTCACGCCCGCCGAAGTACAGGCCCAAGCCGAGCAGGCCATCGCCGCGGCCGACAAGGCGCTGGACGCTCTCGCGGCGCAGGATCCCGCGAAGCTGAACTTCGCCAACACGTTTGCGGCCTACGACGCCATCACGGCCAAGCCCGGCGATGGGTACCTCGTTATCGGCACGGTGGCCGAATCGAGCACTGACAAAGCCATGCGCGACATGGCCAATGACATGTCGGTCAAGCTCCAGGAATGGAGCGTCGGGTTGGACTATCGCGAGCCGCTCTACCGCGCACTCAAGACCGTCGCCGACGCGAAGCCGGCGCTCGACAAGCAGCAGCAGCGCCTGGTGGACGAGCAGATGCGCACCTACCGCCGGGCCGGTTTGTCGCTCCCCGCCGCCGAGCGTGCCGAGGTCGAGCGGCTCCGCAAGGACCTCGCCGGGCTGAACACGCAGTTTGCCGTCAACATCAACGAGACGCGCGCCCCGCTCGACTTCACGGCGGCCGAGCTGGCCGGGGTGCCGCAGAGTTTTCTCGACAGCCCCGGTGTCAAGCAGCCCGACGGCCGCTATCGCGTGATGGCCAACATCACCTGGCACGCCCAGGTCATCGGGGAAAATGCCGACAATGCGGACGTGCGCCGCCGCGTGCTGACCGCCCGCTTCCAGCTGGCGCGCGAGACCAACACGCCGGTGCTGGCCAAGCTCGTGGTGTTGCGGGCCGATATTGCGCACCGCCTCGGCTATGCGTCGTGGGCCGACTACCAGCTCGAGGTGCGCATGGCGAAGACCGGGGCCGCGGCGGTGAAGTTTGAGGAGGATCTCGTGGCCGGGCTGCAGCCGAAGTTTGCCGCGGAGCTGGAAACGCTGCGGCAGATGAAAGTCGCGCAGACGGGCAAAGCGGACGCGCAGCTCGAGCAGTCCGACATCCCCTATTACACGAACAAGCTGAAGAAGGATAAGTACGCGATCGATACCGAGAAGCTCCGCGTTTATTTTCCCTACCAGGCGACGCTCGAGGGGATGTTCGCCATCTACCAGAAGATCTTCAGCCTGAAATTCACCGCGGTGGAACCGCCCTACGTCTGGGCACCCGGGGTGCAGCTCTACGTTGTGGCGGACGCCACCACCGGCCGCCCGATGGGCGCCTTCTATCTCGATATGTTTCCGCGCGACGGAAAATTCAACCACTTCGCCTGCTTCGACCAGAAGACCGGCGGGGTGATGGCCGACGGGCACTACGACCTGCCGGTGGCCGCGCTGCTCTGCAATTTTCCCGCGCCCTCGGCGGACAAGCCGTCGCTGCTGAAACACGCCGACGTGGAGACGCTCTTTCATGAGTTCGGCCACGTGATGCATGCCATGCTCAGCCGCTCGCAGTTTGTGTCCCAGGGCGGGTTTAATGTGCCGCTGGATTTTGTCGAGGCCCCGTCGCAGATGCTGGAGAACTGGGTCTGGGACAAGGCCGTGCTCGATACCTTCGCGGCCGACTATCGCGACCCAACCAAGAAGATCCCCGCCGACGTCATCGCCTCGCTCGTCGCGGCGCGGCAGGCGACCGAGGGTTACGGCACCCGGCGCCAGCTCTCGATCGGCCTGCTCGACCTTGATCTGCACACGCTGTCGGCGGATGCCGCGTGGCAGGCGGATGTGGTGAAGATCGTCAACGACACCACCGCCCGGGTGGCAGTGGCGCCCCCGGCCGACACGTTCTGGGCCGCCTACATCGGGCACCTGGCGGGCTATGATGCCGGTTATTACGGCTATCTTTGGGCCAAGGTCATGGCCATCGACATGGCCAGCGTCTTCCAGCAGGCGTCCGGCGGCTTCCTCGACGAAAAGGTCGGCCGGCGCCTGCGGGATGAAGTATATGCGAAGGGCAACACGCGCGACGTCGGCGACTCCGTGGAGGTCTTTCTGGGGCGCAAGCGTTCGATGCAGCCGTTCCTCGAATACGTCGGCATCAAGAAATGACGTGGCCCAGCCAGCCCGGCCGACTCCTGGCTGGCCTGCCGCCGAGACCTTGTCGTAGCAGTTAGGTCATGAAGATGCGGACCGATCCCCGCGTGGACGACTACATCGCGAAGTCGGCCGAATTTGCGCGGCCGATTCTGCGGCACTTGCGCGCGCTCGTGCACGAAGCCTGTCCGGCGGCGCAGGAGACCATCCAGTGGGGGAGGCCCTCGTTTACTTATCACGGGATCTTGTGCGGGCTGGCGGGGTTCAAGGCTCACTGCGCCTTCGGCTTCTGGCGCCGCGGCATGACGGACGTCATCGGCCGGGACGGCGGCAAGGCGGAGCAGGCGATGGGCAGCCTGGGGCGGATCATGAGTCTGGCGGATCTGCCCGGTGACCGGGCGATGTTGGGCTACATCCGGCAGGCGGCGAAACTGAATGAGGCGGGCGGCCCGGCGCGGCCCAAGCCCAAACCGAAGAAGCCGCTGCCCGTGCCCGCCGATTTGGCGGCGGCGCTGAAGAAAAATGTGAAGGCGGCGAAGGTGTTTGCAGATTTCAACCCGAGCCCGCGGCGCGAATACATCGAGTGGATCACGGAAGCGAAGCGCCTCGAGACGCGCCAGAAGCGAGTCGCCACCACCATCCAATGGCTCGCCAGCGGCAAGCGGCGGAATTGGAAATACGAGAACTGCTGACCGCAGGGTGGTGGCGTGCGTTGCCCTCAACGCGCTGAGAATCGCTGTCAGTGGCGGGTCATTAAGAAACGAGGTAGGGCGAATCCTCCGGATGAGCCGTCCGGGAAAAGGCGGGTCGAAGACCCGCCCTACAACGACAAGATGCGCGCCCACACCGTCTCCACGGCCCGCTTGCTCTTGACCCTCCACGCCACACGATGCGGCCCTCTGGCATCTGGCGTGAATCGCGTGTGGGAGAATTTTTCCGGCGTGAACAGGACCTCCACGCGGCCGCGCCGCCACGTGAACCACTCCGGGTGAAGCAGGACCGACACCGCCATCGGATCAAAGAGATGGGGCAGCTCCAGCGAACTGGGGGAGGACTTTGATTTCCGCCACAGCCGCACGGCGCGGGCGAGCAGGCGGCTGGTGGCGCTGCGCCCCGCGAACAAGTGATCGAGCTGGGCCGGCGTGACGGTACAGGCCATGCCGATGTCCCAGGGGATGAAATCAATCGGCAGGCCGCTCTTGACCACGCAGGCGGCGGCGAGGGGATCGCAACGGATATTCCACTCCCACATCGTGTGTTTGAATTCGCCGCCCATGACCACGAGGCGCGGGATCGCACGCTGCAGCGCCGGCTCGCGCAGCAGCAGGGTGGCGAGGTTGGTGAGCGCGCCGATGGTGATCGGAACGGTTTTGCCGGGATGCGCGCGAAGATGTTTCGCCAGCAGGTCGACCCCGTGCTGACGCCCGGGGCGGGGCAGGGGCGAGGCGGGACGGGCGCAAGGCAGTTGGCAGATCGGCCCCCGCTTCATCGGGCCGTTGGGCCAGATCGCCGGGATGCCATGGGTGGGCAGCGGGTGACCGCAGCCCGCCGCCACGGTGGTGCGCGCCGCCCGGCTGGTCGTGGATCCGAGCAAGGTGCGCGCGAGGCGGGCGCGTTCCTCGGTCTCGCCGAAGACCGTGCTGACCCCGGCCAGGGCGAGTTCCGGGCTGGCACAGATCAGTGCCAGCGCAAAAATGTCGTCGGTGTCGTCACCGATGTCGGTGTCGAGCCAGACGGATTGGGGAGCAGTTCTAGACGCCGGCGTTTTCATTGAGAGAGCGAGCCCAGGCCCCGACCTGATGGTGGGCATTGCCATAGTCGTGTCCGGTGCGTCGGGGGAGGAGTCACGTGCCGGATTCGCAGCGCACGATACCCCGGCGCCGGCCGGAAATCACCAGGCCGGTGTCGGCGAAGATCGTGTCACCCAGCTGTTGCGCATCGTCAGCGCGGTAGGAGAACACCAGGCCGCGGCGGGGCCGGCCGGAGAGATTGGGCGGCGACCCATGCAAGGTGAGGCAGTGATGGATGCTGATGGCGCCGGCGCGCGGCGTAATGGGCACCACCCGCTCGGGCTGCGCAGTCCAATGCCGGGGTTCCCGGCACACGCAGTCGAACGTGCCGCGGTCGTCGAGATGGTTGAGCGGGCCGAGCCGGTGGCTGCCGCGCACCATTGACATGCAGCCGTTCTCCGGCGTGGCGTCGTCGAGATAGACGAAGACCGAGAGCAGCGAGGTGTTCGTGTGCGGGTAAAACATGAGATCCTGGTGCCAGCCAAACGCACCTGTTCCGGGCGTCGGCGGCTTGGTCGCGAGCTTGGAGTGCTGCAGCTGGATGTCCGGGCCGAGCAGGGCCTGCAGGCGGCGGACGAGGCGGGGATCCCGGGCCAGCGCCAGAAACGCCGGATGGCGCGTAGTGATTTCGAGCAGATGGACGGTCCGCCGCTCGATGCCGCCCTCCGCGAGGGCCGACTGAATGGCCGGCGACGCTTCCGCCGCCCGCAGTGCCTCAATCTCGGAGGGCGAAAATACGCCGTCGATGACGACAAAGCCGTCGTGGTGATAAGCGGCCGTTTCCGCGGCGGTGAGCTCAGGGGCGCTGGCAGTCATCCGAAGGGTCGCATCAAAGCGGACGCCGAAGGTGCGGCAAGCGGCAAGTCGGTCCGCCGCCTCAGGCTGGGCGGTGCAACTCGGGGAAAAACAGCGGGGCGCTCAGGGCCAGGCCGTCGCCCACGCTCGTGAATTCGCCGCCATCGCGGATCTTCGCGCCGCCGAACCGGCCCGTGAACTCCGCGCGCAGGCTGCGGATGAACGAGGTGCCGCCGGTCAGAAAGACCGTCTCGATGCTGGCGGGATCAATGCGGGCGTCGGTGAGGAAGCGGTCGAGGTGGCGGGCGATCTCTGCGGTGAGGCTGACGGAATTGCGATCGAACTCGCCGAGTGTGAGCTGCTCATCGAGGGGAATGCGCGGATGGGTGAAGCGCAGCGGCGCGATGTCCTGTGTGGTGAGCGCGATCTTGGCGCCCTCGATCATTTGGAAGAGCGCAAAACCCTGGTTGTCCTTCACCAGCGACTCGAGGCGCTCGAAGGCGGCGGGATCGCTGGACAGGCGCGCGAGGCGCCAGATCAGGTCGAGCTTGGGGGCGTTGCGGAGGAAAACGATCTGGTCCCACTGGCAGATCTGGCGGTGGAGCGTATCGGGAACCTCGAGACGCTTGCCCCAGCTCTCGTAGGTGGCGCCGCGGCCGAAGTGCGGGGTGAGCTGGTGCCACATCGTGGCCGAGTCGTATTTGTTGCCGGCCACCGGCAGGCCGCCGGTGGCGAGGATGTCACCGGCCCGCTCCGTGAGGCCCTGCCGGCGCGGGTCCAGTTGCACGACGGTGAAATCCGAGGTGCCGCCGCCGAAATCGCCGACGAGCACCCGCTCGGGCTGGCCGATGCGCGCCTCGTACGCGAAGGCCGCGGCGATCGGCTCGAATTGGAAGTGAACCTCCTCGAAGCCCGCCAGGCGCGCGGCCATCCGCAGCCGGTCCTGGGCCAGCTGATCCTCCTCGGGCACGGTCGAGAATACCGCGGGGCGGCCCATGACCACGCGCTTCACATCCTGCCGCGTGACTTCATCGGCCTTCGCCTTCAGGTAGCGCAGAAAAAAGGCGATCAAGTCCTCAAGCAGGAAGGACTGGTTGTTGACGATGGTTTCGGTGAACGTCCGGTTGGGCAGGATCGTCTTGATGGCCTGGAAGAACCGCCCGCGCATCCGGTCCTGCACATAACGGAGCTTGGCGGCGTCGCCGATCAGCGGCGGATCGCGGCGCAGCGTGTAAGGGAAATACATGAACGACGATTCCACGCCGGCGATGCGCGGATCGCGCACGAGGGTGCGACGCTCGACGTCCCAGATGGTGATCGACGAATTGCTGGTGCCGAAATCAATGCCGTAGACGTAGGTGGACATGGCTCTTTTCCGGGCGGAAAAACGACGGTGAAATGAAACGGGGAAACAGGGGACGCCACGGTCCCTTGGACGATGGGCGGAGAAACCACTGAACCCAAGGACCTTACACAAGCTTCATCCGTCTTTTTTCGCAATTTTTAAGCCGGGCTGGGGGATTGCGTTCTGCGCGCCGCCGCCGTAAAAGAAAGGTTGGCGGTTGCCATAACGTAGGCCGAGAGACACGCGGATGGGTGCGTGGGAAAGCAGCGCGGGAATGTAGGGCGGGGTCGCTGACCCCGCCTGCGGCTGTTCCGAGGTAGGGCGAGTCGTCCTCGACGAGCCGTGCCAGTTGATCGGCTCATCCGGAGGATTCAGATCGGAAGAGCGTCGTGTAGGGAAAGA
>OCZT010003689.1_pt1 | contig 15631 bp, 13 predicted proteins | sample 1539031 | NCBI WGS metagenome assembly OCZT01 (sample SAMEA3539308, study PRJEB22396) | soil metagenome | biome: tundra; feature: field; material: soil | place: USA | collected 2010-05 | depth 0.15 m | reverse complement strand
CTCTTGAGCCCTCCCCGCATCCTGGCATGAATGCGCGCGAACAAAACCCCACGCAATTGAAACAACGCCGGAATGAAGTTCAGATTCCTGTGAGCCACCTTGCGAGAGCCACAAGGAGCCAAATCCAGCCGACCATCACCGTAACCAGAGCTGAAACAAAAACGATTCTGAAAGTCGAGGTCCCCACTTCAGCAGAGAAAATCTGTGTTCGGCTAAATCGAAAAATCCAAGCGAGCCCACCGAACCCTGATCGGAAGATCGCGGATATGGCTGTGAACAGCTGAATCAACTTGCCCCCAGCGCAGAAGTGTCGCTTGGCGATAAGACGAAACTAAGACAAGGTGCACACTTAAGAGTCGATCAACGACAAAGTTTCAGAAAAGCGCTACGATACCATCACGGATTCGACGGCCACGTTGCCTTACGGGCCGGTTCGTGCAGCGCTACCAGCGCTGCTACCAAGAAGTTGAAGGCTGAGTATCTCGTTGCCGGGCATCGAGGGGTGATCATTCGCGGAAACCGACACATATCGCGGGCTTCTGTTTTGCTCAACGTAAGCTGTATATGCGTCTCTTGTGAGAGATCAGCGCACGCAAGCCATAACCGGTGCTAAATCCGAGAATGAAGATCGCTATCAAAACCGTCAGCAACTGAATCATCGCGTCGATTCCCTGATCACCGTGAACGTGTCACTGAGATACGATGAAACTGCGGCGTGGTTCGCCTAAGGTTTGTGCAAGCATGATATTTGCCGGAACGTGATTTGCGAATCAACGGATCGAATCACCGCGGCATTAAGCGCGCAATGGTTCAAGGGTTCCCAAGGTAAACGGTATTGGTTAAATCTGTACTAACCGCGCAAACTGCGGAAGGGGATTTTCGGCGTTTGCCTTGGAACCCAACGGCACGCCGAACGTTATGGGCGCAGAGCAAGCAAAAACGACTCGGATAATAATGGCAACATTAAGAAATTTGGGCCGTTCGCTAGAGATATCCAGATATGCCGACCCAGATATGCCGACTCTGGAGGTCAAAATTGATCACATACACACATGGAACGGCAGTATTGAAAATTGACGCTTTCCATCCCGCCGATTCACCGATAGTTTAGGTTCTGATGTTTTCATGGTTAGGGACCAACTGATTCATCGCTCCCCCGTTTCCCAGAAATTGAAGATGGGACTGATAATGCAGGGAATTTTGGTGGATGGCATATTGCGACCGCCCTATCCTGACGACGTGAAAAAAGCCCCAAAAATTCGGGAGATCACGTCCCGTGCTTTGATCGAGGTCGCAACTTCCGATAACCTGTCGCGCGAAGTATTCGGTTTGCTGGGCGTCCCCGTTGACGCGCTCGACCTGACGACCTTGTTGAGTAAAATTGATTCCGCAGTCGGCAATGGCGCGCCCTTCTTTGTTTCGACGCCCAACGTCAACCATTTGATAGCAAGCCGCTCAAATGAAGAATTCCGGGAATCCTATCTGCTTAGCGATGTTTGTCCAGTGGACGGCATGCCAATCGTTTGGATCGCGCGGCTCCTGGGGATACCCATCAAGACGAGACTGGCTGGGTCCGATCTTTTTGATACCCTGAAGGCACGAAGCCAAACGGGTCGTCGTATGAGAGTGTTCTTGTTTGGTGGCTCAGAAGGCGTTGCCGCGAGAGTTGGCGAAATGCTAAACACCCAAGCGGGCAGTATGGAATGCGTAGGATCCCTTAATCCGGGATTCGGCTCCGTCGAAGAGATGAGTACGGATGAAATTATTGAAAAGATCAACTCCAGTGGGGCGGATCTTCTAGTTGTCTTTATGGCGGCTAAAAAAGCTCAGCAGTGGCTTCGGTTAAATCACGACCGTCTGAAAATTCCTGTCCGTGCGAATTTTGGAGCAACCATTAATTTCCAGGTGGGAAAGTTCAAGAGAGCGCCGATATATCTTCAAAGGATGGGCTTCGAATGGCTATGGCGTGTCAAAGAGGAACCTTATCTTTGGCGGCGTTATTGGAATGATGGAGGCAAACTCCTTTTCGTGGTTCTCACCTGCGCCGTGCCGTTGGCTTTTGGCGCTCAGTGGCGCCGGCTCACAACCATACGCAAAGTAGAAGGCCTGCAGATCGATCACAGTGAAGACCAGCGGACCATCACGATCGGTCTCACGGGCTCTGCGATTGCCCGGCAAGTCGACAAAGCGATTTCATATTTTCGGGTTGCGCTAAAAGAGAAGAAGGAAATACTGATCGACCTTTCCAAGACCCGGGTTGTGGATCCCCGGTTTTTCGGACTTTTTTTGATGGTTCGGAAGCAACTTTTGTCGCAAGGCAATGGTCTGAAATTCACGGGTGTTACACCGCGGATAAAAAGAATATTTCGGCTAAACGGATTTGAATTTCTTCTTCACTCCGAGTGACGCAGAGCACATAATAGCTCCGTAAGTCGACGCTCCTCAAGTGATTGCAAAGATTAAAATGATCCAGCCGCCAAGACGATGCGTCAATCGGCGCCTTTTGGTTTTGCCTTTTGTTCTTCTGGTTGCGGGATGCGGCTCCCCGGACGTGCGCGCACAAGGTTATTACGAGCGCGGCATGGCGTTGATCGCAAAGGGCGATGATCTCAACGCCAGACTCGAGCTTTTAAATGCCGTCAAATACAAGTCTGATAAAGTCGAAGTATGGCGCGCTCTGGCCGGCATCGACGAGCGGACCAAAGGCCGGTCATACTTTAATGATTTGCGGCGCGTTGTTGAGCTTGATCCGAACGATCTTGATGCAAGAATAAAGCTCGCACGTATCATGTTGGCAAGTGGTGCCGCTGAGGCTGCTTCCAAAGTGGTCGAAAACGTCAAGGAAGGCGACAAACCGAGCGCCGCCCTTCATGCCCTGCAGGCACTTATTTTTGCAAAAACAAACGACGTGGCAGGCGCCACACGCGAAGCCCAGCGGACCCTTGAGATTGATCCTGTTAACGTCGACGCAATTCTGGTTCTCGCGTCGAAAAAGCTGGCAGACGGTGATCCGGATGGCGCGTTAAAGCTGCTTGGTTCTGCACCCGTCGATTCCAAAGATGACTTGCGGGTTCCGTTTCTCAAGATTCAAATCTTCGCAACCAAAAAGGATTGGCCACAAGTGGAGCTCGTGCTCCAGAAGCTGATCAGGGAAAATCCCCAGCAGCCCGCATTCCGCAACCAGTTGATCCAGGCTTATATTGCCGGACGACAGTTTGACGAAGCAGAAAAGGAGCTAAGGAGTATTTCTGCTGCAAATCCCGCCGATAGCAAAGCCGGCCTCGACGTGGTTCGATTTCTCAACGACACCAAAGGGGCGGTCGCCGCACAGGCCGAGCTTACGGCACGCATAAAAGCTGGCGGAGATGTTTTCGACTACCAAATAGGGTTGGCGGAGTATGACTTTACGCACGGCAAGATTGATGAGGCTACGCAAGAGTTGAAGAATCTGGCTGCGACCGCTGGATCGCCGGACCGCAAGCTTGTGGCGCAAACCAAGCTCGCTGAATTCTACGTTGCCAAAGCAAATTATGCCGCTGCCGAACCGGTTATTGCTGAGATGCTTTCGAAAGATCGGCGCAACACAGCTGGCTTGCGGCTTCGTGCGGCGATCCGAATCGAGCAGGGGCAATTCGATCCGGCGATCGCCGATCTACGCGAAGCGCTTAACGACCAACCGAAGTCACCCGAACTGCTGTCGCTGATGGCGCTGGCCTATGAGCGCAGCGGTAAGACTGAACTTGCCGAGCGTCAATACGCCGACGCGCTGAAAGCGTCGGGGTTTAACCCAATTGTTGGCTTTCGATACGTCAGCTACTTGCAGCGTCGAGGCGACGCGGCGCGGGCGGAAGATGTACTCACGGAAATGTCTAGCGCCAATCCCGGTAACATCCAGATCTTGTCGACCTTGGCGCAGACAAGGTTGACGCGACAAAATTGGGTCGGCGCCTTGGCCGTCGCGGATGCCATGGCGCGGTTAGGGGATGACCACGGACTGGCGGATCAGGTTCGCGCTTCGGCTTTAGCCGGGCAAAACAAGATTACCGAAAGTATTGCTGCCCTGGAAGAAGCCCATGCGAGCGCGCCAGATGCCGTACAGCCGGTTGTATCGCTGGTCTCGAGCTACGTGCGGCAGGGCAAGCCCGACAAAGCCGAGTCACTGCTAAAGGATATGCTCAAGAAATATCCCGATAACGCGCAACTTCTCGTACTCTTGGGACAAACCAAACTGGCGCAAAATAAAAGCGATGAGGCTCTGCAGTTCTTCAAAGCCGCGATCGCCAAGCAACCAAAAGATCCCAACGGCTATAACGCAGTTTCCGAGTTCTATATTCGCCAGAAAAACTATGACGCTGCGGTTGAGGTGATCCAAGCTGGCCTCAAAGAGCAGCCCGACAATGCCAATCTCCGTTTGACGTCGGCCGGCTTGCAAATTCTCAAAGGTGACCAGGGAGCGGCAATCGCGCAATACGAAGCGATCTTGAAGGACCAGCCAAATTCGATGGTTGCACTCAATAATTTGGTTAGTCTGATCTTGGACTCCCAGTCTGATAAGGAAAGCCTAAAACGCGCACTCTCGCTGGCAGAACGCCTGAGGAGTTCAAACGTCCCGCAGTTTGAGGACACGTATGGCTGGGCACAGTACAAGCAAGGCGACTACAAGAATGCCTTGTCCACCCTTGAGGCCGCACAGACCAAAATGCCCGATCTGGCGGTCATCCGTTATCATCTGGGCATGAGCTACGCCGCAGTTGGTCAGACGGAAAAGGCCGCGGAACAGTTCAAAGCTGCGCTAGCCTTGGAGCCCGACGGAACCCCCCTGAAAGACATGATCCGCGCAGCGATGAAATAGATCGCTAGTATCCATCCGGCAGCAAGTTAACGCTCCGCGACACCACCAGTAAAATGCTGTTGGAGGTCGCGGGTCCATTGCTGGTAACGGGCGTAAGCGGAATTCCGGTAACGGGGTCAAAAATGAAGTTGCTAGACGCCGTTGGGCCCGATGACGCAAAGCGGTGAAGGTAACGATACGACAGTTGCGCGTTCCATTCCCGCGTCAGCAAATAGCTATAGGCGATCGAAGCGGACAAAAAGTCAGACGTCGTACCGGACGACGTTTGCTGCGACACATCCGCGCCGAATGACAGGCTCGACCGAGCATTGACGGCTTGATTCAGCCCCGCGTGAATTGTGGTTCGTTTGACAAGAGACCCCACCAGGGTTGGGCCGATGGTCTGTGCGCCTGAAAGCGTGAGTGTAGTGTTTTTGAGCATGCGGTAAGTCAGCACCATGTCCGCGATCAGACTTGTATTCGAGGCAGAGGTGGGAGACCCGATTGAGGTCGGTAGTATCGATGATGCCAGACCTCCGTTGTCTGACTTAACGTAGCCAACGCCTGCGTGTCCTCGAAAAGAAAGAAGCGGCGAAAGCGTAGCATCGACGCCGGCGGTTTCGCGCAAGAACATCACGCGGGATTTGAGCGCGTTGTCATAATTGAGAAACTCGGCATCGGAAGTCGCGGTGAGCGACATCAGCGAATTCACTTTATGGCGCCACGTTACACTCCCTGACGTATCGTTGAACGGCGTTCCGCCGCCGGTCGGATCATAGCTGGTAAAAGTTGAGTGAGCCGACACATTGACCGAATCCTTCGTCGTCAAGGTCCGATCAAAGCCGCCGCTGACCGTGGTCGCGTCGATATCTCCCGAAACCCTTGTTGGAGTGCCTAGCTCACCGAGCAGAGCGAATTGGGTATTTTGGCGCCGCCAATTGACATCGACATAGCCTTTATCGGTGTAATCCAGGCTCGTCTCGTAGTGGGCTCTCATGCCGCCCGCCAGGCTTTCCGAGGCGGCGCCTGCATCTAATCCCCCCCAATACTTTCGATAGGCGATGTTGCCGTCGAAGGTAAAAAGTGAGGTCGGAGTTCGAGCCGCCGCATTGGCCGTGATTGTGCTGTACGAACCAAGCGTTCCACCTGCGAGCATCGTCCGCATGAAAAGGTTATCGTTAAGTTCGACCGCTTCACTCAGCGTCGATCTGGCGGACCAGTCAAGCGCCAGCGCTCCCGAAGGCAACATGCTCAGGCACACCGAGACCGCTGTGATCGTTCTCTTCACGGCGTACCGCCCATGACGCACGTCACACTAATTTCTACTCAAATAAGCCCCTCTCGGGCACCAGGATGACGTCGCCGGTTCGCAGAGCAATATTGCCCTCTAGGTCTTGGCCAGCTTCGTACGCCCTGTAATCGAAAAGGAAGATCGCTTCATTCAATCCGGTCCCGCGTCTCACCTGAACGCGACGCTTGGCTGCAAATGGCCCAAGTCCCCCGGCAATCGCGATCGCCTGCATCAGGGTCGTCTTCTGCCGCATCACATAGGGTCCCGGCCGAAGAACCTCGCCGGTAATAAAAACCCGAGGCTTTAAGTCCTCTTCCAGCACATCCTTATTGAGGCTGGCGAGCGCCACCGAGACGTCCAGGTTGTCGTCCTTGTAGTTGCTCTTCAGTTTCGCTTTCAGAACGTTTTCAAGGGCCTGCGGCGATAGTCCGCTGGCCCGAATATGTCCGGCCAGTGGAAATGCGATGTTTCCGGCGGAATCCACGATGACCTGGCGGTCAAGCTTCGGGTCTTGCAGCACCGAAATGTTGAGGCTATCGCCCGTCTTGAGGGTCTGGGCCTCCGCTGCAGTCGCGGTCAGGCACAGGCAGACCAAAAACATCAATATTCGCATACGCTTACTCCGCCCAGTTGTCGTCCACCCCAAAAACGCCGCGGACTGATCATTAAATTTGGCAATAATTAGATTCCCGTTAAGGAATACTCATCGCCCAAATAATTCAATAAACCCCAAGCCATTGTCGTACAAATGGTTAACGTGCCCCTGACAGGGTTTGGAGCGGGAATATGCTGTACTGTTGCTTGTCTGCAATGACATCGGCGATAATTTTGGCGGAAATCGTTTTTTCTTCTCTGGCGAAGCCGTAAACCAAGGCCGTGTCGCAAATGATGTTGATCATGCGCGGTATCCCGCCGCTCGCCTCCGCGACCTTGGCGCAGGCTTCCAAAGTGAAAATTGCCCTTGGGGGAGGGGGAGCCCCGACCGAATCCAGCCGAAAGGCGATATAGTTGGTAACGTCCGTCGGACCTAAGGCTTTGAGATGGAAATCCGACGAGATGCGCTGCGCAAACTGATGCAATTGGGGGGCTAGCAGCCGGTCCCGCAGTTGCGGCTGTCCCACAAGGATGAGCTGCAGGATTTGATATTTGTCAGCATTGATATTGGACAGCATTCTTAGGTGTTCGAGCGCTTCGGGCTCGAGATTTTGTGCCTCGTCGATGATGAGCATTGTCCGTCGGCCGGCTGAGAACTGGCTGTAGAGAAAATCCTGCAAGCGCTTGAATAATATCGGATAGTCGCCGTCGAACGGCCTTCCAAGCGCCATCAATATCCACTGCAACAATTCCTGGCGTCCCTGCGGGGAATTCGAAATCAGTCCGGTCGTGATATTTGGGTTCAAGCTCTTGAGGAGGCGCCGCACCAGCGTGGTCTTGCCAGATCCGATCTCTCCGGTAATGACAGTGAAGCCCGCATTGTTCATCACGCCAAACTCGAGCATGGTAAAAGCCATGCTGTGAGCTCGGCCCCAATAGATCAAATCGGGGTCCGGCAATATCGAGAACGGCTTCCCCCGAAGCTCATAAAAAGTCTCGTACATCAAAATTCCTTGAGCAAACCGGATATCTTACCCCAGTTTACTACACCTGGCTGTGACACGCGCTTTTTTTGCACTGACAAGGTGAATAGGGCAAGTTGCCGCACGGAACCTCGTTCACATGAGGAACCTCGTTCACATGAGGAACCTCGCTCACATGAGGCACCTCGCTGACATGGGCAAGACCCATACCACAGCATCTTGGGCAAATTGCAAAATTCGGCGTTAACGACTATTGATCTGCGGCCGTGCGTTGCGGCAAATTTGATGCTAGAATTATCTATCGTTGATTTGGCTTGCCCGATCCGGCGTCGAATTTTCAACGCCAATCCCTCGCCTTGGACTGCAAATGTTACAAAAGCTTAGTTTTCAGCCCCACGCTCAAGCCGAGGCCGATCGGGATCAGCTCGAGCCGGAATTCTATCAGGACGAGGGCGATCGAAGCCATCTGCTGAGGCCCGCCTACTACTGGGAATTGGTAAAGCGACGTTGGGTTTATTTCCTGATTCCCTTTGTCCCGGTATTGTCGATCGGCCTTGCTGTTGCGGCATTCTGGCCAGCGACCTTTCTGTCGGAAGGTAAAATCCTGGTTCAGTCGCAACAAATTCCCACCGAACTGGTGCGCCCGACCGTCACCAATGCGGCCCAGGAGCGAATCCAGGTCATTGAGCAGCGCACGATGACCCGTGAGAACCTGATTGCGATCATCGATAAGTTTCAGTTGTTTCCCGACAAGCGTACCTTGATGTCGGTAACCGAACTCGTCGAGGCAATGAAGAAAAGCACCAAGATTGAGCCCATCGCCCAACCGCTGGCGTTCGCAAAGGTGCGATCAGAAAATCCGACGATTGTATTCACGGTCGGTTTTGAATATTCGGATCCCCAGACCGCATCCCGGGTCGCCAATGAATTGGTCACCCGGATCCTGAACGAAGATCTTCGGGATCGCACCAGCAGGGCCACGGATACGACGAAGTTTCTGGCCCGAGAAGTTCAGAAGTTGCAGGCAGATAATGCCGTCGTCGAAGCCAAACTGGCTCAGGCCAGGAATTCCGAACCCAAAACGTCGCCGGGCGAGTTAGAGCCCGCAACGCAGCTCGCCCAAATGAAATCGGAGTTGGTTCAAAAAAGTGCGCTTTACTCTGACCGCCATCCAATCATCCAAGCGTTGAAGCGGCAAATCGACGCCATGCAAAAGGCCATGGCTGAGCCGCGCCCAGTCGGCTCCGATGGGGGGATTGAGGCGCTCGAAACCCAACAAGCAAACATTCAAAAGAATTTGGAAGTTGCATCGACAAAGCTTGCTGCAGCACGTCTTGGAGAAACCCTCGAGAGAGACCAGCAATCAGAAAAACTTGAGGTCATTGAACAACCAACCGCCCCGCAAACGCCGATCAAACCAAACCGTCCAAAGATAGCTGGCTTGGCTGTGGTCCTTGCGATGGCGGCGGGTGTCGGCCTCGCCTTTTTAGTCGAACTGGCAGATGGCGGGATCCGGCGAAGCACCGATATTTTTAGTGTCGTCGATAGCCGCCTTGTCGTTTCGATCCCTTACATCACGACAATGTCAGAGCTTCAGTGGCGCAAGCGACGGATCGCGCTTATCGTCATCGTTTCCATTTCTGTTGTGATCGCAGCGCTTCTGGCGGCCTATTTGTTCATGCCCCCTCTGGACCTGATCATCGCCAAAGCGCAAGTTGGTCTTTTTCGATAATCGGAGATCGAGCGTGGATTCAATCAGACAAGCGATTGAACTCGCAAAGTCCGGCAGCAGTGCCCAGCGATTAAGCGGTTTCACCGGCGCGTTTCCCGATCAGCTGAAGGGCGCGACGGCGATCGATTCGCAGATCACAGACATTCCTCTTAATCCTGCGTACCTTGAAACCACACGCATCGTGGCGCACGGGGGCGGCATGAGCCCGCAGGGCAAATATTATGACATGTTGCGCACGCAGGTGCTGCAGGAGATGGATAGGACCGGTTGGCAGTTTTTAGCGGTGACATCGGCGACGCCTGGTTGCGGCAAAACCGTAACCGCCTGCAATCTTGCCTTGAGCATTGCACGGCTGCCCGAGCGGTCGGTGCTCCTGGTGGATTTGGATCTCCAAAAACCGAAAGTTTCGGACTATCTAGGCCTCGACCGACAGGAAGGTTTGTTGAGCGTTCTTGAAGGCCGCGCCTCCTTGCCAACCAAGATGGTTCAGGCCTCTATCGGTCGCAGCAGACTGCTCGTCCTTCCCGGAGAAGTTTGCCATTCAGGCGCATCGGAATGGATGGCCTCTCAGATGATGAGCACCTTGCTGCAAGCCATCAAAAGGGAGTTCAGATCCCGGATTGTGATATTTGATTTGCCGCCGATCTTAGCGGGCGATGATGTGATTTCGATCTTGCCACAAATGGATGCCGTTCTGCTGGTTGCGGGCGTGGGAACTACCTCGGTCGCCGATATTAAGGAATGCCAAAAGCACATCAAAACCACGCCAGTGGTGCGTGTCGTCGTCAACAAGGTCACCGAAAACGCGGACTCTTATCGGGCTTATTACTAATCAGTTAGAAGCGCAGCTCCGCGGGAATGAACGCGCTGATCGTGGACGCCGGCACAAAATACTTCGCGATATCACGCGTTTCGGTTTTGCCCGTGTCCGCTCGTTTGCCGCTTAGCGAAATCTTTCGGCTGATTATTCCTAACAAGCATCGCCGTTGCGCGTCGAAGACGCCAGATCCCGAATTGCCGGTCCGCGCAACATCGCCAATCACGGTATTGAAGTTCCGGACATTAAGCGGAAGTTTTTCCGGCGGGATGATACGGGAGCGGGCCGTGCCGCCTGGAACGACCGTAATGACCTCCTCGCCAGCCCAGGGATGTTCGACACATAACGGGTTTCGACGCAGCCTAAGGCGGATGGGCAGTTGGTCCTCCTCGACCGAAAGCAAAGTCAAATCCGTACCTTCGAGGCTGCCTTCCTTGACAACTCGCGTCGGATATTCCTTTTCGCCGATCACGACCTTTGGACGCGTGAGCCAGGCATTTCCCACGACGTGCGCCGCCGTGATGAACAAGCCTTTTCCCAGGTAGATCCCCGAGCCCGGCCAACTCTGCGTTGGTGTTCTGTGAATGTTCACCGCGTATACAAGAAGGGAATCATCGGGATTCTCGGCGCACAACGGGCGACCAGATAGTAGAAGGGCAAGCGCGACGCCGAGAAACAGAATGTGGCGCATCTTTTGGCCCAGCACGTCGAAAAATAGCAATCAAATCAAATACCACGATGAGGTCGACTTCAAAAGCAGTGGTTTCAAACTCTCATCGGCCGCTTCAAAACTTCCAGCGTGGTCACGAGAGTCGGCGGTCGCGCCAGCGGTAGTGCCTCGTCTCTAAGCCGAACAAATTTATTGGATTATGGTTAATGGTTGGGGTTACCAATAATTCTGGGCACACCATTAATTCTTTCGGCGTGAGTTCGAGCACCCAAAACATCTTCGGTTTTGATGGCGACGGCCTCACTGCCGCGCCCTACAATTTGACGGGAAATGCCCTGGATGGGAGTGGCTACGGTGGGCCCCAAGCGTATTTCACCAATATTAGTTTGGACAAAATGTCGGGCACGGTCAACTTCATCGGCGGTATTTCGAATGGCGGCACAGGTTTCTTCGCATTAGAGGAAGCATTGTCTGGCGCGAATGGTGGCATCAACGTCGGCGCGGTTCCCGAGCCGTCAACTTGGGCCATGATGCTGATCGGGTTCGCCGGACTTGGGTTCCTTTCGTATCGCAAATCGAAACAAAGAAATAACGTTCTGGTTCAAGCCTGATTGATTGACATCCACATCAGTGCAAAAGGCCGCTATTGATTTAGCGGCCTTTTTTACGTCCGAATTTCTGATCTTCGCCCGAGAAGGCGTCGCCACTCACGTACCGGTGAAGAACTTAACATCCTGAGGCGGCACGGCTGCCAAAAGATCACGAATAAACTGATCCTGCAGCTTATAGGATGCGTCCTTTGAAAGGCCCACGGTCGATACCCTGATCAGCGCGCCGTCAGGGATCAGTCCGCGCAGACCATATTTCAGTCGGATAATCTGCCGATCAACCACACCGGTCACGATATCGTTGCCAACTCTCATCCAGTAAGTGATGGGTTCGAACCTCGACTCCCGTTCCGCAATCAATCGCGTCAGTTTGATAGGTTGTGCGCCGTCTCGATAAGAGACTTCGTCTCCCTGTTTGTTGGAGACGCGAAATCCGGCCGCCGTGTAGCACATCTCCGGTCGATGGGCTTTCAATCGAAAATTCTGCACCGGTCCATAGGCCACCAACAGCATCACGATATTTCCGTGACCGTCGGTGTATCCGCGTGACACTTCCTGGCTATAGATTTTGGCGGTGCTCGCATCTATTTCGACACCCTCCGGCTCAGCGGGCATGACCGGACTGATGCTTGGTACCAAAGTCCATGTCCCAAATTGCTTAGGAATGTCGTTCTCTAAGCTGAGCGACGCAGAGCTCCGAGCCATCAGTTCTCGTGGCGTGAGTACCTCAGCAAGCACGGCGGAGCCAAGTAGGGCAATTGACGCCAAAACAATCTGAACTCGATTGACCTTCATTGCCAGATATCCCGATAAGCTAGAGGCCTTACTTTCTTGCAATCCTAGCAAAAAGACGATGTTCCGTGAAGGCATGGGACCCAATAAAGGCGGTTTTGCCTGTCGAAACGCCCTGCGAGCCGCTAAATTAATATAAACCGCCTATTTCTGAACGCGCGATGGCGGTGTTGCTCGACGTGGACCTGAGATGTCGATAGTCATCGCCTGACGAGTAAGTCGCATTGGATCTCGCGTTGTCCTCCCTTCATGGGCCGCGAGCCTGTCGACACCATGGAGGTTTGCGATGGAGAGGTTAACGGGCTCCCGTTTCGGTATTTGCCGGGTGACGGCAATCATCGGGTTTTGCGGACTTGCGCTGGTCGGCTGCGGTAAAAACGCAGATCAAGGGGCCGCTTCCAAAGGGCAGGTTGTTGCTCACGTCGGCAATGAAGTTGTAACGACGCAGGAGCTCGAGAACGAATTTCGTTTGGCCAATATTCCCCCCGATAAACAGAAGGATCCGGCCACCCTCAAACAAGTGTTGAACGAACTCGTTCTGCGCAAGTATTTACTGCAAGAAGCACTCAGTTCGAAGCTTGATCGTGAACCGAGCGTACTCCTGGATCTTCTGCGCGCACGCTCACAGGTTTTGGCAAGCGCCTACATGTCGCGAAAGGTTGCGGCCAAGGCCATCAGTAAGGAAGATATCGACAAGTATATCGCCGACAATCCCTCGAAATTCGCCAACCGGCAGCTTGTGACGGTGGAACAAATTGCCATTCCGATCGGACCCAACACGCAGGCAGCCGTCGATGCCAGCAAAGACGCGAAGTCTCTCGATGAAGTCGATCAAAAGCTCACGGTGCTGGATGTGCCCCACAGCCGCTCGATGGGGGTACTGAACAGCGGTGATATTCCTGAGAATTTATTCAATGCCATGCAAGCCAGGAAAGCAGATGATGTTTTCTTCGCTCGCTCCGGGCCAAATGGGATGTTCTTCAAAGTGAAGGGCGAAGAGGCGCGCCCTCTGGAAGGTGAAGCCGCACGCAATGTTGCGCGCCAGTTTCTTAGGGCCGACGCCTTAAAAGCTGAAATCGGCATTGCGTCGGTCGCTGCAAATCTCGAAGCGAAATACGAAGGTGACTATGCCAAGATTATGGAGAACCAGGGCGAGCCTAGTCCGGGTGGAAAGACTAAATGACGCGATCGGCTTCTCGTTGGTATTGCCTTTTCAAAACTCGGCGATGCGGCTATGACGACGTTTTTTGATGTAGTTACAGTTACTTGCTTCATCGCATTGGTAATCGCGTTCTTCCAATTTACGGACCGGGAAACAAAAACCCTGTTACATTTCGTTATCGCCGGGATCGTTTTTGCCATCGCCAACCAGGTCGGCAACGGCGGCGGCACCGTTTTGGCGCTTGTTCTTATTTTTGCTGGCGCGGGCTATGTCGGCCTTATGGTACGTCGATAGCATTGTTGTCTGGACGCCTTTGAAATGTTATTGCCTTAAAGGATTTTCGTAATCGGTACGCGATGACCTATTTGAACGCGCTGCAGCAGAGAAAATCGTCTATTTTACAGTGGATGCTTTGGCCGGCACTGCTGATCGGGTCGTTTCTCGTAGCCTACGCGCCCACCATTCGGGGCTTGATCGATGGACCCTGGCAGACCGAGCAAGAAGGCCACGGCCCATTAATCATCGCGGCGTCCCTTTTTCTGGTTTGGCAATCACGTGAGAGGCTGAGGGCGGCGGCGCTATCTCCCGCGCCTATCGCCGGTTGGAGCTTGCTTTCGTTCGGACTTCTATTGATGTTCCTGGCGAGAACACAGGGTGTGCTCGCCGTTGAAACGCTCTCCGTAATCCCAGTAATCGCCGGTTGCATCCTGGTCTCGGCAGGCTGGCCGGTATTTCGGATTCTAGCGTTCCCGGTCGGCTTCCTGCTATTTGCTGTGCCGGCCCCAGACTGGATGATCGACGCGGCTACCGTTCCGTTGAAGGTCTTGATTTCGGACCTCGTGACGCGCGTGCTTTATGCCGCAGGCTACCCTGTCGCCCAAAATGGCGTGATGATCATGATAGGATCCTACCAACTTCTGGTGAAGGATGCCTGCTCGGGCTTGAACTCGATCTTCGCGCTGTCGGCAATCGGCGTATTTTATGCCTACGCGTTCCGATGGGACGAGAAAATTCGCAGTCTGATTCTGTTGGCGGCGATTATCCCCATCACGATCGCGGCCAACTTTATCCGTGTCATCACGCTGGTTCTGATCGCTTATTATGGCGGCGTTGATCAGCTCGAGGGCGTGTTGCACGATTTAACGGGGATTGGGCTATTCGCGGTGGCTCTGGTTCTCTTGTTTCTCCTCGATGGCTTCCTGAGCCTTTGCTGGACTCTATTCCGGTACCTGCGACGCTCCCAACCACCGCGCTCCGCCTGAATTATCCCGATTCGCGCCAGGTATCTTCGCAACTGCGAAGGGGTCTGTCTCGTCGCATTTCAATTGAGATAATTAACCATAAAAATATTTTGATCTTCTATACCGCGACGGCCAGACCGCGACGGCCAGGTTTTTATAAAATTTTATCAATGATATCAATAATTTGCTCGCATTACTGCGTTATCATGGTTAATTTTTGGTCCATCCATGTCTTTATTGACTCGAGAATTTCTATTCGGTAAACATGTGACTACCAAATTCGATAAGTTTTTAATTTTGGAGGGGTGTGTCATGAAACTGAGATCAGTTGCGTTTGCAACCTTAGCGGTTGCTTCCATTTTAGGCGCAACCGGCGGCGCGCAGGCTGCGTTGGTCGGTCTGCATAACACCGGCGCTGCTGGGTTGGGTACGGATGCAAACTACACCAACAACGTGACTCCTTCCTCAACCACTTATTTCAATACCGCTTACGCGCCGGACTCTGCGACCTCGCGCTGGATTTCGACGACATCAAATGGTGGCCTAGGAACACCGACGGTTGACTTTTTCACCTCGTTCTCTGTCACAGGTTCACAGGCTACAGTCGCCGGTCTATGGGGCGTCGATAATGCCGCGACGATGTTTCTTGACGGCGTGCAAGTCGCCTCCCTTACAGGTTATTTGACTGCTAACTTCTCCACTTTGCACGCGTTTAGTTTCAATGCAGGCGTCGGGGCCCATACACTGGAGTTCGCGGTCCTCAACGACAATAATCCTGCCCATCCCGGCGTTGCTGATGGACCGCTCGCCCTGCGCGTCGATGCTATCGCGCAGGCTGTCCCCGAGCCTTCGACTTGGGCGATGATCCTTCTCGGGTTCGCTGGAGTAGGTTTCCTCTCTTACAGGAGAA
>OCZT010003688.1_pt1 | contig 15634 bp, 14 predicted proteins | sample 1539031 | NCBI WGS metagenome assembly OCZT01 (sample SAMEA3539308, study PRJEB22396) | soil metagenome | biome: tundra; feature: field; material: soil | place: USA | collected 2010-05 | depth 0.15 m | reverse complement strand
CTATTCAGTAGGTATCCAACTTGTCTTGGCTGCGATGAGTTTATAGAATGGTGCACTTGCGGAGACGATAAAATAGAATTAAATAAATAATATGCCAACAACTACATTAGTATCACAACCACAATTTTGGTCACCATGTGAAGGAGATTATAGTTACCTATGGTATTGTCTTACATCAGCATCATCATCAACCACTGATTTCAAATATGTTGTTGACCTATCAAGTTATGAAATTATTTCAAATACTACTACGGTATTAGGTAGATATAAAGTTCCACCACGTCCTATTACTGGATATGGTTGGTTCAATGCATCTAAAGTAATTCAAACACAATTAAGTTATGATTTATTTCCTAATACTTATGGGTTCACCGCAAGATCTAATTCATTGAAGGTTGCTAAGTTGAGATATGGGTTTGAATATAATCCATCACTAAAATATATTGGCTCATTTAATAGTTCAACATATCTTGGGCTTACATTCTCAGCAGCACATGGTTTATTGCCAGGTGATTTAATAATGATTAATAAGGATGATAAAACATTAAACCCACAATATGATGGTACTGCGTCCATCACTTCAACAGCTACGTATTCTTTTATAACTAATAAATTATATGGGGTTGTTGGTGTTGAAACTGGTGCTATTGCCAGTATATTAAGAATGACCGGTACCGCATCTGATATACAGGCATTTAATGGTACCCGTCAATATGAACAGGCACAATTAAACTTTAGTTTATATGACCAGACAACAACAGGATCACCATTCCTAACTAATTATCCGTTCAGTGGTAATTCAGATTCACCAGCAATTTATGTAGTAGCTACACAATCGAAAAGTGTCTCCTCAACTGATAAAGAAGTGGTTTCTTTCCTATGTGATACTGGATTAGTTACTAATGCTTACATACAAGAATATAATACTTACGGTACATTAATTGCAACAGCCTCCATGGCATATTCAGTATCATCAACATATTATAGAATTGATTTGGGAGTTGGACCAGCTAATTTAGCCGGTAATGGTTACCCATTGAATGTCAATACAACCAATTATACTATAACATTACAGAAAGCACCAGATGAACCCGGTCCAAAATCACCATTAGGTATGGTTGCTTATAAATTAAACAAGAATTGTTCTCCATGGAAGAATACACGCTTAGCATTTCTGAATAGGTTAGGTGGATTTGATTATATGAACTTCAATTGGAAGAGTAAAAACACTGTCACAACAACCAAGAATGAATTCAAACACCAATTAAGTCCTAATTATACGGTTGGTGAGAGGGAATCAACCGTTCTTTCATCAGCATCTTTTGATATGTGGATGATTAGCACCGATTTCATTTCAGAGACAGAAGGTTATTGGTTAAAAGAATTGTTACAAAGTTCAGAAGTATATGTAGTGAAGGACGATGGTTCTTATCTACCAATTATAATTACAGATACCAGTTATGAAGTAAAAGTTCAATTGATAGAAAAGTTATTCGCCTTCACGGTTAATTTCAAGTATGCTTATCAATCATCAAGTCAAGGAAATTAATTATGGCAAGTAGAGTAGAAATAGAAATAGAGATATCAGGGATAAGGTATATGTTGAATACAATCGACAATGAACCTATTCCATTAACATTCCAGATTGGTGATATTCAGAATATAGATGCAACCAATAGTTCTTATAGTAAAACAATCCAATTACCTGATGATGAAAATAATAGGCGGGTATTTGGATTCATTTCAGATTTGGATGTTACATTAGATAGTGGACCACTCCCAACATTACAACAGGGTGGTATAATTATAAACCCAAGGAATCCCGGATTTGAAACATATAGGACTATTGCCCCCGTGAGAGGTGCAGTAAACCCATATACATATTTCAATCCAAATAAGAAAGCACGTTGTTATGTCTTATGTGATTCTGTTATTGTAATGGAAGGTTATTTACAATTGGTTAAATTTGTTCAGAATGCTAATACAAATAATAATAGGTTTGAGTGTGTAATATATTCTGGTAATGATAATTTCTGGACTAAATTATCTGATAATTTACTCAGTGATATTAATTGGAAAAAGTTTAACCACATATGGAGTCCAGAAAGTATAGCAACTTCCTGGTTTGGTAATGCAGACACAATGGGTTATTTCTACCCACTAATTGACTATGGTGATAGTGGTGCACCCCAACAAGGAATTGGTGGTGATTGGACATTACAAGATATGGGTGGTGCTACCGGTTCAACCGCTGGTTCTTATGTTTCTATTGATTGTTTATACCCAGCAACATATGCTAAGTCAATATGGGATAAGATATTTCAGACAGCTGGATACCAATATAGTTCCACTTTCTTAAATTCTGATAAGTTTAAGTCTTTAATTATTCCATTCAACAATGCGAATATGACGCGCCCTGATGATAATCCATTTACATTCAGAGTAGGTATGGGGAATGTTTATACCGGACCGACTGGATCCGCACAAACAGATAAGTGGGACATTCAAGCAGCAGTTCCGGGATATGGAACACTCCCAATATGTACACCAGCTATTCCATCAGGTAATGCTAATTGTAGAAATATTGGTGGTGCTGGTCCTTCTGGAACTATAACACTCCCTGGAGTTGGTAACATATTTGGCGCTGGTTGGGGTAATGTAATAAATTATACAGACACCGGTGTTAGGGTTAGGATGGCTGATTTATCCACACCAAATTCTGATGGTGGATCAAATTATGATATTACCTTCTGGGATTATCATCAACTATATGCCACATCATCTAACGGTAATATTGATAAATTAAATATGCGGTTTGTATATCAATATGATATTATTGAATACTTCCCAACAGGAGTTGTAAACCAAAATAATCTTGGTCAACCAACTAAAGGTTATTTAACATTTAATAGGGCACAAGTTGCTAATCCAAATTCACCATTCAGAACTGAAATGGGTAGACCTCAAGGTTTAACCGCAGCAGTACCAGGTGATAATACTTATTATGGTATTCCTGATGTAGGAAATCCATTTGGTTATAATCCGGTATCAAACCTAAACCCAACTATTAGATTAGATAATGGTACAGATAGATTATATCTTGGTGATTCAACAAACAATAACCAGATAGTTAGTGATGTGACCGATCCAATAAGTGGTGCACCGGGTAAAAGATACCAAGGATTAATGTATACTGGATGGTGTGGTAGTAATACCGCCAGGGACCTTGTTGATTCTTGGTATACCAGTGATGGTGTTTCAATGAATTACCCAGGTGGTTATGGTGTACAGAAGACTGATGGTTTATATGGTATTAGACCCGGTGAACACGTATGGGTAACTTATAATAGACAATTTACAAATAGTGTGGCTATTACGGTTCCAACTAACCTTACAACATTCACATCAGGTAATACAATGTGGAATGAAATGCAGGGTGATGCCATTCCTTATGATATGATAGATTATAATTCTGTTATACCTGCTGGTATAAAGCAGAGTGATTTCATATTAAGTATAATTAAGATGTTTAACTTATTCATAGAACCTGATAAGACTAATCCTAATATGTTAAAGATTGAACCTCGTGATGATTATTATGCACAGGGAACCCTACACGACTGGACTGATAAATTAGATGTTGGGCAGGATTTAGAAGGTGATATTTTAGCAGAAACACAAAATAAAATAACTTCATTCCTACCTAAGTTAGATTCAGATTATTTCAATACTGATTATAATACAACGTTCAATGAAATATATGGTCAATATAAATATGTATTTGATAATGATTTTATTACTGGTGAAAAGAAAATAGAAACAATATTCGCATCAACACCAATGGTTACCCCAGTTGGTAGTCGTGGTTTTGTAATTCCTAAAATAGTTAAATGGAACAATGGTGGGTATTTAAAAACCAATTCAGCACCGAGAATATTACATAGGACACCACCAGTTGAGGGTATATGGGGAAGTGGATTAATCACAAATAGGTTTAATGAATATTGGAAACTTGGCGTTAGGTCAAGAAATATAGTATATGATATGGGATCGGCTTACCCATACGCAGGTCACTTTGATCACCCATATGATCCAACCTATGATATTAACTGGGGACAAACCAGGAAGTTATATTATGGACAGGACAACGCGATTAATGATAATTTAGTAACATGTTATTGGAAGAAAATGTTGGATGAATATGATAATGTTGATTCCAGAATAATTATTGCTAATATGTGGTTAGACCCATTAGATGTGTCTAAATTCTCATTCGCTGATCAGGTATTAATCAACAATCAATATTATAAAGTTATAAAAATAGATGGGTATGACCCATCACAGAAGATTACATGTAAAGTTACACTATTAAAAACATTAAATATAACGGTTCCTAAAGCACCACAAAGGGCATTCGTATATGGTCCTGCTGGTACTGGATTAAGTCCGAATTTATTTATGAATAATATTGGGAATACTGGTTTAATAACAGCAATAGGGTCGCACAGAAATGTAATCCTATCATCTGATAGTGGATCTATTGGACACAATAATCAAATTGGTGAGGGATCACCACACGTATTTGTTAGTGGCCAAGATAATATAGTTGAAGCAAATAATTCAAATACTATTATACATGGTTCAAATAATATGGTTTATGCATCAGCCAGCAGCCCATTTATTAAAGGTGATATGAATATTGTTAGTCCTAATGGTCGCGCTACCATATTTGGTAACACGAATTATGTAACGGATTCCGTAACAGCATCATCTTATATTGTTGGTAATGCAAATATTATTGGAGTTGGTGTTCAGTCAAATATATTTGGTAGTTCTAATATTATTGGTACAGGATCTATTGCGCACATATTCGGAGATAATAATAATATTATAACTGCTTCTGTTTCGGTAGCAACATATAGTATATTTATTGTTGGGACAAATAATGTTATTGCACCAACAAGCACACCATATATTCTTGGAAATAATAATACTGTTGGAACCACAGTTAGTAATACAATTGTTATTGGCCAGAATATAGGAGCAACTAAAAATGATACCGTTTATGTTTCTGATGTTATTTTCACAGGTGGAGGTACAGGTAGTGGAACAATTGGATTAGCAAATGTTCTTCGTGTGTCTAATAAAACTGATGGTCAAGGTGTGATTGGAACTTTTTCAATCACTGCAATGGAAGGACCTGAGATACTTAAAATGGAAGGTTCGGTTGATCCATACACATTAATACCAGGTTCAATGGGCGCTTGTTATACTGGTTATAGACAACGTGGATTCGCAACAACTGGTATAACATCTTCTGTTTTAGTAGACTCATTAATTATTGATGGAAATGGTATGACAAGCATTGAAGCAACTATTCAAGGTAAGAATACTGATTATGGTGATAAATATTATTGTAAACTATACGCCTCAAGTATGGGATTTGTAGATAGGGTTGAACACTTTAATTGGTCTTCAGCAACTTTCTCAGCAACGGCTTCAAATGTAATAAATAATGGTGGTACAACTTTAGACTTTATAATAATGCCAAAAGTTGCTGGTATAGTTGAATGGTACATAGATTATAAATACCACACAATGATTGTTCCTGTATAATAAAATGAAACAAATATATTTAATTATAGTATGGCTTTAGAAAGTGAAATAGATATTAAAATTGCCTTAGCATTAGATGAGGCAAAGAATGCCAAAACCTTTGGAGAATTAAGAAAGTCCATAAAGGATATGAAAGGCATTGCCTTACAGGCTGGTGAGGGCACTGATGCATTCGCTACAATGACTGATGCCATTGGTAGTACAACCCTAAAAATAAGGGAATTAAATAAAGAAATTACAGCCAAGTCAGGCCCAGCATTAAAGAATATGGTTGGTGCATTCACCAACATTGGTAAGACTGGATTCGCAGCATTCGAAACGGTAGCTGGTGCTGCTGCATTATTTGGCGGTGAAGCTGAAGAACTTGGGAAGCAGATGGTCAAGTTGAATGCTATAATGGTATTAGGACGTGGTCTTACTGAGATGTCTGAGGCCAGTGAAACATTAGGTAGGTCATTTGGTATTCTAAAATCACAAGTAATGGATTTCTATAAGAATGCTAATAATGCAACTGGAATATTCATTCAACAGATAAGAAATATAACATTCAAAGACATCTTTACTGAATTACAACAGGTAGGTTCAGCAATCATTGGCGCATTTAGTAATCCATTACCAGCAATTGAAAAGTTCTTTATGACAATAAAGACACTGGCGGCTGCTAACCCATTGGGTGTTATTATATTAGCAATTTTGACTATAACTGCGGTGTTGGCTGCTATGTTTGAGGACTTCAAGCCACTAAAAATGTTATTCGATGGTATAAAAGCAGTTGTTATGGGTGTGATTGGTGCTGTTAAAGACTTCCTCGATTGGTTAGGACTAACACACTTTGCATTAAATGAACAAACCAAAACAACTATTGACAATGCTGATAAACAAAAGAAAGCAATTGAATCAAGATATGATCGTGAGATTGCAATAGCAAAGGCTACTGGTGATAATGTAGAATTATTAGAACTTAAGAAGTCAGATGCTATTATGAAGACAACTAACATTCAAATTGGAGCATTAAAGAAGTTGGAAGAGAATGGTGTTGAATTAAATAAAGATCAGAAGAAACAGTTAGAAGATTTTACAAAGATAGTCGAAGAAGAAAACCTGAAAATGGATGCAGCAGCAGCAAAAGCCTTAAAAAGTATGAAAGACTTTGCTATTAAGGAAGAGAAGATTCGTGTTGACCATATGAAAGATGGCGCTGCTAAAAGGAAGGAAGAAACTAAATTAATAAAGAATGAGGAAAATCTAACTTCTGATGAGAAAAGGAAGAGCATTGAGGATGAATTTAAGTTAGTAGAGGCTAATAGGGTAAAGAATAAGAATGCAAAATTAAAAGCATTAGATGATGCAGCGTCTGGTGAATTAAAATCTAATAACGATGAATTAATATCTGCCACTAATTATGGCAAGAAGAAACAAGATGTAATAACTAAATATGATAATGAACACGAGGCTAATACCAAGGTCCGTAATGAAGCTCTTGTTGCTTTAAATTCTGAGCATAATGAAACCGTTGGTAAAAACACCAGGGATTCAAATGCTAATGAAATTAAAGCCGCTAAAGAACTGTCTGAAAAGAAAAAGAAGATTGATGAAGATATTATTAAGGGTAAAATTGCTAACGCTGAAGTATATTCAGAATTTAAAGTATTAGATGCTGAAAGAACTAATAAAACAGACGCAGATAAATTAGCATTAGATTTAAAGAACATTGAAGGTGAGGAAGGATTTACAGAAAGAAAGAAATTTATACTTGATTCCTATTATGAAAAGACAAAAGGGACTAATGATGAGCTTATAAAATCAGACCAAGAGGTATACAAATATAAAAGGGAATTACTTGAATACCAAATGAAGGGGTATAAAAAAGATTCACAGGAGTATAAAGACCTATGTACTCAAATTGATAAATTAGGATTAGAGAGGGCACAGAAAGAAGAAAAATATAATCAAATAAGCATTGCGGACTTCAAAACAAAGACTGAAGAGCTAACTGCATTGTGGAAGAAAGAACACGAAGGTAAACTTGATCAAGATGCTACTAACTTCAAAGCTGATTTGTCTCAACTTGAGGAAGAATATGGATTTCAAGTAAAGTTAGCTGGTGATAATGAGAGTAAATTATTGGAGATTAAAAATAAATACCAAATAGAAAAGTCTGCATTAGAAAGAGAATATAATGATAAAGTACAATCTGAACTTGATAATTTTAATGAGACTAAGAAAGAAAAAGAAAAAGAGAACTTAACCAGTTGGGAAAATAGTATAAAGGCTGTAGCAGCGAGTATAGGAGCTGCTTTGGTTTCTATGGAACAAATGCAAATAGATAGTCTTCAGAGAGAAATATCTGCTTTTAATAAAGCTCAAGATGATAAATTGGCTAAACTTCAACAGGCTAATGCCCAATCAACACAAGACATTTCAGATACTCAAGCAATCCAATTAGCAAACTTTGCTGGTTCTGCTGATGACAAGGCAAAATTAGAAACGCGCTATGCACAAGATAAAATTGATAGGGACAATGCCGCTAATGCTGCTGCTTATGCATTACAATTAGAGAAGTATAAATTTGATGAGGATATGGGTAAGAGAGTATTTGAGTCTAATAAGAAGATGCAATATGCATCTGCTGTTATATCTGGTGCATTGGCAGTGGCTAATGGATTAGCAACACAACCATTTATACCTGCTGGTGTTATTGCTGGATCATCTGCTGCTATTGCAGCTGGATTAAGTATAGCAAAAATATCACAAACATCATATCAGAGTAGTGGGAATGCACCACTACCACCAGTTCATTTAAACTCAGCTGCCGCAGGATTAGGTAGTATGAGTAATTCAACCACTGGTAATTCCGCAGCAGCTCCCAGAGCGCAGACTATGTTTAGATTAGGTCAAGGTGGTCCTGGGGCTGCTGGAGGTCAAGGTGGTGGAGATCAACGTGTTTATGTAGTTGAGAGTGATATAACGAAAGTCCAAAATAGGGTTTCTGTTATTCAAGCAAGAGCAAGTAAGAGTTAAAATATATATATATAGAATTATGAAAAAAATGTATAATGATGAGGAACTTCCCTGTTATGAGATAGCGATAGATGACTATGATAACACAGGTATTAAATTCGTTTCAATCGTGGCTGAGCCCGCAACTGAGGTTATGGGTTACGCCTTCGAAAAGCAATCTAATTATGAATTCAAAGCTGATAAAGATAAGCAAATTATCGTAGGCCCAGCTATGATACCCGGGAAGAAGATCCTTCGTAAGGATGATAATGGTAATAAATATAATGTTGTATTTACCAAAGAAACCATATTACAGATGGTTCAGAAGTTCAATGCTAATGGTTCTAATAGACGGATTAATCTTGATCATAGTAAACAGATGGTACAGGCTTATGTTATGGAAAGTTGGTTGGTCGACGATACATACTATGACAAGTCTCGTATGTATGGTTTTGATGTTCCGGTTGGAACTTGGATGATTTCTGTTAAAGTAGAAGATGAGAAGTTTTGGAAGGATGAAGTACGTGGGTTAGGTAAATATGGATTTAGCATAGAAGGACTTATGTCACAAAAACCAACCAATATGTCCATTGAGAAAGTCATTAATGAGCTCTCAGAGGATGAATTACTACAGATATTTAATGAGGTTGGACAAGATGCTGATGCTGAATTTGTTATGGATTTTATGAAAACAACAGGTCGTAAATTATCCGGTACTCAAAAGTTTATTGATATATCCGAGGTAACTATTCCTGATACACAATTTTATTGGACCTATGTTGGACCAGATGATGAAAAGACAAGACCATTTTGTAAACATATGTTAGATATTGATGCATACTGGACACAAGATGATGTTGATGAGTTAAGTTCTAAATTAGGATATGACTTTGAACAATACTTTGGAAGTTATAATTGTCGTCATCACCTACAACGTGTTGCTATATTAGGTGAAGCAGCAACTCCAACAACAGGTGAGATGGATAAAGCAGTTGAGATTCAAGACCTGTCTGGATTATTAGGATTTAAGAAGCATTTCTTTGCTCGTAGTTAGTATTTAAGTTAAAAGAATATCTAAGTTACTTTCTCGCACTATTTGAGCATAGTCAGATTCAACTTCGCGGCATATAATATTATATTCACATCCATCTAATTCCGGATAGTCTTCACGATCCTTATCTGATATAGACTCCCACTTACTTATAATGAATTTACATATAGTATCATTAATAATGAAGTATGTAGTTGATCCTACGCCCATTAGAATAGGCAAAGAGTCTCCAAATATTAAGCCATCTAATCTGACATATGTATAGTAGTAGTCCATATTACTTATTTATATCTTTTTATAATTTTTTAGTTGATTAATATTTAATTATTGTAGAGCATAAAAATACACTATACAAATGAATAAAGAATTAGCAATAAAGAATATTAAAGACACTTTAAAGCGTCTAATGAAGTTTGCATCAGAAAAGAAATTTACTGACATCGAAACAGCTGATGGAACCAAACTTCAAGTTGAAGATGGTACTGAACTTGCAGTAGGTGTCGCAATCTATAAGTTAGATGACGCAGGAACCCAAACACCTTGTGAAGATGGATCCTACGACCTAAAAGACGGTAGAACTATCACAGTTGTAGGTGGTTTAGTTGATTCAATTTCAGATGCTTCTACTAATCCAAAAGATAAAGCAGCAGAATCACCAAAAGCCGATGCAGGTGCTGGAACTAATCCAGTAGCCGCAGCAGCAACACCAACAACTGCAACACCAGATGCTGCTCCCAAAGACGGAGCAACTGATGCAAATGATGACGCAGATTTAATTTCAAGAGTTTCTGCCATCGAAGATCAAATCGCTCAAATATTAGAAATCCTTCAAGGTATGTCTAATATGAACGAGCAAACAATGAATAAAGTTAACGAATTTGCGGCAAGTCCAGCAGAAGATTCAATTAAACCTTCTAAGAAGATAGTTGATGACGTTTGGACCAAAACAAAGAATACATATAACACGAATAAAACTGAAATTGACGAACTAAAAGCACTAATGAAAAAGAATAGCAATTCTAATTATAGTTCTTTTAAGACAAGCAATTAATAAAAAAATAAAAAAAACAAATGGCAAGTACAATTAACTTAAGCGGTCTTAGCACATACACAGACCAATTATCACAAGCCTTAATTTCTGAGGCAGTTTTAGCAGGTACAACATTTAAGTATATCAGCTTAATCCCTGGTGTTCCTTATTCAACCGCTATAAACGTATCAACTTCAACCCTTGTGGCACAAGCAGGCGGATGCGGTTTATCTTCTCCAACTGGTTCAGTTGCTTTAACTCAACGTAACCTAACAGTGTGTCCACTTAAAGTAGAAGAAAATATCTGTGAAGACGATCTTAAACAATACTGGACAGGTAAGTTAATGCAAGATGGTTCTTACGTAGAAGAATTGTCACCAAAACAATTCGCTCAAGTTTATTCAGCTGATAAGGTTGCTAAATTAGGTGCATTGATTGAAGACTACTACTGGTTAGGTTCTACTAATAACCACTATTCTAATAATAAAACATTGTGTAATGGGTTAATGGAATTGCTTGAGTATACTGCAGCAACTGCTTCTACCATCAATGGTAACGGTACTTATTCTGCTGGTTATGCCGCAATGAACACAGTTACTTCTTCACCATTCTATGCCTTAACAATCATAGATAATATGATTAATGCGTTAACATCAGACACAAACGGATCACAAATTCTTACAGAAACTGACTTAACAATCTTTATGTCTTACGCTCAATTTAACACTTTAGTTAGGGCTTTAAGAAATGTTAACTTCTTCCACAATGCGATTGGTCAAGAAGGTCACGAATGGGATTTTACATATCCAGGTCAACCAATACAAATTGTAGCAACCAGAGGATTAAATGGTTCAAACAAAATGATCTTAACATCAGCACATAATCTTTATTATGGTTTTGACGCAGAGTCAGACTATACTAAATTTAGAATCTGGTATGAAGAACTATATGATGACGTTCGCTTCCGTGCTAAGTTCAAACTTGGTGCTCAAGTAGGATTCCCTCAGTATATTGTTATAGCGTAATTTAATAGGCCTATTGGTTGGGGTTTAAAACACCCCTTCCTATCGACCAAATATAAAAATAATTAAAAACAATGGCATGTGTTTTAACAACTGGATATGCTTTAGGCTGTAGAAGCCAAGCAGGTGTCCAACAAGTATACATCGGTTTATGGAATGGTACCGCAATGGGTTATATATATAGCGATGCACCAACCAATATGACTATCGGTACGTTCTCAGGAACTACTGTTTCTTTTCATACTTTCCAACAAACTACTGAGACAGCTAACTTTACATCTGCTGCTGAGATTAACAATGAGAATAACGCTATTCAATATGCTCAAACACTTGAGATAACTTTGACTGGTATGACACCTACATTGGCTAATCAAATTAAGATTCTTGGTCAAGGTGTATGGCGCATTATAATACTGGATAAACAAGGCAACTATTGGTTAATGGGTGCAAATGGTCCAGTTCAAGTATCAGCATCTGCAGCAGGATTAGGTAAAGCAGGCACAGACTTAAATGGTTCAACTTTAACATTCACTTCTAAGGAGACTGCTCCATTAATGGGTGTTGATGCAATTGCCGCTTTAACATTAATTGTCTAATAAAATATTAATTGTTGCTACTATCCGGATAAGAAGTAATGATTGATGGGTAAGGGTTGATGATCGGTTAATAAAAATTTGAAAGGATACAGCCTTGCTCTCGAAAAAAGGGTGAGGCTGTTTTCATTTTAATATATAAAAAGATTAATACTTATGAAATTAAAGAAACAATACGAGTCAATATGGATTAAGGATCCTTTTGGACCTGGTGATGTGTGGACAAAGTCAATACCAGAATCTATGTATGCACATTATTATACACATGGTTACTCAACGATGTTTGATAAAAGTGAAGAAGTAGTTGACCCAAATGGTGAAGAAGTAGTTAACCCAGATACGTATGATAGGGCACCAGATATCCAACCAAAATATAAAAGAGTAAAAACTACTCAACATTACGACAATAACGGCAACAAAATATAAAAGAAAGAATGTTGGTAATAAAGGAAAACGAAAGTAAAGTACTAATTGTAACTTTGCGTGATAAGGCTTCTAACCAAATTGCCCCTTGTTATACATGGCGTTTAACGAATAAGCAATCATTGGAGAATATAGTCTTTTACCAAACGAACAGTTCAACAAGTCCATATTTTGATGCCTTTACTGTATCAATTAGCCCAACCTATTCTGACTTAACAAATGGTGTTATACAAAGCGGGCATGGACAATTTACTTATGAGATATATGAAATGCCAAGTATGGGTTTAACATTGTCAAATGCCATACAAATGATTGAGACCGGTATATTAATTATATCACCAACCCATTCACCTAATATAGTATCTATATTGGATAGCAATAAACCTATACGGATAAATAATAATCAAGACAGAATATGATCGACGAAGAAAAAGCATACCTATATAAAAACGCTATTAAAGTATTCAATTTTGGTATTGGAGCTGACGTTCCACTCTACAAAGAGACTAAGAACATCGGTGGTTGGATAGATTTTGGAGCAGATAATCTGATGCCTAATTACTATTTAGGTCTTATGTCAAGGTCATCTATACATAATGCTATATTAAAAGGTAAAGCACAAATGATAGGTGGTAATGGATTTAATAAAGACGCTATGTCAAATGAAGGGTTAAACTTTCTAATGAATCCTTATAATGAATTAGATTTAGATGAGATATTAGCACGTTGTTCTTATGACTTAGAAGTATTTGGTGCTTTTGCTTTAAATATTATATGGTCTAAAGACAGAACACGCATAGCGGAAATTGCTTATATATCACCTCAAAGACTTCGTATAGCAGTTCCTAATAAGAAATACCCTAATGTAGAAGAATATTATCTATGTGAAGACTGGGAGAACTGGCGCAAGAAAGAAGTGGTTAAGTATCCTGGATTTTCTATAAGGGATAGAAAATCAGCATCACAGATATTATATGTTAAAGAACACAGACCTGGTCGCTACTTCTATGGTGAACCTGAATATACATCAGCAGCACGTTGGATCGAACTTGACTATGAGGTTTCTTATTATCATTTAAGTAACATACAAAATGGCTTCAGCCCTTCATTAATGATAAACTATGTAAGTGATATTCCTTCTGATGAAGAAATGGACTTATTAATTAGACGCACTGATAGGGAATATAAAGGTGCTGGTTCAGCCGGTAAGGTCATTTATACATTCAGTAGGGATAAAGACAGTGCTCCTATAATTACACCAATTGAACCTAATAGTTCTGATGAAAGATTCTTACAGTTAAATGACCAACTTACTCAAGGTGTCTTTACCGGTCATCGTGTAACTAATCCCGCTATATTCGGCGTAAGGGATAAAGGTGGTTTAATTACTAATAAGTCTGATCTGTTGGATAGCTTAGAAGCATTTCAAAGTATGTATATAACACCTAAGCAAAGAATGATTGAAAAGGAACTACAACGCTTAATGTCAATTAATGGTATTACGGATAAAATTGAAATAGCCGAATATGAAATGAAATTCAGTAAGGTAGACTTAACAGTTGCTGATATAATGTCTATTCTAACATCACCATTAAGTGATAATCAAAAATTTGAACTTCTATGTAGTAATGGATATAATGATGAAACAGCCCGTAAATTAATAACTAACAATGATCCCAAGCCCGCAGCACCGACTCCAACAGGCCGTGCAGCACAACGTGGTCCTATAAAAAATAATCCACCAGCATAATGGCCTTTTCTCAGTTGCTTGATACCGATTACCTATTCAGCCGAAGCATGGTTGATGAAAACGTTGATAGTAAGTTACTTACCACATTCATCGTTACTGCTCAGGATAAACAAATCCAGTCCATTTTAGGTGAGAACCTATATAACACTATAATGGATATGGTTTACAATAATACTATAGCAGGCTACTATAATATACTGTTACAGAATTATGTTAAACCGGCACACATGTGGGCCACTATCTACGAAGCTTTACCCTTTATAACTTTTAAGATAACTAACAAATCAGTTGTTGCTAAGACAGCACCTAATGATAATGTAATTACATCTGTAGATTTAAATTGGCTTAGAAACATCGTTAAGAACGATATGGACTTCTATATTCAAAGAATAAGGGAATATATCATAAATAATCCATCGGCGTTTCCAGAGTACTTTACGACGGTTGGAATCGAAAGAATAACACCAAGACGTTCTACTTATTTTTCAGGTATGTATTTACCAAAGACGAGTAAGAAACCTAAAAGGAAGGCTGGTTATAGTGATCCGGATTGTTGTGACCAAAGCGGTACTCCACTCAATTAAATATGAAGAAAAAGAAGAAAGGTGAACGAGGTATAGAGTTAGGAAACCTATTAAAGGTTAAGAAGTATCTCGAAATGGAACTACTTAAACATAATGTATTTAAGAAGTGCGCTGAAATAAATAATTACTCAGATGACAAGAGATGAGGAACTAATAAAATATTTATTAACCTTACGTACCAAGATACAATCACAAAAGAAAGTCGAAGATAAAAGAAGAAAAGCACAGTTTGAAGTTAAACGAGCATTACAGGGGAATCTTCAATGTATTGGTAATTGGGAATTCTTAGGCTTCTCTCATATTGATGGTACATGGATTGGAAAAAATAAAGGAATGATATGAAGGATAGTATAATTCACGTAGCACAGGTTGCTGGAGTAAACGCCACCGCATGGCTAATTACATTTGGAGAAATTAATCAATTATTAACAACTTTGTCTTTATTATCAGCAATTATATTCACACTCTATAAGTTATATAAAGAAATCAAAAGGAATAAGTATAAATAATCTATGCTTCGTAATTGTAAATACTGTAATAAAATATTCGATACTAATATACATGC
>OCZT010003685.1_pt1 | contig 15637 bp, 10 predicted proteins | sample 1539031 | NCBI WGS metagenome assembly OCZT01 (sample SAMEA3539308, study PRJEB22396) | soil metagenome | biome: tundra; feature: field; material: soil | place: USA | collected 2010-05 | depth 0.15 m | reverse complement strand
CAGGATCGCCGAAATCGGGACGCCCGCGGGATCGTCCCATTCGGGAGCGATGACCGGGCACTGGGAGGCAGGGGCGGTGAACCGGGAGTTGGGGTGGGCGGCGGGTTCGGGCGAGCCGGGAGTCCAGTCGCGTCCCTTCCAGTCGGTCAGGTGAGCAGGCGGCGGATCGGTGAGGTCCTCCCACCACACGTCGCCGTTATCGGTGAGCGCGACATTGGTGAAGATGCTGTTGCCCCGCAGCGTCGCGATCGCGTTGGCGTTGGTGGCTTGGTTGGTTCCGGGTGCGACGCCGAAGAATCCCGCCTCGGGATTGATGGCGTACAGCCGGCCGTCGCCGCCGAATCGCAGCCACGCGATATCATCGCCTATGGTCTCGACCCGCCAGCCGGGAATGGCGGGCTGGAGCATAGCAAGATTGGTCTTCCCGCAGGCGGAGGGGAAGGCCGCCGCCAGGTATCTCGCCTCGCCGCCCGGCGGCGTGACCTTGATGATGAGCATGTGCTCGGCCAGCCATCCCTGGTCGCGGGCCATCACCGATGCTATGCGCAGCGCATAGCATTTCTTACCGAGCAGGGCGTTGCCGCCATACCCGGAACCGTAGGACCAGATCTCCCTCGTCTCGGGGAAGTGCGAGATGTACTTGGTCGTGCTGCACGGCCAGGGCACATCAGCCTGGCCCGCCTGCAGCGGAGCGCCGACAGAATGTACTGCGCGGACGTACGAGCCGCGTTCCTCGATGAGCTGCAGCGCCGGTGTCCCCATTCTCGTCATGATCCGCATCGATACCACCACGTAGGGTGAGTCGGTTATCTCGACACCGAGCTGGGAGAAGTCGCTGTCTAGCGGCCCCATGCAGAACGGAACCACGTACATGGTGCGGCCCCGCATGCAGCCATTGAAGAGATCGGCGAAAGTCTTCCGCATCTCATCCGGGGCGATCCAGTTGTTCGTGGGGCCGGCGTCCTCTTGCTTTTCCGAGCAGATGAAGGTCCTGGCCTCGACGCGCGCGACGTCGCTCGGATCGGAGGCGCAATGGAAGCTGTTCGGCCGGATCCGCGGGTTGAGCCGGGTGAATGTGCCCTGCTCGACTAGGAGATCGGTCAGGCGCTCCCATTCAGGATACGAGCCGTCGCACCACACGATGTGATCGGGCTTGGTTAGCTTCGCAACCTCGCCTGCCCATCCGGTCAGCTGGATGTCGCTTGCCAGGACTCGGTCAGCCAGGATAATCTGCCTGGTCATGATATGGCTCCTTCGTAAGACGGAATGAGCATGAAGATCAATCATTGTTCATTCGGGAACTAACAGCACATGCCGTCATGCTCTTGCCGGATCTACGGGCGGCGCAGGGTCAAAAGTCCCGTAAGTGCGGGCTTTGGGTCATGGCTACTTGTCGTATCGAAATCCTTCGTTAATATGCGCGCCAAATCCGAAACACGCTAGAAATATATCTGTAACACTCGGAATGCGGAGCCGGAAGACCCTGATTCGCGGGACCTCAGCCCGTTGCCATGCCCGCTGCTGCGGGTCAGTGTCGGATGTAGCACCCGATCGCACCGGAGTGCCGCCCGGAAGTCCGGGGCTTATCTGCGGCTCGCCTCAGGGAGCACGAAATGTCTGGATACCCGACCGATCACGCAGGGCTCGAGATATTGCCGTTCGACAGGTGCCTGCAATTGCTGGCCACGGTGCCTGTCGGGCGGGTCAGTTTTCTCGCCGATGGCGAGATAGTGGTCCTGCCGGTAAACCATGTCGTCGACGGCCAGGACCCCGTCTTCTGCACGGCCAGCGGATCGAAGCTGTCCGCGGCCGGAGAGCAGGATCTGGTGGCATTCGAGGTAGACGAATATGATAGGCGAACCCGGTCTGGATGGAGCGTCCTGGTCAATGGCCGTGCCCAGGCGGTCTACGAAGAGGCCGAGATCCAGCGCTTGAACCACCTTGGACTGCACCCCTGGGCCACCGCGGTGGACCGTCCGTTCTGGATCCGGATACGACCGGCCTCAATAAGCGGGCGGCAAACACCAGGGGCCAGTTAGCCTTCCAGCCAGCCAAACCCGCCCCGGACTGCCGGGTTCACCCTCCTGCCTTCCCGCGCGCCGCCAACGGCAGCCAGACACAAGATGAGAGGGCGCTCACACGGCAGAGTCGGACCTCGGTCAGCCCATCGGCCATACGCGTAGCCGCACAGATCACCCCGATCGGGTGCGGCACGGGCGGCCGCGCTGGCGACCAGGTCGGCGCGCATATCGGCGGATCTCGCGCACGGTGTCCCGGCCCCGCCGCCACTGTCCGTGAAGGGGCCTGGGTACTGCTACGCGCCCACAGAAGCCGCCAAGGTGAGCATCCCGGCGCCAGGGTGAGCACGGCGGAGACGCCTACTGGACCGGCATGCCGGCAACTGGGGTTCGCCGTGAGTGTCGCGAGGCGCTCGTGGCAAACGACGCGTAACGTACCGCTGCAGCCAGGTCAGCGCACGTTCGCCCCGGTGGTCAAACTGGGGATGGCGATGTTGTGGATATGGGGGCGGGGAAGGCCGTGGGGGCTGGTGTGGTGCTCGAAGGAGGCGACCATCCAGTGCTGGGGCTTGACCGGCGCGAACCGGGTCAGGCCCGTGCCCTGCATGAACTCGAGGGCCGCGTAGTTCGCTGACCAGGCCTGCGACCAGATGGCCTGGAGGTTCTCCCGGAGCTGGCCGGCGCGTTCGGTATCGGCGGCGTGGTAGGTGCGGATCGCGGCCCGGAACACCTGGCTGTGTTCGGCGGTGAGGTCGTCGGGGTCGTCCCAGGTGAGGTCGGCGATCTCGCCGCCGACGGCCAGGTGCCGCAGCGTCGCGTTGTCCACGTCGGCGCCCAGCGGCAGGCCGTGGCTGGGGTATGCCAGGCCGGTCCAGGTGCCGGAGGTCTCGTCGGCCTGGCTGTGGTCCAGCACGTGGGCCAGGTTGTCCTGGACCCAGGTCAGCCGCAGTACGCCGGTCAGGCCCAATCCAGCGGTGATGGTTCCCGCCGACACCGGCAGCCTGCAGCTGGCAGTGCGGCTGTGGGCTGCGGCGGTAACGCGTGCGTGCCGTCCGGGTGCTCGGGTCTTCCAGCCAGCACCGCCAGCGGACCCGGACATGGCCACCGTGCTGCTCCCGGCGTACCTGCGCGAGGTGGAACAGGAAGTGCACCGCCTTGCCAGCATCTGCCTGCCTGACGCGATCCGCGACAGCGTGCTTGCCGCCATCAGGCCGCGTGGCGTCGCCGCGTACGTCGGTGACCCCGTACCGGGACGGCTTGGCGGCTTGGTGGTACCCGTTCGATACCGGCGTAGCTCCGAATACGTCGTTACCCGAGCCGCCAGGGAGCCTCTTGAGGCTCGAGACCTGGCATAGGACACGCTGGCGGGGATGATGCGCCGGCACCCCGCCGAGCAGGCGGCCAAGGAGATAGGCGAGGCGCTTTCCGTTCTGGCCCACAACGCCTGGCCGCAGCCATGACCGTGAGGGTCTGGCGGCCCGTAGCTGACCTGGCGGCACTGTGGCGGTCGTCCCCGTACGTGCAGGAGTACCTGGGCGGCTGCCGCATGCAGCTAGCCTTCTGCGCGTCTGTGGGCGGTGACCGAATGGGGGCCCAGCCGTTCTACCTGGGGATGTACCTGCCTGCCATGGTGAGCTTCAGCCCGTTCGGCCAAGCGCTATGCTCGCAGCCATGGCTGGATAAGGGAGCGAATCTCGCCGAGGCCTATACGGCGATGATCGAGTGGCTGCGGTCTCGCCTGGGCGGCTACCCGTTCGCGGACGCCCCGCAGCTGGATCCCGTCAGCCCTTGGGCCAGATTCACCGTGGCGATGCAGGTGCCATGGCATGCCGAGACGCGCCGGTGGCAGCTGCAACACCGGGCACAGCCGCCGACGTTTCCATTTCTTGCGGTGGATGGCCCGGCCCAACGGGAAACCGGGGCCAGTCTGGGCGCGGCCATTGCGGCCAGCCCGATCGCCGCAGAGGTCGCAGAGCGCTGGAGCCAGCTCGCCGCCGAGGACAAGAACCAGCTAAGCGCGGCGTGCGCGGGAATGCGGCATGCCCGCTACCCGAAACCTGCCGACGTACGAGGAGACGAAGACTTCCGCGAGCTGGCCTGGCGGCAGTTCGTCTTGGACCAAGCGCTGCGATCATTGCCCGAACGGGCACGGGCATTCACCGACGCGTTGACCCGGGTAGACCAAATGATCCAGCAGGCAGCCGTCCTGTTCGGCCAGCTGGTCATGTACAACCAGCTCCGCCAGCTCCCTTATATCGGGCTCGTCGAACAGCTCGATGTCGCAGACGGCTGGCATACCGTCCGCTCCGACTCCTTCGCCTTTGAGCCGATCCGCCGACTGGAGATCATCGGGTTCGACCACCCGTACCCGCGCGGGGTAATGCTCGTGGAGGGGATAACGGACCGGCTCGGGCCATTTCACGGTTCGCTGACCGTGCGAGGGCGCATCCTCCCCGGCAGCGAAGAACTCGCCGCCACTGCGACACCGATGCAGGCCGTTTTCCCCGATCCGCAGATCCCGCAATGGTAAGCAGCCTGTAGCCCCCACTCAGGCGCACGGTCACGGAAAGCCATGTTCTCAGTGCTACCGGCCGACGGCACCGACGAGGTTCGCGGCATGCCAGCCGGTGTCCAGATGGCGGCGCTGCGCAGCATACCGACATCTCCTCCAATCGCAGCGGCCTCCGCCGCGCGGCTCAGCCCGGCGGGCCGCGGGTCGCGGGGTAGCCCAACTGGGAGCCTAATTGGCTGCCAACGGCCACCGTCATCCAGCCACATCCATCCCCACTGAGCCTCGTAATGCCTGGCTAGACGCCATATCCAGCCTCGTTTACCATCACTCAGCCACCCTGCGAAATCGCCTGATACTCAAACAGGTCGTCAGCCGCTCCGACGATGTACAGGCAGGTTCTCGCCGGAAGCTCTCGTTCAAGATGCTGGGAACGGGGCTCCAGATGTGATCTGTCCGCCATGGCAGGCGCTGTATGGCTCCGCTGAGCCGCACGGACAGTCCTGATCGTCAGTAACAGCGTGGGTCGGGTGGAGCCAGCCGTCGGCGGCGGAGCCGTGCGTGTAATCGACGCGGCGCTGCACAGGGAGCAGGTGAACCCAGCCCTGGTCATCCGGCGGAGTGAAGAACACGACGCGCTCGGCGAGACTGCTGGCGTCCCCGAACCCGTACCGGTCGAGCATCGCGTGGTCCACGAACACGCGCCGAGCTCCGTCCGCGGGCATGCTGATGTGAAGTTCGAGACGCGCTGGGCGGCAGGTGACCTTCTCGACGATGCCGCACATCCAGCGGGACTCACCGGGCAGCAGGATCTCACGCGCGTGACCCGGGTTGACGCAGGCAGCGTCGTCGCAGGCATAGGCCAGTTCCGCACCGTCGGCGGGGACGTGGAGGAAGGCTGTGTAGGCGATCCGTTGCGCGTCGGCCAGGCTCGCGTCCTCGGGGAAGAAGAACGCGAACGGGTTCGTCCAGTCCTGCTGGTCGCCGTCAGCGGCTGCCCGGCTGCTGGCCTGGTCCAGCATCGAGCGTGCCTGATCGGGCGACAGGTAGATCCCGAGATCACGAAGCGGTACGCATTCCCCTTCGGGGGCCAGTTGCCGGCCTGTTTCCTCCGTCTCATCCGCCTCACGCGCCGGATCGTGATCGGCCGCCGGCGGGGCGGCCTCGGCGGGTCCCTCCCATCCGCAGGTCTCGCATATTCTCGTCCAGCTGTGGTTCCCGGCATGTTCGACCCGGAGCTGATAGGACGCGCAAGCCGGGCACCGCTCGGGCACGCCGAGGTGGTGCCGGCGCACCGCAACAATGAACGCCTCGATGGTCTGGCTGACCGCTGACAGGGCGATCTGGGCATCGGGTCGGCCAGCGGCACGGGCGTGGGTCAGCCAGGCGACATAGTTCCAGGTCTTCTCGCTGAGCGCCTTCAGCAGCGCCCGCAGGTACTGCGTACTGCTGCCCGTGGCCACTGACTCGGCGCATACGCTGGCCCACGCCTTGAAATTGCCCTTCTGCAATTCGGAGGCGCCTGCATCCGTCTGATACCCCAGGTCGGCGAGTTTCGCCGCCAAGGTGAGCAGCGTCTCCCGCAGCCGCATTCCGACCGCCTGGAAGTCTTCTACTTCCCTGGCCCGGTCCAGGCTCTCGCTCGCCACGTCCAGCCGCCGGGCAACCTCAAGGACCCACGCGTCCTGGCGTCTAGCCTGGAGCGGCTCCCTCGCCATAACCCGGCTCATCAGGCCGATATGGAAGGACAAGGCGATGTCCATGCTCTTGATCTGGTCCTGGCTGTACAGGTTCACCGGATTGGTGATCACCCACCAACGGCCGTCGCTGGTATGGGCGTCCCAGACGTCATACTGATGACCGAGGACATACTCGCTGGTCAGCTTTTCCACATGCTCGATCTCGAAGTCGTCCCCCGACTGGGAGCGGAGATACTCCTCGATCTGCCGCCGTTCGTGCGCTGGCGTCTCCATGACGTCAAGCATGCCAGCAGTAACGATCAGCAGTCGCCGTACCGCTTTCCACCGCCACGAACTACTCAGTAGCGAGGCGGCAGCGCAACAGGGAGGAACCGGACTACTGCGTCTACGGCGCCTAGCCGATTCAGCCCGGCTTCCAGCTGGCAGCAAGATGCAAAGAACGGGACTGCCCTGCACCAGTCTTCACGGACTCCAGGCAAGTGCCGGCAACACCCGCATATGCCGCATAGCGCGCGTGTTGGATCGAGGCGGATCCGTTCATTGCCCGGGTTCCTGCCGTCGTGCGGTGGCACGTGCGCTAAGCAAGGAAATCGCGCAGGGCGGCACTGACCAGATCCGGCGCTTCTTCCGGCAGGAAGTGACCGGTCGGCAGCGCATGCCCGCGAATGTCGGGAGCGTACTGGCGCCAGACGGTGAGCGGGTCGTAACCGCGGCCGACGAATCCCTGTGTCCCCCACAGCACCAGGACCGGGCAGCCGATTCTGTGCCCGGCGGCGAAGCTCTCCTCGTCGTGCACCAGGTCGATGCCCGCCGCCGAGCGGTAGTCCGCGCACGAGCCCGCGATCGTCCCCGGGTCACCAAAGCAGCGGATGTAGTCGGCCATCACCTGCGGGTCGATGCTGGCGCCTTCTCCCAGCAGCGGGCCGGTCAGGGACCGGACCCAGTAGCCCGGGTCGGCGGCGATCATATGCTCGGGCACGCCGTTGGCGGCGGCGAGGAAGAACCAGTGGTAGTACGCCGTTGCCATGGCCCGCGTCACGTTGCCCAGCACGTGGCGGGTCGGCACGATGTCCAGCACGGCGAGCCTGGTGACGGCGTCCGGGTGGTCCAGGACCAGCCGGTGCGCGACCCGGGCACCACGGTCGTGCGCGACCAGCTGGAACTGCCCGAAGCCCAGCTGGCGCATCAGCCCGGCCTGGTCACCGGCCATGAACCGCTTGGAATACACCAGCCCGGCGGCATCCGGAGCGGGCTTGCCGGAATCACCGTAGCCGCGCAGGTCGGCCAGCACGACCGTATGGTCCCGGGCCAGGACGGGAGCCACCTGGCGCCACATGAGATGGTTCTCCGGATAGCCGTGCAACAGCAGCAACGGGGCGCCCGACCCGGCCACGGCACAGTTGACGGTCACGCCCTCCACGTCCATGCGCCGGTACTCGAAGCCAGCCACCCGCAACGCAGAGGCTTCCGTGCTGGCACCCTGTACGGTCATAGTCGTCGCTCCTCAGCAGGGCCACAGACCCGGATCCCATGGCGTCAGGCCAGCGATGACGTCATCCCCAGCAGGTCCCGGTATCGTAGCCGCACCCTTCGTCCCAACCCCAACTTTCCCAGAGGTCACAGCCTCCGCATTCAAGTACGTCGCTAATCCTACTTCAATTCGACTACAGATCCAGGTTAATAGACAGCGGCGGTGACTGTACGAACCTATATTTGAAATCGAGCAGTTGGTCCGCTAAGGTCTAGAGCAGGATGGCCAAGAGGCGGGGATCCGGTGATGAGCGATACGACGGACGGCGGGATAGGACAAGCCGGCTGGTCCGACCCGGACCCTGACCACGTACTCACCTGGCGACAGCAAAGGATCCTGCAGGCCATCGCAGACTTTGCGCAGCACCGCGGCTATGCGCCCAGTTTGCGCGAGATCGGCGAGGCAGCCGAGCTGGCCAGCACGTCTAGCGTCTCCTACCAGCTCTCCGTCCTGCAGCGCAAGGGATATCTCCGGCGCATCCCCGGGCGCCCGCGCACGATAGAACTGCGCCTGCCCGGGCAGCCGGCTGTCCGCTTGGAGGTCGAGGACCTGGCGGCCGCAACGGAACTCCTGTCCCAGCGCGCGGACTATGTTCCCGTCACCAGCCACGGCCAGATCGCCGCGGGGCGCCAGAACCTGGCCCACGAGGTCATCGGGGATACCTGGGAGCTGCCCAGGGAACTCACCGGCGACGGGACGCTGTTCCGCCTCCGGGTCCGCGGCGACTCCATGATCAACGCCGCGATCACAGATGGGGACGTGGTCGTGGTGCGTCAGCAGCCGCAGGCTGAGAACGGCGAAATCGTAGCGGCCATGATCGACGGGGAGACGACGGTCAAAACCCTGCAGCGGGCGGACGGCCAGGTCTGGCTGATGCCGCACAACCCCGCGTACAAACCGATTCTCGCTATGGACGCCACTATCCTCGGCAAGGTCGTCGCCGTACTGCGCCGTGTCTAACAGAGGACCAGGCGGGGTAGCGACATCGAAGCTGGCCCGAGCTCTACGAGTTCATTTTGGTTAGCAGTTTACGGCCAGCAGTCGTGGACGGGCTGCATGTTATGCAGCGCGCAGCGCTTGGGGTGAACTCCGCTTGTGCCGCATAGTGCACCTGCGCCGCGGCTAGCGGATTCTGCCGGCCATGCGCTGGCTGCCATCGCGGCGGCCACCAGCACGCCGAGACGGTCGAGGTCTGCCGGAGAGCGCAGGTGAAGCTCGATCCAGTCGCGGCGCGACGGATCGTGACGGACGGCGGGCATCGTGACCGAAGTCTTCCCGGACCCGCACCCAGCCCGCCCGCGTGATCCGCAGATCGATCACGCCGGGTGCTTCCAGGTGGGCAATTTCCCGGCTCCCGGCGAACAAGGCCGGCTTATCGCCATAACGAGAACGACGTTCCACGGCCGGGCCAGCCGCGAGCATGGACGTGACGAAGGCCTCCCACCGCAAGTCATCCTGGTCACGGCTCATGTCCGCGATAGTAAGCGGGAGGCGTGAAAAGCAGCCCGCAGTCTTACTCATCTGCCGCGATGAGGGAAGTCCAGGCGAGGACGGATCATGGAGTGCGTTCGTCACGTCGTCTCCTCGCTAGCAAGTGCGGGCCGCTAGCTCCGGAGCTGATTGCAAGCCGTGGTGAGCAGGTCAGCAGCAGCCGCGCGTTAAGCCGTTCAAGGCTGCTGCGGGATCACGTTCAGGTAGGCCGGCGGCCGGACAGGCATTGGGTGATCTGAGTGCTGCCGCGCTGGCGAGAGAAGAGCCCGGTCAGTACGGGCATCGGCGAAGATCAACTAGAAAAGCCGAAGATCGGTAGTTCCGCCCTGCCCCCAGGCCTGACCGGCCACGTGCTGATCAGAGCATGGTCCCGGAGGTGTCAGCCATCGCACGGCGGTGTTTCAGATGCGCATCACCGGCGCATCACCGGAGCATGCAGGCCGCTACGATCGAAAGCAGACGGTCATGCGACGGCGCCGTGTCCGCCGAGCCAAGGCCAAGCCACTGCGCAGCAACGTCAGCGGACCGCGCCGGCGGCCAGCAGGAGGTTGACCGCGGTCGCGTCTTTTCGGGTCGTGGCGTACGCGCTGACGGAGGCTGTGATCGCGCGGGCGGTGCTGCGGGTTGAGACCGGAAGCACTCCTGGCCCGCCAGGCCTTGCGTGCTACTGGCGGCGACGGGTTCGCTCGGAGGCTGGCCCTGATCATCAGCGGGTGCTGGTGCGCTCGACGACCTCCCAGCCGGGCGGCTCCTGCCCGTCCGGCAGGCGGTGGCCGAGGGCAATGCGGGCGCAGCGGCGCCCCTGGTCACGCAGCGACTGCCGCACCGTGGTCAGTCCCGCCGGGCCCGCGGCGTCAGTGTCGTCCCAGCCGGTGATCGCCACGGCACCGGGCACGGCCAGGCCGGCCCGGGCTGCGGCCCGGAGCGCACCGAGGGCCAGCTCGTCGCTCATCGCGGCGATCGCGTCCGGCGGATCGGCGCCGGAAAACAGTTCGTCGGCGAAAGCTTCACCGAGCCCGGCCGCATTGGCCTGGCACACGGCGACCCGCAGGTCGCCCGGGGCGCCGCCGGCTTCGCGCCAGGCGTCGAGCAGGCCTTCCCACCGGCGCCTGGTCACCGCGTAGGTAACGGAGGAGTCCGGCGGCCCGGTGACCAGCGCCCGGACGCGGTCGCGGTTGGCCGGAAAGCTAAGTACCGCCGGCCGGGTGGCGCCGGCGAAGGCCAGCTCGCCGATCGCCGCGGCGGCGGCCCGGTCGTCGATGCCGACCACGGGCAGTCCGGGGCGGCCTGGGCCCGCCTGCACGACCGCGGGCAGCCGGCGGGCCGCGACCGCGTCAAGCACCGGGTCGTCGTCGCTGGTGGTCCACACGATGAACCCGTCTACCACCGCCTCGGCGACCCGCTGCACGTCGCTGTCGGCTCCGGTGGTCGGGACCAGGGTGAGGCCGGTCTCCTCGTCCGCGCAGACCTCCGCCACCCCGGCCAGGAACCGGGCCGCCTGCGGGTCGTCGAAGGCGTAGGTCAGGCGCTCGCCGAGGACAACGCCGAGGCTGCCGGCCCGGCCCCGGCGCAGCGACCGGGCGCCGGGATGCGGGCCGGGGTAGTCGAGCTTCTCCGCCGCCGCCCGGACCTTCGCCGCGGTAGCGGGCGCCACCCGATCCGGCTGTGAGTACACGTAGGAGGCGGTCATCTGGGACACCCCGGCCGCGGCGGCAACCTCCCGCAACGTCGGACGACCCCGTCGCCGGGCCGCTCTCACACCATCTTGAGCCACCCTCACACCCTAGCTGTGTATCGATATACAATGCCTGTTGTGTATCGATACAAAACCCGCCGTGTCACGCCTGCCCGCCGCGCGGCGCCGCCGCGCGGCGCTGACGCCGGGGTGTTCCGGGACGCGCCGACGCTGCTGTGCTACGGCGCGCTGGCAGGCTACGCGTACTGGCTGTACGCGTACGGGCCCGCGCTGGCCCTGCTCCGGTCCGAGCTGCACTTCTCCTACACCATGCTCGGCGTGTACTCGGCCATCTGGTCGGCCGGGGCGGCCCTGGCCGGGGTGAGCTTCGCCCCGGTCGCGCGCCGCCTGCCCCGCGCCCCCCTGCTGTGGTCCTCGATGGCCGGCGCCACCGCCGGGATCGCCCTGTTCACCGCGACCCGCACCGTCGCCCTCACCCTGACCGGCGCCGCGATCACCGGCTTCGCCGGCACCGTCCTGCTCACCTGCATCCAGGCGATCCTGTCTGACCGGCACGGCGAGCGCCGCGACCGGGCCCTGGTCGAAGCCAACGTGGGCGCGGCCGGATGCGCGGTGCTCGCCCCGCTGCTGCTCGGCCTGTTCCAGGCCACCCCGCTCGGCTGGCGCGCGGCCCTGGCCCTGCCCGTGTTCCTCCTGGCCGGTCTCTACCTGCGCTACCGGCACCAGCCGCTGCCCCCGCCGCCGGCCGCGCGGCCCGCCGGGCACCAGGCCCGGCTATCCCGGTCCTGCTGGCTGCTGGCCGCCATGGTCGCCGTGGGCATCGCCATCGAGTTCTGCCCGATCTATTTCGGCACCGAAGTGCTCACCTCGACCGGACTGCGCACCGCCGCGGCCGCCACCGCGATGAGCGGCTTCTACCTCGGCATTCTCCTCAGCCGGATCGGCGGCGCGTATCTCATCCGCCGCGCCGGGCGGACCGTGCCGCTGCTGTGCGTGTCGCTGGCCGTCACCACCGCCGGTTTCGGCATGTTCTGGCTGGCCGGCCAGCCTGCCCTCGCCATCGCCGGGCTGACGGTGTGCGGGGCCGGCCTGGCCAACCTCTACCCGCTGTCGCTGGCACTCACCCTGGCCGCCGCGCCCGGCAACGGCGACACCGCCAACGCCCGCACCCAGCTGCTCGGCGGCATCCTCGTCATCGCCGCCCCCTACCTGCTCGGCACGCTCGCCGACCATTTCGGCCTGCACGCCGCGTTCACCATCGAGCCGGTGCTCATCGGCGCCGCCGCGCTGCTACTCCTGGCCGGCCTCCGGCTCTCGCGGCCAGCCCGCTTATCCTTGGCCGGTGCGGATTCTCGCGGCGTGCGCTCTGGAATTACCGAACGAGCTGCATCCCGCCCCGGCTCAATCACGCGTCATACGGGTTGGCTGACGCCCCGTCGGCTAGCTCGCTAGTCTGGACCGGAACCGATCCGCAGGAGGTGCCGCGGGCCGAGCCAGCAACCGCAAGAAGGCACAGCGCCAAGCCGACCGGCCTCGCAAGAATCAGGCCACCGCGGCGTGGCAAGCCTGGACCAACGGCGCCGAACCAGTTCCCGCCAGAGCGCCCCCATGGCGGCCGACTTCGCTCGGCGATCGGTTCTACGGTGACACTTTCATTGACAGAGCGCGGTACGTGCCGTCCCTGGCAACCACGGAGATCCCGGACGCTGCAGTGATCGCCGCCGACCCGGGTCACTGCAATATCGCGGCCTACGCCCTGATCCGCGCGGTCCTCTTCGATGATCTCGGGCTGGATCACCCGGCGGTGAGCAACGTGCTCGACGCGCTGGCCCGCGTCGCCGAGGCCGAAGTTCCCGGAGGAGGACGCACCGGTCTTCTCACCGGGCGGGTGCGCGCTGGTGGACGGGGTCTGGGCGGCGGTAGGACCGGACTCGCTCACCGAGATCCTCGGCATGCTGGCCGCGGTGCTCGACGGCGTCGTCCCCGGCCTGGACGGCCGGATCGCCGCCGACGCGCTCATCGGCGCCTTCCCCAACCACTTCGAGTGCGAGCACCCCTGTGATGCTGAACTGCTGGAGCGCCTCGCAGACTTTCACGGCGACGCCATCGTGAATCTCGTCCGGCCCGGCGCCGTAAAGCCCGCCGACGCCCTTCAGGTGGGACTGAGGCTGCTGTCCGCCCTGGCTGCCCTGTGCCGCAGCGACTCGGTCTCACTCCTCCAGCCAACGGCCTGACCGTCGCTCGCTCCCGTGAGGAGTCGATGACGTCGGCGTACTTGGCGTGCACGACGCGGCGCTTGAGGGTGAGTTCCTCGGTCTCCGCCGTCGGCAGCAGGCGGTACCGCTTAACCTGCTGGACCCGGCCAGGCGTTCGTTGGCGGCGGCGATCCCCGGCCAGCACCTGCGGGCCGGAGGCCAGCGCCGCAAGCGGCGTGACGCGCAACACGAATGCTGTCCCAGCCGTTGAACGAGGTCAGCGCGGCGGCCAGGGACGGTCCGAGAGGCCAAAGATGTACGTCGCATGTCTCGCAAGCCGCGGGTTGCAGGTCGAGATCTTGTCCCCGCTACTAGCAGTTGCACAGACAGAGAAGGCCAGCGGGCGGCGGCTTGCCCGTAATCTCGAAGGTATGACCGTCGCGGCGACCTTGTTCCGGTTCGAGGATTCCTACGCCCGCGAGGTGCCCGGCCTTTCCGTGCCGTGGACTGCGGCCTCGGCGCCCGCCCCCGGACTGCTGATGCTCAACGAGGAGCTGGCGGTCGAGCTGGGCGTCGATCCCGCGGAGCTGCGGGAGCCGCCGGGCGTCGCGCTGCTGGCTGGGCAGGCCCCGGAGGGGGTCACGACGGTCGCCCAGGCCTACGCCGGCCACCAGTTCGGCGGCTACTCGCCGCGCCTCGGGGATGGCCGCGCGTTGCTGCTCGGCGAGGTGATCAATACACAGGGGCGCCGCCGCGACCTCCATGTCAAGGGGTCCGGGCGCACCCCGTTCTCCCGGGGCGCCGACGGCAAGGCCGTGGTAGGGCCGATGCTGCGCGAGTATGTCATCGGCGAGGCCATGCACGGCCTCGGCATCCCCACCACGCGGGCGCTCGCGGTGGTCGCCACGGGCGAGCAGGTGCTCCGGGAAAGGGCGCTGCCGGGCGCGGTGCTCACCCGGGTAGCCGCGAGCCATCTGCGCGTGGGCACGTTCCAGTACGCTGCCGCGTCCGGCGACCGGGACCTGCTGTGTGCACTCGCCGGCTACGCCATCGCCCGTCACTACCCGGCGGCCGCCGGCGCCCCGAACCGCTACCTGGACCTGTACCGGCGCGTGGTCGAGGCGCAGGCGTGGCTGGTGGCCCGGTGGATGCTGGTCGGGTTCGTCCACGGGGTTATGAATACCGACAACACGACGATTTCCGGCGAGACCATCGACTATGGCCCGTGTGCGTTCATGGACGCCTTCGACCCGGCCGCGGTGTTCAGCTCCATCGACGAGCGTGGCCGCTATGCCTATGGCAATCAGCCGAGGATCCTGCAGTGGAATCTGGCCCGGCTGGCTGAGGCCCTGCTGCCTCTGTTCGACGACAATAGCGAGGCCGCGGTTGAGGCGGCCACCGAGGTGCTGAACGGGTTCCCTGCCGCGTACGAGCGGCACTGGGCCGAGGGCATGGCGGCGAAGCTCGGGATCGCGGCGCCGGACCGGGCTCTGGTGGAGGACGTCCTGAAGCTGATGCGGTTGCAGAAGGTCGATTTCACGCGTTTCTTCCGCGCGCTGTCCGCCGGCACCGCGCGGACGCTGTTCACTGAGCCGGAACCTTTCGACGCCTGGGCCGCCCGCCGCGAGGTCCTGCTGCCCGCGGACCGTGCCGCGGTGGCCGCCGCGATGGACCAGGTCAACCCCGTCTATATCCCGCGCAATCACCGCGTCGAAGAGGCGCTTGCGGCGGCGACCGATGGCGAGATGGGGCCGTTCCGCCGTCTCGTAGACGTCGTCTCCCGCCCCTTCGAGGAGCGGCCCGGCTTGGAGGACTACGTCGGTCCGGCACCCGTGGGCTGCGCCCCGTATGTCACCTACTGCGGCACCTGAGCGATGAGGCCAGGCCAGCCTGGCTGCGGCCCTCACGATCGTCTTTGAGCTCGCCAGATCGCGCCGGGTTGCGCACCGCCGCCCGGGAGCTGGTGATGTGGGATGGCCAACAGCAGACAGGCTCAGGGGCTGGATCGCCCACTACGAGCGTGTGGTGCGGATCAGTCAGGAGCAGACGGCAGCACATGCCCGAAGGGGAGCCCGAGCCGTCTGGACGGGCCAGGCCCTTTACCCCGCGGTGCTTTTCGGCCGCAAAGGCAACATCGTCGTTCACCTGTCACTCACTGACGACGGTCTTCTCTATTGCCGGTATGGCCAAACGGTACGTGTCAAGTCAAATGAGACACAGGGTTCTGCTGTTCCCTAAGCTGCCTCCTGGGACGGATGCTGCTTAACGTCGCTGTTGGTGACCGGCTTGTTGATCCAGGCCGTGACGGGCATCTTGGGTGCCCTGGGGCGGCGGGTGAAGCGCCGCGGGTTCGCGGCGCAGGCGGCGTTCAGCACGGCCTGGCGTTTGTCCTGGATCGCGGGCGCGGTGCCGATATGCACCGAGTACGGGGTGTGCAGGGCTCAGATCTCCGGCAAGCTACCCGGTTGGATTCTGCTGACCTGCTCGGATAACGCTG
>OCZT010003684.1_pt1 | contig 15639 bp, 14 predicted proteins | sample 1539031 | NCBI WGS metagenome assembly OCZT01 (sample SAMEA3539308, study PRJEB22396) | soil metagenome | biome: tundra; feature: field; material: soil | place: USA | collected 2010-05 | depth 0.15 m | reverse complement strand
GCAAGTCACTGATTTGCCCGTCGGGCACATCAGAACCGCGGCGCCGGGCTTGCCGGCAACCCTCACGGTGAGGAGGCGCTTGCGCCGTCTCGAACCATGAGGCCCGCGGCCCATCCTTCGGGACGCGCGCAAGAGCGCGCTCCTCCCGAGTGAGCGCGAATGCGCTCATCCGGGGATGAGGGTGAGATTGCGGGGCGGCAAAACCAATGGGTCCGCGCAGGGCACGGCAGCGGAACTGTCAAAGCGTCTCTTGCTTGTGTCCGCATTCCTTGCAGGCGAATTTGACGCGGGTCGCGCCCTTTGCCGCCGAGACGCGATTCGGCGCGCCGCATTTGCCGCAGGTGGTCTCGATGCGGGTATTGCCCTGCTTAACGACAATGGTCTTGCGCTCCATGGTCTCGCGGATCAGGCGCTCGGCCTCTTCGCGCATCGACTGCTTCGACATCTGCCTGCACCTGTCATGAAAAACGCCACCGGAGCAGCCTTATAGCACCGGCTTCGCATTTTTTGAGGCCGGACACCAAAAATCGTCCCGGCAACCACGGACGGCTGCGGGGCCCGACAATATAGGGCCTTTATCATTTCGGGCCGGGATTGCGACCTCCCAAGGTCCGGGCCAACGCCGATCTGACCCGAGCCGGGAAGCGTGGTATCCTCAAATTCGGAGCCCCTTGATTTTTTCCTTGGCCTGGCAGCAACGATGTCCTCAGCAGACGACCTTGACCAAACAGGTGACGCATCGCGCCGGAGCCGGCAAAGGCGGAACTCGCTGCTCCTGCTGCTGGCCGGTGGATTGCTTCTTTTCGGTATCGCCGCAGGCGCGCTGTATTACGCGTTGCGGCCGGTAACTCTCCGGATTGCCGTCGGACCGCCGGGAAGCGACGATCAGAAGCTGATCCAGGCGTTGGCGCAATCCTTTGCGCGCGACGGCAGTGCCGTCAGGCTGTTTCCGATAACAACCGGCGGAGCGGTGGAAAGCATTGCTCTTCTTGCCGCTTCCAAAGCCGATCTTGCGGTCGCTCGCGCCGATCTGGATATGCCGGGCGACGCCGAAACCGTCGCCATCGTGCGCAAGAACGTCGTTGTTCTGTGGTCGCCTTCCGGCCTTCCGGGCAAGGGCTCCAGGAAACCGCCGGCACCGAAAATCAAGGAGATCGGCGATCTCGCGGGACATCGGGTTGGCGTTATCGGCCGGACGCAGGCGAATGCCTCGTTGCTGAATGTTATCCTGACTGAATCGGGCGTCGCTCCCGACAAGGTTGAGGTCAAGCGGTTTGGCACCAACCAGATCGCGGAGCTGACCGGCGACCCGACCATCGATGCGTTCATGGCAGTTGGCCCGCTGGACAGCAAGATCACCTCCGAGGCACTCGCCGCGACCGCGCGCACCAGAGGCGAGCCAAAGTTTCTCGCGGTCGACGTATCGGAAGCAATCGCCCAGAAGCACCCGCTGTATGAATCCGAGGAAATTCCGGGCAGCATCTTCAGTTCGTCGCCAGCCAGACCGGATGACAAGATCGAGACGATCAGTGTGAATCACCTGATCGTCGCGCGAAAATCCCTGTCTGACACCACGGTCGGCGCATTCGCCCGGCAACTGTTCGCCATTCGCCAGACGCTTGCCAAGCAAGTGCCGGGTGCTGCGCACATCAAGAAGCCGGACACCGATAAAGACGCCGAACTGCCGGTACATCAGGGAGCGGCAGCCTACATCGACGGCACCGAGCGCACGTTCCTTGAGAGGTACAGCGATTACTTCTGGGCCGCCATCCTGGTTCTCTCCGGGCTCGGTTCGGGTGGCGCCTGGTTGCGTCACTATTTGAAACGAGACGAAAGCGAGCAAAGCACACTGCATCGAGACAAAATCCTGGGGTTGATTGCCAAGGTGCGCGTAGCGGAAGCTCCGGAAGAATTGCTGGCCATGCAACGCGAGGTGGATGGCGTGCTCCGTGAAGCGCTCGACGCTTACGATGACGGCGCGATCGAAGAGGAAGATCTGTCGGCCCTTGGCCTCGTGCTTGAGCAGTTTCATTATGCCGTTGCCGACAGACGCGCGGCGATCGGTGCGAGCGCGCCCGAGCTGCCTCGCTTGCGCGCCCGATAGGCCGCTTCAGGGCGAACGGACGTAAGTGCTGTTCTGGCGGGAGCCGCTTCAGACGGCCTGAACCCCCGGCTCACGTCTCGACAATGACGTAGCTGTCCTCGATGTGAACCGGGAAGGTTTCGGCCACATAGGGGCCCTTGGCCGGCGTCTCGCCATCCTCGATCACGACCGGATAGGTCCTGACCTTGACCCGCTTCGGATCGAACCAGGATTGCCCGGTGCGCATGTCGAATTCCCATCCGTGCCAGGCGCAGCGGAGCTGTTCGCCGACCCGCGACCGCTGATAGACGCCGGGCTCGCTGGACGTGAGCCGCGCCACGCACGCCGCCTTGTCGAGCGGCGCGCCTGCGTGCGGACAGCGATTGAGCAGCGCGAAGAACTCGCCGTTGACGTGGAACACGACGATGTCGCGGCCGTCGATGTCGACCACCTTGTTGCCGCCGGGCGGAATCTCCGTGGTGCGGGCGACGATGTGGCGGGTCATGCGCTAGTCTAAGTCCCCGATGCTGAAGCGATGTTGCGCAAACCGGCGAGCCGCAGAATGGATTGGGCGGCAAGTTTTTGCGCCAATTCCATGCTGCTTTGGTCGGGGGCGCTGTCCGCTTCGTCCAAATAGATGTTCGACAATTGCTCGGCGCGGCGCAGCGCGCGGCGCTTGACCTGCTCGATCTCTGCGGAGGCGGGATCGACGCCGCCCTCGTCAGGTGGCATCAGGAAATGCGGCGGCAGGCGGGAAGGATCCATGCTCAGGACATAGTCGCGCTGGGCGGGGCTCAATCCTTGCGACCAGGCGATGATGTCCTTGAGGAGAAGACTTTCCAGAAGCGCTGCCGATGCGGGCTCGCCGGTTCCATCGGGAGCCGCGGTCTCATCGGCCGCGATTTTCCGCTCGGCCCTCCAGGCCAGCCGCCGCTCGTGGCGCAGCAGATTGCCGTCGGACAGCGCTTCGTGCGCCAGCTTTTCTGCCGTCAGCCGGACGCGTGGATCTTCGGCAAGCGCGATGACGTAGGTCCAGAACACGAAGGCACGCTGGCGGTGGCGGGTCGCAAGCGCCCACGCGATGTAAGGCGTCGACAAACTGGAATCTTTGATGTCGGCGATTTCCGCCGCGGGCACGAGATCGATCGGCGTCCAGCGCAAATCGGCGATATCGGGACGCCTGCCGCAGTCGGCAAGACACGCAGCGGACAAGCGGTCGCAACGATCGCGCTCGCGCGTCGCAAGAACCTCGAAGACAGAGCGCACCGGCCAGAAGCGCTCATCCATCTGCGTGGCAAGCGCGCCGTATCGCTGGGCCGCCTTTTGCGCCAGATCAAACGCAATCGCGTACAGCTCGCTAAGGCTTTGCACGGGAACTGGCGGTACTGCGGTCAGAAGCGGCTCTTTGCGCATGTCGGGTTCCCTCCGGCCGTAAGTCTGACTTGATCAGAGTGCCGTCAGTTTGATCCAGCGCAACAACTATCCTGCTTCGGTGCTCTAAGCGGAGCCTGCGATCCAGAACAACGGCGTTCTGCTGAAATCTGGAACATGCATTTTGCGAAAACCCGTCAACATTTATGTCCTTTTGGGAACTCTGGCCCTTTTCGGCTGGATTGCGATGCTTGGAGAGGCGCGCGCCGCAGGCCGGCTGAACGATTACCTTGGCAAGGCCGAGCCGGCCGAACTGGTGGCAGGCGCGAATCGCTTTGGACCGCCGCAAGGCGATCCCGCGATTGTGGGCGCATACAAGGATGATCAACTGCTCGGTTTCGTTTACCTGAACTCCGATTTTGCCAACGCGACGGGCTACTCCGGCAAACCGATCCAGGTTCTGGTCGGCATCGATCCGAAGGGCGTGCTGACGGGCCTCAAGCTCGTCGAGCACAAGGAGCCTATCGTGCTGGTGGGCATTCCGGTAAAGCGCATTCTGGAAGCGGTCAACAAGCTGATCGGCACCGACATGGACCGCGTCGTACGCGGAGCCGCGCCCGCGCCCCAGGTCGATATCGTCAGCGGCGCGACGGTAACCGTGCTGGTGATGGGCGACAGCATCGTCCGCTCCGCGACCAAGCTCATCAGGAGCGGTCGGCTCGGCACTCAGGGCAACGCGATCGCCAGCGCGGCGCCGCAGGCCAGCAAGACGATCGATCCCGGCAAGAGCGAAATTCGCGACTGGCAGAGCCTCGTCGGCGACGGTTCGGTCGGTCGGCTGATCCTCACAATTGCCGACGTGAACAAGGCCTTCGAAAAATCCGGCAATGCAGGCGCGACCGCGCATCCGGAAGAGGGCGATGCGGACGATACCTTCATCGACCTCTATGTCGCGGATGTCGCGGTGCCGACGATCGGCCGCAGCCTGCTCGGCGACGACGGCTACAATCGGCTGGCCGGCAGGCTGAAACCAGGTCAGCAGGCGCTGATCGTCGCGGGATCGGGCCGCTATTCGTTCAAGGGGGCTGCCTACGTCCGCGGCGGGATCTTCGACCGCATCGAATTGATCCAGGACACCAACAGCATCCGTTTCCGCGACCGCGACCACACGAGACTGGGGAATCTGGCGGCCGAAGGCGCACCTGACTTTCCCGAGATTGCGCTGTTCGTGGTGCCCCCGGAATTCGCGCTCGATCCGACCGAACCTTGGATGCTGCAACTGCTGGTCCAGCGCGTCGTCGCCACACGGGAAAAGGCCTGGCTCACCTTCAATCTCGGCTACACGCTTCCGGATGCCTACATGAAGCGTGAGCGGGCCCCGCCGGTAAAGCAGCAGACGACCTCGTCTCCTGCGGCATCGCCGGCAGCACCAGCGAGTGCAAAACGCGACGGCGCGGCATACTTCGCCGCCGAAGATGAACCGCTGTGGATGAAAATCTGGCGTGGCGACGTCGTCAAGATCGGCACGACGATCGTCGCTCTCGGTGCGCTCACTCTGATCTTCTTCTTTCAGAATACCCTGGTGCGCCGCCCCACGGTCTATACGTGGGTCCGCCGCGGCTATCTGCTTTTCATTCTGGTCTGGCTCGGCTGGTATGCCAATGCCCAGCTTTCGGTGGTCAACGTTCTGACCTTCGCCAATTCGTTGATAACCGGCTTCAACTGGGAATACTTCCTGTCAGCCCCGCTGATCTTCCTGCTCTGGGCCTCGATCGCCGCGGCACTTCTGTTCTGGGGACGCGGGCCATTCTGCGGCTGGCTGTGCCCGTTCGGCGCGCTGCAGGAATTGCTCAGCAACATCGCCAAGGCGGTGAAGATCCCGCAATACAGATTGCCCTGGGGCCTTCATGAGCGGCTGTGGCCGATCAAATACATCATCTTTCTCGGTCTGTTCGGCATGTCGCTTTACTCCACGGCATTCGCGGAGCAACTGGCCGAGGTCGAGCCCTTCAAGACCGCCATCATCCTGAAGTTCGCGCGCGAGTGGCCGTTCGTCATCTACGCGCTGACGGTGCTGTCAGCCGGACTGTTCGTCGAGCGGTTCTTCTGCCGCTACATGTGCCCGCTTGGCGCCGCGCTCGCCATTCCGGGCCGCATCCGGATGTTCGAGTGGCTGCGGCGCTGGCCGGAATGCGGCTCGCCGTGCCAGCGCTGCGCCAATGAGTGTCCGGTGCAGGCCATTCATCCGGAGGGTCATATCAACGTCAATGAGTGCATCTACTGCATGCACTGCCAGGAACTGTATTTCGACGACCATCGCTGCCCGCACATGATCCAGGTGCGGTTGAAGCGCGAGAAGCGCGAGGCGCTGTCGTCACCTTCGATGCGCAGCGGCAAGGGTCCGGACACAATCATCACTGCTGGCGGCAAGCCCATCGGTCTGCCGCCTGTCGACGTCATCACACCACCTGCAACTTGAAAGCCTAGGAGGCTATTATGAGCGACCACGAAAACGGAAAGGGCGTCAGCCGGCGCACCTTGCTTGGAACAACAGCAGTGGCCGCAGGCGTGGGCCTTGCGGGCGGAGTTGCGCTCAGCACGGACGGCAAGGGTTTCGTCACGGCCGCCGACGCGCAGGCCAACACCGCGGCGCCGAAGGCTCCCGCAGCGCGAACCGCAGTTCAAAAGCATGAAGTGCTTCCGGGCGAACTCGACGAATACTACACCTTCTTCTCCAGCGGACAGTCCGGGGAAATGCGCATTGTCGGCCTGCCGTCGATGCGCGAATTGATGCGCGTTCCCGTGTTCAACCGCTGCAGCGCCACCGGCTGGGGCTTGACCAACGAAAGCCTGAAGGTCCTCACCGAGGGACTTCTGCCCGAGACCCGAGAATTCCTCAAGACCCGCGGCGGCACCTACATGAACGGCGATCTGCATCATCCGCATCTGTCCTTCACCGACGGCACCTATGACGGCCGCTACGTCTTCATGAACGACAAGGCCAATACCCGCGTCGCGCGGGTGCGCCTCGACGTCATGAAGTGCGACAAGATCATCGAGCTTCCGAACCAGCATACGGTGCACGGCCTGCGCGTGCAGAAATACCCGCGCACCGGCTATGTGTTCGCCAACGGCGAGGACGCCGTGCCGCTGCCGAACGATGGCAAGATCCTCGACAAGCCGAAAGAGTATCACGCGATCTTCAGCGCGATCGATGGCGATACCATGAAGGTCGCCTGGCAGGTGATCGTCGACGGCAATCTCGACAACGTCGATGCCGACTACCAGGGCAAGTATGCCTTTTCTACCTGCTACAACTCGGAAGAGGGCGTCACTCTGGCCGAGATGACCGCCAACGAACAGGATTGGGTCGTGATCTTCAACCTTAAGCGTATCGAAGAGGCGGTGAAGAAGGGCGACTTCAAGGAAATGAAGGGCGTGCCGGTCATCGACGGCCGTCATGGTTCGCCCTATACGCGTTATGTCCCGGTCTCCAACAATCCGCACGGCATGAACACCGCGCCCGACGGCATCCATATCGTGGCGGCCGGAAAGCTCTCGCCGACGGTCACGGTGATGGACGTCCGCCTGTTCGATCAGTTGTTCGACGACAAGATCAAGCCGCGTGACGTCGTGGTCGCGGAGCCGGAACTTGGTCTGGGTCCTTTGCATACGGCCTATGACGGCAAGGGCAACGCCTACACGACGCTGTTCCTCGACAGCCAGGTCGTCAAGTGGAACATCGATCTCGCCAAACGCGCGTTCAAGGGCGAGAAGGTCGATCCGATCATCCAGAAGATCGACGTCCACTATCAGCCCGGCCACAATCACACCTCGATGGGACAGACCAAGGAGGCTGACGGAAAGTGGCTGATCTCGCTCAACAAGTTCTCGAAGGATCGCTTTCTCAATGTCGGCCCGCTGAAGCCCGAGAACGATCAGCTCATCGACATCTCCGGCGACAAGATGGTGCTTATTCACGACGGTCCGAGCTTCGCCGAACCGCATGACGCCACCATCGTCCATCGCTCCAAGATCAATCCGATTTCGATCTGGGATCGCGCCGATCCGATGTTTTCGGATGCGGTCAAGCAGGCCAAGGCCGACGGGGTCAACCTCGAAGCCGACTCCAAGATCATCCGGGACGGCAACAAGGTCCGCGTCTACATGACGTCGACAGCGCCCGCGTTCGGTCTCGAGCAGTTCCAGGTCAAGCAGGGAGATCAGGTCACGGTCTACGTCACCAACATCGATGCGGTGGAGGATCTGACCCACGGCTTCTCGATCGTGAATTACGGCATCCAGATGGAAGTCGCGCCAATGGCGACGGCCTCGGTGTCGTTCTCGGCGGATAAAGCCGGCGTCTACTGGTACTACTGCTCATGGTTCTGTCACGCCATGCACATGGAAATGAAGGGCCGCATGCTGGTCGAGCCCAAGCCGACGGCTTGAGACGGGAACGACACGTGTCTTTACTTCTACGTATCATTCCGGCGGCGATCTTCGCCGCCGGAGTCTCGGGCTTCGCCGGCGCGGCGACGCTGAAGATTGCTCCCGACCAGCCGCTTCAGGCTGCGCTGGACCGTGCGCAGGCTGGCGACGTCATCGAACTTGCCCCCGGCGAATACAAGGGCGCGATCAGGATCGATCGAAGCGTGGTGTTGACCGGGCAGCCGGGCGCGGTACTCGTCGGCGGCGGCGCCGGCAACGTTGTCACGGTGAATTCTCCCGACGTCACGATCCGTGGCATGACGATCCGGGGATCTGGCCACGATCTGCAAACAATGGATTCGGGAATTTTCCTCGAGAAATCAGCGGAACGCGCGCTGGTCGAAAACAATCGCTTCGAAGGAAACCTGTTCGGAATTTATGTCCACGGCGCCGCCGGATCGCGGGTCGAGCGCAACATCGTCGAAGGTGTGCGCGGTGGGCGCCGCAACGAGGCCGGCAACGGCGTGTCGCTGTGGAATGCGCCCGATGTCACCATCGCCGGGAATACGTTCCGCTACGGCCGCGACGGCATCTTCACGATTTCCAGCCGCAAGGATCGCTTCATCGACAATCGCTTCGAGCAGGTGCGGTTTGCGGTGCATTACATGTACACCAACGACAGCGAAGTGAGCGGCAATTTCTCCGTCGGCAACCACGTTGGCTACGCCATCATGTATTCGACCCGGCTCGTGATCCGCAACAATATCTCGGATCGCGATCGCGACTATGGCCTGTTGTTCAACTATGCCAATTACTCCGAGATCGACGGCAACAGGGTGGCCGGTGGACCGCTCGACAACATCGCGGGCAACCGGGACGAAGGTCCGGACGAAGAGCGGGGCATGGTGCCGGAGGCAACGCCGGCGCAGAGTCTTCACAGCGGTCCGGAGAAATGCGTCTTCATCTACAATGCCAACCACAACAAGTTCCGGAACAACTGGTTCGAGGGTTGCGGGATCGGGGTGCATTTCACGGCCGGCTCCGAAGGCAACGAGATCACCGGCAACGCCTTTGTCGGCAACCGCAATCAGGTGAAATATGTCGGCACGCGCGACCTCGACTGGTCGAAGAGCGGTCGCGGCAACTACTGGAGCGACAATCCGGCATTCGATCTCAACGGCGACGGCATCGCCGATACAGCCTACCGCCCCAACGACCTGGTCGATCGGGTATTGTGGACCGCGCCGGCCGCGAAGGTCTTGATCAACAGTCCCGCGGTGCAGGTGCTGCGCTGGGCCCAGGCCCAGTTTCCGGCGCTCTATCCCGGCGGGGTCGTTGATACCCATCCCCTGATCGCCCCGCCGCCGAAACCGTCAGCCAGCCGGAGCCTGAGATGACCGTTACCGTCTCCGTGAACGGCGTGGAGAAAAGCTACGGCCCGGTGCGGGCGCTGCGCAATGTTTCGTTCGACCTCGGTCCGGGACGGCTCAGTGCCCTGGTCGGCCACAACGGCGCCGGCAAGACCACGCTGATCAAATTGATGCTGGGCTTGCTCCGCGCCGATCGCGGCGCGATCCGCGTGCTGAACGAGGACCCGGCGGCCGGCGAGTTCTCGGCGCGCCGGCAGCTCGGCTATCTGCCCGAGAATGTCGCCTTCAACGCCGCCCTGACCGGGCGCGAGACCCTGACGTTCTACGCGCGGCTGAAGCAGATCAGGCCAGCCACGGCATGGGCGCTGCTCGACCGCGTCGGTCTGATGGATGCCGCCGATCGCCGGGTCGGAACCTATTCCAAGGGCATGCGGCAACGTTTGGGTTTGGCCCAGGCTCTGCTGGGACGGCCGCGGGTGCTGTTGCTCGACGAGCCGACAACGGGTCTCGACCCTGCGCTGCGCCAGACCTTCTATGAAATCCTGAACGAATTGCGCGACGACGGCGCAACCGTCTTGATCTCGTCGCACGCCCTCAACGAGCTCGAGGATCGCGCCGAACACGTGCTGATCATGAACCGTGGCGTGCTGGTGGCGCAGGGGACATTGGCGGAGCTGCGCTCGATCTCGCAACTGCCGATCCGGGTCTCGCTCGATCTCGCGCCCGGTTGCGCTGACGTTCCGTATGCCTGGATGACAGGCCAGTCGATCGCGACTCCGCACGGTCGCGTCGTGCTGGTCCCGAACGAGGCGCGAAAGATGGCCCTGCTGCGGGATGCCGCGGGAGACCCTCGCGTAAAGAACATCGAAATCGCGGCGCCGACGCTCGACGATATCTATGCCCATTTCCTTCGCGCGCAGGAGCATGCCGCGTGAGGACCATCATCATCATCGCCGGCAAGGAAATTCAGGAAGGGTTGCGAAACCGCTGGGTTCTGGCAACCACGCTGCTGTTGGCCGCGCTGGCGCTGTCCCTGACATTTCTCGGCAGCGCACCGACCGGCAATGTCGGCGCCGGCGCGCTCGATGTGGTTGTCGTCAGCCTGTCCAGTCTGACGATCTTTCTGCTGCCGCTGATCGCGCTGCTGATTTCCCACGACGCGGTGGTCGGCGAGATGGAGCGGGGCACCATGATCCTGCTGCTCAGCTATCCCGTCGGCCGCTATCAGGTCATCCTCGGAAAATTCTGCGGCCATGTTCTGATCCTCGCCTTCGCCACCGTCATTGGCTATGGCGCGGCGGCGGTCGCGCTTGCCATCACCGGGGCCTCGGTGCTGGCGGCGAGCTGGTATGCCTTTGCGTCCATGCTCGGGACCTCGATCCTGCTCGGCGCGGTCTTTGTGGCGATCGGATATTTGATCAGCAGCCTGGTCCGCGACCGCGGCACCGCCGCCGGACTGTCGGTGGGCGTCTGGCTGCTGATGGTGCTGGTGTTCGACATGGCACTGCTCGGCATCCTGGTGGTCGATCAGGGGCGGGTGATCTCGGCGCCTGTGCTCGAGGGACTCCTGTTTCTCAATCCAACCGATCTTTACCGGCTGACCAATCTGACCGGATTTAATGTCAGCCAGTTTTCCGGGATGGCCGGACTGGCCGGCACGGCGAGCGCGGGGATTGGCCTCCTGTTGACGGGCTTGCTGGTCTGGATTGCCGCCCCGCTCGGACTTGCGACCTTGTTCTTTGCACGGAGGGAATTATGACCCTGCGGATCGTGTGCGTCCTTGTAGGCGCTATCCTTCTTGCCGGCTGCAACCAGGATGCGGCCAACTCGGTCGCCCCGCCGCCGGTCGCGCTCAATGCTGACGCGATGGGCGTGTTCTGCGGCATGAACCTGCTCGAGCATCCCGGACCGAAAGGCCAGATCATCACGGCGAGCAGGATCGACCCGTTCTGGTTCACATCGGTGCGCGACACCGTGGCCTTCACGTTGATGCCCGACCAGCCCCGCGACATCCGGGCGATCTACGTCTCCGATATGGCGCAAGCGACGAGCTGGGAAGATCCCGGCGCGACCAACTGGATCGACGCGCGCAAGGCGTTTTTCGTGATCGAAAGCCGCAAGCAGGGCGGAATGGGCGCGGCCGAAGCGGTGCCGTTCGGCGATCGCGCCGCCGCCGCCGCCTTTGCCGCGGCGAATGGCGGTCGCGTCGTGACATTCGCGGAAATTCCGAGCGTCTATGTGCTCGGCAGTGACGCTCCCGGCGACCAGACCGAACACTCTGATGTGCGTCCTGACTGACGAGGAGCGACCGATGTCAAATCGAAATCTCACGCGCCGGCGCGTGATCGCCATTGCTGCGACCGCAGCCGGGTCGGCATTGCTGACCGGCGGCCGGACTGCCCAGGCTGGCGGTCCCGTGCGGTGGCGCGGATCGGCGCTCGGCGCGCAAGTCTCGATCGAGATCTACCATCCGGACCGGGCCGAGGCCGAACGGCTCGTCGAGCGATGTGTCCTGGATGTGCGGCGGCTGGAGCAGCAATTCAGTCTGTACCGGGCCGACTCTGCGATCTGCGCCCTCAACCGCACCGGTATTCTTGTTTCTCCCGACGCCGATATGGCGGCGCTGCTGAAAGCTTCGCTGCTTTTTGCCGATCTGACCGGCGGCGCCTTCGATCCGACGGTGCAGCCGCTGTGGCAGCTTTATGCGGATCACTTTTCTTCAGAGAGGCCCGATCCGGAAGGACCATCGCCGCAGAAGCTGGCCGAAACGCTGGCGAAAGTGGGACATGGCGGCCTGCTTGCGAGCGCAGATCGCGTCGCACTGACCAGGCGCGGCGCAGCCATCACGCTGAACGGCATCGCGCAGGGCTATGCCACCGACCGCGTCGTCGACCGGCTGCGCCAAGCGGGCCTGTCGACGACGCTGGTCGATATGGGCGAGATACGGGCGATCGGCGCCAGACCCGAGGGCGCGCCGTGGCGCGTCGGCCTTGCCGATCCCGACCGGCCCGGCGCGCTCACCGAAACCATCGACCTGGTCGATCGCGCGGTCGCGACATCGGCCGGCGCCGGATTCCGGTTCGACTCCAACGGCCGGTTTACGCACCTGTTCGATCCCTCGACAGGACGCAGCCCATCGCTGTACAGCACGGTGAGCGTCATTGCGCCGACTGCCACCGAAGCGGATGCGCTTTCGACCGCGTTCAGCCTGATGCCGGTGTCGCGGATCCGGGATATCGTGTCGACCCGGCCGAACGTGCAGGCTCACATCGTCGAAGCAGATGGAACTTTGATCGTATATGGTACTTGAGAGAGGCTGGTCTGCCGGCAGTCTGAACAGCCGGTTTCGCCGATTTCCCCGACAAGATGAAGAGTTATGCTCCGAAAGGGGCCTACCCAAACAGGAGAACAGGATGCGAGGATTTGTATTTGTTGCACTTTTGGCGGTCGCAGGCGCCGGCGAAGTCAGAGCCCAGGATGCCGGTGCCGGTGAGAAGGTTTTTGGCGTCTGCAAGATGTGCCATCAGATCGGCGAGGGCGCGAAAAATGCGGTCGGGCCGGTCCTCAATGGCGTCATTGGCCGCAAGGCGGGCAGCGTTGCCGGCTATTCCTATTCGGACGCCAACAAGAATTCGGGCATCACCTGGGACGAGGCCACCTTCCGCGAATACATCAAGGACCCCAAGGCGAAAGTCCCGGGCACCAAGATGATCTATGCCGGCCTGAAGGACGAGCAGAAGACCAACGACCTGGTTGCCTATCTCAAGCAGTTCGATGCCGACGGGAAGAAGAAATAAGCGCTTGGGGCCGGCACCCGCCGGCCCTTCGCCGCCTCGGTCAGCGAGGATCCAATGTCAGGGTTCTAACCGGGAGCGTGCGCGCCAGCCAGCCACGTGGGCCGTGCGACGGTTAACCCTTGCGTTGGGGCATCGCCGGCGGCACATTTGAGGCGCGGCAGGCAATGGCCGCCAAAACGACATCCAGGGAACCTCGATGGCGGCCACGCGGATCGACTGCGATATCCATCCGGCCGTGGGCGGAACGCGCACCACGCTGCTGCCTTATCTGGACGATCACTGGAAAGAACAGGTGGTGAGCCGGGCCATCGATGGTCTCGATCTCACCAGCTATCCGCCCAACATGCCGCTGTCCGGCCGGTCCGACTGGCGTCCGGCCAATGGCAAGCCCGGCAGCGATCTCGCGATGGTACAGCGCGGGGCGTTCGACCAGCTCGGCGCAAGCCACGCGATCTGCAACGTGCTCTACGGCGCGCAGGCGGTGTACGATCCCTACATGGCGGCGGCCTTCTGCAAGGCGATCAACGACTGGATCGCAGCCGAATGGCTGGCGCGCGATCCGCGGCTGCGCGCCTCGATCGTGATTCCCTTGCAGGCGCCGGATCTCGCAATCGAGGAAATCGAGCGCCGCGCCGGCGACAACAGGTTCGTATCCGTCCTGGTGCTGGCGCAAGGCGAGAGCCTGCTGGGGCGGCGGCATTACTGGCCGGTCTGGCAGGCTGCGGAAAAATACAAGCTGCCGATCGCGATCCACGCCGGCAGCCAGTACCGCATGGCGCCGAGCTCGATCGGCTGGCCGTCCTATCGCTACGAATATTATCTGGCCGAGGCCCAGGCGTTTCAGGCCCAGGTGCTCAGCCTGATTTACGAGGGCGTGTTCGTCAAATTCCCCGGCCTCAAGGCCGTGCTGATGGAGTCGGGCGTGAGCTGGCTGCCGGCCTTCATGTGGCGCGCCAACAAGACCTGGCGCGGCGTGCGCGTCGAGGTGCCCTGGATCGACCGCGAGCCGGCGGCGATCATGCGCGACCATATCAGGCTGACCACGCAACCGTTCGACAGTCCGCCCGATGCGGCCGGCGTCGCCGACATCATCGACATGATCGATTCGGACAAGATGTTCCTGTTCGCGTCGGATTATCCGCACTGGCAATTCGACGGCGACGACGCGATACCGCCGCATCTGCCCGCCAGCCTGGTATCGCGCATGTGCGCCGACAATCCGCTTGAAACCTTTCCGCGGCTCTCTCTCGCCGCATAGGAGGATCGCATGAGCGACGTCATCGACCGCCCCTTAGCTGAGCAGGAAGCCTCCGCCAAGAGCCGGCTCCGGATCATCGACTGCGATGTGCATCCGAGCCTGCATGCGCGCTCCGACCTCAATCCGTTCCTTGCAAAACGCTGGCAGGAGCATCTCAAGACCTACGGCGATCATCTGCGCACGCCCTATATCGGCACCACGCCCTATCCGCGGTCCTCGCCGCTGATTGCGCGCCGCGACGCGTGGCCGCCGACCGGCGGCCCGCCCGGATCCGATCTCGCCTTCATGCGCAAGCAGCACCTCGATCCGCTCGACATCGAGTTCGGCATCCTGCAGGTACTCGATCTCTTTATCTTCTCGCAGCAGAATCTCGATTTCGGCGCGGCGATCCAGCGCGCCGTCAACGACTGGCAGCTGGCACACTGGACCAGCCGCGAGCCGCGGCTGAAAGCCTCTATCCTGGTCGGGCAGGACGACACCGAGGCCGCGGTCGCCGAGATCGAGCGTTGCGCGAAAATCGGCCAATATGTGCAGATCAACGTCTCGCCGCGCGCCAACGAGCCGCTCGGCCGCCACCGCTATTGGCCGATCTACGCCCGCGCCCAGGAGCTTGGCCTGCCGCTCGGTATTCATGTCGGCGGCTATGGCGGTCATGCGCCGACCGGGGGCGGCTGGCCGTCCTATTACACCGAGGAGCACCAGTCGAATGCGCATTCGATGGCGGCGACGCTGACGAGCTTGGTGATCGAAGGCGTGCCGGAGCGTTTTCCGCGCCTCAAGATCGTGTTCATCGAAGGCGGGTTCGGCTGGATCGCCCCGGCGATGTGGCGAATGGACCAGCATTTCGAACGCTTCCGCGACGAGGTCCCGCACCTCAAGCGGCGTCCGTCCGAATATGTGCGGGAGCACTTCTGGTTTACGACGCAACCGATCGACGAGCCGGACGAGGCGAGGCACCTGCGATCCCTGATCGAATGGGTCGGCGTGGACCGTCTGCTGTTCTCGTCGGATTATCCGCACTGGGATTTCGACGACCCGCGTTTCGCCTTCAAGACGCCGCTGAGCGAAGCCGAACGGACCAGGATCTTCAGCGGCAACGCCCGCGCGCTTTACAAGCTCTAGTGCCGCCGATTTGAAGTTCCTGCACCGGTTGCCGCAAAATCGTATCAGGAACTTCAAATCGATAAGCGGCACTCGCAAAAAAAGTTTGCTGGTGCCCCTCTGTTTCCGAAGTTCGTGTCAGAGGGTGCCGCGACAGAACACGAACTTCGGGGCACTAGAGCATATCCCGCCGGCCTCGAATCGGGGGATTCCCAAAGGTCTGCGGAT
>OCZT010003683.1_pt1 | contig 15640 bp, 16 predicted proteins | sample 1539031 | NCBI WGS metagenome assembly OCZT01 (sample SAMEA3539308, study PRJEB22396) | soil metagenome | biome: tundra; feature: field; material: soil | place: USA | collected 2010-05 | depth 0.15 m | reverse complement strand
ACATCTCTTCGGCTGCTGCTCCGGGCGGCAGTAGCTGCCTGATCACTGCGGTCGCAGCGCCATCCAGATCGCGCTGGCATCGGTATCGGCCGGGTTGCGCCAGGTGTGCGGCTGGTCACCGCGGAAGTGCAGCGAGCTGCCGGGCTCAAGCTGAAACGACTGCCCGGCGACGCTGAACTCCAGCATGCCCTCCGTCACGTGCACTAGTTCCTCGCCAGGGTGCTGCATCGGCTTGCGGCCGCTGCTGGCCCCGGGTGTCACCGTTGCCCGCGCGCCGGCCAGCAGGAAGCGCGCATACGGCCCCGTGATGCTGTTCAGCGTGATGCCCTTGTGCGAGGTGTAGACGGGCCGGGTCTCCTCGGCAGGGGTAAGCACCGCCAGGTCATCCCTGCTCCCGTCTTCCTCGACGAAGTAGGAGACCGGCCGGCCGACGGCACCGGCGATCTTCAGCAGGGTAGTGATGGTGGGCACCATGCCGCCCTGCTCGATCTTGTGAATCGCCGCGGCCGACACATCGGAGCGCTCTCCCAGCTGCTGCAGCGACAGCCCCATGCTCTTGCGCAGGCTGAACACCTTCAGCCCGATGGAGCCCACGATGCGCTCGAGGTCATCGGCAGCGTCCTCGTGACGTGCCGTCGACTGCGCGTCAAGGCACGGCGGCCCCTGGGTGCGCGGGAGTCGGTTCATGGGATCCCGTTTCGTCCGGGCGGATCGTCCTGTCTTGACGTTCATGGACGTCGCGGCCAGTATAGTGTACGAAGCGTCGCGGATACTAAACGGCAGCTTCCCTTACTCATATGAGGAGGGTACTGGTGATGCAGCGGATCGTGGTGGTCGGAGGCGGCGCGGCAGGCATCGGCGCGGCCGGCGCCGCCAAGGCCACCGATTCGGCCGCTGACGTTCGCGTTTACACCGAGTTCGAGGATGTCGGGTACAGCCCGTGCGGCATTCCCTACGTGCACGGCAAGGAGATCCCCGACTTCGAGCGGCTCTTCCTCGCGACAAAAGCCACCTACGAGGCCACCGGGATAGACATCCGCTATGAAACGGAGGTCACCGGCGTCGACGCCGGCAAGCAGACAATCTCGGTGCGGGGCGACGGCGGGGCGAGCTACGACAAGCTCATCGTCTGCACCGGCTTCGACTACGCCCCGGTTGGCGTGCCCGGCGCCGACCTGGACGGCCTGTACTACGTCAAGAACATCCGCCGGGCGATGGAATGGGACAAGGTGCTCGACGGGGTCAAGGCCGCCGTCGTGGTCGAGGCATCTCCGCTCGGCCTGGAGATGGTGACCGCCCTGTGCCATCGCGGCATCGAGACGCACCTCATCGATCCGGACGCCTGGGCGCTCGCGGCGGCGACCGACCCCGACATCGCCGCCCCGGTGCAGGATTCATGGCGCGAGCTGGGTGCGCACCTGCACTTCAACACCACGCTGACAGGTTTTACCGGCGAGAACTCGGTTCGCTCGGTGACGACATCGGACGGCGAGATCCGCTGTGATCTGGCCGTTGTCTGCACCAAGAAGGTGGCCAACACGGCCCTGGCCCGCGCGGCCGGACTCAAGATCGGATCCACGAACGGTGTCATGGTCGATGAGGCCATGCACACGACCACCGCAGGCGTCTGGGCGGCCGGGGACTGCATCGAGGTGCCGCACAGTGTCTCCCAGATCCCCATCCAGGGCCTGTCCGGGAGCCATGCCTACGCGCAGGGGAAGGTTGCCGGCACCAACGCGGCAGGCGGCCAGCGGAAGTACCAGCCGGTCAGCGTCCCCTGGGGGATGATGGCGGGCGAGTGGATGATCGGCGGCGTGTCCTTCAGCGAGACCCTGGCGACGGCACTCGGAATCCCCCATGTCGTCGGAGTGGCCGAGGGCATCTCCCGCGCCCGTTACTACCCAGGAGTAAAGAAGATCCGGGTGAAGCTGCTGGCCGAGCCGGGCACGCTGCGGCTTATCGGGGCGCAGATGGTCGGCTCGGAGGGCATCAAGGAGCGCGCGGACTTCCTGGCCATGGCGGTACGGACCCAGATCACCATCAATGATCTCGCCACGATGGAGAATGTGTACTCGCCCCCGATCGGCGCGCTGAACGAGCCGATCGCATTGGCGGCGCAGAATCTGCTGTCCGGGCTCGGGCGCTGAGATGGCGTTCTCGCGCTGGCTGCGGGCCACCTCAGAGCGCTACCTCATGATCGCCGCACAGGAACGGCTCGCCGCGAAGTACGGAGTCCCGCCGCCCCGGCGCCCGCGCGGGGCTGACGTCTTCTGGCTGCGGGTCTACGTCCCGGCTTACCGCGCAGTGCCCTGGCGCCTGCGAGCCGCGTTCATGCGGCGCATGCCCGGCAGCCACCGCATGACGTGGACGACCAGGGATCCCCCGCGCGGCCCCGCAGCCTGAGCCACCGACCCACAACATCAGTCAGCAGTCACCCGACAGTCAGGAGCAGTCATGCCGATTACCGTCGAATCACCGCGCGCCGAGGCGGGCGAGTCTCTGTACAAGACCGAAGAAAAGCTGTTCGACGACATCCGGGCGAACCCGGGCGAGAAGGCATTCATCTTCATCCACTCGGTCCCGTTCGAGGGCTCGGTATCGCTGGTCAACCTGCTCACCTCGACGCGCCTGGTACGCAAGGGCTTCGACGTGTCGATCATCCTGTACGGCCCGGGGGTCATGCTCGCCTCCCGCCACCGCGGCTACCCGACCGTCGGCACGGAGGGTTTCCCCGGCAACCTGGCGGGCAACCGCCAGATCGAGATCCTCATCAAGGAGGGCGCCAAGGTCTACGCCTGCCGGTTCGCGATGGGAGCGCTGTACGGGTTCCGCGAGGAAGACCTCATCGACGGGGTGCAGGCGTTCAGCCCGCTGGACGTCCTCGACTCCGCCCTCGCCGCGTGGCGCGCCGGTGCCTTCCAGCTCAACACGTGGACAGTCTGACAAGAGCGCTCGGGGGTGCCGTCAGGCATGCCCACGGCCGCCAGCGGCGGCACCCTCTGCCGAGCCGGCCAGGAGAGTTGAGGTGACCAGGACGTGGACGGGATTCACGACATGGGCGGAATGCAGGGCTTCGGCCACACCGAGACGCCTCGGTCCGGGTCGCCGTTCGCCGAGCCCTGGGAAGGGAAGGCGTTCGCGCTCGGGCTGCTCGCCATCCGCGTCGCCGGCGCCAACCTGCACGCGTTCCGGCATGCCATCGAGCGAGTGCCGCCGGCTGAGTACCTGAGCGGCTACTACGGCAGGTGGCTGATGGGCGCGCAGAACATGCTGACCGACAGCGGAATCGTCAGCAGCGAGGAGGTCACCGCGCGCGCTGCCCGGCTGAGCGGGCATAACGCGGACGAGCCTCCCCGGCCGGAACCGCATAAGCCCGACATGGCGTCGGGCGGCGCGGGCAATCTGCGCAGCCTCGATGCCCCGCCCGCCTTCGCGGTCGGCGATCCCGTGCTGGTCCGCGACCTGCGTCCCGATGGACACACCCGGCTGCCGAGATACGTGCGGCGGCGGGCCGGAACGGTCACTGCCATCCAGCCCGCGCAGGTCTTCCCCGACAGCGCCGCGCACTTCCGGGGCGAGGACCCGCAGCACGTCTACTCAGTGGAATTCAGCTCGCGCGAGCTATGGGGAGCCGGCTGCGAGTCATTCAGCCTCACCATCGACCTCTTCGAGCCCTATCTGGAGCCGGCCACATGACCGCTGCGCAGGAACATCTCGATCCCGCCCTCCGGGTCGAGGCGCTGACCTCTCTGCTGACCGAGCGAGGGCTCGTCGACTCGGCCACCATCGAGAACTTCATCAAGACCTACGAGCAGTCCGTCGGCCCGATGAACGGCGCCAGGGTGGTGGCCCGCGCCTGGACCGATCCGCAGTACCGGGCACGGCTGCTGACCGACGGCACGGCGGCGATCGCGGAACTGGGTTACAAGGGACCGCAGGGCGAGCACATCGTGGTCCTGGAGAACACGCCGTCGCTGCACCACGTGGTGGTGTGCACGCTGTGCTCCTGCTACCCGTGGCCGGTGCTCGGGCTGCCGCCTTCGTGGTATAAGGACCCGGCATACCGGTCCCGCGTGGTCAGGGAGCCGCGCAAGGTACTCGCGGAGTTCGGTCTTGACCTGGATGAGGGCACCGAGGTCAGGGTCTTCGACTCCAGCTCCGAGGTCCGTTACATGGTGCTGCCCGAGCGCCCGGCGGGCACCGGGCAGCTATCCGAGGATGACCTCGCCGCCCTGGTCACCAGGGATTCCATGGTCGGCGTGGCGAAGGCGAGCGCGCCGTGACCAGCCCGGCCGGCCGGGCAGACACCGAGTATCTCCTGGACTCGGCCGGCCCGGCGGCGCCGCCCAGGGACAACGGTGAGCTCACCTTCGGCGCGCCCTGGCAGGGCCAGGCGTTCGGCCTCGCGCTTGCCCTGCAGGAGTCCGGCCAGATCGACTGGGAGGACTTCCGGCAGCGCCTGATCGCCGAGATCAGCAGCTGGCAGGCGGGGCCCGCGGCCGCCAGCGAATGGAGCTACTACGGCTGCTGGCTCAGCGCCCTGGAGCGGATGGTGAGCGAGCGCGGGCTGGTGGACGGCGACGATCTGCGGGCGCGCGCGGAGCTGCTCGCGGCGCGGCCGCGCGATCATGGCCCGCCGGGGCACCAGCACGTCTCCGACGCGATCGCGTCGTCACCGCCGATTGAGGTAGTCATCGCCGGCTGAGCCGCATGTCCAGGTCTGCGAGCGCATCGGCGAAGCAGCCGATCGGCGCCTCGGCGACGCCCGCGCCCACTTGGCCGGTGCCGGCGCTGCGGTGCAGGATCCCGGTCGTGATGGCGGGGGTGACACCGAGCTCGACGACCCTGCGCACGTCCACGCCCAGCGGGGTTCCCGCCATCTCGAGAGCGGGAATCTTGAACCTGCCTGACTGGCCAGCGCACACCGCGGCCAGCCGGCCTGTCAGTGCGGCGGCCGCATCCATGGACCCGCCGAGGAGCTGCGCCACGGCAGGCGACCCCGCCGCGGCGGCCGCGCCGAGGCCGGTGAGCTCGAGGACCGCGCTGTCGCCGATGTCCCTGGCACTGGTCTGCGGCCCCTGATCCGGGTAGTACAGCGCATGGCCGACCTCCGGCGCCCCGGCGGTGAACCACTGGTCCGAGCCGGCCAGCCGGATTCCGAACGTGGTCCCGTTGCGGGCCATCGTGGTAACGATCGACGCGCCCTGCACCTGCCCGGCCCACTCGGTCAGGGACCGGGCCGCGGCCATCGCGATGGTCAGGAAGAACAGGTGGTTCCCGGACAGGAAGCGGGCGAACGCCACGCGGGCGGGATCGGCCAGCCCGGCCAGGTGCGGGAGCCACTCGCGGATGAGCAGGTTGGTCGCCGCCTGCGTCCGGACGTGTATGTCATCGCCCATGGCGACCGCCTGCGCCGCAAGCGCCAGCACGTCCAGCGGGCCGGAGAGCTCGAGGAGCTGGCGGATCACCGGTGCCGCCACGTCACGCAGGAAGCCAAGGCGCGCGATCGCAGCGGGGTTGTCACAGCCGAACCATGCGACATCGCCAGTGCCCTGGGAGATCGGCGCGAACGCTGTCGTGCCGCCGGCTCTGTTCTCGACGACGTACACCGGCGCACCAGGCTCCAGCGCCGTCGCCATCGGCACCACGATCCGGTGCTCGTTCGCGGGACTCAGCCCGATCTCGCCGCGATCGAGCAGCCCGTGCGCTTCCTGCGGTCCCGCTGCCCAGCCCTGCGTGACCACGGCAGCGCGCATTGACCTGCGCAGCGGATCGGGCGCGTCGCCGTAGCCGATAGCCGGACCGCAGTGCAGCAGGGTGCGATCCGGCAGGCCGGGTGCGGCCTCGGCTACCGTCTGCACTCCGGTCAGCAGCGGCGTGCCGGTATCCAGGCGGCGCACCACCTCGGCGTTGGCCGCATCGATCTGCCCAGCATGCCGCCCGTAGAGCCTGCCCAGGGCGGCGACAGCCTCCGGCTGCCCGCCGGCCGGGACGCGCCAGTCGACCGACACGACATCGGCTCCCTGCGCGGCGACGGAGTCGGCGAACAGGGGCAGCCCGATATTGACGACGCTGACAGCCTGCGGCAGGGACGGCGCGGCATCGGCCAGGTCCGCCATCGCTACCTCCCTCTCGTCTGCTTCTCCCACTTGCCTGTCCACTATTGCCCGGGGCCCGCCCCGGCGGACTCCCCGAGGGAGTCCCCGTCGCTGTCGCGGCCTTCGGCGCAGCGGCGGGCGGCGGCGATGAGCTCGTTCTCCGCCCGCTGGTAGGCATCGCGCCATTGCCCGGCCCCGGCCGCCAGCTCAGCAGCCTGCCGGCCGGCGTCCGCCGCCATCCGGGTGACCTCGCCCGGCGCCGCGCCGCCCAGGCCGGTCCTGCTCTGCACGATCTGCAGTGGGTCAAGCACGGCGCCCAGGTCATGCCCGGTCAGGTGCAGCGACCGCCCGGTGACTGCCACCGCCGCGCGGTCCAGCAGCGGGCCGTCGATATCGATGCCGCGCAGTCCCGCCGCGCTCGCCTCCCTGACCGCATGGCCGACCACCCGGTAGGCCGTCCGGTAGTCAATGCCGCATGCCTGCATGATGTACTCCGCGATGTCCGTCGCCTGGGAGAAGCCCGCCCGCAGCACGGCGCTCATCCGGTCGGCGTTGACCTCCAGCGTCCGCACCACGCCCTGGCTCAGGCGGGTAGTCCGCAGCGAAAGCCCGAGTGCCCTGGGCACCTCGCCGTAGGCAAAGATCAGGTTGTCGCTCCGCGCCGACGGCGTCTTGGCCACCGCGAGCAGGCCGGTCAGCCGGCCGATCATCGTGCCCGCGGCACCGCGGATGATCGACAGCGCATAGGGATTCCGCTTCTGCGGCATCAGCACGCTTGCCCGGCTGTACGCGTCGGCAAGGGTCACGTAGTCGAATTCCTGGCTTGCCCAGATCTCCAGGTCCTCAGCCAGCTTCGACTGGGTCACCAGCAGCCCGGTGGCCGCCCCGACCATGTCGAAGAGTCCGTCAGTCTGCCACATGGCGTCTCTGGTGTGCTCCGCGATCCCCCGGAAGCCCAGTAGCCGGGCGACGGTCGCCCGGTCGGAGCGCAGCCGGGTGCCGTTCACGCAGCCTGCTCCGCCCGGGCTGGCGTCCGTCCAGGTCAGCGCCTCATCCAGGCGACGGCCCGCACGGAGCACGGGGAAGGCAAAGGACAGGAGATAGTGGCCGAACGTAGAAGGCTGCGCATGCTGCAGGTACGTCTGGTCGGCCATCAGCGTCCCGGCGTGGGCCGCGGACACGGTGCCCAACTCGGCCGCGAGATCCGCGGCTGCCTCGATCAGGTCAACGAGGACATCGCGCAGATGCAGCCGGAACGCAATGCGCATCGCCTCGCGACGCGGGCGGCCCGCGTGCAGCCAGCCGGCGACGTCGCCGACGCGGCCGACGAAGTAGCGCTCGCGGGAGTTGTAGGGCTCCCCGTACTCGGGCTCGTAGGGGAACTGCTCCGCCGGGATCTGCAGCGTCTCGAGCAGCAGTGCGAGCATGCGGCGGGCAGCGTCCTGCGGGATCACCCCGGCGCGGTGCAGATCGAGCACATGCGCGATATCGGCCAGGTTGATCCCGTGGTGCAGGAGCGGCGCGTCGGCATTCTCAAGCTGGAACCCGGCAGCGATCAGCTCGGCGGCCGCCGGCCCGGAGGGCGGTTCCGCGGCGGAGCCGGAGGGCTGTCCCGTGGCGGAGCCGGAGGGTGGTCCCGCGGCGGAGCCTGCGGGCGGCGCTGGACCTGCGGGCGCCGCCACGGATGGCCCTGCAGGCGGCCTGGCTGCTGACCCCGCGAACGGCGGGCGGCTATCCGTCACCGATGTTCCCCCGTGGCCGCGGCGATGATGTCCAGCAGCCCGCCGGTGTGCCAGAAGACCGCCTTTCGCTCGCCGGCCGCGCGGAGCACCGGCAGCGCCTTGGCGGTGTAGACGGGGTCGATGGCCAGTCCCTCCGTCCGTAGTGCCGCATCCGCCGCCTGACTGCCTGCTGCCGACGCCAGGCCGTGACCGGGCCCGCGCGCGTCGACAAGCTCGATGCGGCAGTCCGTGACGGTCTCCGCTGTCCGCTCGGCGAGGCCCCGGCTGGCCTGGCCCGCGGCGGCCAGCAGCAGGATGCATTCCCTGGCCAGCTCGAGCACCCGCCTGGATGCCTCGTGCGGCGGCCTGCTGACCGATGCGCCGACCAGCCGCCATGGCCAGCCAAGGAGCGCGTTCCCCGCCACCAGCCCGGCGAGCGTGCAGCCCGACCCCACGGCCACCACCACGCATGCAGGGCGCAGGCTGCGCTCGGCGAGCTGGTCGTGGAGCTCTCCGGCGGCCAGCACGTAACCGACAGCGCCCAGCGCCGTGGCTCCGCCGCGCGGCACTACGTAGGGCCGGCGCCCGCGCGCAGCCAGCTCAGCGGCGGCAGTCGGCAGCGCCGCGTCCACGCTGGTGCGATCTGCCGTGCGCGTCCAGCTGACGGATGATCCCCAGGCACGCGCCAGGTCGAGGCCAGGGGTCTGCTGCGGCGGCTGGCCGGCAATGACCAGATGGCAGGACAGGCCAGCCCGCCGGGCGGCGGCCGCGGCGGCGACGCAGAAGTTGGATCCGGCGGCGCCGCCGGTGACGAGCGTGTCCGCGCCCTGCCTGATCGCCGCGGCGATCAGGAACTCCAGCGGCCGGGCCTTGTTGCCGCCGATCGCGAACCCGGTCAGGTCATCGCGCTTGACGTGCAGGCACTCTAGCCCGAGCACTGCTGCCAGTCTGGGCGCGGTGACCAGCGGGGTGGGCAGCGCGGCGAGCTCCATCCTGTCCGGCAGCTCGATCCGCGCGCGGCTGCCCAGCATCATGGCCACTGCGCTGCCTCGGCTGCCCGCGCGGCGAGGGCACGGCGGACCACCAGGTCGATCATGTCGCCGCATGCGCCGGTGTCTGGCTCGGCCGCCAGGTCGAGTGCCTCCTGCTCGCCGAGGAGCCCCGTCTCGGCCAGCGCGCGGACGGCGGTGACGCCCGCATCCATTCCGTTGCCCATGGCCTGCTGCAGCAGCGCCTGCGCCCGCCGCGCACCGAGCTCGGGAGCCAGCCGCCCCAGCATCTTCTCACTGCCCGAGTAACCGCCGCGCTCGCAGTTGCGGCGCATGGCCGCCGCATTGACTTGCAGCCCGCTGAGCAGGTCTATCGCGGTCTGCAGCGCGGTCGCGGTCAGCAGGCAGATCTCCGGGAGCGCAACCCATTCGGCCTTCCACCCGCGGCCGTCGCGCTCGTGCTGCTGCGTCATCCCCTCGACCATCACGCCCGCCTGTGCCCTGGCCAGCCTGGCCAGCGTATCGAGGTGCTCGCTCGCCTCCGGATTGCGCTTGTGCGGCATGGTGATGCTGCCGACCGCTGATGCCGCGGACGACTCGGCCAGCTCGCCGATCTCCGGTCGCTGCAACTCGTAGACCTCGCCCCCGATGCGTGCCAGGGTTCCGCATACCAGCGCGAGCACCTGCGCGAACTCGGCGCCGCGGTCACGGGACGACGACCAGGAAATAACCGGGTCGGCCAGGCCGAGCTCAGTGCAGAGCCGCGCCCGGACCGCGATCCCCTGGCCGGAGTAGAACACGAGGCTACCCACCCCGCCGCCAAGCTGGCCCACCAGCCAGCGCGGCGCGCCGTCACGGAGCCTGCCGAGGTGCCGCCGGGTCTCATCGGCCCAGGATGCTGCCTTCCAGCCGAATGTCACCGCGCTGCCGGGCTGGCCATGCGTCCTGCCTGCCATCACGGTCGCCCGGTGCGCGATGGCAAGCGACAGCAGCAGATCCTCGATCTGCCGCAGGTCGCGCCAGGCGATCGCGCCTGACTGCCGGATGGCCAGCGCGGTCCAGGTGTCGGTGATGTCCTGCACGGTAGCGCCGGCATACACATGATCCCTGGCCTCTTCGGGCAGCACCGCCTGCAGTGCGCGGATCAGCCCCAGGGTGGAATGCGAGGTCTCGCGCGTCTGACTGGCCGCATAGTCCAGGTCGATCAGCTCTGCGCGCGCGCATTCCGTGATGGCCCTGGCTGCGGATACCGGGATCACGCCCTCGGCCGCCTGCGCGCGCGCCAGCGCCGCGATGACATCCAGCCAGCCCTGCAGCCTGCCCTGCTCGCCGAAGATCGCGCGCGTCTCCGCGGTCCCCCACAGGTGACCGTAGAGGGCGGAGTCCGTGATCCGGGTACTCACTGCCCGGCCGCATGAGCAGTGACGGCAGCTGCGACGGCGTGGTCCAGGCCCTCCCTGACCTGCGCGAGGCTGGCTCCCCAGGGCACCACGACGAGCCCGTCCTCGACGGCGATCCGGTCTTCGAGCAGGCAGCATTTGGTCAGTACCGGAAGCTGTCCGTCCGCCGCGGCTCGCAGCGCCAGATTGCGGGGGCACATGTCCACGACCGGCGCTGTGCCCTGGTAGAACCAGTCATGGATGGCGCGGGAGCGGGCGCAGCCCACGAGCGTCCAGTCGGCCCTCGGCGGGATTTCATCCAGGTAGGAGACGGCCGCATCCGTGGATGCCGTGCCCGCCCGGCAGGGAAACAGGTAGTGGTCGGCCGGGTGGCTGGCCGCCAGTGCTCGCAGGTCCGTGAGCTCGGGCACGAGCTCAACCGGCGGCAGGTCCTCGGCCAGGTCGAGAACCCGGCTCGCCTGGTCCACCAGCTTGGCCGGCAGCGGGGGAATCACCTCGACCACCCGGATTCTGACCGGGACAGGGTCGACGATGAAGCCGACGTGACCATATCGTCCGCGCACGATGACGCACCGGGCGCCGGGCGCGCGGTCGGCCGCGATCCGGCCGAGGCTGGTGGGTATGCCGGTATCAGCCTCGGGCGCGTCAACGAACGCGGTCTCCTCCGGCCCGGCGATCAGGGTGACGGTAGTGATCTCGGAGAACAGCGGAACGTCCGAGTGCTTGGTGACCTCGACCACTGCACTCGCGCTGGGCTCACAAGTCCCGGACTGGCCGGTCCCCGGCTCGTCGCTTCCGGACGCCCGGGCCACGATGTAGCGAGTGCGCCGGTACGCGGGCCGGCCGACGAAATGCGCGCGCAGGCTTTCCTCATTAAGCGGCACGGGAACGCTGGCCACGCTGACGCTCCGGTGCCTGGCCGGAACGAGATTCACGATCTGCCCGATCACGTTCTGCGCGCCGCGACGGGACTTGGCGACCACGCGCCGTAGGTGTCGGCCCGCAGCGAGAGCCGGAGCGTCTCCAGGCTCAGGGCGTCCGCGGGCCGGATGTTGGCCAGGTTGACGTCAGGGCCGAAATGCCGGACGAACCACGCCTGCTGATCCTCCCGCGGGGCCTCGAAGACCAGGCAGTCCGGTCCAGCTGCGCCGGACATAGCCGCGACCACGTCCTCGCGTACCGAGCCCGACCCGGAGTAGATGCCGACGGTGCCGCTCGCCCGGCCCTCCGCCAGGACCCACGTCGCGCCGGCCGCAAGGTCACGTGCCACCGCCGCTGCCCATTCATCGGGCGCCAGCCGGACCGCGGGATCCTTGGCCCCTACCTCGGCCAGCACGATGAAGTGCTCGGCCGCCTCGGCGATCAGGCGCGCCTTGGCGTCGGGATCCATCTGTACCGTTCCGGCCGATACCTCCACGCAGGGAAAGCCGCGGGCGCGGGCCCAGCCGAGGAACTCCGCCGCCCGTCCCTGCGCCCAGGCAATCTCCAGCAGCGTGCCGCCCGGCGACGCGAGCACCCGGTGCGCTGCCAGCAGCTCCAGCTTCGCGTCCAGGTTCGGATCGAGGTAGGCCACGCCCCAGCCAAGCTTCCAGACATCGACGTAAGCCCCGCACATATCGAGGAGGTCCGCGGCCTCCCGCAGCGGCACGCCGGCATCGAGGATGTGGGTGATCCCGGTGCGGCGCGGCTTGGCCGTCCTGGTCGGCAGATCAAGGAAAGCGGGGCCCGGCATAAATGCTATGATAGATATCCCTACACTTTAGTGCAAGAACGGCTTGACCGCCGAAGGGGCGTGCGGATGGCTGCCGACCTTCCTGACCTGATCGGGCGGATCCGGGCTAGCCCGGGCGTGCGGGGCAAGTCCGCCATCGGCCTGGTGAGCGAGATCTTCCAGAGCACCGACTGGCTGGCCGGCCCTGGTGACGACGGGGCGGTCGTGCACGACTCCGGTAGCTGCCTCGTGGTGGGCGGCGAGGCGATTCTCCCGTCGTTCGTGGCCGCCGACCCGTACGGCGCGGGCATCGCCGCGATGATCACCAACGTCAACGACCTCGCCGCCATGGGCGCCTGGCCGCTCGCCCTGGTGGACACCGTGACGGGCACCGAGCCGGTCGCCCGGCGGGTACTCGAGGGGATGCGCTGGGCATCCGGGCTTTATCGGGTGCCGGTGGTCGGCGGTCACCTCACCATTACCGACGGGCCCCCGGCGCTGTCGGCCTTCGGCCTCGGCCGGGCCGACCGGCCGCTGTCCGCGCAGTACACCGTAGCCGGGCAGACGCTCGTCGTCGCCTGCTGCCTGCAGGGGCAGATGCGGGCGGACTACCCGTTCTTCCCGTCGTTCGAGGAACGCGGTGAGCTCCTCGGCGACGACGTGCGGCTGCTGGCGGAAGCCGCGGCTGGCGGCTGGGTCGCGGCAGCCAAGGATGTCAGCATGGCCGGGCTGGTCGGCTCGCTCGCGATGCTGCTGGAATGCAACAGGCTCGGGGTGGTCCTCGACCTGGACGGGCTTCCCGTGCCGGCCGGGGTGACGCTCGAGCGCTGGCTGCTCTGCTTTCCTTGCTATGCGTTCCTGCTCTGCGTTCCGCCGGAGCGGGAGGCCGAGTGCTTGCGGGCATTCGCCGGCCGCGGGCTGGCCGCCGCTCCGGTGGGCACCCTCGATGACACTGGCGAGCTGCGGCTCAGCTCCGGCGGTAAGGCCGCGACAGCGTTCGATCTCAGCCGCGAGAGCGTGACCAACCTGTCCGGCCCGGCCAGGCAGCCGGCCAGCCGGCAGGCGCGCGGCCGGCCAGGCTAGGACAGCCGGCCCGGCGAGCAGGGCCAGGGCAGCCAGCACGGCTAGGACGGCCGGCCGCGGCCGGCCAGGCCGATCACCATGCGCTGGTGATCGGCGTCGGCATACGCCACGATTCCGCCCGCGCACCGCCAGCCCAGCCACTCGAAGAACGCGACATTGGCCGGCTGGATGAACGCCTCCATCTCCAGTCCACCGCGGGCACCGGCCGCGGCGACAGCAAAGCGCACCAGCGGCGCGCCCAGGCCGTGCCGGCGGTGCTCGGCCAGCACGGCCAGCCGGTCGCCTTTCCACCTGCCCTGCGCGCTGTCCAGCGGGTAGAGGCGCACGGTGCCGCCGATGACCCCGGCCGCCAGGCCGATCACGTGAATGGTCGCCGGATCGTCGTCATGCGCGTCGCGGTCATCACCTGCCGCATGGCTATCACCCGCTCCGCGATCCTCGCCCGCCAGCCCGCCCCGCGACCTCGCGGGCCCGGCGCGGAACAGTCCCTGCTCGAGCACGAAGACCTGGTGCCGGATGCGGAAGTGCGCAGCCAGCTCGGCGGCCGGCGCCGCAGGCCGGCAGCAAAGCTGCGGCCCGGCGGCCGGCCGGCTAGCTGTTGCCGACAAGCGGGAGGTAGGTACGCTCACCGCGGTCACCACTTCCCTCCAGCAGGCTCATGGCCGAGCACGCCTGGCACCGGGCACAGCCGGCCGCCACCCCCTGGGCGCCCAGGCCGCGAGCAGCGAGATACGGCGCGACCTGGCGGTAGATCGCCTCGGTGTAGGCGGGCAGCGGAGCCGTCAGATCTTCCATCAGGCTGCCCACGGTCGGGCGCAATGGCACCACGAACGGGTAGACCCCCATGTCGATCGCCCGGCGGCAGCCGTCGACGGTGAGCGCGGGATCCTCGCCCATGCCGAGGATCACGTACGTGGAGACCTGCCCGGGGCCGAACGCGGCGACGGCGCGCTCCCAGGCCCGGAAGTACCCCTCGATCCCGGTGCGGGCCTTGGCGGGAGCGACCCGCGCGAGCACCTCCGGATCGAACGACTCGACATGGATGCCGACTGAGTCGATGCCCAGGCTGGCGACCTGGTCGATGACATCAAGAACACTCGGCGGCTCGAACTGCACCTCCACCGGCAGGCCCGCGGCCTCGCGGATCGCCTGGCCGCAGCGCGCCACGTAGAGGGCACCCTTGTCCGGGGTAGCCGTCGTGCCCGTCGTGAGGGTGGCATCCACCGCCCCGTCCATATCCCTGGCGGCAACCGCCACCTCGGCAAGCATCTCCGGGGTCTTCTTGGCGATGGTGCGGCCGTTCGCGAGCGTCACCCCGATACCGCAGAACGTGCACTGGTCCGCATTGCCCCAGTAGGCGCAGGTCTGGATGACGGTGCTGGCCAGGGAGTCCAGGTGCAGGAGCGCGATCTTCCAGTACGGGATCCCGTCCGCAGTCTCGAGATCGTAATAGCGCGGCCGCTGCAACGGTTGCGCCGTTGCCAGCCTGCGGCCATCGCGATAGATGCCCCAGCCGTCGTCTTCCGCCCGCATCACATAGGGCGATGCCTGCGCGTACTCGGAGCTCGTCGGCACCGTGGCGGCGAAGCCGTCGATCCACAGCATGCCGGCATCGGCTGGCCCGGCCCCGCCCTGCCGCCGCTCCATCGGCACCTCGGTGCGCAGGCCGTAGCCCTGGAGCTCGGCGATCAGGTGGGCTAGCCCGTCGGGGATGGCCCGGGTGCCTGTCGCGGCAGTGCCGCCGGCCGCGGCCCGGCGGCCTGCACCGGGACCTGCGGAAGGACGTGCGGGCACGGGGCCGGTTAGCCGCGCGGTGCCGCGGGCCGCAGAGGAATTCATAGCCCCTCTCTTCGCCCGCACCGGATTGCCGTCAGCCAGCTCGCCCGGTGCAGCCTTCGTCATGCGATATGAACGTTCACCATCCTTGATAGACCTTCAAGCCGGGCCCGGGCAACCCCCCGGGCCGGATTTTGCGGATTCAGCCCAGCCGCAAGCGGGCGCTGGCCAGTGCGATATCGAACTCCTGAGCACCGGCGTAGCTGCCGATTTCCGCGCCGATGACGAGCCGGCCGCTGGCCAGGTCCAGCGAGGCCTGGTCGATGCGCCGGACTGCGCTCAGCGTCTCGTCCGGCTCGATCGAGATGATCAGTGCCCGGCCGCTCGGGACATGGGCCTCTACCCGCTGATACGGCAGGAAGGGAGCACGCGACTCATCGCCTGTTTCCTCGATCACGGCCCAGGATCCGCCACCTTCGCGAGCGCCCGCGAAGGCGGCCAGGCGCCTGCTGGCAGCGCGGGCGGTGATCAGCTCCCGGTAGCGCATGGCGCATGCCGCGGCAGCGATCAGGTCCAGCCGGAGCCCGGCGAGGCTCTCGTGGCCGGCCTCGGCTGCGAGAGCCTCGCCGCGCGATGACTGGCCGAGCAGCGCGGGAATGTCCGCGCAGTTGTCCCGGAGCCAGCCGAGAAGCATCTGGACCACGGTCAGGGACCTCTCGTACTCATGCGGCCTTGCCATAATGAGGGGGAACAGCCCTGCCTCGGCCGCATCCCACGACCGCAGGGTCTGGGCGGGAACATCAGCCGGCAGATCGGAAGAGCACACGTCTGAACTCCAGTCACGCCAATATCTCGTATGCCG
>OCZT010003682.1_pt1 | contig 15640 bp, 8 predicted proteins | sample 1539031 | NCBI WGS metagenome assembly OCZT01 (sample SAMEA3539308, study PRJEB22396) | soil metagenome | biome: tundra; feature: field; material: soil | place: USA | collected 2010-05 | depth 0.15 m | reverse complement strand
AGCAGTTGAAGAACTACGAAAACATGAAGATGCTCGTGGATCGCTGGATCGATCTTGCCACCGAACTATCCAACCTGCGGATCAAACGAGATCGAACCTGAGCAGGGTGGAGAACTTGGCACTCTCCAGCGATTAATATAGCCAATAAAAGTTATATATTGTAAGTCATTATCGATTTCCTTTTGTTTCGATTTCCTGGAGGCGGGTAGATGATGACATTTCGAGGAGCAACGATTCACGCAGCTTTGCTGGGAACTCTGTTAGCTGCAATCCCCGCGTTGGGTCAATCCATCAACCAATCGCAGCTGCGCGGAACTATCGCGGATTCGAGCGGCGCGGTCGTTGTGGGAGCGGATGTCACCATCACCGATATCGGCACCAACATTTCGCAGTCCACCGTTTCGGACAGCCACGGCGGCTACGCATTCACGGCGCTCAAGCCATCTAAATACAAGCTACTGGTCAAAGCGACGACATTTGGTCCGGTCGAAAAGGACGGAATCACGCTTGCTGTAAATGAGGAGTCCACGCTCGACATCACGCTGCTTCCATCGAGTCAGACAACCAGCGTGACTGTCGAATCGATTCCTCCGCTGCTCGATTCCGATTCACCCTCTCTGGGAGCCGACATACCGAGCGAGTATCTGACGCAACTGCCACTCGCAAATCGCAATCCGTTCGGCATCGCGTTTCTCGCAGCGGGCGTGACTGAGAGCGCCGGGTCCGGTGTATCGGATTCCTACCCGGCTGGAACAAACTTCGTGTCGAATGGACAGCGGAATTCCACCGCGAACATCACGCTGGATGGCGTGCTGATTACGGCTCCCGAGCAGGGAGAGGGCGGAAACTCAAATCTCTATTATCAGTCGACAGTTGAAGGACTTCAGGAAGTAAAGGTTCAAAACAACAGTTTCTCGGCCGAATACGGCGGTGGGACGGTGGTCGATGAGGTCATGAAATCCGGAACCAATCGTGTGCATGGCAGCGCTTATTGGTTCAATCAGGATTCGGTGTACGACGCTCGTGATTTTTACAACAGCGGGCCAAGACCGGGACACGTCCAAAACCAGGCAGGGTTTTCGGTGGGCGGCCCGATCAAGAAAAACAAGACCTTCTTCTTTGCCGACCTGGAATCGGTAAGGGCTAATAATCCTGTGAACATCGTGGCCACGGTGCCCACGGATGCGGAAGTGGGTGGGGATTTTTCGCAGGCTATGACTTATGACCAGAATGGCAACCCGATTCAAGATCAGATCTTCGATCCCTTTCAGATCGATCCTGTCGCGCAGACCCGCCCCGCATACACCAACAATGTAATTCCTCCGGGGGAGATAGATCCTGTAGGGCAGGCGATTATGAAGCTCTATCCCAAGCCCAACACCGCTGGGGATGCAGTAACGGGAGCGAATAATTTCCGTGATGTGGTTCTCAGCACATCGCAGAGCTTGCAGATCGACGTCAAAGCCGATCTGCAGTTCAGCCCTAAATCGTCTCTCTCCGTGCGCTACAGCAGCATTTTCGGAAGTGGATCGACGCCCACTGTGCTGGGCGATGGCGAGTTCAACGACGGGACTAAGTATACGGAGCAGATTTACAACGACGGCATTAACTTCACATACGCACCGAGCGCCAAGACGCTATGGACCTCTACTTTCGGCCTGGACCGAGTGGCGCAACCGACCCAGAATAACAACTATCCTTCTCCGACAATGGTTGGGTTTCCTTCCTATCTTCAGCAAGGAGGAATCTCCAGGATGCCATCGATCATTATGGAAGACGGGCCTGGGATATCGCTCTTCGATCAGTGCTGCGTGGATACGCAGTTCGCACATACCCTGTTGAACTACGCCTCGTCATTTTCATGGACCAAGGGGCAGCACACGCTAAAGGCCGGCGGGCAGCAGGAGATTTTTTATAACAACTTCTTTCAGCCGAACTATCCCGGCGGCTATTTCAGCTTCGCCCAGGACATTACGGCGCAGATGCCCTATGACACGAACAATGGCACTCAGGGCAATGACTTCGCGGGGTTGCTGATCGGCTGGGGAGACCCGAGCGGAAGCGGCATCAACATCACACAATCGGTGGCCGACAAATCCCTGCAAACAGGGTTTTATGTGCAGGACGACTGGAGAATCACCCCGAAGCTCACGTTGAACCTGGGAGTTCGTTACCAATGGGACAGCCCTTATTCCGAGCGCCACAATAACAGCCAGTTCAGTGATATGACGGGAGACAGCGGAATTGCTGTGTCCGGCTATCCGGGAACTTTGAAGGGCACGACGATCTTCGCTTCCTCCGGGCGTCGAAGCGTTCCGACCAACTACAGCGACGTCGGTCCTCGCCTTGGCTTTGCTTATCTGCTGCACAAGACGACGGTAATCCGGGGAGGCGCCGGACTCTATTTTGGATACGGGGTTGCGACGAACTACCAGTATCCCGGCGCAGCCTATACCGCCAGTCCGGCGGTTTTCTTTACCGAAGACGGCGAACTGACACGCGATGCAACTCTGGAGAACCCGTTTCCTGGTGGTGTTCCACCCGCGCAAGGGCAGCAATACGGCAAACTCGCACTCTGGGGGTTGTCCAATCAGAATAACCTGGGAACGACAGCCGCGAAGGACGCCAACATCTACCAATGGAACGTCGGCATCCAGCAGGCTTTTCCCGCCAAAATCGTGTTGAGCATCAACTACTCTGCCAACCGAAGCACGTTTCTGCCCTGGGCGGGAACGGATAATCGCAACTTCATTCCTTCTTCCGTAAGAACACAATATACCAGCGATGAACTGAATTCGCCGGTCGACAATCCTTTCCAGCCTTTGTTCTCGGGCCCGAATGCCATCTTCAATGTACCGTCTTCACGCTACGGGAATGCGCAGCTACCGCTTCAGAACCTACTTCGCCCCTATCCGCAATTCGATGGGCCGTTCGAGGCTTACAAAATCATCGGTGCATCTTCCTGGTACAACGCAATGCAGGTGGTCTTTCAGAAGCGCGAAGGGAAGTATGTGAATTTCGAGGGGAACTATACGTGGTCGAAGAACACCGACGATTCTTCGGCCGGGCCTAACAATTTCATCGGTACGCTCGGAAGCGGCTTTCCGCAGGAACTCGATCACTTGAAAGCCGAGTGGTCCGCGAGCGCCAACGATGCGAGGCATCGGGCCGTCGTCGCAGGCATATTTCAGTTGCCGGTCGGCCGGGGAAACCTGATCGGCGCCAAAATGAATCGTGCCCTTGATGCAGTAGTTGGCGGATGGCAACTGACGACACTGGTGACGTTCCAGAGCGGACAGCCACTCGATATTCACATGGACAATGCCAGGCTCGCGGACGGGAACCAGCGGCCTAACCTGTTGTGCAAAACGTCCGCGTTAACGACAGGAATCAGCATCCATAAAGCGGGCGAGAACGGGCTGCCTTATCTGAATTCCAATTGCTTTGCGGATCCTGGTGACCAGCAACCGGGCAATGCACCCCGTTACATTTCGCAATTGCGCTCGGATGGGATCCATCAGGCTGACATATCTCTGGAGAAGACACGCAAGTTTGGCGGAGAAAAGGGACAGCTGGAAATTCACGTGGATTGTTTCAACTGCACCAATACAGAGCGGTTCGGCTTGCCGGACACAGGTTTCCAATCACCCACGTTTGGAGTCATTTCATCCACCGCCGGCGGCGCATTGCCTCGCAACATGCAACTTGGAATCCGCTATCAATTCTGAGACGGCGGAAAAAGACTGACAGCTCGGGCAGCGTTCGAATCTTGTGAACCTGCCTGCGCGTGTGCATGGTGCGGCGCTGCGGATGCGAGCCTGCGCCGCTTGCCAACCTTCGTGGTTCATTTCTCAACTGCGAACTGTGATGGTTTCCTGGGGGCTCTATGTCTGGTGTTTCTTCTCTTTCTCATTGCAAGGTAAGTTTGCTTCTTGCGCTTGTGCTGGCCTCAACCAACAGCCTCTCGTCCCAACAGTCCGATGGTCACCAGCAGTTCGGCGGCTCCCAGCGAGATTGGATGCGGCGCGTTCGCATCGCAGCCTGGCCTCTCGGCCCAGACAATGCGAAGCAGATTGTTCAGCAGGCCCAGGCGAGCGGTGTCTACGGAATCGAAGTGGATAACGATATTCCCGGTAGGTACGAGAGCCTGCTGGATCCTGCGGAGAAGCTTGCGGCCATTCACAGCGCGGCCATCGAGTCGCATCGTGCAGGCAACAAGGCATTCGTCTATATTGCCGGCCTGGAGTGCATTTCAAAAAACTCGGATGGGCCGCATACGTTATTCAAAGATCATCCTGACTGGCTTCAGAGAAAGATCACCGGAGAGCCGGCGATTTTCAATTCTGGAGCGGCGTTCTGGATTGCGAAGGGCGAGGAAGACGTCTGGGTTTCTCCCTATGCCGCGGACTGGCGCAAGGTGTACATGCAGCGCGTCCGGCAGATTGCGGCAACCGGTATTGACGGTATTTATGTCGACATACCTTACTGGATGACACACTTCACTGGCTGGGAAGACAGCTGGGCCAGTTTCGATGACTCGACTGTGGAAGCATTTCGGAAAGATACGGGCCTGGATGCGCGCAAAGACATCAAGCTTGGCAATCCGGACGATCCGGGATTCAGGAAGTGGGTCGAATTTCGCTTCAAGACCATCGACGATTTCCTGAGGGATATACGGAGAAATGCGACCGCGGCAAACCCGAATATTTCGATCATCCCGGAGATTTATCCGGGCATAGAAGACGCTGCGCCGCGGGTGGGAGCCGATGTATACCGGCTGTATCCGCTAGTGGATGCAATCGCTCACGAGTACGAGTTCGGCGAGGGGGAAGATCATACGGCCGCGTCGCGGTCTCCATTCGACTGGTTCATGTATCAGATCGGGATGCGCAGTTTTCGCGCATTCGCGGGGAATAAGCCCACCTGGATACTCAACTACTCGTGGGATGGGGCCCAGCATGTACAGCCTCGCGACGCAATGCTGAACCTCGCGATGTCAGAGCTAACGGCAGGCGGAAATGTCTGGGACGCACAGGGACATGTGATGTCCGGTTCGAATGACCTGCCGACGCGAACGGAGATCTATAGTTGGATTGGGAAGCACGAGGATATTTTTGGCGCCATCCGAGTACCCGTCGGGGAGACGGGCGTATATTTCTCCGATGCGACACGGAACCTCTATCCCACCGAATTTGTGAACTCATACCGGGGAGTCTTGCTTTTGCTGCTGCAAAACCACATACAGTTCCAGATAGTGACTCCCCGCACGCTAGGGCAGTTTCGGGGCAAAGTCTTGGTGCTGCCGAGCGTGAGGGTGGTGAGCCAGGAAGAGGTCGCCGGCTTGCACCGTTATGCCTCGCAAGGCGGAAAGGTCGTCGTGACCGGAACTGCCGATAAGCAACTTGTCTCGCTCCACGGGGCCACACGTTTGTCCGATAGCCGGGAGGTCAAGTATCTTAGCCGCGCGGAAAAGGATTTCTTCGCATCGGACCCGGCAAGCGACCCCGATTTGCTCAAGGCAATCGGCACGAGCACGGGCGTTGAGGTCAGGGCGTCAAAAAACGTCGTTGTGCATGAAGCGCGAGTTGGCAATCGCGTCTACTTGTTCTTCGCAAACTTTGACGGACTGCAGGCAGGAGTGATGGCGACACCGGTGGTGCAGCACGACATTGAAGTGACGGTACCGCTGAAATTTGGCGCGAGGTTGCATTGGCTGCCGTTCATGGGCAGCGAAACCGTAATGGACGGCCAATCTTCGCCGGAGGGTCTGCGGTTCAGCATTCCGAATTTGGATCGCGGAGCGGTTGCCTGGCTTACGTCCACGTCAAAGTAGTACATGCGCCGGCAAGACGACGGGCCCCCGCCTTCCATCGACAATGAGAAGCGGTCTCGGGGCCCGAACGAAAGCAGCATCCAAGGCAATTTGAGCACGGAAATCTCAAGTCCATCGACCTTCTGGTACAAATCTGTTCTTTTCAGTCGGCCAGACGAAGAAACTCGTGCACAAATGCGGGATCGCGGAAGGACTCCGTGCCGCCCTGTCGAAGGGTGGACAAAGCAGCCGTGCGATTTCCAAAACCAGCGCAGACCTCCGGTGCTTCTCCACGAAGGTATGCGGCAAGGAATCCGGCATCGAAACTGTCGCCGGCGCCGATGGTATCAACAGGGGTTACCAGTTGCGCGGGAACAAACCAGCGGCGGCCGGCCTCTTCAACCAGGGAACCGCGCTTGCCGCACTTGATCGCGACCAGCGGAACGCGCTTTGCAAGAGCTCCAATAGCGCTTTCGGCATCAGACTTGCCGGTGATGCGGCAGGCTTCGTCTTCGTTGGGCAGGAAAATATCGACAATGCCCAGGAGTTCATCGAGTGGGGCACCCCAGCTATCTTCGGGATCGTCATTGGTGTCGAGTGAGAGGGAGAGTCCTTCTGACTTCAGTTGGCGCAAGATGCCGGGCAGGTCTGGCTGCAGCGCCTTGTGCAGGAAAAGCGAGGAGAGATGGAAGTGGCGGGCGGAGGCGAGGTAAGCCAGATCAAGATCAGCCGCGGCCATCTCAAACATAGTCCCAGGATAGGTGAGAATATGGCGCTTTCCTTCATGGGTGAGGAGAATGGTGACGCCTGTGGATGTGCCGCCGGATACGCGCTTGACGCACGAGATGTCGACCCCCGTTTCCGCAAGCCGTTCGAGGGCGACGTTGCCCAGGGGGTCGTCTCCAAGCCGCGTTACGAAACCGACAGAGACGCCAAGCGCGGCCAGGTTATGGGCCACAATCGCGGAGGAACTCCCTAACGTCATTCCAAAGCCACTCGCCAACAATTCGCGTTCCAGAGGCATGACCTCAGGAAGCCCGTAGAGAATGAGATCCATGTTGATTTCGCCCGCGATGGTGACATCGAAGCGCTTCTTCATATTGCTCCCTGCGTCTCGAAAGCACGGTGCGGATAAATTCTGACACCGCTGACCACGCGATTAATTACGCCGTCCGGGCTTGGGTTGTCGGGGTTCAAACCAATCAGTAAGCTCAAATGATAGCCGAGCAATTGCGGCCCCAGAATTTCAAACGGTGTACGCAGCGCATCGTCCGTGTGAGGCGCCACGGCAGGGATGAGCTGATCGAACAGCCCCAGGGATTCTCCGGGGTCCGCGATGCCCACCAGGAAACCGATTTTCTTGGCACGAAGTTCACGAATCAGATCCGTCTCATAACTGCGGCGCACCGGATCGCTGGACAGGAGGCAGAGGACAAGAGTGTCCGGCGTGACGAACGACATGGGACCGTGACGAAGACCGAGATACGTTTCGCAAACCAGCGGGAACTGGCCCGCGGTCATCTCCAGCGTCTTGAGCCCGGCTTCTTGCTGCCAGCCAAGGAGAGGAGAGGAAGAAAGAACCACCATCCGATCACGAATGCGGGCGGCTGCGCGCTGGCAAGCTTGATCGATAACCGGCAGCAACAAGTCAGCACGCGTGCTCAACTGCTTCTCGGCGGCTACGACGGCCTCCGGTTGAGCCAGGGCCAGGCCGGCTAGCACTAGGTTGGAGAACGCGCTGGTCATTACCAGGCTCTGGTCATTGGTGCGTGGATCAAGCACGATAAGGCCGTCAAGGCTGGACCGAGACAATGCGCCATCTTCATCGCAGACAATGGCGAAGTGCTGAATGTCCGGTCGCAAGGAACGAACCTGCTCGACCACTGCGGTGCTCTCCGGGCTGCTGCCTGAGCGGGCCAGAGAGATCACGGCATCTATATTCGCCAGGTAACGTTCTGCATCGACGAGCAGGTCTGTCGTGGGAACTGCGATGGCCTGTGGCCACGCGGCCGCCACTGCACTTGCCGCATATGCCGAAGTACCCGCACCCGTCAGCAGCACGCGAGCTCCCTTGAGTTTTTCGTTTAGTTGCATCTGCTGCGATGCTGAGCGGACTATTTCAAGGGTCACCGGCCACAGAAGAGGCTGCTGAAGGATTTCAGGCAGGGTGTAGCGCGGCGCGGTGGGCAAACTGTCGTTCGGAGGTGCGATTTGATCGTGAGACATCAAAACTCCAATTCTAGATGGGGCCGGGATGGGCTGCAAAAGCAGCTTCGAAGAACGAGCCACACGAGAAGGCATAAATGTGAAGCTATACGTAAGAATATATGTATATTTCGAAAACGGCAAGCCATTACTATGGATATATCGAAACGCTTCGGGCAAGTGACTACTACGATGATGCCTGTTTCACTCCGTCTCTCGGTGTGCCGGAAGTCCGACATCCCCAAAATCGCCAAGCATTCTCCCTAAGCCCTTGTCATATCAACTGCCATGAGTCCTGGCCCCGTGATTCACGGCCCTTCCGAAGGAGTTCCTTAAAGTCCTTTTGCAGTCCGTCCAAGGCAGATGACCAACACAAGGAGGCTCTTCTTGATCCGGGTCCGAAACGCGTATCAGCAGAAGCTTTCAGTATTTTTGTTTGGTAACGATGATTGACGAGGCTCGATTACAGTCGTAAGATAACGAAACGTCACGATCGGGAATGTTTTTGAGTTTGGCCTTATTGGAGCTGTTCCGCCGGGCGGCGGCGACGCGCGGCGAGCTGCATGAGTTGGACGATCCAAGAGACCGACGCGGGGTAAAGGAGTCACAGTGAATCGATCAGTCAGGTGTCTTTGTGCTTGTCTGTTGGTGGGCGTGGTTGTGCTGGCGAGCCGGGCAAATGCGAGTAGGGAGGCACGACCGGATGCGCCCGGTGGAGCACAGACACTTGGCTCGATTCGCGGGAAGTCGCTGTCGGTCAGTATCAATTCCGATGGCACGTACTCGATCGCGCGCTCTGGTCTTCCTGGCGCAGTTCTGCGCTCCAAAGTCCAGGCGGACGTAAACGATGGGGTACTGCAGTCGTCCGCATACCCTCAGCACAAGATTGCGCAGTCGGAGTTTCACGACGAATTCGGCTCGGGCTCAAAGCTGATTGTCACGCACACCGGGTTGCCGAGCAAGCCAGACCTTGTTTGCACTATCCGTCTTTACCAGGAGCAATCTTGGGGCGACGTTGCAGTCGAGGTGCTCAACACGACGGACAAAGCTGTGTTAGTGCAGGCGATTCGTAGCGTTCAGACATCGGACTCTACTGACATAGATCTGAACGGCCCGGAATCTGCCGACCGGGTTTTATCCGATAGTTATAGCGAGGACAGACCGCAACTGGCGATTCGCGACTTGGGCGACGCGCCAAAAGGAATGCTTCGGGCGGTGGGAAGCCAACTGATCTATAACCGCAAGAGCGGCGAGAGTCTATTCCTAGGCACCCTCACTACGAACCGGCTGCTGACTATTTTTCATCTCAAGGAACAAGGTGCGGGCGCTGGGGAGAAGATTGTTTCGTACGAGGCGGTGGACACAGGAACAACGGAAATAATGAAGGAGGAATCGCTCAGGCATTCTCCTCCCGCTGAACGGGTGAGCCTGAGTCTTCCGGTCGAACCGGGGGCGAGCCTGTCTTCCGAGCGTCTCATGTTTGCCGTTGGGACGGACTATCACGCGCAACTGGAGCAGTACGGGCATGCGATCAAGCTGCTGCACAAGGCTCGCGCCGACGCGCCGACTCCGATCGGATGGTGGAGCTGGACTGCCTATTATTTTGGGCTCAACCAGGGGGCTGCGATTACCAATGAACAGTGGCTGGCTGAGAATCTCAAAAAAAACGGCTACAAGTATTTTCAAATCGACGAGGGTTATCAATACGCGCGCGGCGAATACACTACGCCCGATGCGAATTTGTTCCCCCGCGGTCTGGGCTACGTTGCAGATGCGGTGCGTGGCAACGGCCTGACGTTTGGAGTGTGGACGGCGCCCTTCGAAGTATCGGAGCGTGCATGGGTTTATCAGAACCACAAAGATTGGTTGCTGCATAACGCAGCCGGTCAGCTCATTCATATCGGCGATGTGACCGAACACAAAGATCTGCTGTATGTGCTGGACACAACCAACCCCGGCGCGCAGGAATATCTCAAACAGACCTACAGCGCGCTATATAACTCGGGCGTCCGCTTCATCAAGATGGACTTCATGGACGACACCGCGGTCGAAGGCTCCTACTACCGTCCCAACACGACAGCGCTTGAGGCTCAGCGAATTGGCCTCGATATCATTCGCAAGACCATGGGCGAAGACGTGGTGCTCGATAAAGACGGAAGCGTCATGCTTAATCCCGTCGGTTATGTGGACGCCGGACGCATCTCGCAGGACACTGGACACACTTTCGAGGCTTCCCGCGATGCAGCTTCAGGGATTGCCGCGCGCTATTACATGAATCGCAATTTCTTTATTGCCGATCCCGATGCGTTCAGTGTCTCCACGCAGACTGTCGACGACCAAGCCTGGCACGGCGGACAACGGCCGTTGACACTGGAGGAGGCAAAGGTCTCGATTGCTCTGTCCGCGGTATCCGGCGGCATGTTCGAGCTTGGAGACGATCTCCCAACTCTGGGATCTTCACCGGAACGGCTGGCGCTGGTAAGGATCACGGAGCTGATCGACATGGCCCGTCTCGGCCATGCATCCCTGCCTGTCGACTTGATGACCTATGCGGCCAGCGATGTTCAGCCAAGTGTATTTCTGCTCAAAGAAGACAATCGGCAGTCGATCCTCACCATCTTCAATTGGACCGAAGGTGAACTGAAGCGAAACCTGCGTTTTGCCGACCTGGGTTTGAAAGAACCGGGGAAGTACCAAATCACAGAAGTCTTCGGAGACAAGAGCTGCTGCAGTCCTTCAGGCGATGCGATCAATCTTGTTCAGCCGGCCCACTCCGTGCGCATGTTCAAACTGGTCGAAGATGGCATTCAAGCTGAGCCGCCTGCGTTCGAGGTTCGCTCTGCAACCGAGGCAAAAGCAGGGGAGACGATGACCTTCAGTGCCGATAGTGTGGCTGGCCAGGAACCCGTGCTCACGTGCCATTGGGAATTTGGCGACGGATCGACTGAAGACGGGGTGAAGGTTCAACACACCTACACTCAATCGGGCAAATACACGGTGCGGGTAACTGCAACGGGCCTTGAGGCAATCACCAGTTCGAAAACCTTTACCGTGAAGATCTCCGGCAATATCGCGACGCGGTTTGTTCCGGCTAACAAGAAGCGACCCGAGTAAAATGCCTGAGGGTCTGTGCTGAGACTTGTTGGGAAGGCACAACCCAGAGAAACACGCCCAACAAGAGAGGTCTTCCCGGGCATGGATCCTACGGCAGAGATGGAAACGGCCACACCCGGCCTGCGTCGCACGCTGAAGCTTCACCATCTGATCCTTTACGGCATCATCATCATTCAGCCCACGGCGCCCATGAGCATCTATGGCGTGGTGAGTAATGCGGCGCGTGGACATGTAGTTACAACCATACTCATCGCCATGGTTGCCATGCTGTTTACCGCCGTCAGCTATGGCAGAATGGCGCGTGTCTATCCAAGCGCGGGATCGGCTTATACCTATGTGGGGAAGGAGATTCACCCACTGGCCGGATACTTGGTCGGCTGGTCCATGCTCATGGACTACATGCTGAATCCCACCATCTGCGCGATCTGGTGCAGTGCCGCCGCGCAAAACATTGTGCCGCAGGTTCCCTATGCGGCATGGGCCGTGGCATTTGTCCTGGTGTTCACCGGACTCAATCTGCGAGGGGTGCAAACCTCAAGCCGCGTAAACGCCATGCTGGCGCTGGGTATGAGCATTGTTGTTGTGGTCTTCATCGCGGAGGCCATCCGTTACATTGCCCAGGTGGCCCGGCCCGTGGGTGGTCAATGGCTGCTGCCATTTTACGATCCCATGACCTTCGCTCCTGGCCGAATGTTCCACGGGGCATCCATTGCCGTGCTGACCTATATCGGGTTCGACGGCATCTCGACCATGTCAGAAGAAGTTGAGAACCCTCGCCGTAACATTCTCCTGGCTACTGTTCTGACCTGCTTTGCCATTGGCGTCTTGTCGGCCATCGAAGTGTATCTCGCGCAGCTTGTATGGCCCGGGCGCATTCCGTTTCCACTCTCGATGGTCGACACTGCCTTTGTTGAAGTCGCACATCGCGTCGGCGGAAACTTCCTCTTTCATCTGCTCAATGCCACATTGCTGATCGCCAATATGGGCTCCGGAATTGCGGCGCAGTTTGGTGCGGCGCGCCTGCTCTATGGGATGGGCCGCGCAGATGCGCTGCCAAAGCGGTTTTTCGGCGTGGTTAGCCCAAAGACGAGAATCCCGCGCAACAATGTGCTGCTGCTTGGCGCGGTGACTTTGCTGGGAACATTTCTGATGAGCTTCGAACAGGGCGCGGAACTGCTCAACTTCGGTGCATTCATCGCTTTCATCGGAGTGAATGCGGCCGCTCTTGTCCACTACAGGTTCCGTTCGCAGGAAAAGGTTGCGTTCGCAGCTTTCTCTCCCTTATGTGGAATTCTGGTCTGCACGTTCATTTGGCTCAATCTCAATTTGAACGCCAAGCTGCTGGGCACTGCATGGATCGTCGTCGGACTAATCCTCTACTTCGTCATGCGGAAAACAACCAATCGCACAGCTCCAGAGCAGCCGTTCTAGCACGAAACACTCTACCCGAACCCCGGTAGTGTCCTGTCTCCGGGGGTTCGTATCGAAAACAAATCTGCCACCCTGAGCGAAGGGTATTTCAGCGGAGTCGAAAGCCTGCCCTGAGCGTAGCCGAAGGGAACTTGCTTCGCAGGAACTTTGGCCACGAGCCTCAGCACACAACAGACGCCGCAAACTTCTGAGATTCCACTCAGTTTCCGCAGGCCGCCGCGTAAGGCCGCAGCACTCCTCGGATGCGGTGGATGATGAGAGAATGCGCATTGGGTTTCAATGTGCCGGTGCGCACGGCACGGTATTCATCCGGAAGAAAGCAACTCAGCATCGTTTCGGGAATTGAATTGCTTCCGAGGTTTGCCATCAGCACATCGACCGCTTCTATTACGCGCGGCTCGTGCCAGTAGTAGCGCACGCGGTCGCTGTAACTGTAGCGTCGCAGCAGATGTGCTACCTGCTTATTGTCCGTGTAGTGGTGTTGCCAGTTCGCCGGCTTGTCGAGCATTACGCGCTCCAGCACATCCACCAGGTGCGAACACTGCCAATGTGGCACAAGCTCAGCCTCGATCTGCGAGAGAGCGGTCAGAGCTTCTCGCATGGCAAAGGTCAACGCGGGGCCGACTTTAAGAATGGCAAAACCGTCCTGCACCAATTGGCGATATGCCGCCGGGCGCTGGTAGTCGGTGGAGTGCGCCTCGTAGACCAGGCCTTCTTCTTCGTCGAGCAGCGCAGTCAGATGCCCTGCACGCAGGGGATCGTAATCGACCACGCTGTCATGATTGAATTCGACCCCCGGTTGCACAACCAAAGCGATCACCCGCGACCAAACATCCGCCAGCCCGGCCTGATTGAAGACTTTGCGGTGAATGGCTAGCGTTTCGGCGGCGGCTTCCCGGCTCGTCACGGCCAGTTCGTTCAGACTTTCAGTTGCCCCGCCGGGTGTGGGCACCTCAGTGCCGATGACATACACCGGCTTCTGCTCGCCGCAGGCTCGCTCGGCAACTGCGCAGAGAGTCGCAGCTCGGGCCGCGATCGTCTCTCCGGAGAGCGGCTCGGGATCGTCGCCGCAAGCCATACTGGCATCGAGGTGAATCTTCTGGAAGCCCGCTCTGACATAGACCTCGACAGTGCGCTCGGCCTGCTGCATGGCCACCATTGCGTTTTCTTTCTGCCAGGGGTTAGGCCCCAGGTGATCTCCGCCGAGGATCAACCGCGACTCATTGAAGCCCTTCCGGGCAGCAATCTCCACAACACGCTGCCGAAAGTCTTCAGGCAGCATGCCAGTGTAGCCGCCTAGATGGTTGACCTGGTTGGACGTGGCTTCAATTAGCAGATCGGACCCATCTTCGACTGCCTGGTCGAATGCTGCTTCAAGCACCCAGGGATGGGCGGAGCAGACAGAATAGATTCCACGCGGTTGAGACTGGCGCCGCGCAACAGCTAATTGCTGCAAGACATTAGACTTTTTGTTCCTCCGTAGGGCAGCAATAACCACTGATCGGAATGAAGGCAGTTTTCTAGCGGGTTTGGGCCTTCACTTTCAATCGAAACGCGCCATTGAGGCAATTCTACATTAAGTGAAAATAAACGAAGATAGAAAAAGCCAGAAAAAGCGCCCGAACGGTGCGAGTACATCAACAAAGGGCAATCAGATTAATTGCCAATGAAAGAAAGAGATCATTGGTGAAGTTAGAACGCTCGACGGAGCTCCAAGTGGAGCAAGGGGAAAGAATAAACGTGCCGAATCGAATGAAGGAAGAGTCCGGAAGGCAGGAATCTCCGCTTGGTGCAATTCACACGACCACATTAACCGAGGCACCCCAATTCTGGTTTCGCTCTGGAGCGAGCTGGCACATGTCCGATTCCCTGAAGAGCAAATCAGGAGTCCACAAGGAATCCAGCGATTCCGTTTTTCTTCGCATCGCAGCGTTCTCCGGGCTAAACTGTTAATTGCGTTAGAATAGACAACAAAAATGAGGGACAGAATGGCGAAGGACAGTGCGGTCCGTGAACCCGTCAACGGTGCGATGGCTCAAGAAACTGCCCGTAGCGCTTCCTCAACGGAAGCTCCAATCGATGGGCTGATGGCGGAGGAGCGGCGGACGCAGATCTTGCAGATCGTGCGCACTACGGGGCGTGCGAAGGTCAATGAACTCACCCACCTTTTCAGCACCTCCGCGGTCACCATACGCAACGACCTGAATGAATTGCATCAGCGCGGCTTGGTGGTCCGTTCGCATGGGGGCGCAATGCTGTCAGACGGCATTCTGCGCGAACCGCCCGTGCTGGAGCGGCTGAAGGAGCATTCGGATGAAAAACAGCGCATCGGCGCCCGCGCTGCGGCCCTCATCAACGACGGCGAGACTATCATTCTCGATTCCGGCACCACCACGCTTGAGATTGCACGCCACCTGAAAAAGAAGCAGGGATTGCATGTCATCACCAACGGGGTCAACATCGCGGTTGAATTGCTAGATGCTCGAGACGTTCAAACTTTCATCATCGGGGGATCGGTGCGCGGAGAATCGGCATCCATCAGCGGACGTTTCAGCGAAGAGATGTTCGATCAGTTCTCGGCTGACAAGCTGTTTCTGAGCGGAGCCGGATGCGATCTCGAATTTGGAGTCAGCGGAGCAAATCTTGAGGAGACGATGGTGAACCGGGCCATGCTTCGGATCTCACGCGAGATCATTCTCGTGGCTGACGCCAGCAAGTTCTCCAAGCGCAGTATGACCCGCATCGCTCCTTTTTCCGAGATCGATACCGTAATCAGCGATACCGGGCTGGCCGAAGAGACTCAGGCTAAGTTGTGTGCCCTGGGCTGCAATCTGATTCTGGTGTAGCGAATCGCGCCCGCGAAGATCCCCCGCGCAGAATTGGAACACAATTCCGTCCCACATTTCTGGGGTGCGGGGAGGTGCCTTCACGTTCAGGCCATTGTGCAAAGAACGAAATTCAGTGGGAGGCATTGGTGAGCGCTATCTGAACCCCATCCACTATTCGGTTTGTAGTGCAGGGTTCTGCATGGTGGCCATGCGTGCGGCGTGATTGATCTTCCACTGATCGGGTAGCCAC
>OCZT010003681.1_pt1 | contig 15642 bp, 27 predicted proteins | sample 1539031 | NCBI WGS metagenome assembly OCZT01 (sample SAMEA3539308, study PRJEB22396) | soil metagenome | biome: tundra; feature: field; material: soil | place: USA | collected 2010-05 | depth 0.15 m | reverse complement strand
AATATCAACTCAATATGATTATTTATATTCAAGTCGTCGCGTGATAAAAAATTTAGATTTAAATTGACTATTCTTATTAAATTTAAGAAAAATCCAATTTTATGATTTTTAATAACTTTTTATTTGTATCTTTGTAAATATTTACAAAATACAAATAAAAATGAAAAAATTAGAATTAAAAAGTGGGATTTATAGAATTATTAATAAAGTTAACAATAAATGTTATATAGGAAGTGCTATTAACATTTTTGGAAGATTTGCTACACATCGAAATCAATTAAGAGATAATAAACATCATTCTGTTTATTTGCAAAGATCTTGGAATAAATATGGAGAAGATAATTTTGTATTTGAAAGAGTTGAATATTGCGAAAAAAATATTTTACTTATTCGAGAACAATATTATATAGATTTATTAACTCCTGAATATAATATGTGTAAAATTGCTGGAAGTTCATTAGGAATGAAAGGTACTTTAGAAAGTAATCAAAAGAAATCAGATAATCATTTTCAAAAAGGAAAATTTGGAAAAGATAATTTATCTTCCATTATTGTTTATCAATATGATTTAAATGGTATTTTTCTTAAAGAATGGGAAAATGCAGAGTGTATTAAGAGAGAATTAGAATTAGATCCTGCTAATATACGTACTTCTATAAAAGAAAAAGTAATTAGATATGGATTTTTTTGGTCTTATGAATTTTTAGGAAATATTTATACTAATATTCCAAAAGTAAAAGACAGGAGTAAAACATGTAAAAAAATTAATCAATATTCTTTAGATGGAGTATTTATAGCTACATTTAATTCTATTAAAGATGCTAAATTGGCAGTTGGAGGAGGTGGAGGTATTAATGCTTGTTTAAAAGGTGAATCTAAAACATCTCGAGGATATATTTGAAAATATTATGAAGAAAATAAATAAATTAATAAATTGGTTTAAAAAGCCAAAACAAAAAAAAGAATATCAACATTTTTATGATACAGATATATGGGGTAAAGCTCATGAATTAGTTAAAGAATTCTTATCTGATGGTATGACTTTCTATTATGAAATAGTAGGATTTTTACCTTCTGGTGGTTATATCCAAGGGCCATTTGATTATGGACAAGAAGAAGGTAAGTTTGAAATTAGAATTTATCGTATAACTTATACTAATCCATCTGGAAAAGTATTTGAATTTAGTGCTCACCAAGTACAAGATTTCTGTAAAGAAAAAGGTCTCTTGGCTGTACCTGAATTGTATTATGGACTTGCTAAAAATGTTAATCCTTATCTTTATAATGAATATGCAGAGGAACTATTTGAAGGTTGTAGTCATAAAATTACTTGGAGAGAAGCATTTCTTGAGGATATTAAGGAAAAATACAATGAAAAAAATTGTTATATATGTAAAAATAAGATTCCAGAGGAAGGAGTAGTTATAAGAATTGAAAAAAATGATTTTGAAGCATACAAATGTAAATCAACTCGATTCTACGAATTCGAAACTAAGGAATTAGATAAAGGAGTTGCTAATATAGAAGATGAAAACTAAATTATGGATAAAAATATTATAACTGCAACTATTGATTATGTTGAAGGTCATTTAAGAGATGGTCATATTGAGTTATCTTTAAATTTAATAGAGTTTGAAAAGTTTAAAAAATTACCAAGAAAAATTCAAGAAGAAATAATTAGAGATGAAGGAGAATTTATAATTGATGATTGGAGAATTGAATCTATTGGGGATATTATTGAAATTAATTACTAAATAAATAAAGAATAAATTATGGAAATTAAAGGAGTAAAAAATATAGTAAAATTTGAACCTATTAAAGTTAATATAGAATTTACTATTACATCATATGATGAATTAAGAGAATTTATAGAATTCTATGAAGACAATGGTGAAGTAACAAATGTTAGTGGTAATACAAATAATACTTTAACAGAATTAATAGCATCTATTGTTGATACTGTAGCAGAAGGTTTATAATATGGAACAACAAAAATTAATTATATTACAAGGAATCCCTTCTTCCGGTAAGAGTACCTTTGCTAAACAATTTGTATTAGAATCCCCTTTAACTCGTGTAAGAGTTAATAGGGATGATATACGATATATGCTGGGTAAATACTGGGTTCCAAAACGTGAGGGATTAGTTAGTACTATTGAATATAAAACTGTACAAATTGCCCTTGAAGAAGGTTATACAGTTGTATTAGATGCAACTAATCTTAATGAAGCATATTTAAAACAATGGACTTTGATGGTTTATAATCAATTTGATAATATCAGAATTGAATATAAACAATTTCCTATTGAATTAGAAGAAGCTATACGTCGTGATGCCTTACGTGAAAATCCAGTAGGTGAAAAAGTTATAACAAATTTTTATAACAAATATAATGAAAAATTTTAATAAATATATAATTCATATTGAAACTGCCTGGTGTGGTGAATATAATGATTATACAGCAATAGCAGAAGATGAAGTAGATTTACTTAATCTAGCTGAGGAATTAGCTTATCAAAATTTTGCAGATTTTAGTGGTTTTAATCAAATCTTAGAAGATTTATTTCAAGATCAGCTTGAAGAAGGGGAAGATTATACTGATGAAATGATTAGTATTGCAGAAAATGAAGAACATGATTATTATTCAAGTACAATTTCTTTATTTGAAGGAACTGACGAAGAATGGGAATATTATGATTTAGTTTATGATGCAAGTTTAAAAACAGAAAACAATGAAATCAATTAAAAAGGGAGATTATATAAAACTCCAAAAAATAACAGACGATGTTTTCAACGGAAGACATCCGAATAATATCAATAAAAATCATACTGTTTACGGTACAATGTATAATAATATTACAGTTGGTGATGCATTATTATTAATTGCTGTATCTGGAGATAGTCATGGATTTTTCCATACTTCTATAATTACAGAAATTATTGATGCTAATAACTTTAAAACAATGAATTCAACGTATCATATAGAATCAGCTAAAGAACATATTAATAGTGTTGAAGAAGCTGAACGTTTAATTGAAGAATTAGGTAATATTTCTATTTCGTAATGGAAAAGAAATATTGGAGAATATATGCTGGTTTAGGTGGTGGATTTGGTGGTGCAAAGTATGTAGAAACTAAATTTACTACCGAAAAACATGCTTTAGTGGATGCTGAAGTAGAAGCATATGATATATATAATTCTTATGAAGGAATGCATGGTTTATTTAGTTTGGAAGATGAATTAGAAGAAAACCCTGATTTAGATGAAGAAGAGTTAGCTATGATGGAACAAGAGGATAGAGATGCTTGGATTGAGTATTGGGTTGTTGAGGAAACAGAAGAAAATAAACATGACGATGACTAATGAGAATAAACAAATACTAGCTAAAGAATATGTTGAGAAAACTTATGGAAAAGACTTAGCTTTTTCTGGGGCAATTAGTGATGTAGAAGCTGGTATAAATTTAGCTGAGTCGCACTATCAATGTATAATTGATGTATTAAAACAAAGAATAGAAAACCTAACTAATCAAATAGGTGAGATAATTGGCGGAGTACCTTTTGGTTCTCCATATATAATGAAAAATTAATGGCAAAGACAAAAGATTCTTTACAAGAGTATTATATTTATAATGCCGATGGAGAATTAGAAGATGTTGTTACTTTTAGCAAACAAGCGGTAGCAACATATAAAAAGAAATTTCCTGATTATCTTATTGAGCCAGTAGATTGTGATTATACTGAGTATGATGATTGAAACAGTAAAAGGAAAATTAGTTGCTAAAAAAGAAGGAATTTATTTACTATATGTATTTGAAATAGAAATAGATAAATATGTAATGTGTACTCAACTTCCAAATTGGGATATTCCTAATATTACAATCAATGAAGTAGGATATTTAATGTATGAAAATGCAGTAGCAGGTGAAAAGTATTTTAATCCTAAAACTGAAAAATATATTTTATATAATTATACAAATACATACATTAAAAACTTCATTAAAGATATAGAGCAAAATAACGAAGAAATAATAATAATATAGATAATGAAAGAAATGAATAAAGTAAAATTAGAATCTTATATTTGGAAAAATAAAAAAGATTTAAATAGCTCTGAACAAGTAAGCACTAAAATGGTTAATTTGTTAGAAAAAGTACTTTGTGAAAAATATGAACATTGTAAGACAATGTTGTTAAATACATCAAAAGAACATCCTGGTAGATATGTAGTTCTTGAAGAAATAAGTAAACAAATAAATGATTGTGGTGCGGAATTATTAATTAGATGGTTTGAAGCTATTGATTGTAGTCCAAAATATACAAGATTTACTTTACTTACTGAAATTAGAAATATGTTAGATAAAAATAAAGATACATTTGCAGGTCAAGAAATTAGAATGCAAAATCTTTATAGTGGATTACCACCACAATTGAATGGTGATACTATGTCTTCTGTATTAAAAGGTTGTAAAGACACTTTAGGTAAGTTTAATAGAAAACATATCACTAAAACTTTCATTATTAAACAAGGAATTTGGTTCACTGCACAAGAAACAAAAGAATTTACAGAAATTTCACAAGCTAAAACTATGTCTGAAAAATTAACTGTTGTTAAAGAAAGACTTGGTATTAATACAGCTCTTGAAATCCCAGTAAATGCTGCAGGATTGAATTATGTTCAATTTAGAGCTATGATTTTATTAGGAGTAAGTAAGAAATATTCCGAATTAACTACACTTCAATTGGAAACTTTAAGATATAAAATTTTATTTGCTTTGGAAGAAGAAGTATTATTTCATGTTAAAAAGTGGGTTACTTTAATGGAACAAATTGAAGAAGTTGCTGAATTTAAAAACTATAAATTGGTATAATGATCTATTTAGTAACAAACCAAATAACATTATTTGCAGAGTTTACTATTATTTCATTAGAAAAATCTTTAGAATTATTAGAACCATTAAAAATTGTAGGTGTTGATAGTGAAACTGAAGGATTAGATAGATTTACTAAAAAAATGTTATCTCTTCAATTAGGTAATAAAGATATTCAAATTGTATTAGATTTATCAACTTTTGGTTGTAAACTACCTCAATCTATAATTGATTATTTACAGAGTGATAGATTATTTATATTTCAGAATGCAAAGTTTGATTTACAATTCTTGTATATTTTTCACTGTGTCCCAACCAAAGTTTATGATACTTATCTAGCTGAAATAATTCTAACCAATGGTCTTCAATATGATGGTCGCGGATTAGATGATTTAGTTCATAAGTATTGCCCTGATGGATATATGGTCAAAGGTATGGCATCTGAAATTGTAAAATATGGTATGACTCCAGAAGCTATTAAGTATGCAGCAAATGATGTTGTATATTTAGAAGATATCATGAATGCACAAATGAAACAAGTGAAGTATTTACACATGGAGACTGCTATTAATATAGACAATTCATTTGTAAAAGTATTAGCCTATATAGAATTTTGTGGTATTAAACTAGATACTGTTAAATGGCAACAAAAATGTGAGAGAGATGTTGATTTATCTTTTGAACGTAAATTAGTAATTAATAAATGGTTGATAGATAATGATTTCGGAGAGTATTTTGGTACTTACGATTTATTTACTGGAGAGCCTGAATGTATTATTAATTGGGATTCTCCTAAGCAAGTTATACAACTATTTGAAAAGATAGGAATTAATTGTGATAAAGTAGATAAAGGAGTTAAAAGTAAATCTTGTGATGCGAAAACATTAGAACCGCAAACACATGATTTCCCTATTATACCAATTTATTTAGAATATAAAGAAGCTAAATTATTAGTATCAACTTTTGGTAAAACATGGTTTAATCATATTAGTAAAGTTACTGGTAGGATTCATACAAGATTTAATCAGTTGATGAATACTGGTAGATTATCATGTGGTGGTAAGGATAAATTGAGTGGAACTCAATGGCCTAATTTACAAAACCTACCTAAAGATCAATTTACAAGAAGTTGCTTTATATCAGAACCTGGATATAGTTATGTTTGTGCAGATTTTTCTGGACAAGAACAAATTGTGTTGGCAAATGTTTGTCAGGATAAGGCATTATTATCTTTTTATCAAAATGGATTAACTGATATGCACTCTTTTGTGGCATTGTTAATGTATGAAGATATAAGAAATGATTTAGGTATTACTGATATTCTTAATATTACTAATGATCATTTATTGATTGTTAAGAAGAAATATAGTAAATTTAGGACTATTGCAAAATCTGCTGGTTTCGCCATAAATCTATATATATTTAACAAATTTTAACAAGTTTTGCTGTAAACCTATTTGTTTATGTCAAAACTTTTTCGTATCTTTGTATTATAATTTAATAATACAAAATATGGATCAAAATTTAATTCTAGAATTACTAGAAGATTACGAAAACAAAATGTTTTTAAAAGATTTAAAGAAAAAATATAAGACAAGTTCTGATACAATCTATAAATTAATAAAAGAATATGGAGTTAAAAAAACAAATTATAAAGACTTATCAATTTTTAAAGATATTACTAATAAAGAACTTCAATATTGGTTAGGATATATTTGTGCAGATGGTAGTATTCAGTATGATACTATTAAACGTGTATATAAAGTATCTTTATTCAGTAAAGATGAAGAAGTAGTACTAAATTTTAAAAAATTTTTTGGAGATATAGTGTGTTTACATTATAGAAGTACTTCAGATATAAAAGAAGCTTATATTAGTTCTAAAGAACTTTGTGAATTTTTTATAAATGAATTAAATATTACTCCTAAAAAAGCTTTTACATTAGATCCAAATATAGATTTTACATCTAATTTTATTTTAGGGTATTTTGATGGAGATGGTAGTATAGCTAATAGCACTGAAATTAGAACTAGATATGAATCTAAATTTACATCTGGCTCAGAGAGTTTTTTAAATAAAATAAAAGAAATAACAGATACATTAGATATTTATTCTATTATTAGGTCAAAAGGGACTTCTTTTGATTTATGTTATGAACGAAAATCCGAATCTGAAAAACTTTATAAATATCTTTATCAAGATATGAAAGTTTGTTTAAGTCGTAAGTTAAATAATTTTGTGGCTCTCTTTGGAAACATAGAGAAGTAAATTGGGTGAATTGCTGGAATAAGTATAGAAAATCAGCAGCCAAGTTAATTAGGGATAATTAAAAGGTTCAACGACTAACTACATACCTCTAGAACAGAGATGAAGTAGACACGAGTGCCCAACACCTAAGTTAGAAATAATATGGTGATAATATAGTCTAGACTGTCTGATAATTAAATCAGAATATACACGAATGGTGTTAAGGAGGTGACTCCCAGATATATAGGATAAAGAGCCTATATGATAATAAAATCGTAACTACGGGGGAAATGGTAGTACTATTGCTAAAGGATGTAAAATTAGTAAAGCTGAGGGAGATTTTGTGTATGACACATATTTTGAGGCATTTGCTGGTTTAAAAGATTATTTTGCAGCATGTTTTAATATGTGTGATAAATATCAGTATCTAGAATATAGTCCAATAACTGGAAGAAAGTATTTCTTTTCATTCGCTAATCCGTATTTCCATAACAAAGATATTATCAATGATTATGGATTTAGATATAATAAGGATGCAAAAACTATTCAATCTGATTCTGATAAAGCTAAAAGTGAAATTCAAAAACTTAGCCAGAATTATCGAATCCAAGGAACTTCTGCGGATATCAGTAAAATAGCTGGTGTTTACATAATGAATAAATTAATAAGAAGAAATCTTCTGTGGACAGTGAAAATTGTCAATATGGTTCATGATGAATTTATAGTAGAATGCCCAGACGATATAGCTGAGGAGGTAGGACAAGTAGTAGTAACTTCAATGAGAGAAGCTGGAAAGCCTTTCTGTAAAATTATTCCACTTGACGCATCTTTAGACATCGGAAAGTACTGGATACATTAATTAAAATTCTGTAGTTTTTATTTGTATATGTCAGAAAATTTTAGTAACTTTGTAAGTTGTCTAAAAAAGGAAAAACAATATTTAAAAAATTAAAATTATGATACAAGAAGTAGATGAGTAGTAGAGATGATAGACAAGAATTAGGTGTTCAGAAATGGATAAATAATGGATGTAAGGCTACACTCGAATGGTGTACAGGAGTTGGTAAAACTCGAGCAGGGTTGATTGCAATAGAAAGATTTAGAAAAAAAAATCCTAATCAATATATTGTCATTATCGTACCCACTGAATATTTAAAAGGTCAATGGGTGTCACAACTTGATACTCGTGGATATATTTTTAATATTGAGGTTAAGATAATTAATTCTGCTATTAAGAATCCTTTTTTCTGTAATTTTTTAATACTAGATGAAGTACATGCGTATGCTGCTGAATCATTTTATACAATATTTGAAGTATGCAAACCCCAAATGATATTAGGGTTAACAGCTACATTTGAAAGATTAGATGGTAAGCAGACATTATTAGCTAAGTATTGTCCGATTATTGATACTATTACAGTCAAAGAAGCAACCGCAAAAGGTTGGGTATCTCCTTATAAGGAATACAAAGTAATGATTGATGTTGATTTAACGGATTATAATGCTGCTAATCTAGAGTTTATGGAACATTTTGCATTTTTTGATTATCAGTTCAACACAGCAATGGGTTGTATGGCTGGAATTAGAAAAGGAACAGAGTTGATAATGACTAGTAGACAATGTATAAAAGCATATGCTAAATTTATTCAACCAGATCCGAAATTTGAAAAACAAATTATATCTGAAACTGCTGCTCATGCATTTGCATGGGGTAGAGCATTGAAAGCACGTAAGGAGTTTGTCAAGAATCATCCTAAGAAGATTGAAATTGCAGAATTAATTCTAGCACATAGACCTGGCTCTAAAGCTATCACATTTAATGCAACTATTGCACAATGTGAGAAATTTAAAGTAGGCTTGGTTGTGCATTCTGGAAAGACTAAGAAGAAGAACAAAATTACAATGGAGGAATTCTGTTTGCAAGATACTGGAGCAGTTCATACTAGTAAAGTATTGAATGCAGGTGCAGATATTCCAAAGTTAAATTTAGGTATAATTTTATCTAATAGTAGTTCTTCTACTGAAAGAATACAGAGAATTGGTAGAATAATTAGAAAAGAAGCTAATAAGAATGCCGAAGTATTTTCATTGATTCTGAGAGGAACAATGGAAGAAAATTGGTATTTAAAATAAGAATAAAAATAATGAATAAAATAGAATATGATTTAAAAAGTAAATGTGGAATTTACATCATTACAAATATTATAAATGGAAAAAGATACATTGGATCATCTAATGATTTATATGGTCGATTACATCACCATTTAAATCATTTAAACAATAAAACTCATAGTAATAATATACTTCAAAATGCTTGACTTAAGTATGGTGAAGATAAATTTATATATGGTATTTTATATTTCTGTGAAGAAATTTTTCAATATGAATATGAACAACATCTAATTAATTCTCTTAATCCAGAATATAATATACAAAAAGATGTTATAGGTATATCAGGTACTCAAAGACCTGAAGAAACAAAAAGAAAAATTTCAGAAAGTTTGAAAGAAAATTATAAATCTTTAAAAAGATTGCCAAGTAAAAAAAATTATAGCATAGTATATGTGTATAATATTATAACTTTCAAATTAGTTAAAATTTGTAAAGATATAAATGAAGCATCAATGGTTTTGTATAATAATTTAAGTTCTTTACGAGCAGAGAATATAAATACAAGATTAGTTAAAGATACCTATATTTGTAGTTATGAAAAATTTACTTTTTTATCAGATTTAAAAAATTATTTATCAGAAAATATATTATTATATAAAGGTAAACATATAGACAGTGCTGAATATTTTAAAAAATATATGATTATTGAAGATAATATCAATAATAAATACTATTTTAAAAGTACATCTGATGCAATTAAATTTATAGGTTGTTCATCAACTAGTACATTTAAAAAGCACTCAGATGCAAGAGTAAATTCACCATATTTTATATTAAAATCTAAATATAAATTATATTTTTCTAATATTTTTATACCTTATGAAAAAGATGCCGTTCTAATTGAGGAATCATTAGAATTATTACAAATCAATATCGGGGAAAGCTGGAATGTCAATCCCGAGATAAATATAGAAAGTAACGAATCTATATCATCGTAACGCGTAGGAGTTGAAACTAAGTAATTAGACTAAAATACTCCCAAGAGTGATTTGCATCCCAACTGAAATAAGTGGGTGAAAAGGTACGCTGGACTTACACGAATGGATAAGTGTAAGAAGTACGGATAAAAAGCCGTGCGATAACAAATCGTTAAAAAATCATCTGTGGGATTATCCCATTTTGAAATAAATGAAAATGAACTAATGAATGTCTTAACAAATCAAGAATTAATAAAACAAGAAGTAGTACAAGAAAAACAACAATTTTTATTCACATTTTAATGACAAAAGAAGAAATTATAGAAATATTTGAAAATGTAGAAAGTAGTTATAAAGAAGAAATTGATAGTACATTTATTGGTTTATCTATTATATCTAAATATTCAAATTATGTAATTCAAGGTGCAAATCATGATGTAATTTGGAGTGAAGACATTGATAATTTAATTGATGCTGATATTACAGATGAAGATATTAGAGAATTAGCATCATTAGGTTTTTTCATCGAAGATGGAAGTTATCTAGCAAAATATATATAACAATTAGAATCACTGGGGACAGTAATAACACCGTAATAGGTACAATAAGTAGTGGTTAAGAAAACTTAACCAATTTGAAACAAATAGAATTAACAATAGATAGAGAGCTTGACTTTATGATTAAATATCAACTATTTCCTGAGGAATTTTTAATTACCCAATTAATATTTTTAGCACAGGAAGATCATAGTGAATATTTAAGCAAATATTTTAGTCAAATGCCTCTAAAAGGTGCTCCACGAGAGACTCTCTTAGCCTTGCAGGAAAAAGGAATTATTAATAAATCCTATAAAATTCCAGAAAAAGGAGCAACATTTAATCCACGTGATGTAGATTTTAATAAAGTATTTCTAAGATCCTTCAATCAACATTCTGGGGATATGGGAATGGAATTATTTATGAATTACCCAAGTTTTGTAAATATTCAAGGTCGTCAATGTTCGTTAAAGAACATTAGTAAACTGTTTAAGAGTATGGATGATTTTTGTTTTGCTTATGGCAAAGCAATTAAATTTAATCCAGAAATGCATACTAAAATTATGGAACTGTTAGCTTTTGGAAAAGAGAATGATCTTATCCATTATGGTATTACAGAGTTTGTAATTAGTATGAAATGGTTAGAAATTGAAGAACTGAAATTGTCTGATAATATTAACGGTTATAATAATTCTGAATTGTTATAATATGGGAGTTAATAAATTATACAAGAACATAAAACGAGGGAAAACGGGTAAAAATATTGGTATCCCAACAGGTATGCCAAAATTAGATTCCGTTATATATGGTATTCAAAAATCATATTTATATACAATTGGTGCTGATACTTCTGGAGGTAAGACTTCATTTGCATTAGATGTATTTGTATATAATTTAATTAGGAATGCTGGAAAAATACCTATATCTATTTTATATTATTCATTTGAGATGGCAGCAGATGTACTGTATGCTAAACTTTTATCAAGGTATATTTGGGATGAATATGGAGAAATTGTAACTTATGAAGATATTTTATCTTTAACGAAACCAATTTCTGATGAACATGAAAGATTAGTAGATTTATCTAAAGGATGGATTGAGAAACTTTCTGACCATTTAACTATATTTGATAAAGCGTTAACACCAAATGGAATTTATAAGACTTGTGTAAAATGGTTGAGCGAATATGGTACATTTGTACAAGTAGACGAACATACTGAAAATTACATAAGTAATGATCCAGAACGATACAAAGTAGTTCTTATTGACCATGTCGGATTAATATCTGGTAGTGATGCTAAAAAAATAAGAATTGATACAGTTGTCGATACTTTTATTTATCTTAGAAATAAGTGTGGTTTAACTGGTGTATTTATACAGCAATTAAATCGTAATGCAAAAGGAATGGATCGTAAAACTAATGGATATGAACTTATTCAATTAGATGATTTTAAAGATACTTCGGGAACTACAGATGGTTCAGAAGTCGTATTAGCCCTCTATTTTCCTTATCGAGAGAAGATAGCTACATGTGAAGGTTATCCAATACAGAACGTTTTAAAGAAAAGATTTAGGTTGACTCAAATACTTAACATTTATTAACATGCATTATTTGCATAAATCAAATACCGGTAAGATTTATAAAAATTTTATATGGGAAAGTGTCGAGCGTATTAATAGTAATATTAATAATGAATTCGGTGAATTGCTGGAAAATCTAGAAGTAGACAATCAGCAGCCAAGTATTAATCTAAAAGATTAATAAAGGTTCAACGACTAGGTATTGAAACTAATTTCCTCACGGATAATCTCCAACGAGTTCGGATTAGAATATACTATACCCACGAGCTCCGAACATCCACGAATGGTGGATGATGATATAGTCTGAGCTGCAAATATAACAAAAGAAATTGCAGATATGTAAGATAAAGAACTTACATGATAACAAAACTGAAAAATAGATATGGTCAAGCTGATTTAAACTTAGGAACTTCTTTCTTTGGGGAGATAGGAATGTTTAGAGAAATGCCAAAAGCGAAAGAAATTGGTGATTATGAACCTTATTTGGAGTTAAAATCTCCACAAATAAAGCATAAAATAGATGATACAGAACGTGTGGAAACACACAAAGATGAAAAAAAACATGAATTTCAATTATAAAAATGGGACTATTACCAACAACAAAAACTAGTATTAAAACATCAAATCCAAAGAATCTTATACTTTTTGGACTTCCTAAAGTAGGAAAAACTACTGCATTATCATTTTTACCACGTGCTCTTCATATTGATTTAGAAGACGGTACTGATTATGTAGAAGCTTTTACAGTAAAAGCTAAAACGTATATGGATTTGTATAAAATTGCAATGGAGTTGAAAGACAATCCAGGCCAATTTGATTTTACAATTTTAGATACGATTACCGCATTAGAAGACATTGTACTTCCATATGCAAATAAATTATATAGAGAAACGTCTAAACAAAATGGACCTAATATGAGTAATTGTATTAGCAAATTCCTTTAATTGCTGGAAAACCCTAGAAATAGGACAATCAGCAGCTAATTTTTAATAATTATTATGAAAGAAATTACAAAACAAAAATATCTAAACACTAAATGATATGGTGTGTTAGAAGTTATAGAATTTGATAAAGATTCTGGAGGTCGTTCTTACTTTAATTGCAAATGTAACAGATGTAATAATATAACATCTGTTAGATCTGATCATTTATCTAGTAAAACATACACTCCAAAATCTTGTACATTCTGTATTGATGCTTTACAAAAAGAAATAGCTGACTCAAAATATTTAAAAGATCGTCCTTATGCTAAAAGATTTAATTCTATTAAAGCTAATGCAATAAGTAGAGATTTAGAATTTGATCTTAATAAAGATGAAGTTTTTAATATTATAAGTCAACCGTGTTATTATTGTGGACAAGAATTAGTTGATAATAAAATTATGGGTATTGATAGAATAGATTCTAATAAAGGATATAATTCTGAAAATACTGTACCATGTTGTCATATTTGTAATTTAATGAAAAATGCATTTACTATAGATGTATTTTTTAATCATATTGATAAAATTTATAATAAACATATTAAAAAAAGTTCAACGACTATCGAAACCACATCATAAGATGGAAGGGAGTAGAGTACATCACAAGTTTATGGTGATGGAAACAGGGAACATCCTACGAATGGTAGGATGATGATATAGTCTACTCTGAATGGTAACATTCAGCAGTTCATAAGAGAACGTATTTAAGAGTTGCGTCTTAAATAGAATACAAGGATGGGTGTTAATTTCGATCCTGATACCAGTGTATTGACATTAGCAAATGGAGCAGGTTATCTATATGCAAGACTAGCCATGCAAAAAGTTATTGGTTGGTTTGAAAAAGTTTCTCCAAATGTTATCTTAGTAGGTCACGTAAAAGACAAAGCATTAAATGAAAACGGAACAGAATTGAATGTAAAAGATTTAGATCTTACAGGAAAAATTGGTCGTATTTTAAGTGCTAGTAGTGATGCAATTTGTTATGTATACAGAGATGTAGAAACAACTGATTTGATGGCTAATTTCGGAGACATGAATTCTGTATTATGCGGTGCCAGAATGCCACATCTTGCAGGAAAAACTATCTTACTTGCTCAACGTCAAGAAGGTGGTGGTATTAAAACATTCTGGGAAAATATTTATCCCTCATTAACACAAGCATAATGATAGCAGTAAGAGTAACATTTAATTTCGATCCAGAAACAACATCAGTTTGTGATGTAGTATGTTCTGTAGGTGATGTTGTTGAAAAGAAAACAACTACAAAGAAGTCAACAGTCAAACAAGCAGGTAAAGCATTAGAAGGCTTAACAATTGTTCGTGAAGAAGGAAAATTAGTCCTTTCTCCAGAATTAATTACGTTACTTGGTGACGAAGATGAAATTAGAGTATCTATTAGATATGATAAAGTAGAAGGTGTAATTACACCATTCTTTGGTAATGACCTGGCATTTAAAATTAAAGGTGGTAACAAACTAGCTAAAGCTGGTACAGTAGCCTATAGAGGCAAGGCTAATGAAATTTTAGCAGAATTTGGTGAAACATTCACATTAGTGGAATCGAAGCCAGGAATTTATATGTTAGTAGGTGATAAAGTTTATGTACCTAAAGACATACTGGTTAAAGAAGCCGTAGCAAAAGTAAGAGATATAGAAGTTTCTGGAAATGAAACAACAGAGTTGACAGAATTTACAGATTTTAATTTATAAAAAATAATAGGAAATAATGAGTGATTTTAATTTTAACGAAACAGCCGGTGCAGCTCAAAGCACAAGTCGTCCACAACTAAAAGGTAATGCAATCTATGATGTTACATTTGACGGAATAGAAATTAAAGATATGGTTGGAAAAAAAGACCCAACCGCAATGTATAATGTATTGAATATCAAGTTCTCTAACAAAGAAGGTTGGTTTTCACATACAATTTTTGAACCTCGTTCAGAAGATGGTGAACGTAGAAAAACTACATTTACTGATGATAAAGGTGTTGAAAATGTAGTACCACAATTATCTAACAATGAAGTTATGATGTTGATTTTCAAGCATTTAATTGATGCTGTTAATCCTGAATTAGGTGCATTAATTGATAAAGGTGAAGCTGGTACCCAAATGAAAATCACAGGTAGTGATGCTCATTCTAACTGGATTTCTTTACGTAATGTAATGAAAGCAGCTACAGAACCAGGTATTGGTAAAGTGGTAAAATTGAAGTTAATTGTAAACAAAAAAGGAGAAGCAGTTTTCCCTTATTTTGCAGCAATTGATAAAGAAGGTAAAAAATATATGAAATTCAATTTCATTGGAGAGAATGTATTCTTTGGCCCAAAAGAAATAG
>OCZT010003680.1_pt1 | contig 15646 bp, 14 predicted proteins | sample 1539031 | NCBI WGS metagenome assembly OCZT01 (sample SAMEA3539308, study PRJEB22396) | soil metagenome | biome: tundra; feature: field; material: soil | place: USA | collected 2010-05 | depth 0.15 m | reverse complement strand
GGCCCCTGCGCCGAGCCCGCGCGCGCGCCGCTGTCGCCGAGCAGCTGCTCGGCCAGGCTCTCCGGCAGCGCCAGCCTGCTCGAGACCATGCGCGTCAGCTCCATCCGCATCGCGCTCGGCGGCAGCGTCGCGAACACGGGGCGCAGCTGTTCGATCGTGCGGTCGCGGCCCTCCGCGCTCGAGTCGTCGCCCGCCGCCAGCGCGCGCTCCACGCGGAAGCGCACGAACGGCACCGATGCGTCCACCGCCGCGCGCATCGAGTCCGGGCCGTCGCGCTGGATCAGCTCCGCCGGGTCCGTTCCCGCCGGCATCGGCACCACCCGCAGCTCCAGCTTGCGCTTCGCAGCCAGCGTCGACGCGCGCAGCATCGCCTCCTGCCCGGCCGTGTCCGCGTCCAGTGCCAGCAGCACCGTCTGGGCCATCCGCGCGAGCTCGCCCACCTGCTCGGCCGTCAGCGCCGTGCCCATCAGGCCCACCGCCGTGCGCATGCCCGCCTGGTGCAGCGCGATCGTGTCCGTGTAGCCCTCGCACAGGATCACCTGTCCCGCCTTCGCCGCGGCGGCCCGCGCGAGGTCGGACCCGTAGAGGTGCAGGCCCTTGTGGTAGACGTCGTTGTCAGAGGTATTCAGGTACTTCGGCCGCTGTTCCTCGCTCATCGCGCGCGCGCCGAAGCCGAGCACGCGCCCGCGGATGTCAGCGAGCGGAAACATGATCCGGGAGCGGAAGCGGTCATACGGCTGGCCGTTCTGCTTGGAGCGCTGCGCGAGTCCCGCCGCATAGAGCTCCTGCACCGTGAAGCCGCCCCTGCGCGAGGCCAGCAGCACGCGATCCCACGCGCTCGGCGCATAGCCCACGCGAAACGCCCTGAGGATGTCCTCTCCCAGCCCGCGCTCCTGCAGATACACGCGCGCCTTCGCCGCCTCCTCGGACTCGCACAGATAGCGCTCGTAGTAGGACGCAGTTCGTGTGAGCAGCTCCAGCAGGCGCTCACGGACCCTGCGCCGCTCGGCCTGCTGCGGGTCCTCCTCCTCGAGCTGGAGCTCCACTCCGTAGCGTTCTGCGAGCAGCTCCAGCGCGCCCTTGAAGTCCACGCCCTCCGTCTCCTGCACGAACGTGAACACGTCCCCCGAGGCCTGGCAGCCGAAGCAGTAGTAGACCTTCTGCGTGGGATCGATCCCGAAGGACGGCGTGCGCTCGTCGTGGAACGGGCACAGCCCCTCGTAGCGAGCCGGGCCCGCGCGCCGCAGCTCGGTGCGCGCGGAGACGAGCTCCACGAAGTCAACCGCGTCGCGCACACGGTCCTTCGACTCCTTCTTGTAGAGGGCCACGCGGCTACGCTAGCGGGCGAACGCCTGCGGTACCTGCAGCTCGGTATACGCGCGGATGCAGTACCGGTCGGTCATCCCCGCGAGGTAGTCCGTGACCCGCCGCGCCAGCTCCTCCTCGCCCGCGGGCGCCGCCCCGCCCGGGCCCCGCGGCAGCAGATCGGGGTGCTCGACGTAGTGCTCGAACAGCCGCCTGATCACCGCCGAGATCTTCGCGTGCTCCGCCCTCACCGCGGGGCCCAGGTAGATCCGCTCGAACATGAAGTCGCGCAGCGCCGCCATCGCGGGCCCCGCGTCCGGCCCCTGCGCGATGTCCCCCGCGCGCTCGGACTGCTCCACCATGTCGTGCACCAGCGCGTCGATCCTCGCCGAGCCGCTCGCGCCCAGCACTGCGATCGGCCCGGCGGGAAGCTCCTCCTCGCGCAGCAGCCCCGCCCGCACCGCGTCGTCGATGTCGTGGTTGATGTACGCCACGCGGTCGATCACCCGCACGATGCACCCCTCGAGCGTGTCCGGGGGCGTCGTGCGACTGGAGTGACGCGCGATCCCGTCGCGCACCTGCTCTGTCAGGTTCAGGCCGGCGCCGTCGCGCTCGAGGTCCTCCACGATCCGCAGCGAGTGCTCGAAGTGGCGGAAGTCCCGCCCGAAGCGGTCTTTCAGGCAGCTGTCGAGGACCTCCTCGCCGATGTGCCCGAACGGCGGATGCCCCAGGTCGTGCCCGAGGCCGATCGCCTCCACGAGGTCCTCGTTCAGGCGCAGGGCGCGCGCGACCGTGCGCGAGATCGTCGTCACCTCGAGCGTGTGCGTGAGCCGCGTGCGGTAGTGGTCGCCGCGCGGCGCCACGAACACCTGCGTCTTGTGCGTCAGCCGCCGGAACGCCTTGCAGTGCACGATCCTGTCGCGATCGCGCTGGAAGGGGGTGCGCAGCGCGCAGTCCGCCTCCGCATGCGCGCGCAGCGCCGGGTAGGAGAGCGCTGCCAGCGGCGAGAGCAGCCGCTCCTCCTGCTCAGCGACACGGTCGGCGAAGGCGGCCGCGACAACATCCTGCTCGCGGGCGATGCTCATCGCCGGATTCTCCCATCATCTCCGCTCGCGGCTCAGTCCTCGCGGTGCCAGTCTTTGCGGAGCGTCAGGCGGTGGACCCAGTGGGTCCAGCTGCCCATCGCTCCCGGATCCTCGTCGTAGACGGGCGCCCCGCCTCCCGGCTCGGGGAGCTCGCGGGCGGCCGCGGAGTCGATCCTCAGGTCCACCCCGTGCTCGTGCAGCGAGGCCACGTCCGCCGCGCCCACGAACCTGCGGCCCGTCACCGAGGTCGAGATCACGAGGCCGTGGAAGATGTCCTTCTCGGGCGCCGCCACCACGTGATGGACCGTGCCCACCTGCTCGCCGTCGCTCGCAAGCACGGGTACGCCCTTCTCGAGCACCCCGTATGCGATCGGAAATCCCTCATCCATGCCGTCCACGATAACGCTCGCGGCCGCCCCGTCGCCCGCAGGCGGCACCGGCCCGCCCGGTCCCGGCTCGCAGGACGCCCCTGCAACCGCAGCCGCCGCTCAGGCGCTGCGCGCAGCCGCGGGCATCAGGCGCAGATGCGCGTGATGCTCCAGCGTGGCCGCGATCGCGCGCTCGACCTGCCCCAGCGCAGGCTCGGGCACGTCGGGCACCTCCGTCAGCGCGCGACCGAGGGCCTGCGTCATGAACCGGTAGGCGTCCTGCCCGAGCGGGAACGAGCCCGCCTCGCAGGCCGCGCACACCACCCCTCCCGCCGCGCCCGAGAAGCCGACGAGATGCTCGTGCTCGCCGCAGCTCGCACACGCCGCCAACTGGGGCGCCAGCCCCGCCGCGAGCAGCAGCTTCAGCCGGAATGCGAGCGCTCCCGCCCTCGCGCTCCCCGCGTCCGCAACGCCCGCGTGCGCGTCCAGCAGCGAGAGCTGACGGCAGAGCAGGTTGAAGACCCCGGGGTGCGGCTCGGAGGTCTCGAACAGGCGACCCACCGCATCGCACGCGCGCGCTGCGGCATCGAGCGCGCGCGCATCGCCGCGCAGCCGCGCGTGGCCGTCGATCGTCTGCGCACCCGTGACCGTGAGCAGCTCCCCACGCCCTTCGTGCATCTCGATCTGCAGCCGGAAGAACGGCTCCAGGCGCCCGCCGAACCGGCTGCGCGCACGGCGCACCCCCTTCGCGATCGCGCTCACGCGACCGCGGTTGGGCGTGTACAGGTGCAAGATGCGATCCGCCTCCCCGTAGCGCATCGAGCGCAGCACCACCGCTTCCGTCTTCACTGGGCCGGGCATCGTCCTGCGAGTCTAGGATCGCCGGCGGCGCCAACGGCAGCCGCGAGCGCCTTCGCTGAGCCCAGCGGAAACGCATACGACCAGTTCCCTCCGTCCACGTCGTTCCGTGACGCCGACAAAACGGCCCTGGCCGCGACCCGACTCTAAACCGCAGCAGCGCGCCCAACTGAAGAATCTCCTAACTGCATGCCTGCCCCCACGGAATCGGTCGCTACGATCGGGCGATGAGCCAGCGTCTCATCGAGCTCCTCGCCGTCGAGGTCGGCTGGCTCGCCGCGTTCTGGTTCGCCTACAGGCGCTTCAGCCGCTGAGCGCGGAGTCCGTAGCGCCCCATCGTGCGCGAGTTGCGATGTCGATGTGAGGAAGCGTCGTCACCAGCCGGTTCCGCGCCCGCCGGTGCGTCATTTCGGACTCGCGCGATTCGCGCGTCGGCGCTCCAGCCAGACCTGGACAGCCAGAACGGTGCAGGCGCCTGAGAGCCCGCCGCCCAGTGCATGCAGCAGCCCCTGGGTCGTGAGGATCAGAACACCGCCCAGGATGGCGCCGGCCACCAGCAGCCAGAGCATTTGCACGGTTGGCGGCACTCGCCGAGGCGGCCGTCGCCCGAGTCCAAAGAAGCCCAACGCCCAGCGCATGCCGCTTTCGCGTTCGGTTTCTGGCGCACGATCCACGAGAGGTGCAGCGTACCCGCTGGGCATCCCGCTGAGCGCGAGATCGCGGGGCTGCTCGACTAGACTCGCCGATCCGCGCGCTCCTGTGCGGCTCGGAGGCGCTATACTTTATGAAGTAATGCACAAGATAACCGTATACACCACGGACCCGTGCAGCTTCTGTGCACGCGTGAAGGGGATCCTCAAGTCCCATGGCGCGGAGTTCGACGAGGTCAACCTCGCGAGGGATCCCGAGGGGCGCGTGGAGTTGGCGCAGCGCACCGGGATGATGACGTTCCCGCAGGTGATCGTGGACGGTGAGCTGCTCGGTGGCTACAGCGAGGTCCAGAGAGCTGCCGACAGCGGCCGCCTGGACGAGCTGCTCGCTGCCTGAGTCCTTTCTCCGGACGGCCTAGGAGCGAGCTCGCCGGGCGCGCGGCCGCGTCTGGCAGGTCTCGCACACGTACGTGCCGCGCCCCGCCACGACCATCTTCACGATCGTGCTCCCGCACGTGACGCACGGCTGGCCCGCCCGGCGGTGAACGAGGAACTGGTCCTGGAAGGACCCGCGCACGCCGTCGACGTGACGGAAGTCGTCGATCGTGGCGCCGCGAGCGTCGATGCCCGCGCTCAGCGCCGCGATGATCGTCTCGCGCAGACGCGCATGCTGCTGGGCCGTGAGCGCCCCTGCGGGGCGGCGCGGGTGGATGGCGGCCCTGAACAGCGCCTCGTCGGCGTAGATGTTTCCCACGCCCGCGATCCTGCGCTGGTCGAGCAGCAGCGCCTTGATCGGCGCGGTGCGCCCGCGCGCCAGGCTCCGCAGGTGCTCCGCCGTGAAGCCCTCGTCGAACGGCTCGAGGCCAAGGCGCGCCGCGAAGAACCGCTCGAGCCCATCGCTCCCCAGCAGCAGCTCGCCCGTCCCGAAGCGGCGCGGGTCCACGAACGCAAGGCACCGCCCTCCGCGCGGCGCCCCGCCGCGCGTGCCCGCGCCCGATGAGCCCCTGCCCCGGGCGCGCGCGCCACGCGCGGGCCCGAGCAGCATCCGCACCCGCGTATGCGGCGGCTCGGGATCGGGGTCGGAGAGGATCGAGCCCGTCATGCGCAGGTGCTGGGCGAGATGGACATCGTCCTGCAGGTTCCACAGCAGGTACTTCCCGCGCCTGCCCAGGCTCTCGATCCGCCGGCCCACGAGCGCGTCCGCGAGCTCCCGCGGTGCCAGCGGCCGCGACCAGCGCGCGTCGAGGATCTCCAGGCGCTCGATCCTGCGCCCCTGCACCAACGGCGCGAGCTGGCGCCTGATCGTCTCGACCTCGGGCAGCTCGGGCATCGCGTCCTAGCTTATGAAGGAGCGCCCCGGCAGCTCCTCGGCGTCCCTGCCCGCCAGCCACCGCAGCACCGTCGCGCCCACGTCCGCGAGCGGGCCGTCGTGCCGCCCGCCGTTCATCCCCCCGCCCTCGCCGCATCGGGCGAGCATCTCCCCGGTGACCGCGAGCAGCGGCGCGTACTCGCGCGTGTGGTCCGTTCCCGGGTGCGCCGGGTCCACGCCGTGATCCGCGGTCACGATCAGCAGGTCCCCGTCGCGCAGGAGCGCCAGACGCTCGCCCAGCCAGCGGTCGATCTCGGCGAGCGCCGCGACGAACCCCTGCGCGTCCTTGCGATGCCCGTAGAGCTGGTCGGTCTCGATCAGGTTCGCGAACACGAGTCCCGCGTCCAGCTTCGCGAGCAGGTCCTCCACGCTCGCGAGCGCCTGCGCGTTCGAGGCGCCCGGATGCGCGTGCGGGACGCCCACGCCCGCGAACAGGTCGCTGATCTTGCCCACCCCGTGCACCTCCACCCCCGCCTCGCACAGCTCCTCCAGGTAGCTGCGCCCCGTGGGCGCCAGCGCGAAGTCGCGACGGCCCTCCGTGCGCACGAACGCGCCCTCCCGACCCGTAAAGGGCCGCGCGATCACACGCCCCACGCTGTCATCGCCGCGCATCTGCTCGCGCGCCGCCGCGCACGCCCGGTAGAGCTCCCGCTCGGGCACGCGATCCACGTGCGCAGCGAGCTGCAGCACGGAGTCCTGGGAGGTGTAGATGATCAGCGCCCCCGTGCGCAGGTGCTCGGAGCCGAACTCCTCGATCGCTGTCAGCCCGTTGTCGGGGCGGTTGCAGATCAGCTCGTGGCCCGTCGCCGCCCGCAGCCGCGCGAGGAGCTCGGGCGGGAAGCCGCCCGGGTAGGTCGGCATGGCCCTCTCGATCACGACCCCCATCAGCTCCCAGTGACCGCTCACCGAGTCCTTGCCGGGCCCCTGCGCATGGAGCCGGCCGTACACGGCGGGTTCAGGCGCGGGCGGCACGCCGGGCAGCGCGAGGATCGAGCCCAGGCCCAGCGCGCCCAGCGCCGGCAGCCGCAGGGAGCCCACCGCCGCGGCCACGTGCGCGAGCGTGTTCGTCCCCTCATCGCCGTAGAGCGCGGCGTCGGGCAGGGCGCCCACGCCGCACGCGTCTATCACGAGCACGATCGCTCGCCTGGGCCCCCTCGCGTTCATCGCAGCATGTGTACCTGAGCGCGCCCGCACGCGCCGTGCGGCCCGCTCAGCGTGAGGCCCGCGGATGCGCGCCGAAGTAGGCGTCCTTGAGGCGCTCCGCGGAGAGGTGGGTGTACACCTGCGTGGTCGCGAGGTCCGCGTGGCCGAGCATCTCCTGCAGCGAGCGCAGGTCGCAGCCGCCCGCAAGCAGGTGCGTGGCGAACGTGTGGCGCAGCGTGTGCGGGCTCATCTTCTCCGCGAGCCCCGCGCTGCGCGCGTGACCCTGCACGATCTTGTAGAGGCCCTGGCGCGTGAGCCCGGTGCCGCGGCGGTTCAGGAACAGCCGCGAGCCCGACGACTCGCCGAGCAGCACCGGGCGCGCGCTGCGGCAGTAGCCGCGCACCGCAGCGAGCGCCTGGCGGCCGATCGGCACGATCCGCTCCTTCGACCCCTTCCCCCGCGCCCGCAGCAGGCCTTCCTCGAGGTCCACGTCGCCGAGCTCCAGCCCCACCGCCTCGGAAGCGCGCAGGCCGCACGCGTACATCAGCTCCAGCAGCGCCCTGTCGCGCACCGCCAGCGGCTCCATGCCGCGCGGCTGGCTCAGCAGCCTGTTGACCTCGTCGCGGGAGAGCACCCGGGGCAGGCGCTGGGGCTTGCGCGGTCCGCGCAGCTCCGCCGTGGGGTCGTGCTCGATCGCGCCCTCGCGGCGAAGGTGGCGGTAGAAGGAGCGCAGGCAGGCCACCTTGCGCCCCAGCGTCGTCGCCGCCACCGGCGGGCGGCCCTCCGTGCCCTCGGCGAGCTCGGAGAGGAAGGCAGCGATGTCGCCGTGGCTGCAGTCCAGCGCGCTCAGGTCGTGCCTGTCGAGGAACTCGCCGAACTGGAGCAGGTCGCAGCGATAGGCCTCCAGCGTGTTCCTGGAGAGTCCCCGCTCGAGCTCCAGATAGGCGAGGAAGTCCGCGACCATCGGCAGGATTCCCCCAGCCTGCCGTGGCGCGGCGATCTCAGCTTGGGTCATGAGATGAGCTTCGCCCAGAGCGGGCACGCTCCCTGTAGGTGCAATCAGGCGTTCAGCGTGCGCGCTTCACGCGCTCAGGGCGCGCGCGAGCCACAGCAGGCAGATCAGCGTCTTGGCGTCGCGGCACTCCTCGATCGCGTCGCCCAGCCGCGCCAGCGGCCACGGCACGATCTCGATGCGCTCGTTCTCCTCGCTCTCCGCCGAGCGCTCGTGCAGGTCCGTGGCCAGGAACAGGTGCACCTGCTCATCGGTGAAGCCCGCGCTCGTGTAGTAGGTGAGGATGTGCTCCCACTCGCGCGCGCCCATGCCGATCTCCTCGGCGAGCTCGCGCTCGGCGGCCTCCCTGGGCTCCTCACCCTCGACGTCCAGGCGCCCCGCGGGTATCTCCAGGAGCGCCGACTCGTCGATCGCCTCGCGCGGCTGGCGCACGAGCCACACGTGCTCGCCGTCGTGCGCGAGGATCCCCACCGCGCCCCTGTGGCGCACGATCTCGCGCGAGACCTCTTCGCCGTCGGCATGGCGGAAGCGCTCCATCCGAACGTCCACGAGCCGCCCGCTGTAGACCGTCTCCCCTCCCAGCGGCTCGAACATGCGCCCGTCGCTCATCCGCTCGCGCCCTCGCCCTCGCCCTCGGGCGCGATGCTCGCGAGCAGCTCGGCCAGCGCCGCACCCCCCGCCAGCGCCGCGCCGAAGAACAGGGGGTCCTCCGCGGGGCCGCGGCCCATCGTCTCCATCGGCAGCCCGCTGGCCGCGTAGGCGGGCAGGTCGACGGCCGCCCGCCGCCAGTCATGACGGGTGATCCGCGCGGGTCGCGCCACGTCGACCGCGGGTGCGGGGCGGCCCTGCTCCGTGCCCCCGAAGATCGCGCCCAGGCCCGCGCGCAGGTCGGTGCCCACGGGTGAGCGCATCCCTGCCGGGAGCGCCACGCTGACGGGCTCCAGCAGCAGGTCGAGGACCGTCAGCGTGTGGTGGGAGATGCCGCGGTGGCGCTGGCGGTCATCGCTCGCGGACATCCGCGCCACGAGCAGCGTGGGGCAGCCCAGCGCGAGCGCCACGTGCGCGGAGTCCAGCGCTGCCATGCCGCCGTGGCCGAGCGTGGTGCTCGAGCCGACCACCCCGGGGCCCGGGCCGCACAGCGCCGCATCCCAGCCGAGCCTGCGCAGCCCGTGGTGCAGCGCCCCCGCGGTCGTGATCGCCTCGCCCTCTCCGCCGAAGGCGGATCCCGCGGTGAGGTGCCCCGCGAGCAGGCCGCGCTCGCGGAGCATGGCCACCGCGCGCGAGTGCCCGCCGGGGAGCGCCCCGCCCTCCGTCTGCACGTAGCCGAGGCGCACCCCGGGCGCAGCGCGCGAGAAGGCCCATGCGACCGCCGCCAGCTGCCCGTGCAGCGCGAGCACGGCCACGGGGCGCCCGATCGGAACCTCCAGGCTCTCATCCTCCACGGGCTCCACCGCGTGCTGCAGGCTCGTGTAGTTGAGCTTCATCACGTGCGCGCCGCCGACGCCCTCTCCGTCGAGGCCGCGCGTGAGGTTGACGTGGACGATGTCGAAGCCGCCCGAGCCGAGGCCAAGATCGAGCGCCTGCACGTTCACGATCACCTCATCGCCCACCTGCGCCGCTCCCACCAGCCCCACATCGGCGATCGCCGGGCGGCGCTCGGCCGAGCCCTCGGGCCCCGGTATCTCGACGACCAGCTGCTGCTCCCCCGCGGGCGCCCCCGGCGCGCCGGGGCCCGCGCGGCGCACGCCGTGCGTTTCCGGGCGATCCCTCTCGACGACGATGGCGGGGCGAAGCTTGAGCATCCGCGCTGGAAGCTACAGGCCCGCGCCGGGCGCGAGCGCCGCCGCCTCGTCCAGCAGCGCGAGTGCCACGTCCAGCATCCCCTCGAGCGCCACCACGCTCACGCGCTCGTCCGGCTCGTGGTTGCGCTCGGTGCCGTTGGCGAGGTTCACGGTCGGGAAGCCCTGGGCGATCAGCGCGTTCGCGTCCGAGCCGCCGCCGCTGCGCACCCGCTCCGGCTCGTAGCCGCACGCGCGCAGCGCGGCCTCGGCCACCCTCACCCCGGGGGACGCTCCGGCGAGGCCGTAGCCGGAGAACGTCCGCTGCGCGATCACGTCGACGTCGCAGTCGCAGTCCGGCATGTTCGCGGCCTCGTGGATGCGGTCCACGATCTCCGCCGCCAACGTCTCCGCGCGCTCATCGCCGAGCGCGCGCACCTCGGCCACCAGCGAGCACCGTTCCGGCACCACGTTCAGCGCGGTCCCCCCCGCGATCGTGCCCACGTTGACCGTCGTGCCCTCGTCCAGGCGCCCGTGCGGCATTGCCGCGATCGCGCGCGCCGCTGCCAGGATCGCGCTGCGCCCGTCCTCGGGGCGAATGCCCGCGTGGGCGGCCACGCCGCGGAAGCTCGCCTCCAGGCGGAAGTGCGTGGGCGAGCCCACGATCACCTCGCCGATCGGCGATGCGTGGTCGAAGACGTAGCCGAACTCGCTGCGCAGCCGCGAGGCGTCGAACACGCGTGAGCCCGCCAGCGAGATCTCCTCGCCGACCGTGAACAGCAGCTCGAGGTCCACGGGCGAGCCGAGGCCCCGCACATGCCGCGCGAGCGCCAGCAGCACGGCCACCGCGGCCTTGTTGTCGGCGCCGAGGATCCCCTCGTTCGCGTTCTCCCAGCCGCCGTCCACGAGCACGGGCTCAACGGGCGCCTGCAGCGGGACGGTGTCCAGGTGCGCGCACAGCAGCAGCGACGGGGCGATCCCCTCCGGCGCGCCCGGCGCGGGCGGACTCGAGCGCGCGGGTATGCGCGCGAGCAGGTTCCCGCAGTCGGAGCCGATCAGCTCCGCCGCGCCGTCCTCCTCGACCGCCACGCCGAGCGCGGCGAGCTCCGCGATGACCCTCTCGCCGCAGCCGCGCTCGCTCAGCGACGGGCTCTCGATCGTGCACAGCTCGGAGAAGATCGCGCCGAGGTAGCGGCGCTCGAGCGTTCCCGCGCCTGACACGCTCGCGCCGGCCGTCACGAACCGGCGCGGCCCGAGGTGCTGCCGGCGGCGCGAGCGTCCTGGACCCTCATGTCATCTGCGCCGCCGTCCACCTGGACCGAGCCGGAGGACCCGACCTCGGCGGGATCGGCCCACTTCCCGCGCTCGCCTGCGCGGGCCAGCGCTGCCTCGATGAAGCCACGGAACAGCGGTGCGGGGCGCTCGGGACGCGACTTGAACTCGGGGTGGAACTGGGAGGCGACGAAGAACGGGTGGTCCTCCAACTCGATCACCTCGACGAGGCGCTCGTCCGGTGAGGTTCCCGAGACGCACAGACCCGCGCTCTGCAGGCGCTTGCGCAGCAGGTTGTTGACCTCATAGCGGTGACGGTGGCGCTCGTAGATGACCGCCTCGCCGTACATCTCGCGCGCCCGCGTGCCCTCGTGCAGCTTGATCGGGTCGGCGCCCAGGCGCATCGTGCCGCCGAGGTCCGCCACCTCCTTCTGCTCGGGGAGCAGGTCGATCACGGGGAACGGCGTCTCGATGTCGAACTCCGTCGAGTTTGCGCCCTCCATGCCCGCGATGCTGCGCGCGAACTCCGCCACCGCCACCTGCATCCCCAGGCAGATGCCGAGATACGGGATGCGCCGCTCGCGCGCCACCTTGGCCGCCGCGATCTTGCCCTCGATGCCACGGCCGCCGAAGCCCCCGGGGATCAGGATGCCATCGGCGCGCGCGAGCAGCTCGTGCGGGTCCGGAGCCGGCTCTGCGGCGCTGTCGGCGGCCTCGCCCGCTCCCGCTGCGCCGTGCTCGCCGTCCGCGGAGCCCGGTTCGAGCGCGGGGCCCTCGAGCCGCTCGGAGTCGATCCAGTCGATCTCCACCCTGCTGTCCTGCAGCGAAGCCGCATGGCGGAGCGCTTCGGAGACGGACAGGTAGGCATCCTCGAGCTGGATGTACTTGCCCACCAGCGCGATCTTCACGGTGCGCGTGGCGCGCGCGGAGCGTTCGATCGGCTCCTTCCAACGGGAGAGATCCGGCGGCGAGGCCTCGACGCCGAAGTGCTCGAGGATGAAGTCGTCGACGCCCTGGTCGCTGAACGTGAGCGGGACCTTGTAGATGTTGTCCACGTCGCACGCCGAGACGATCGCCTCGACGGGCAGGCTCGCAAACAGCGCGATCTTCTTGCGGATCTCGTGCGAGAGCGGGCTCTCGGAGCGGCACATGAGCATGTCGGGCGCGATCCCGATGCGCCGCAGCTCGTTGACGGAGTGCTGGGTGGGCTTCGTCTTCAGCTCGCCCGCGTGGCCGATGTAGGGCACGAGCGTGAGGTGGATGAACATGCAGCGCCGGCGTCCCACGTCCACGGGGAACTGGCGGATCGCCTCCAGGAACGGCAGCGACTCGATATCGCCGACCGTACCGCCGATCTCGGTGATCACGAAGTCGACGTCGCTGGACTCCGCGATCAGCGCGATGCGCTGCTTGATCTCGTCGGTGATGTGCGGGACGACCTGCACGGTGCCGCCGAGGTAGTCGCCGCGGCGCTCGCGGCGGATGACCGTGTCGTAGATGCCACCCGCGGTCACGTTGGAGGCGCGGCTCGTGTTCGCGTCGGTGAAGCGCTCGTAGTGCCCGAGGTCGAGATCCGTCTCCGCGCCGTCCTCTGTGACGAACACCTCGCCGTGCTGATACGGGGACATCGTGCCCGGGTCCACGTTGATGTAGGGGTCGAACTTCTGCAGCCCGACTGTCAGTCCCCGCGACACGAGCAGCCGGCCGAGCGACGCCGAGGCGATGCCCTTGCCGAGCGATGACACCACGCCCCCTGTCACGAAGATGAACCGCGTCTTGCTGGGCGCCTGCGCGTGGCGGTCGGAAATGTGCGAGGTCATGAGGGCCTGCCCCAAGAGTCTAGTTCGCGCAGCCCCGGAGTCCGTTCCACGAGCGCGGAGATCGATCGCAGCTCGCCGTAGAGCGTGAGCGCGGCGAGCAGCGCGAGCGCCACGAGCTGCCCCGTGCCCGACAGCGTCAGCACCAGCCACAGCCCCGCAAGCGCGCCCACGAGGTTGGCGCCAGTGTCGCCCAGCATGGCGCGCTCGCGCAGGTCGTAGAGGCCAGCGACGACGATCGGCGCGGCGAACAGCCCGATCACCCACAGCGGCCGCAGATCCGTCGAGCCGATCGCCAGGCCCGCGCCGAGCAGCGCGAAGGCCTTGATCGAGCGCCCGGGGCGCATGTCCAGGAGGTTGAACACGTTCGTCGCGAGCACCAGCACCCCGGCCGCCAGCAGCCAGCGGCCGTTGGAGAGCCCGAGGTAGCTCATCGCCAGCAGCGCCAGGCCGAGGGAACCCGCGGCCTTCAGCGCGCCCGTCGAGAACTCCCCGCGGAGCACCGCCGCCCCGTGCCCGCGCCAGCCGCGCGGCTCCTGCGACGCCTGCGCCGCGGAGCCCGTCTCACCCGGCTGCCCGCCCGGCGCGAGCAGGTCGTCGAGGAGTCCCAGGCCGAGCACCCCGAGCGCGTAGAGGGCCACGGGGAGCGCCTCCGGATAGAGCACGCCCGTGGAGGCAAGCCGCTGGATCAACATCAGCGGGATCAGCGCGAGCAGCGCCGCCACGAGCGCGAGCACGCCGAACGGGAACGGCAGCGCGCGCTCGCGGTAGTTGGGCCGCACGTGACCGCCCTCGCGCAGCGCGCGCAGCAGCACCGGCGCGAGCACCGCTGCGGCCAGGAGCGCGAGCAGGAACGGCAGGGCGTGCATGGGCGCAAGCTAGCGGTGGAAGCGGACGGGCTCAGGGCCCGCTGCTCGCGCCCGCGACGCTCGGCAGCAGCGATTCCGCGGTGGGCTTCGTTCCGAACGCGCCGTGGTGGCCCGCAAGCGCGTAGGCGAGCGCGGCCTGCCCCGCGAGCGTGCCGACATCGTCGACGCTCGAGATCTTCGTGCTCTTGAACCACGGCACCTGCGACGGGGTCGTGCCGCTCAGCTCCGCCCCCACCGCCGTCACCCCGGACGCGGTCACGCCGGCGATCAGGCCCGACTCGAATGCCGTGCTCGCTTCGGTCTGCGCCGCCGTCATCCCGGCGGGCTCCGAACGCATCACCACGAGCCCTTCGAGGCGGCTGAGCTGCCCGTCGAAGGCGCTCAGCAGGCTCGCGCGCACGCGGCTGAGCAGCTCGCGTTTGACCTGCGGGCCGCCGCTGACGAGCTCGCGTCCCATGGTCTCGCCGAAGCGTTCGATCAGCTGCGTCGAGGAGGCCAGCGCCGCGTAGTGGGTGCCGGCGGACTCGTGCGCGAGCCCGGCCAGATCCAGCGGCACGCGCACCGCCACCACCGTCGCCACGCTCCCCCCCGCCCGCGCAACGGCCGTGCGCACGATCGCGTTGACCTGATCGGAGGAGGAGCCGAGGAACACGAGCCCGACGTTGCGCCCCGTCAGCAGTTCGCGGACCGCCAGCGGGTAGAGCCCGCCCGTGAACGCCTGTTCGGCCGTGAGGCGTTCCTGCAGCTGCGCGGCCTGGCTGCGCGCGGCCTCCACTTCGGAATCAAGGTTGTGCACGATGCCGCTCTTGGCCGAGGAGACGAGGTTGGAGTCGCCGATCGCCACGCCCAGCAGCACCCCGAGGGCGAGCGCGAACAGAACCGCCGCGAGGGAGAGCGCGTGGTAGCGATAGTCGATCATCGGCCGCAGAACCCGCGGCTGTCAGCCCGCGGAGCCGAACAGCAGCTGGATCCTCAGCCAGAGCAGTTCCGCCACGTCGCGCAGCGCCGGCGTCATCCACACTACGGCGATCAGCGCGAGCAGGCCCGCGGCGATCACGACGAGCAGCGGCGTGAGGCCCGGGCGGGGCTGGTAGAGGCGGCTGACACCCTTCGCGTCCACGAGGATCTCGCCGATGCGCAGACGCGTGAGGAACGTCGAGGACATGCCCTTGCGGTTGCGGTCCAGGAACTCCACCAGGTTGAACTGGGAGCCCACCGAGACGATCAGCCGCGCACCCTTCTCCGCTGCGATCAGCAGCGCGACGTCCTGGCTCGTGCCCGGCGCGGGCACGAGCTTGAACGGCAGCCCGAGCTGCTCCAGCCGCTCGCGACCCGGCGCGCGGCCGTCGGGATAGCCGTGCACGACGAGCTCCGCCCCGCAGCGCAGCGCCGCCTCGCCCGCCGAGTCCATGTCCCCCACGATCATGTCCGGCCTCATGCCCGCCGCCAGCAGCAGCTCCGCGCCGCCGTCCACCGCCACGACCACGGGGCGCATGTCGCGGATGAACGGGCGCAGCGCCCGCAGGTCGCGCTCGTGGCCCACGCCGCGCACGACGACGAGCGTGGATCGATCGCGGAAGTCCGTGCCGAAGCGCGGCAGCTGGATGCGCCCCGCGAGCAGCTCGCGCTCCTCGCGCATGTGCTCGACGGTGTTGTGCGCGAAGCGCTCGAGCGCCTCGCCGATCTCCCGCCGGCGCTCCTCCGTTTCCGCGCACACGCGCTCGCGGTCGAGCACCTCCCCGCGCGCAAGCAGCCGGCCCCTGCTGAGGATCTCAGCGCCCGGTGGCTCGCCCTCGCGCGCGCTCACCCGGACGACGAGCGGATCCCCATCGGAGACGAGCTCGAACAGCCTGTCATCGGGCAGGTCCACGAGCAGGATCCCGGCCTCCACGAGCAGCTGCGGGCCCAGGTTCGGATAGGTGCCGCTGGAGGACGCCGCGCAGTTGAGCACCGCGCTCGCTCCCGCCGCGATCAGCTCCTCGGCGGAGACGCGGTCGATGTCGAGGTGATCGACCAGCGCAACGTCGCCGCGGACGAGGTGCCGGACCAGCAGCTTGGTGCGTCGCCCCGGCCGCACCGGGCCTCCCACCTCCGGCGCGGCTCGCGCCTGCGGCGCAGCC
>OCZT010003679.1_pt1 | contig 15651 bp, 7 predicted proteins | sample 1539031 | NCBI WGS metagenome assembly OCZT01 (sample SAMEA3539308, study PRJEB22396) | soil metagenome | biome: tundra; feature: field; material: soil | place: USA | collected 2010-05 | depth 0.15 m | reverse complement strand
ACTGACGTCTGCTGCTACGAGGATACGTTTGCCGAACGGCTGAAAAAGGCCGGCGTCAAACCCGGCGCGGCGGAATACGAATTCGCCGGTGAAAAATTCTTCCGCCCAACTTCACTCGCCGAACTGCTGCGACTGAAAAAGGAAAATCCCGATGCCCGCCTGATTGCCGGTGCGACGGAACTCGGCCTCGACATCACCAAGCGCTACAAAAAATTCCCGACGCTCATTTCCGTCGAAGCCGTGCCGGAGTTGAGGGAAATCAAATCCACCGAAACCGAATGGCATATCGGCGCGGCGGTGACGCTCACGCAAATCGAAGAAAAAATGGCCGAAGAATTTCCCGCGCTCGGCGACATGCTGCGCGTGTTCGGTTCGCGGCAAATTCGCAATCGCGCCACGATGGGCGGCAACCTCGTCACCGCCTCGCCCATCGGCGACAGCGCGCCCGTGCTGCTGGCGCTGGATGCGAAGGTCGTGCTGGTGAGTAGCGGCGACGCCCCGTCGCCGGAAGGTAGTAGCGTCGCCTCGACGCCTGGAAATTCGCGCGACGGCGGCGTCGCGGCCACAGCGTTGCGACGAGGCGTCGCAGCCACGCCGCTGGCGGAACGGGTCTTGCCCATCAACCAATTCTTCGTCGCCTACCGCAAGACCGCGCTCCAGACGGGCGAGATTTTGAAAACCATCATCGTGCCGCGCGGCATTTCAAAACCGGGGCTCACGCGCAAATGCTCGTGGTTCAAGGTTTCCAAACGGCGCGAGATGGACATCAGCACGGTGGCCGCCTGCTTCACGGTGGATTTGGACAAGCAGAACGTCGTGCGCCACGCCCGCCTGGCCTACGGTGGCGTGGCGGCGATGCCCTCACGCGCGAAGAAAACCGAGTCGGCGCTGCTCGGAAAAGTTTGGAGCGAAGAAACCATTGAAAACGTGCTGCCGATTTTGCGGACGGAGTTCACACCCATCTCCGATGTTCGCGGCTCGGCGGATTATCGAAGCGGATTGGTCACAAGTTTGCTGGAAAAGTTTTTTGCAGATGAATCGGAGCGCGGCGTTCACGCCGCTTCACCGTTTGAACGCGGAAGCGGCCTAAAGTCCGCGCTCCAACGCCCTCCACCCCACGAGAGCGCGCACAAACACGTCACCGGCGAAGCGGTTTACACGGACGATCCACCCGCCGGAAAAAACTTTCTCGAAGTCTGGCCGGTTTGCGCGCCGCATGCGCGCGCCAGGATTCTCAAGCGCGACGCGACCGCCGCCCGCCAGGTCCCCGGCATCAAAGCCGTGCTGCTGGCCGAGGATGTTCCGGGCACCAATGACGTCGGCGCGGTCAAGCGGGACGAAATCCTGCTCGCCGACAAGGAAGTGGTCTTCCACGGGCAAATCGTCGCGCTGGTCATCGGCGAATCACCGGAGGCCTGTCGCGCCGCGGCGGCAAAGGTCGTGGTCGCTTACGAGCCGCTGTCGCCGGTGCTCACGTTAAAACAGGCCATCGAGTCCGGCAGTTTTCACAACGAGCCGAACTTCATCCGGCGCGGGGATTGCGATCAGGCGTTGAACGCCGCGCCGTCCACGCTCGAAGGCGAGTTCGAGCTGGGCGGCCAGGAGCATTTTTCCCTGGAGACGCAGGCAGCTTGGGCCGAACGCGGCGAAGACGGTTCGATGCTGGTCGTCTCCTCGACGCAGCATCCCAGCGAAGTGCAAAGCGTCGTCGCCCGCGTCCTGAACGTTCCCGCCAACAAAGTTATCGTCCAAAGCCCGCGCATGGGCGGCGGTTTCGGCGGCAAAGAAACGCAAGCGGCCACACCGGCGGCACTGGCGGCGCTGGCGGCGCGCCACACCGGCCAGCCGGTGCGCGTGTGCTGGAACCGCGACCAGGACATGATCCTGACCGGCCATCGCCATCCGTTCCTGGCGCGTTTCAAGGCGGGGTTTGACAAGCGGGGCATGCTGTTGGCGGCGAGGATTCACCTTTTTTCCAACGGGGGCTGGTCGCTGGATTTGTCGCAGGCGATTACCGACCGGGCGTTGTTCCATCTCGACAACGCTTATTACATCCCGGCGGTCGAATTTCGCGGGCAGGTGGCGAAAACGAATCTGTCGTCGAACACCGCCTTCCGCGGGTTCGGCGGGCCGCAAGGAATGCTGGTCATCGAGGAGATCCTGGATCGCATCGCGCGCCGGCTGGGGCTGGCGCCGGAAGTTGTCCGCGAGCGCAATCTTTATCGCGCCAAAGGCGAAACGAACACGACGCCTTACGGCCAGGAAATCGGGGACAACCGCATCCAGACGATCTGGCGCGAGTTGAAGCAGACGAGCCACCTGGCGCGGCGGCGGAAAGAAATTGCGAAGTGGAACGGGAAAAACCCGCACCACAAACGCGGCATCGCCATGACCCCGGTGAAGTTCGGCATCAGCTTCACCCTCACGCATCTTAACCAGGCCGGCGCTTTGGTGCTGGTTTACCAGGACGGCTCCGTGCAGGTGAACCACGGCGGCACCGAGATGGGCCAGGGGATTCACACCAACATCATGGCCATCGCCGCGCAGGAACTGGGCGTCAAACCCGAACAGGTGCGCGTCATGCCGACGAGCACGGACAAAGTGCCAAACACATCGGCGACCGCGGCTTCCTGCGGAACGGATATGAACGGGGCGGCGGTGAAGAACGCCTGCGAGACGCTCCGCGCGCGCCTGGTGCCGGTGGCGCAGAACGCGCTTAAAGAGAAATTGGGCCGCAAACCGGCGGCTGAGAAGCTAGTCTTTGCAGAAGGTCGCGTCTATGACCGGGCACAACGGCGGCTGTCGGTCCCCTTTGCCGAAGTGGTCCGCAAAGCCTGGCTGGAACGCGTCAGCCTGTCGGCCACCGGCTATTACCGGACACCGGGCATTCACTGGGATCGCGCGGCGGGCCGGGGCAGGCCGTTCCACTATTTCGCCTGCGGCGCGGCGGTGACGGAAGTGGAAGTGGACGGGTTTACCGGCATGCACCGGGTGCTGCGCGTGGACATATTGCATGACGCGGGCAACTCAATTAACGAAGGCGTCAATCGCGGGCAGATCGAAGGTGGCTTTGTGCAGGGCCTGGGCTGGCTGACGACCGAGGAACTCAAGTGGAATGACGAGGGCCAACTGCTGACGCACTCGCCGGACACGTACAAAATCCCGTCCGTCGGCGACACGCCACAGATTTTCAACGTGACGTTGCTTAAGAACGCGACACAAAAAAATGTGATTCACGGCAGCAAAGCCGTTGGCGAACCACCGTTGATGCTGGCCATTTCCGCGCGCGAAGCGATTCGCGATGCCGTGGCTGCGTTTGGTCCGGCGGGCCAGGAAGTGCCGCTCGCAGTGCCCGCCACGGGTGAGGCGATTTACCTGGCGATTCGGAACCGGCGCAAATCCGAGTGCGAACCGGTGTAGTGCAGATTTCCCAACCAATTCCCTCCCCATGAACCTTGGGGCCAAAGCGGTGCTAAAGCCACCGCACTCCACACGCTGGCGCGACTGCCGGGGGACCTTCGATTTCGCGAAGCGTCTGGAGTGCGGCGCGTTCACCGCCGCTATTGGTAACAAACGCCGCCGGGTCGGTTCAGGAGTTCAAGGCGTGAAATTTTTTTCGCCGAATTCTTCTCCTCGCCTAAGCGGGGTGGGAATTGGGGGCAGTGCGCTACGCGCGCTTGCCAGCGTGTCCTTGTTGTATTTCATTTTTGTGCGGAGTAAGATGGGTTGAAGTTGCAAGAAAACACATGCGGAACATCCAACAAAAACTCGGCATCGCACGGGGCGAACAGCCGGCGGAGCTGCTCTTCAAAAACGCCCGGCTCGTGAATGTCTTGAGCGGCGAGATTCATCCCGCGAACGTGGCGGTGGATGACGGACGTGTCATCGGCATCGGTGATTACCGGGCGCGGCGGGTGATTGACCTGCGCGGCTCGTATCTGGCGCCGAGTTTGATTGACGGGCATTTTCACGTTGAAAGCTCGATGCTGACCGTGCCGGAATTCGCGCGGGCGGTCGTGCCGCACGGCACGGGCGCCGCGGTGATTGACCCGCACGAATACGCCAACGTGCTCGGACTCGACGGCATCCGCTACATTTTGGAGTCGTCCAAAAAACTGCCGCTGGATTTTTTCATCATGCTGCCCTCGTGCGTCCCGGCGACGCCACTGGAGACGGCGGGCGCGCGGATCACGGCGGATGATTTGCGATTGATGATCCACGACGAGCGCATCGCAGGCGTGGGGGAGATGATGAATTTCCCCGGCGTTTTTCTCGGAGCCAAAAGCGAGCTGGCCAAGATTGAAGCGGGCAAGGGCAAATGCGTGGACGGACACGCGCCCGGCCTGCGCGGGAAAAATCTCAACGCCTACGTCCTGGCCGGCGTGCGCTCGGACCACGAATCCGTCGAGGTCGAGGAAGCGAAAGAAAAGCTGCGCCTCGGCATGCACATTCTCTTGCGCGAAGGCAGCACGGAACGAAATCTGGCGCACCTGCTGCCGCTCATCAATGCGCACAACGCGCAAAACTGCTCCTTCGCCACCGACGACAAGCTCGCCGGCGACCTGGTGAACGAAGGTCACATTGACCATTGCGTGCGCAAGGCCATCCGGCTCGGCCTGCCGCCCATCAGCGCGCTGCAAATCGCCACCATCAACCCCGCGCGGCATTACCGTCTGCAAAACCTCGGCGCCATCGCGCCGCGCTTCTGGGCGGACTTTATCGTGTTCGACAACTTGAAAAAATTTTCCATCCGCCAGGTTTACAAAAAGGGCGTGCTGGTTGCGGAAGACGGACGGTATCTTGGCCGGACGCCGGCCAAAATCGGCCTGCCCCGCAGCACCATGAATTTGCGCTATCAACCGCGCGACTTCCGCATCCGGGCCGTCGGTGGGAAAAAAATCAAGGTCATCGAAATCGTCCCGCAGCAAATTGTCACCCGGACCGCCATCGTCGCGCCGAAAGTTGAAGACGGTGAAGTTGTTGCCGACACGAGGCGCGATATTCTCAAGCTGGTCGTGGTGGAACGGCACCGCGCGACCGGCAACGTCGGCGTCGGGTTCGTGCGCGGCTTCAAATTAAAGACCGGGGCGCTCGGGTCCACCGTGGCCCATGACGCCCACAACGTTTTGGTGGTAGGCGTCACGGACGGCGACATCCTGATGGCCATCGAAGAACTGGTGCGGCTGCAAGGCGGCCAGGTGGCGGTGGCCAACGGCAAGGTTCAGGCCCGGCTGGGGCTGCCCATCGCGGGATTGGTATCCGACCGACCGTTGGCGGAAGTCATCAAAAGCATTGAGGATTTGAACGTCGCGGCCCGCGCGATGGGCTGCGAGTTGCCGGTGCCCTTCATGACCCTCTCGTTCCTGAGCCTTTCGCCCATTCCCGAGTTGAAGCTCACCGATCAAGGGCTCATAGACGCGGTCAAAATGCAGCGCACGGAACTTTGGGTTGCGTCTTGAGAGCTGGTTCACACGGGCGCAGCTTGACACACCAAGGTAGGGCGGCGCTGCCGCGCCGCCCAAACTTCCACCAGAACGAGCGAGCGATGTTCTGGCAGACGCAGCCCTTGGTTCCGCCAGCATTGCTGCGCTGGCTGGCGGTGAGATTGAGGCAAACCGGCAGGTTTGCCCTACCCATCGTTGGTGGTTGTGTCGCGTTGCACCAGTTCATCCACGCGAGCGGACCTGTTGGTTGAACTCTTCTATCAACTGGTCGAAATACGCGACTTCGTCCTCAAACAAGGCCCGCCAGTATTCCGGATTCCATTGTTCCGTCAGCTCGGCTGAAGTTTTGCCCTGTTGCTCGACCCAGGTGTAATACTTCAAGTTGTGAATCGCCTTGCGCTCGGGGAAGGTCAGTTCCTTGAAGTAATCCACGCTTTGATGCGCCAGCGGGCCGGCGAAGTCGGCGACTGCGTCTTGGGCGCGATATGCGCCGCGCTCTTTTTTCAATTCTTCAACGCGCGAACCGTAGAGTTCGGTCGAGTCGGTGAACACGGTGAAAATCACGTCGCGCTCAGTCAGTTCAAAGTGCTTCGCGGTCTTGATGGCGGCGAGAAGATTGCAGATGCCGGAGATGCCGAGCAGCGGGAGCGATCTCAACTCTTTCGCCTTCACTCCGAGCGAGGCAAGGTGTTTGCGTCCGGCGGGTTCGTTGAACAGGCGGAGAATTCTCATGCAATCCTCGTCGTCAATGGCGGCGACCGCGTCGGTGTTGCGGACGTTGTGGACCCAGGGGATGTGCTTGTCGCCGATGCCTTCGATGCGGTGGTCGCCGAAGCCGTTCATCAGCAGCGTCGGGCATTGCAACGCTTCGGTCGCGACGATCTTTACTGCAGGATGCTGCTTCTTCAGGTAATCGCCTGCTGCGATTGTTCCGGCTGAACCGGTCGCGGAGATGAAAGCCGCAGCGCGCAATGGAGCGCGGCGTTCACGCCGCTTCAGTTCGGAGGGTGATGCGGCCTGAAGGCCGCGTTCCAAGCCGTCCAGTCCTTGGAAAACTTCGTCAATCGCCGGGCCGGTCACGTTGTAGTGGAAGATCGGATTACCGAACTCCTCGAACTGGTTGAAGATGACGTTCAGCGGGTCATTCTTCAGCTCCCAACATTTGTCGTAGATTTCTTTGACGTTCGATTCGCAGCCGGGCGTGGCGATGATCTGGGCGCCGATTTTCTTCAGCCAATCGAAGCGTTCGCGCGACATGCCCTGCGGCAGAATCGCGATGGACGTGCAGCCCAGCACGGCGCAATCAAACGCGCCGCCGCGACAATAATTTCCCGTCGAAGGCCACGCGGCCTTGTGTTTCTCCGGATCGAACTCGCCGCTCACGAGTCGCGGCACCAGACAGCCGAACGCCGCGCCGACCTTGTGCGCCCCGGTGGGGAAATATTTGCCGACCAGCCCGATCACGCGCGCCTTCACGCCGGTGATCGCCGGCGGAATCTCCAAATAGTTCACGCCGCCGTAGAGGCCCGACTTCACGTCGTTCTTCCACGTAATGCGGAAGAGATTCACCGGGTTCACGTCCCACAGCCCGACGCCTTTGAGCTTCCGCTTGATGGAAGGTGGGATGAGTTCCGGATTGCGCAGTTGTGCAAAGGTCGGCAGCAGGATGCCGCGTTTGCGGCAGCGCGCCGCGGTTTTCTTGATGACCTCCGGATGCAGGCGTTTGATGATTTTGGACATGGCTGGCAAATCTTACGAGGAAACGCTGCAAAAGTGAATGCAAGAAAAGTCCCGCGAATTTTTCGCGGATTACTTGAGCAGCTTGCCGAGCGCGGCCAGCGGCGATTTCACGCGCGCCAGGAAAATCATCGCCGCGATGACGAACGGCTTGAAGCTCGCCTCGCGATACGTCGCGATGCGGTATTTCTCGAACACGCCCGCCGACACTTCGCCTTGCGCGCAGCTCACGCTCGAGATGTCCGCGGGCAGACAGTGCAGGTAGAGCGCCTTGCCGCCTTTGGTGAGTTTCATTTTCTTCTCGTCGCATTCCCAGTTCTTGAAGCGCGCGTTGTTCGCGAGACATTCCTTTTCCAGCGCCTTCAACCCGTCGCGGTCGCCCTGTTTTAACAAGGGCGTGCGCCTCTGCATTACCGCGTAAGGCGCCCACGATTTCGGATAAACCACGTCGGCGCCGCGGAATGCTTCTTCCATGCTCGAAATCACTTCAAATTTCCCGCCGCACTTCGCGCTGTTCTTCTTCGCCAGTTCGACCACGTCCGGGATCAAGCCGTAACCCTCCGGGTGCGCCAGCGCCACGTTCATCCCGAACCGGGTCATCAGGCCGATGATGCCCTGCGGGACGGACAGCGGCTTGCCGTAACTCGGCGAATACGCCCAGGTCATGGCAATTTTCTTGCCGCGCAGTTTCTCCAACGAACCGAAATGACGCTTGAGATGAACCAAATCCGCCAGGCTCTGCGTCGGATGGTCAATGTCGCATTGCAGATTGACCACCGTCGGGCGCTGATGCAGCACGCCTTGCTCGAAACCTTCCTGCACCGCCTTCGCCACTTCGCGCATGTAACGGTTTCCCTCGCCGAGATACATGTCGTCGCGGATGCCGATGACCTCGGCCATGAAGGAAATCATGTTCGCCGTTTCGCGCACCGTCTCGCCGTGCGCGATCTGGGATTTCTCCTCGTCAAGGTCCGCCAGGCCCAAGCCCAGTGCATTCGCCGCCGAAGCGAAGCTGAAACGCGTTCGCGTTGAGTTGTCGCGGAAAATGGAAATCGCCAGCCCGGTGTCGAACGTGCGGAACGACTTGCCCACCTTGTGCATTTCGGAAAATAGCTCGGCCAGAGTGACCACGGCGCGCAGTTCATTCTCGGACTTTTCCCACGTCAGCAGGAAATCCTTGCCATAGCTGTTGAAATGCAGCTCTTGCAGTTCATCCAGTAGTTTCTTCAGTGTCTTCATGTTTTTGAAAAGTGTTTTAAGTGTCAAAGCGTTGCCGGCTGCCCAAAAGCGGCGGTGAACGCGCCGCAGTCCAGACGCTTCGCGAAATCGGAGGTTCCTCGGCAGTCGCGCCAGCGTGTGGAGTGCGGTGGCTTTAGCACCGCTTTTGTCCCAAGGTTCATGGAGAGGAGGCCGCTGTTGCGGGGACTTCAGTTTTGTCAGGTGTTGTCGCCCCTCTCCCCAGCCCTCTCCCCGCGCTTCGCTGCGGGGCGAGGGAGTTGCCATCTTCGCGGGCGTCGATTTGTTTCTGGTAATGCGGCGCGGCCTTCTCGACGGCGTCAATGATCTGCTGGTAGCCGGTGCAGCGACAGAGATTCCCGTTGATGGCCTGGCGAATCTGTTCGCGCGTTGGGCACGGATTCTTCAGCAGGAACGCGTGCGCGGTCAACACCATGCCCGGCGTGCAGAAGCCGCATTGGATCGCGCCGCAATCCACGAACGCCTGTTGCAGCGGATGCAGCGTGCCGTCCGCCGCGGCCAGGCCTTCGATGGTCAGAATCCGCTGGCCGGCGAAATCCTTCACGCGCTTGATGCAAATCCGGATCGGCTCGTCGTTCACGAGGATCGTGCAAGCGCCGCACGCGCCGATGTCGCAGGCGTTCTTCGCACCGGTCAGGTCGAGATCCTCACGCAAAAACTCGACGATCCGCTTATCCATCGCGGCGGCGGGGACTTCGATTTCCTTTCCGTTGACGAACAATTTCATTTGCATCCCTCCCCGCAAGTCGTGGGTTCAGGCAACGCGCCCAAATGAATCGGCAACGAAAAATGCCGCCGGCCCGTCGCGTTGAAGATCGCGTTGGCAATTGCCGGCGCGAGAATTTCATTCGCCGGCTCGCCGATGCTCTTCGCGCCCGTCGGTGAAACCGGGTCGGGATTCTCGATGATGATGGCCTTCATCTCCGGCAAATCCATCGAGCGCGGGATGCGATAGGTGTTGAGGTTGAGCGTGGTCATTTTGCCGTCGGGCGCTTTCACTTCCTCGTGCAGCCCGTAGCCCGCGCTCATCGCCATGCCGCCGTAAATCTGCCCGCGCACCATCTCCGGATTCACCGCGCGCCCCACGTCGTGCGCGGCGACGGCGTTGAGCAACTTCACCTTGCCGGACTTTTTATTCACGGTCAACTCGACCGCCTGACAGCCATAGACCCACGTGAAATACGCGTCGCCCTGGCCGGTGTGCTCGTCCCAGGTCACGCGTGACGCTTTGAATGTGCCAAACGCGAACGGAAACTTCTGCATCTGCCACATCTGCCGCATCGCGTCGTCGAAGGCGATGCGGTCGGTGTCCGACCTCCCACAGATGAAATTGTCTTTGAACCGTACCTTGTCCGCTGCGCAACCCAGCTTCTCGCTAAACGCCTCGGCAATTTTCTTTTTTAACTCGCGCGCCGCGAGCGTTACCGCGCCGCCACCCATGATCGTGCCGCGCGACGCGACCGTCGTGCCGCTGTCTGGAATATTCGAGGTCGAAGATCGGCGATAGCGGATGCGACTCACGTCCACGCCCAGCTCCTCCGCGCAAATTAGCGACATCGCAGATTCCGAGCCTTGGCCGTTTTCGTGAACGCCGGTTTCGAGAAAGATCGAGCCGTCCGCCTGTGCGTTGATGATGGCCGCGCAAAAATCCACGCCCTCCGCGCCGAGGCTCACGCCGCGATAACTCATCGCCAGGCCGATGCCGTAAAGCTCGCCGGCATCGCCTTTGCCATGCGCACATTTCGCGAGTTTCTTTTCGTAATCCATTTCGCGCAGCACGGTGTCCAGCGCCTGTTCCATCGCCACTTTGTGGCCGTCGAGTTTTTGCCCGGTGATCGTCACGCTGCCCTGGCGCACCATGTTGCGGCGACGGAATTCAATTCCCGAAATGCCGGCCCGCTGCGCCGCAATCTCGACCATTTGCTCGATGACGAAATTCATTTGCGGCGAACCAAACCCGCGCATCGCGCCGGCGACGACATTGTTGGTGTAAACGCCGAACGTGTCGCAGTGAACATTCTCGACGACATAAGGCCCGCAGCATTGCACCGTCGAGCGCCACGTGACCCACGGCGTGACCGAGCAATACGCGCCGCCGTCGGCAATGATTTTGCATTGCACGGCCGTGATGCGGCCCGCCTTCGTCACGCCCATCCTGTAATGGACGCGATACGGATGGCGCTTGTAACTCTCGCGCATGGACCAGTCGCGGCGATAAACCATCTTCACCGGGCGATTCAACAGCTTCGCGGCGAGGGCGGTGCGCGCGCAGACGATTGCGGCGGTGTCGTCCTTGCCGCCGAAGCCGCCGCCCATCGGCGTGCCGATGACCTCGACTTCCGAAAGCGCCACGCCCAGGCACGCCGCCACAAAACGGCGCGTGCTGAACGGATGCTGCATGCTGCCGTAAACTTCGATGACGCCATCCGTGGAACGCGGCACACAAACCGCCGCCTCGGTTTCCATGTAGGCGTGCTCGACGAATTGCGTCTGAAACTTTTCCTCGATGACGAAATCGGCCTGGCGGAAGCCCGCCTCGACATCGCCACGTCGGACGACATGCGTGTTGACGATGTTCGTGCCGTGGTTCTCGTGAACGAGCGGCGCGCCCGGCAGCATCGCCGCCTCCGGATCGAGCACGGCGGGCAGCGGTTCGGCGTTCACCTTCACCAACTGCGCCGCGCGAATCGCGATCGCGCGCGTCTCCGCGACGACGATGGCGACGACATCGCCGTGATAACGGATCTTGTCGTCGGCGAAAATGCGGAAGTCGTGAATGATCTGGCCGAAGCGGTTTTCGCCAGGCACATCCTTCGCCGTCAACACACGGGCAACACCGGCTAGTTTCTCCGCAGCGCTGGTGTCAATTGAGACGATGCGTGCGTGAACGAAATCCGAATACGCGGGAGCGGCGTGCAGCACATTTGCGAATTTCAGGTCGTCGGTGAACTTCGCCCGGCCGGTCACCTTGGCATACGCATCGTTGCGCCAGCTTTTTTTGTCTAGTTCCGGCATAGGCACGCTCCGCCGGGCAGGCTGCCCTCGAGCAATTGGTTGTTGGAGACTACCACTTCACCGCGAACAAGAACATATTTAAAATCCAGCGTGCTGCTCTGGCCGGGATAGGTTTCGTAGGAACCCGCCAGGCTCGATTGAATGGTTTTTGCCTGGCCATGAATATCGACGATCGACAGGTCTGCGTCGGAACCCACTTTGATGGTCCCCTTTTGCGGATAAATCCGGAAGGCCTTCGCCGGAGCGGTGGCGATGCGTTGCGCCAGCTCGATGAGCGCGTTGGAAGAATGCGGTCGCAAGAGCGCATAAGCCAGGTGAGGCAAAGCGCCAATTCCCGCAATGCCATTGGGAACGTCGCGAATGTCCGAATGCCAGTCGTCTTTGTCGGCTTTCTTGAACGCGCAATGGTCGGTGGCGAAGAGATCGATTGCGCCTTTGCCCGCCTGCGCGCGCAACTGCTGTTGGTCCGGTTCGCTTCGCAACGGCGGCGTGCAAAGCCAGCGATGCCCGTTCGGTTTCTGCAACCAGGAATTATTCAGCCACAAATAATGCGGCGCGGTTTCACAGGTGACCGGGGCCTCGCGCCGGGCGCGTTGAACCAGTTCCACCCCTTCCGGTGTGGAGACGTGGACGATATGGACGCGCGCATGATATTTCGTCGCGATCTTCAAAACCTCGGCGATGGCTTTTATTTCGGCCTCCTTTGGCCGCATCAGGGAATGCGTGAAGGGTTGGCTTAAATCCAGCCGCCCAGCGTCAACCCGGTTGAGAACATCCTCATCTTCGCAATGCACCAGAAACTGGGCGTCGCGCGGTGCAAGTTTCTTCACGACTTCTTCAATCTGTTTGTAATCGCTGAAAATTCCCGCCTTTTTGTACGTCGTGTAAAGCTTGATGGATCTGAAGCCGGATTGGATGGCCTTTTCAATCTCATGGTAGCCGTCCTCGTCAAAGACGGTGGGTGTGAGATGCCACATATAATCGCAGTAACAATGGCCTCTGGCTTTTGCTTTTGCGTTCGCGATGGCTTCCGGCAGCCGTTCGTGCCGGCCTTGAGTAATGAACGTGTAAATCGTCGTGACACCGTTTTGCACGGCAACCTGTGTGCCGGTCTGATAAGTGTCAGCGAGATAAAACCTGCCAATCTGATCATCGAGGTGGGTGTGGATATCAATGAAGCCCGGGAGGACAAACAATCCCTTCGCGTCAATTATCCTGGCGGAGCGGATTGCGTCGTGAAAAGGGCCCAAGGCCGCGACCTTCCCGTTTTCGACGAGAATGTCCGCCGCTTCGATTGCGTTTTCGAAGCAGACCTTTCCGTTGCGAATCAGCACTTTCATGGCCGGGCCGCAAGTGAATCGATTCCTTCCATCGTTGGCTCCACCGAGACCGGCAGCGGGACACCTTTCAGGGCGGCATCCACGTCCTTCAGGCCGTGCCCCGTAATCAGAAGAACGATTTGCTCGTTCCGCTCAAGCAACCGCGAGTTCCGAAGTTTTTTCAACGCCGCGACGGTCGCCGACGCAGCGGGTTCCGCAAACACGCCGGCCTTCGCCGCCAGGAGCCGTTGTCCGTCCAAAATCTCTTCATCCGTCACGGTCACAGAAAACCCTCCGCTTTCGCGAACGGCCGCGCGGGCCATGTGAGCATTGGCAGGAATGGACACCGAAATCGAATCCGCGATCGTATGCGGCCGGTCGGCGTTGCGGTAATTTCCACTGGTGATGTAATGGTGAATGGCCGCCGAGGTTTCGGCCTGCACACAGACAAGCCGCGGGAGTTTGTTGATCAACCCCGCCGCTTTGGCATCATGGAATGCCTTGAAAACTCCGCTGATAATCACGCCGTCGCCGGTGGGCACCAGGATGACATCCGGCGTTTTGAATTTGTTCTGCTGCAAAATTTCCAATCCGACGGATTTTTTCCCCTCGATCGTCAGGGGATGATACGCCGTATTCCGGTTTAATCCCCCGCGCCGGGCGGTGTATTCGAGCGAGAGGCGAAAAGCGTCGTCGTAGGTTCCCTTGATCGGTATGACCCGCGCCCCGTAAAGGAGCATCTGCGCAAGTTTGGCTTTCGGCGCAGTTTCCGGGACCAGGATAATGGCCTGCCTGCCCGCGGCGGCGCAGACGGCGGCCAACGCGCTCGCCGCATTGCCGGTGGAAGCCGTCACGACACATTTTTCGTCAAGCCGGACGGCCTCGGCCACCACCAGGAACGAAGCCCGATCCTTCAATGACCCGCTGGGATTCAGCCCGTCATTTTTTACCCAGAGATTTTCGCAGCGCAGTTCCCTGCCGAGAGCCGCCACCGGGTGGAAGGGTGTGCCGCCGACCGGGTAAGCCGGGTAATACTTCTTTTCCACCGCCGAAAAGAGGGCCCAATCCGGATTCGCCTTCTTGAACTTTTTCCGTATTGCGCCGTAATCAAACCGGGCCGACAGCACTCCAACAAGCGGGATCCCCGGACGATATTGCTTCGCGCAGGCCGGACAGAGGTATCGCACCTCATCCCTCCGGTAACTTTTCCCGCACGTGCTGCACTGGTAAAAGAATTTGGTCATTTGGTGTTGCCTCCACCCTCACCCCTCGCGGAAAAGCGGCGGTGAACCGCCCGCAGTCCAGACGCTCCGCGAAATTTGGGTGCGCCACGACACTCGCGACAGCGTTTGGACTGCGGTGGCTTCAGCACCGCTATTGACAGGTTCATGGAAGCCGGGGTGAGGGTTTGTTTCACGTTCACTGTTTCAAACCTTTCCATTCAGCTTCGCGACGAGTGCCGCATAAAATGCGACCGCGCCGCTCAGGTGCTCGATCGGGCAGGCCTCGTTGGCCGCGTGGGCATGGACTTCGTTGCCCGGTCCGAGGCCAAAGGTCGGAATGCCTTTCATGCCGGCGGTCGCAATACCGTTCGTGCTGAACGTCCACTTGTCCACGAACGGCTGCTTCCCGAGCACGCCCGCGTAAGCCTCGACGGCGTTTTTTAGATACGGAGATTTTTCATCCAGCGCCCAGGTCGGGTAGTATTTCTCGGTCGGATATACTTTGCCCGTGTAAGCCGCTTCTTCGTATTTGAGCACGTAAACCTTCGCATCCGGATAACCGGCGCGCTTCGCCGCGTCCTGGACTTCCGCGATGGCGCTCGCCTTCGTCTCGCCATACGTGAGCCGGCGGTCCAGGTGAATGCCCGCCCCGTCGGCGACTGCGCACTGCGACGGGGACGACGACTTCACTTCCGAAATCGTGACCGTGCCCTTGCCGAGGAACGGATCGCGCTTGAGCCGCTCGTTGAGCTTTTCGATTTCGAGCGCGATGCGGGCGATCTTGTAAATCGCGTTGTCGCCGCGCTCGGGCGCAGAGCCGTGACAGCTCTTGCCCTTGACCTCGACGCGAATTTCCATGCGACCGCGGTGGCCGCGATAGATGTTCATGTTCGTCGGTTCGGTGATGACGACGAGTTCGGGTTTCAACTTCTCGACGTTGAGCAGGTATTGCCAGCAAAGGCCGTCGCAATCCTCTTCCATCACGGTTGCCGTGAAATAAATCGTGAACTGATCGTTCAAACCCAGTTCTTTGATGAGCTTCCCCGCGTGGATCATCGTGGCGACGCCGCCTTTCTGGTCCACCGTGCCCCGACCCCAAATCTTTCCGGCCTTCACGAACGGCTTGAATGGATCAAACTTCCACTGCGACAGGTCGCCGGGATAAACCGTGTCCACGTGGCCGTCGAACGCAATCACGCGTTTGCCCTTGCCGATGCGGCCGATGATGTTGCCGAGGCCGTCAATGCGGATTCCGTCAAAGCCGATTTTCTGCATCTCTTTTTTGATGACGGCGATGACGTTCTTCTCCTTGGAAGAGAAGGATTGGGTGCGGACGAGGTCGGAGAGAAACCGCACGGTGTCTTTCTCCATCGCCTTGGCGCGCTTCCGGATCAGGTCGTAGGTGATCTTCGTCGCGCAAAATTTGGCGCTACGGCCAGCATCGCGCGAATCGAATTCCCTCTCCTCCCGCCGAGGGAGGAGAGGGTCAGGGAGAGGAGGGCCGTCAGCAACGCGTTTTGGAGATACCCCTCTCCCCGGCCCTCTCCCCACTCCTTCGTCGCGGGGAGAGGGAGTGGTTTGTCGTTTGTTCGTTTTCATCGTTACATTCTTTTCCATAAATCGCGTGCCAGCTCGCGGGCGCGGGCGTTCACGCGC